>Ga0207037_10095_pt2 | contig 30380 bp, 30 predicted proteins | sample Alteio_BWMinCont_75_FD_153268 | JGI IMG/M metagenome (GOLD analysis project Ga0207037, IMG submission 153268) | Enriched cells from forest soil in Barre Woods Harvard Forest LTER site, Petersham, Massachusetts, United States -... | ecosystem: Environmental > Terrestrial > Soil > Temperate forest >... | reverse complement strand
ATAAAGGATATTGAGCTACAATTTTATGATCCTTAGAGTCAATAGCTACTAACATATTCTGATCTTCGAGATTCACGAAGACGCGCCCACTCTCATTGGATACAGCGAACTCAGGCTTACCGTGAAGAGTGATCGTATTTAAAATCTTTTTTGATTTCGGATCTATAGCAGAGACGCTTTTACTTTTTCCGTTGAAGACGAAAATCTGACTCGAACTCTTATCATATAAAATAGCATCAGGGTTTTCACCGACTTTAATGCTGTCTATCTTTTTTAAAGTTTTCAGATCAAAGACGGTTACTAAGCCTACACGTCCCGCTGTCGCAAACCCCAATCCTAATGACGGGACCAATGCAATTCCGTGGGCTCCATCAGTTTCCAGCACTTCACCCACAAGCTTTCCTGAGTCTAAATCAACAACCATGACACGATTGTTACGTGCAATATAAAGTCTTCGTGAGCTTGAATCAGCCGTTAAATAATCCCAACCGCCGTCTCCTCCAAGCTGCCACCTATCTATCTCGTGAAATTTGATTAAAAATTCAGGCTTGGCAGATATGGATTGCGAAATGAGGAAGACAAAACAGGAAGTGAAAAGAAGAGTAAATACGGCTTTATTCAACATCAAAGCATCCTTTCAGAAGAGTACAATTGTCGAATAAAATACTGCATGGGTTTCTATTTTATGTCAAAGGACAAACTGCTTTTGGTCGGCACAACCTCGTAACCTTCAGCGATAAGAACGCATTTGATTGTATGACGTAACTGTAGATCTTCTTCAACTATCAGGATATTCCTTAGTTCCGCTATGATAACCGCATTCACGGGCTTAATTGAAGCATCATCAACTCTTCAAAAACTTAAAAAATGTCGGGACGATCACATCAATCTCCGCTGTAGGATCTCCACATTTCTGACAGCTAGTCATTAGGTCAATATCTTCAGAGATGTTTTTAACATCGGCGTTCTTGTACTCCTGAAGCGTGACGAAATCACAACCTGGGCAGAAGTAAGGGACCAAGAAAGATTCAATAACCCCATTCTTTGGATTGAAGTTTTGGATCATGTTCACATAATCCAAAAAAGAGAGCTACAATTTACAAATTTCAAAATATTACTGGGATCGAGTGAGTGAATCCACGCTCCCCAGATGCGACAGCCTGTCGAGTTAATGTGCTCGACATTGCCAATATCCAGATTGATCTTTTTGCCTTTTCCCACATTAATTCCATCAAAACTTGAAGTCTCATCGAAAGTACCAGAGAAAAGCAACGTCACTGAATTTCCACTGTCCTGACGAACTACAACTTTCACCCTTTAACCTCCTGGCGTGGCGAAATTAAAGATGGAGGGCATTGGAAATTGACTATAATTTACGTTATTGCTGGAACCAAAATTTAGAAAAGTTCCGTTTCCTATGGACGACATATTACTTAAGAGACTCTGCGTTTCACTTTGCCCCCAACTACTGGAGTTGGTGGAGTAGTAGCCTGTGTTAAATGTGATGCTATAAATGTATTGGGCATTTTGTTGACTCTTGAGGCTCATTATATTCTGAACATCACTAAGGAGCTGGCTCGTAGATTGAATGCCAGAACCTATAACGCCAAAATTTGATGATACCCAGTAAATCACATACGCAGAAATAAAGGGAAGCTGTTTACTGTTGGCTAGAGTCTGCTGGTAGGCTGCATCTTGTGTAATGGAGTTCATTATTTGAATTAGAGTATCGTGGTAATCAGTAAAGCCTCCGTCCCCTTGAGGAACCCCACAACTTCCCGAAGGGCACCAAATATTTGTTATCTGATTGGCTAAGTAAGCCGTCGTATTTTTGGTTCCGCTCGTGTACCAAATGCTATCATTTGAAGTATCTTCACTTGCACCGCCACCTGTGTAGTTTGAAAAAGGAACAAGGGGTGTTGTATTAAAAAACAGCGCCGAATAAAAAGTGTTGCTGTTATTCTGAATACTTTCTAGAAAACTCACCAATATCGAGTACCTTCTATTTCCAGTGGGATCAGTCCCTCCATTTGGATCTGGAACTGGTGTGGCAGAGGGTGACGCATAGAGATAGTTTTGTTGATTATTTGCAGATTGATCCACAACAAATAGATACTTAAGTGCAGGAACACCTGGAGCATTTCCACCGTTGGCACAACCGATAAGAGCACCCAAAGATATTAAAATTAGAAAAACCCTTAACTTAGAAAAGTGCATAACTCAGCCCTACGCCATAAGAAAGTTGTGTGAGAGTGTCGCTAGTAATGTTGAGGTTGCTTCCACTCAAGACCCATTCGCTGTAATTGATCTGCTTTCCAGTGACGATGATGGACAAGCGAGATGTAAGACCCCAGCCCAAAGTAACTCCAAAGCCTGACGGCCTATCGTAGCTGAACTCTGCGCGAAACTTGTTGATTGATTTAGCTGGTACTTCCCATAGAACAAATAAGAACCCGCGATAGAGAGTTTTCCCAATCCCCACTTGATCTCGACCCCAACAAGGTACCCCACAGGTGCGAGCAAGGCCATTAATAGTAAGGTGCCTATCTTTAAGTTCTCGTTTGAGCACAGTTTGGAGTTCGACCTTCATACTACCTTCTTCGGATTGCATTCAACTCACTGAATTTGTTTTCATTTGACCGAATAAGTTTTCAGTTCGCTGAATACCCCTTACATTGTTCCCCAGACTAAAGTGTAAGCTTTTCGTCATAGTGCGTCAATCTAAATTTGAATAGCAAAATTAAGGTATCGTTTTGACTTAGCAATGTCGATAAGGCTATACTTGGTTAATAGGAGAGCTTATGACGAAGGCTAAAAAGAACGAAAAAGACCTAAGCAAATACACCAATTACCAGTTTGCTTTTAGAGTGAAGAACGAAGAGACCTTAAAAACCCTCCAGAAAGAGTTAAACGACCTATACGAGAAGTTTAACAAAGGACGCGACCCACATGACCCAAAGGGAGTAAGGGCTGTTAAGATCAACGATATAGCGTTTAAAGCGATACACGAAGGACTAAAGGAAATAAAGAAGCTTAAAGTATGGGATTTTAAAGAGAATGACTAATTTCGATACACGAATTATGATTGACTAATTGTAAGTTTTTCAATTTTGTAAAAACTTCCTGGTGGAAATTTTAAATTTTTGGACTGGAAAAAAATTTTTGAGTTTAGCCTTTTTCGTTTTTCTAGATTTTTATTGGTCTTGAATTTTGATCGACTTAAAAAGTCTAATAGTATTTGGGCTTGGGAAAGCAGACCTTTTAGAGACCCCGATAGTGGAAAATATGATCGACCTTTAGACCTGGCGGCGGTTTTATAGAGATACAACATGAATTTGGAAGGAGATTCAACTATGAACTAAAAGATCAAACGCGTGTTGAACACAGGAATATACAAATCATTGAGTTGGATGCAAAAGAATGAAGGAGTTGGACAATTAGTCTTTCCAAACGATCCCGCATAGTTGTTGTCTTACATTACGGTTAGTCTTCAACAACGGTAACTTTTTTGTTGAGCTTTATAATGGCTTCGGCCTCCAGTTGATGTATTTCCAAATTTTCAAAGTACATTCGGTCACTGTCTTTCAAGACTTCTATTAAGTCTTCTCTACTCATGTCATCGTAACCTTCAGAGTCAATTAACAATTTTACTAACTTTGAGCGGCTAATCTCTAGAGTTTCCATTACCTCCCTCCCACTGAAGTCTTAAATATAGGGGTAAGCAAGTCAAATCAAATTAACCCTTCCTAAGCATTTTTTAAAGACAACTAAAACCCCAAAATATTTATATATTCAAAATTTGCTATTCAAATTTAGATTGACATTATTAACTCACCGCATTATACTGAAAGTATAAATTAAACGGAGGTTAGATATATGAAACTTGCAAAAAACGTCCAAATCCAGACCACAAACCTAAATGAAATGGCTCGCAGGTACCAAACGATTAAGGATGAGATAGAGGCCCTTGAAGAAATGCTAAAACCCTATCGCAATTCTTTAGAAGATGCCGCAAAGAACTCTAATGGCGTTTTGGTATTAGATGATTTCAAAGTTACCGTAACGCCAGCATCCCGCGAAGTGTTCTCGTTAAAAGAAGCAAGAGTCACTTTAGGCGAAGTTCTGAAACCATTCATTAGAGTAAGTCGTTATAGCCAATTAAAAGTTACTGAGCGCAAAGCCGCTTAAGGGGGAGACCATGAGTACCAGGAGTATTATTGTAATAACAGGTGATGGCAAACACGGAACCGCCCAAACGATCCGTCTCTATAAACATTCTGACGGATACCCTACGGGGAATCTTCCGATAATTGCGGAAGCTCTCACCAAAGCTAAAGAGCAATGCAAAGAAACAAATGAGCGATTTCAAATAGACAACCCTAGGACTCCAAGTGTTGAGCAAGTAACCGGCTTGCTTAAAGGCCGCAAAGGCGCGTGGCGTGAAACTTGGTCGTCCAATGCGTGTTACTACAGATCTCATTTCGGAAGTGAAGCGACTTAAGAGCGCAAATACATCCATTAGGAATATTGCAAAAATGGTCGGTCTTGCGAAAAGCACAGTTCAAAGAATTTTAGGTGATAGCTGTACCGATAATCCCACTTTCACAGGTGCCGAAAAACGTAATGATTCTAAGGGGTGAATTGCTTACTTATTCTGTACCGATAATCAAATGATTTTCGGCCCACTTGATTTTATTATTATATGAACAAAGCCTATCCAGCCATAGTCATTAATAATCTGCCCTTTGGTTTAAGGTCTTCAGCGGCGGCTTGGCCTAAATGAAACTCGGCAAGCATATATTTAAAGGGGTCCTGCTTCCTGCCAGATCCACGTCTGACAACAGCGTAGTTTCTGAGCATAGAAAACAGTTCTTTAAAGCAGTCGATTTTTCTAATGCCCGTGGCATCGCGCAACTGCCATTTGGTTATGCCTTCCTTCCCCACGCCCCGAAGAACCTCAATTATTTTTTGTCTGACCTGAGCACTCTTATTAAAGTTATCCATTTCAGTATTCCTTCTCTTTGTTTTCTTTCATACCTAGAAGATTACTATTGTGGGGTCCTGTGCTCGCGCTGTGGGAAAAGACTTAGGTCGAGAGTGTGCATGAGTGGCATGTAGAAAAGAGGGTCCACTGGGGGGTCCCGTTAAGGACGTACTATTCTGGGGTCCTATCACTAGGCTTGCTGCCTTGGGGGTAGGTTTACAGTTTGTAACCCGTGCGATAGCTCCCTAGAGAATCGTTTTTGAGCTGATCGAATAGGGTCCAATTGTCGTACCCAAGACCCTTCATAATTTCCCGTGCCTTGTTCCAGGCAAAAGCTTCTTCGTTCATTAGTCTTTCCCGATCTTCGATAGACGTACTGTCGGGGGACTGGTCAAAGCTTGCCCTTGCCTCTTCGTAGCCGCTAAAATCAGAATAGTGGTGCCCGAACTCATGGGACATAAAGATCATCTCAACCTCTAAATTGTTTGCCTCGTCCATAAAGGAATCAATTTGAGCTTCAGTTGCGTTAGGGTTAAGCCATGTCCCATTCTTTGCCCGTGGAACCAAAATGACAGGTTGATTAGAACAGTTCCCGTAGATGCCATGCGGGCAATACTTAAAGGGGTCCATCACAGGCCACAACCGAATTGAAATACTTTCTTTGAAAATCAATTTTAAGAGTGCTCGATATTGTGAACCCATTGACCCTTCACACTACCATGGCGGCTGATTTTAAATACACGAATATCCCGCCATCTAAAACAGCGAGTTTTTTTGAATCTCTCTTCAAGCGATGTGTGGGGTGAAAAGAGGGGTCCTATTCAGTTTCCAACGTCAGCGCCCGCCGACTGGTTACATTTTTCAAGTTTTTGGTCCGTGTTAGTCAGGCTATGGTTATCCAAAGACTGACGTGAATCACTTCCCTAAAAGCCTGGTCGATACCGTGACGATTCTGGCAATCGAATCACTCATCGCCTCAACATGCCTATGAAGGGGTTTTGGCGCACGTATGGCGAGCCATATTAGGGACCATACGCCGATGTAACTTAAAGATTGCTGGGTCCCTATAAGTTCTTGAGGTCGTTACAAAGTTATGTCACTTTGTCAGAAGCTTTTAGGGGAGTTATGGGTGTATCGACAATTCTAATTCTATTGCCTGGCTTATTGGCGTTCGGTGTATCGAAGGCGTTGTCACGAGCCAAGTCCCAACCCATCAATGAGATTATAATTGATCTGGTGGTGCAAACGGTGCTGGTATTCCTTGCCTACTATCTTATTTCTTCAATAGAGCGGTTTGGTGTTCCCACTTTTGGTGAAGTTGCCGTTCAATCAATCAAGATCAAGGATGGCATTACAGACGATGCGTTAAGGGCAGCCGTTAAAGTCTTTGAAAAGGCTTTGTGTATTTCCGTGATTGTCGCATTCTGTATCGGTGTGATTTCCGCTTTAGTGGCTGAATTGAAAATTATTCCCAGGATTGGGCGGCGGTTTTGGCTTTTTCAAAGCGACGGCCACGAATCTGCCTGGAAGACTACTTTTGAAGCAGGATCTTTGGAGAATTGGATTCAGATTGATACGAAAGCTGGCCTACGTTACATTGGGCTTTCCCATTCTGTTTCCTGGGATCGAAAGGACGGCGGCTTTGGGCTGAGTAAAGTACATCTTTTTGATGAAGAGAACAAAGAAGTGATACCCGTTGCTGATTTCATGTATGTTTCTTCAGAAGAAATAGAGGGTCCGATATTATTTGTTAAGGGAGAACCAAAGGAGGGAAAGTGAGTTCAGATAATAAGAAAAATACTAACCTAGTAAAAGACCAAAAGGGTAATAGGACCCTGAATGAAGGGGAAATCAAAAAAAGTTTTCAGCCACAAGTGAAACCCTCAACTCAAGCCACTATTCCTGTTGTAAATCCAAAGACTATTCCTAAGAAAAGTAAGTGATTGCTAAAAACCAGACAAATTGAAGAGTTTTTCAACTTCGGAGGCATTCAAATTTTCGCAAGTAAGGTCTTTGACTTTAGATTTCTCACCTCGAATGATTTCAAAATTTCCAGGTTTAAATTTTTTCTTTAAAAATCGTAGGAGTTCAAGGTTGGCCTCTCCATCGACAGGTGGTGCCGCCAGACGAATTTTCAACCGACCGTTGTGAACACCTACGATTTCAGTACGCGAGGCTTTGGTTGCACGTAAATCCTAAGAATGATGTAGGTTCCTTTGTTTTCAATCCAGCTTGGGACCATTTTTGAGAACTTATGTCCATTAGATACCGTCCTCAAGTTTAAAGAAGCCTCCATTCGACTTTATCGATATTAAAACCTTGTCAAAACAACCCTAAACCAGTGAAAATCTATCAGTTTTTAAGAAAGTGAACCTAAACAAATGGCACGAAGTCATTACAATCTATCCAAACCTCCTCCATTTTCTACACTACCCGCTGCGGCCCTGCGTACTGTATTGAACGAGGGTTACTCAAGGCAAAATTTAATTTCAGACATTTTATCTGGAATAGTCGTCGGAATCGTGGCCTTGCCACTGGCGATGGCGTTGGCCATTGGTGTCGGCGTTGCTCCCCAGTATGGTCTTTATACTTCAATCGTTGCGGGTGGTATTGTTCCCCTTCTTGGAGGATCAAGGTTTCAGATCACAGGTCCCACGGCTGCTTTTATTGTGATACTTGCACCCATTTTTCTAAAGTATGGGCTTGGAGGTCTTCTTTTCTCAGGGCTTCTTGCGGGATTCATCTTATTGGCTTTGGGTATCGGTCGATTAGGAAAGTTTATTCAGTTTATTCCACATCCTGTGACGACTGGATTTACCGCAGGAATCGGAACCGTCATAGCCTTCTTGCAACTTAAGGATCTTTTAGGTCTAAAACTTGAACACACACCAGACCAATTTGTAGAGAGATTCATCGCAATGGTTCAAGCGATTGGCACATTCAACTCAAATGAGTTAATTATTGGACTGGGGACATTGGCCCTTCTGATTTTTGTTCCAAAAACTACAAAGAGGGTCCCTGCGCCGTTGATCGCTTTAGCTTTAGCGAGTGTAGTTGTCGTAGTTCTTCACGGCATTTTGCCTGGCTTTAATGTGACAACCATTGGATCGAGGTTTCATACGACAATATTTGGAAAGGAGTTCTTGGGGATTCCGCAGATCATCCCTCAGTTTGCTTTTCCTTGGAGCTTATCAAGTGTTGGCGGCAAATCCTTTGACCTCACCCTTGACTCTGTCAGAACACTTTTCCCATCGGCCTTCGCTATCGCCATGCTTGGAGCTATTGAAAGTCTTCTTTCTGCTATGGTTGCCGACGGCATGGCGGGAACAAAGCACGATCCTGACTCAGAACTTATAGCTCTAGGAGTCGGCAACATTTTGTGCCCTTTTTTCGGAGGGATTCCCGCCACAGGAGCAATAGCTAGAACTGCTACCAATATTCGCTATGGAGGACGTTCGCCCATAGCAGGGTTCGTGCATGCTCTTTTTATTTTAGCCGCGATCCTTGTGGCGGCACCTTTGCTGTCATACCTTCCGATGGCGTGGGATTGCCCATTTCAAATCGTCGGGCACATCTGCGTATTGATCGTTGTTCTTCGTCAAACCTAAGACTTTACCGATGTCGTTTCGTATTTTTACCAATTTGGATTTTCTCAAATTTAAATTAATTAATGATTTCATATACTTGGTGGGCGCTGTAGGGGTCGAACCTACGACATCCTGCTTGTAAGGCAGGCGCTCTACCACTGAGCTAAGCACCCATTGCAATTAAAACAGTTTCTACCTCTTTACCTTTTATTAAAAAGTTTTTACCAATTTTGAAAATCACGTTTCTCAATTCTCGATTCACTTCAACAACTTGCATTCGCAGAGTCGCCTTTAAACTGCCTAAGCACACACCTTGTAAGGCAGGCGCTCTACCACTGAGCTAAGCACCCCATTAGTTAATGACTTACTAGCACTTTTGCCGATTTATTCAAATAGTAACCGTTTTTTCCCCTAAAAATATATTTAGGTTTGTTCAATTCCGGCTCTATAAGTTGTCTTAGACGCTTTATAGTCACGTAAATTTTATTGTCGTGAATAGTGGGGTCGTATTCTTGATCCCATACTTTTCTGACTAAGATTTCTTTTGTAAACGGACGACCTGGGTTTTTTAAAAACAAGTGTAAAAGCTCAATAAGAATAAATTGGTTCTTAAAATCAACCCGTCCCAGGTTCTTTTCTACCAATGAATTGCTGTCGGGATCAAAAATAAGATCATAGCCCGTGGTCTCAAGGTTATGGCCCAATTCCCCTAAAGTTTTCTTCAAGAGCCTTGTCATCCTTGGAAGCTCAACTTCGTTAGCCGAACGCAATGCTAAATGAAGGTATAACTTCGAAAGCTGCGCATCTCCAGATCTTTGATAAGTTGAACCCAAACCGTAGAGTGCATTGAAATAGAGCAAAATATTAGAGTGAGTCTTTAACATTTCATAAGCATGCCAGAAACATTCAAGAGCTTTGTCATACTCCCCACGATTCCGATGGATAAGTCCGTTTAATAATCGTGCGCTAGTTTGAAGATCCGGAACTTCGATTGCTCCGAAGAAAACTTCTAGATTATAAAGTTCCTTTAAAGCCTCTTCGAGTTTTCCGACAGAATAAAGTGAATTTGCGATTCCGTAGATCGCATAGCACATATCGACCTTGTTATCTTTTTCGAGAGCGATGCGCAGTGCTTTTTGAAAGTAGTCCATGGCCACTTGCTCTTGACCATCGCGATAGTAGGAACATAAACCTAAAATATAATGGGTGCGTGAGCCTAGCTCCACGTTTTCTTTCATGACCAGATCTTGGAGACGTTCTTTTAAATCTTGAATTTTCTGAGGTTCTTCTTTTTCAACAGCGATACGAAGAACATAATTTAATGTTTCAACATAGCGGTCATACTGCTTATTTTCGACAAATTGTGTGCAAGCTTTTTCGAAGTGATCTAGTGCTTTGGTATATTCAGCCCTGTCTTGATAGAGCCTTCCCATTTCGTAGTGATATTCTTGTGCTAGTGGTAACCCCTTTGAACTCATATACTCCCCCCTTAAAGCCCCTTACATTAGGTGCCTTGTTTTCTTACACAATGTGAAACGATGCAACATTTAATTTGCTAAATAATTGAGCTTCAATTTCTGATTGGGAAAAAAATACAAGGCTCCTGGTACTTCTAGGCACGCCCTTTGAAATCTCTTACAAATTGAACTACGAGAAACAATACAGACGTTTAGACCGTATACAGTTTTGACAATGGCGGCGAGAAACGTCCCTTGGGAAGGATCTGATGTTTAAATGGGTCTCAGTTTTGATCTTACTTTTGTGGTCCAATCACCAGATTTTGGCCAATGACTCCCAGTTCGGATTAAACCCCCTTGATTCCACATGCGCGGTGAAACTTTCTGGCCCCATAATTAAGCCTGGCAATCTAGAGCTGGAACCTATCGGGTCAAGAGCCGCTTATGCCTGGCTGATGTCTCCGACCTTCACCGTTGATCGGGTCGTTAAAGGAATATTTGGAGGTGAGCGGGTGGTCCTTAGAAAGAGGATTCCGTGGAGCTTTAGTGATTCACTCACAGGCCCTCGTCTCCCCATATCTAAACTTGGAATCGAAGAGGCTCGCTTCGTCGGCTTTCAACAGATTAGTGCTAGTGAGCTCGTCGTCCCCACTACAGACGAGGCAAATCGATTCATAGATTATTTTAACCGTGGCGTGGACCCCAATGATCCACTGTTTATTAAACTCAAGGGTTATGAAACTTTAGATGTCCGCAGTGATGACAGAAAAATCGTGCAGCGATTTGCTAACAACCTAGAGGTCCCCTTTTCCACCCAAGGCGTGTCGACTTTAGTGGTGGGAAGTCTGTCTGCAGATAATGAAGCCATCACAGTGCTGCAAAATAGAGTTCTTACATGGACTGAATTCGCCAATCAACTTCCCGCCCTTTCTAGACAAAATGAGGATTTCAAAAAATTAGATGCTAAATTGATCGCCTATTTTTCAAGGGAAATCAGCGGACTTGTAAAGGGTGAGTCACTCCCTCATTTGCAACTCTCTCCAATGAAGCTTGTCACCTTGGCGGAAAAAAACGCCAATGTCTCACCCCATTTTTCACTTTTATTCCAGGCTTATTTAGTGAAAGTAACAAGCAAACAGCCCTATCTACTAAAAAAGGTATTACCTAGACAAGAGCAGAATATCCCGTTTGATTTGAGAATGGCCCGTCTTCGGGAGTTAGCCCTCACCGCGACAACTGTTAATTAATGGGGATGTAAGGTCTGACCGGTGTAATTGGCTTTAATACCAATGGCATCGGTATGACTTCGACTCTTAAAGATTTCTTCGGGCTTGCGAATATCTAAGGCATTCACAATAACCTGATCGACGTGATCCACTAAAATGATTCTCATTTGGGAGAGAACTTTTTTAGGAATATCTTTTAGATCCTTCTCATTTTCTTTAGGGCAAATAATGGTTTTAATGCCACCACGATGGGCCGCTAAAATTTTCTCTTTTAATCCACCAATGGGAAGGACTCTTCCCCTCAATGTGATTTCTCCAGTCATCGCCACATCTTTTCTCACAGGAACTTTCGTTAATGCCGAGACAATGGATGTCGCCATGGTAATTCCCGCAGACGGTCCGTCTTTTGGAATAGCTCCTTCAGGAACATGGATGTGGACGTCGGTATTCTGTACAAAGTCTTTATCTAAACCGAACAATACGGCTCGGCTTCGGATGTAACTCATGGCTGCACTTGCAGACTCTTTCATGACGTCACCTAATTGGCCCGTAACCAAGAATTTACCGCGACCTGGAACTACACTGACCTCAACAACGAGCAAATCTCCGCCGACTTCAGTCCAAGCCATTCCATTCGTAAGACCAATTTCGTGTTTGGCTTCGATTTGACCAATTTTATATTTTGGCGCTCCCAAAATATCTTTAAGATTCTTACCCGTAACGGTAAAACCCTTTTTCTTTTTGGTTGCTAAGATTTTTCTAGCCACTTTACGGCAGACATTTGAAAGTTCTCTTTCGAGACTTCGTACTCCCGCCTCTTTCGTATAGCCACGAATTATGGCCTTGATTGCGCTATCCGCTATTTCAACCTTTCGATCTTTAAGGCCGTTAGCTTCAATAACTTTACTCACCAAGTACTGACGACCAATTTGGAATTTCTCTTCTTCGGTATAACCCTCAAGACTGATAATTTCCATACGATCGAGTAACGGTCGAGGAATGGTGTGCAAAGAATTCGCCGTTGTAATAAATGTTACTTTGCTCAAATCATAATCCACTTCGAGATAGTGATCGCCAAAGGTGATGTTCTGTTCGGGATCTAAAACTTCAAGCAATGCGCTTGAAGGATCTCCCCTGAAATCAGTACTCATCTTATCGATTTCATCGAGCAAGAAAACAGGGTTACCCGTATCCGCCTTTTTCATAGCTTGAAGAATTTTTCCTGGCATTGCGCCAATGTAGGTTCTTCTGTGACCGCGAATCTCAGCCTCATCTCTTACACCGCCAAGACTGATGCGACAAAAGTTTTTATTCATGGACTTAGCGATAGAGCGTGCAAGGGACGTCTTACCCACCCCGGGAGGACCAACCAAACACAAGATTGGCCCCTTTTGAGATTCAACTAAGCTTTGAACTGCAAGGTACTCTAAAATTCTCTCTTTAACTTTTTCTAAACCATAGTGATCGGCTTCTAAAATCTTTTCAGCAGAATTAATATCGGTTTTTTCTTTGGAATATTTCTGCCAAGGAAGGCAAAGAACCCAATCGATATAATTTCTAACGACGGTGGCCTCTGCCGACATGGGCGACATCATCTTAAGCTTTTTAATTTCTTTCTTAACTTTCTCTGCCGCTTCTTTACTTAGAGGTTTATCTTTGCCTAACTTTTCAAGTTCAATAATTTCTTGTTGGAAATCGTCTTTCTCGCCGAGCTCTTTTTGAATGGCCTGCATTTGCTCGTTTAGGTAATATTCTTTTTGAGACTTCTCCATTTGCTTTTTAACTCGGGAGCGAATCTTCTTCTCAACCTGAAGAATTTCGATTTCTCCACTCATAAGCCCCAGCAACTCTTCAAGGCGTTGACCGGGATCATTCACTTCGAGAGCTTTTTGCTTGTCCTCTAACCTTAAGTTAAGCTGGGCCACAATAGTGTCAGCCAATCTTCCAGCAGAATCAATGCTGGCCACCGACATTAACATCTCGGGGCGAATGCGTTTATCCAATTTGACGTAAGTCTCGAAAGTGGCTTTCACCGAACGCATCAGAGCTTCGGTTTCAACTTTATCATCAGCCTTTTCTGGCATCTCCTCACATTCAACAACGAAGAAATTCTCGTTAGTGACGAATTCTTTAATTTTAATTCTGCGCTTGCCCTCGATAAGAACTTTTACAGTTCCGTCGGGCAAACGAAGAAGTTGAATAATGCTTCCTAATGTTCCGATGGAATAAATGTCCTTGGCTTCCGGGTTATTTGTTTTTGCTTCCCTCTGAGCGGCGAGGACAATATCTGTCTTCTTACTCATGGCGTCTTCTAGGGCATTAATGCTTTTCTCTCGTCCGACGAATAAAGGCATCATCATGTGAGGGAAGACAATAACGTCTCTAAGGGGAAGTAGGGGGAGCTGGAAGGATTTCTTTTCTTGGCTCACGACGCCTCCTGTTCGTTGTTAGGGATGGCCGGTACCGTTCTTTAAGCCGATTCTGCTTCAGTTTTAGACTGCTCCTTTGAAGCTTTGATCTCTTCCTCAGTTCGGTAGATCAATTTAGGGGCCTTCTTGTTAACGACGACCTCTTTATCAATGATACATTCTTTTACATGAGCCTTGGAAGGAATTTCGTACATAATATCCAACATGGCCTGCTCTAAGATCGCACGCAGCCCACGTGCCCCGGTCTTTCGCTTGATCGCGAGAAGGGCAACTTCCTTCAAAGCTTCTTCTGTAAATGAGAGGCTGACATTCTCGTACTCAAAGAGCTTCATGTATTGCTTGGTCAAAGCATTTTTCGGCTTCACCAAAATATCTATGAGGGCATCTTGTGTCAACTCTTCAAGAACGGCAACTACTGGTAAACGACCAATAAATTCAGGAATGAGTCCAAACTTAATAAGGTCGTCGGGTTGCAAACTTTCAAGGGTCTTGGAATAAACTTTTTCCTTTGCTGTCTTAATATCAGCGCCAATACCTAGACTTTTGTTCTCGACTCGATTTTCAACAATTTTATCTAGGCCACCAAAAGCCCCGCCACAAATAAACAAGATGTTAGTCGTGTCCACTTGAATGAATTCTTGTTGAGGGTGCTTTCTTCCACCTTTAGGGGGGAGATTAGCCACCGTGCCTTCAATAATCTTGAGCAAAGCTTGTTGAACGCCTTCACCACTCACGTCCCGGGTGATTGACGGGTTCTCAGATTTGCGAGAAATTTTATCGATCTCATCAATATAGATGACACCACGTTGAGCCCGCTCTACATCGTAGTCTGCAGCTTGTAACAGGTTCAAGACAACGTTCTCGACATCTTCGCCTACGTAACCTGCTTCAGTGAGGCAAGTCGCATCAGCCATGGCAAAGGGAACATTTAGGATCTTGGCAATGGTTTGAGCTAATAATGTTTTTCCAGATCCGGTGGGGCCAATCAAAAGAATATTACTCTTTGAAAGTTCAACTTCGGCTTTGGTCTTGTGGGCCAAAGAATTAATCCGTTTATAATGGTTATGAACTGCAACGGCCAACGACTTCTTGGCTTTCTCTTGGCCAATAACATAATCGTCTAGAAAAGTTTTAATGTCGACGGGCTTTGGAACCTTGTGAGAACCGGAGCGAATCTCTTCCCTCTCCTTTTCCTCGACAATGATGTCATTACAAAGGTCGATACATTCATCGCAAATATAAACGCTCGGTCCAGCGATAAGTTTTTTTACTTCTTTTTGGCTTTTGCCACAGAAACTACAAACAAGAGCTCCGTAAATTTCATTTTTCTTTGTCATGAACTCTCTCCCTTCGGGGCAGTACCGGTCAGCTTCAAATCACCTAACATACCACTTGCCTTACGATGTGCAACAATCTGATCTGCGATGCCATATTTTACTGCGGCCTCGGAAGACATAAAATTATCTCGATCCATGTCGGTTGTGAGGCGCTGATAATCTTGTCCAGTGTGTTTTTCGTAAATCTTAGTGAGTTTATTTTTCATGTTAATAAGTTCGTTGGCGTGAATCTCAATATCACTGGCTTGTCCAGCAAGCCCACCTTGAATCAGGGGCTGGTGGATCATAATTCTGGAATGAGGAAGAACGTATCTCTTCCCCTTGGTTCCCGCTGCGAGAAGAAGAGAACCCATGCTGGCAGCCAGGCCCGTGCAATAAGTCCTAATATCGCATTTCACAAATTGCATAATATCGTAAATTCCAAGGCCTGCGCTTACGCTGCCCCCCGGAGAATTGATGTAAAGATGTATATCTTGTTCAGGATTTTCCATTTCTAAGAAGAGGAGTTGAGCGATAACAATGTTTGCGACTTCATCATTAATGGCTGAACCTAGAAAAATGATTCTATCTTTTAGAAGTCTCGAATAGATGTCGTAACTTCTTTCACCCCGCGGCGTTTGTTCTACAACTATGGGTACTAAGGGCATCTTTCTTAAACCTTTCCGCTGACGCTAAACTTTGGCTTCTCCTTAGATAATAACATTCGCGTCAAGGGAGGCAATGGAAAATCCACCTTGAAAAAGTCTAGATATTTTAATTATTTTAGTAACTTACAAATCTTTGACGGGCCTGTAAATTATTCCTAATTTCTTTGACTCTCACACTTTCCTATCTATAATCGCACTCTTGCTCGTGCACGCAGTGCAATATCTTAAGAGACAGTTTTTTGACGGAGGTCCCAACATGCTCAGGCTTCACCATAATGCTTCACCAGCTAACACTCAGACTCTCGTTCTTTTCGCCTACCAAAATGATAAGAAAACAAATTGTGACTTGAAAGGAACTGGTTTCACTGCCGTCGGAAGTAAGATCAAAGGTGACGTTGGCGCAAAAGGAACCACGTTTTTTCGCTCAGCCGATGTTGAAGGTTTTGAAAATGTTTTGGTTATCGGTTTAGGGGAGAAAAAGAAAGTGACCGAAAATTCTCTGCGAACGGCTTCGGCCCAAGCCATTCGAGTCTTAAAAAAAGAAAAAGTGGTTTCAGCAGCGTTCGCCATTCAAACGGTACGTGCGCTTACAAAAAATGCGGAAGGGGCGGGAAGGGCTATTACCGAGGGGATTTTATTAGCCGGCTATAAGTACGATGCCCTTAAATCTAAAAAGAAAGAGGAAGAGGAAGTAAAAGATCTCAAAGATGTTTTTCTTGTTCTTCAAGATAAGGCATCCGGCAAGAAATTTGGCCAAGGCGTTGAGCTCGGTCGCATTCTTGCTGAGTGCACAAACTTTGCCCGAGACTTAGGAAATGCTCCAAGTAACTATCTCACTCCGGAATTATTTGCTCTCAAAGTAAAAATGGCCGTGAAAGACACTGCCGTTAAATTTCGTGCTTTAGATAAAAAACAAATCGAAGCCTTGAAGATGGGTTGTTTCCTTGGAGTTAATAAAGGGAGTGACGATGAACCCCGTCTTCTCACACTTGAATATAACGGCGGAAAAAAAGGGGCGAAGCCCTTTGTTCTCGTTGGTAAAGGCGTAACTTTTGATACAGGCGGGATCAGCATCAAACCTTCAGCGGGTATGGAAGAGATGAAGTTTGATATGTGTGGAGGAGCAGCGGTTTGCGGAGCCCTTCTCGCCATTGCAAAATTAAAATTGAAAATAAATGCCGTTGCCATTGTTCCTGCCACAGACAATATGCCAAGTGGTCACGCGATTAAGCCAGGCGATGTTTTGGTGGCCATGAACGGGAAAACCGTTGAAGTCAATAACACAGATGCTGAAGGCCGACTTCTTCTGTGCGACGCTCTTGTATATGCCTGTAAAGAATATTCTCCGGCAGTCATTGTCGATGCAGCGACACTAACTGGTGCTTGCGTTGTGGCTTTAGGAAATGTTTTCTCAGGATTTTTCTGCAAAGATAAAAATTTGATTAAGAAAATTGAAGGGGCAAGTGAGTTGAGTGGGGAAAGATTATGGCAACTTCCTCTCGTTGACGAATATGTCGACGATATGAAGGGGACCTATGCCGATCTTAGCAATATGGGCGCCTCAAAAGGGGGCGGTTCAAGTCAGGCAGCAGCTTTCTTAAGCCAGTTCGTCGATGAAGGAATCCCCTGGGCCCATTTTGATATCGCAGGAGCAGCCTACAACACCGGATCTCGTTATCCCATTAATCCTGACAAAGGAGCGTCGGGTGCCGCGGTCAGATTATTTACTCAAATGGCTTTGGATTTCGCGGGACGAAGTTGATCGGCGGATATTACCTTTCATGACAGCTTGGCATCAAGGCAAAAAGTTTCAAGGGTTCAGGTGGTCAGGAGTTGATGAGTTTATACAAACAGGCTCCGATGTGATCCGCTTTCTTTTCAAGGTGGGTTAAATCTTCTAGTCTAATTATTGATTGAACTTCCCTAAGTGAACCTAAAGCTATCGCATAGAATCTTGCCTTTTCTTTGGCAGAAGGTTTATCGGACCCTTCTGCTAGATTTAGAGCAATACTAAATGCGGCCCTTCTCAATTGATCCTTGGCATAGGCTGGTAGGCTTGTCTTTTTGCAATCTCTATAAAATTCACAGGCTAATGTATGGGTGCGAAAGTTTTGAAGTGACATCTGTTTCTCCTTTCAAAAAATTTAGGTGTCACCTTGCGTGACCTAAATTTTTTGAAAGGAGAACTTTAAAATGCTTCAAAACTTTCGCACCTACAACCTAGCTAAAGAATTTTATAGAGATTGCGAGAAACTATCGTGCAAGGCACACATTAAAGATCAGCTCTCAAGAGCCTCTTTAAGTGTGGTTCTAAATCTTGCCGAGGGCTCAGGTAAATCCACTCAAAAGGATAGAGCCAGGTTTTATCGAATCTCACCAGGTTCATTTAGAGAATGCCAAAGCATTTTGGATCTTATAGATAGGCCCGAACTTTTGAAGAAATATGATTTTTTGGGTATTTGTCTCTACAATCTTCACAAATACACGCTGAATCCCAGAAAACCATCCAACTGAAACTGAAATCACTGTAACACCGAGGCCTGAGAACTGATTAGTTTATAAAGACCCTAAAGCTTAAGAAACTTCACAATGGCCGCAATATCGGGAAGATTTCCAATTCTTATATACGATTTAATTTGGCTCTGCCAGGCTGAACTGCAGTGCTGCCGGTAAAATTTCGGGCGGTCTTCATTTCACTCAAAGGGCCAACTGTAACGTCAACCTTAAATAAGGTTTCAAAGAGTTTGGCCTTGTCTTTAATTGTAACCTGATCGAGCTGACTGCCATTTTTCATTTCGACATAGATATGAACCTTACCGGGGCCCCATTGGCATTTGACCCACTTTACACCCTGATCATGGGGAGCATCCAAAGCGTCAGCTAATCTTAAAATACTGGCTAGACCTTCTAATTGCTTTTTTTCTTCGGGATTAAGTTCCGTAAAACCCTCGTGACCTTCTTTTGGCGGACTCTTTCTGTGATATCGAGCAAGGATAGCCACAAAAAGTTTTTCCCGATCGCTAAGAAAGGGAATATCTGAATTTCTCAAGATATAATAGGTGTGCTTGTGACTACTCTCTTTACTAATGTAGTGGCCCACGTCGTGAAGAAGGGCCGCCACCATCAAATATTTTTTATCGGCTTCAGGTAAACCATGGACCGGACTTAACTCGTTAAAAAGAAGTCTCGAGAGCGTCCAAACTTGGTAAGTATGGTTGCGGTTAAAATGATAGTGATGGCCAATGTCACTCAGGAGTTCCAGTTGTTCTTGCTCTTGCTCTAAAAGGGGATCTTCATTTGGTTTTTGCGGACGATCAAAAAGATCTAGAAGCATTCCCTCCCGTAAACCACGATTACTTACTTTCAAGGTATCTATTTTGAAATAGGTAAAAATTTCTCTTAAAACATGTACCCCCGCGTTCAGAATTTCTGCGCGCTTTGAATCGATTCCCGGTAAAGCCATAATTCTCTTATATGACATTTTTGAAATGGACGCGGCCGTGCGCTCAAGCTGTTGCTTTGTAATTGAGCGTTCATCGTCTGTAAGCTCCGTTTTACTAATAAGTCTGGCTAAGGCGCGAATTGTCCCAGCACTGCCGAAAGCAGTCCTCACTGAAGGAGGGTTGGGCCAATACTCATTTAAAGTTTTTCGTATATGATTATCAAGGCGGCGCAATTTTGCAGTATCAGGTTTTTTTTGTGGCACAAAAATTTCAGTAAGTCTCACTGCGCCCAAGGGGAGACTTACAAATTTTTCGATTTTCTTTTTCTGGACAAGAGAAATCTCACAACTTCCCCCACCAATATCTATAAAGATGACGGGCTTTCGAGGGAGGGGATATTCACTTGAAACACCTTTGACGATAAGACGCGCTTCCTCGTCGGCTGGCAAAACCTCTAACGCAATTCCAGTATTATCTCGAACCTCTTTAACAAAGTCGGGGCCGTTTTTCGCATCCCGCAAAGCGCTGGTCCCTGTGGCCCTGACGATGTCGACTTTGTAGGAATCTAAAAGTTGTGCGTAGGTCTGAAATATTTTTAGAGTTCGAAGTTGAACGTGGCGAGGAATATTTCCGCCGTTCTCCTTTAAAAAGGTCCCTTCACCTAAACGGACCACAGCTCGATGGCGAAAGAGCACCTGCATATGACCTGCGCGGTCCCTACGCACGATAAGTATTTTAATGCTATTTGTTCCAAGATCGATAGCTGCTGCGTTCATTATGTTAAACCTTAGTGAATCTTGACTGCAGGTTCAACTACCATTTCATAAAAACGGGTTTATTTGCGTAGCCTTGAATGTCTTGTTGGTTAATGTGAAGAATTCGTGAAGGTACACTATCTTGAGTTAAATTGATTTCCGTAAGGGACCATTGGTTTGGCCAGCTGTCAGAATTGTTTCCGGACTGGATATGGAGAAGGCCCCCGCCCTCTTGTTGAAGGCTCATGTCATGGCTCTTGGGGTTTTGGGCTTTGATTTGATTGAATGGAATTTTTATTGGAACCAAATTATTAATGTCACTGGCTACGGTGCAGGGCGCATCAACAATAAGGGTAGGTTTATCTCCGCTCACAGCTACACCTTCAGCCTCAAAACTTAAAGTCACGTGATTATAGAGGCCGCAAACAAAGTCTTTTTGGTTTTGATCGTTTAAGAGAACAAAATTTCCAAGTTGAATTGAATCTGATTGAAGGTCTTTATGAATATCAAGGCCGTCGAGAATGCGCTGCTTGGCCGCTTGCTCAAGAATTGGACCTTGAAGAGCGCTAAAATCATAGGCCTTACCAATTGAGGCAGGATTTCTTCCCTTTGACACTGTGGCCGTTGTGTTCCATTTGGTCACCTCTTTATTCGTCTCATGAACGATAAAAGTGACCAGGGCCGCAACAAGAGCGCCCAAGAGAAACGAACTCCAACTCCATTTTTTACTCTTCTTCTTAGTCTTCATAATACCAACTGGCTATTCGGCTAAAATCCCTGGAAATTAACGCGACCTACGCTCGGTAATGGGCACCGACTGCCTTTCCTTCGCGACCTATGGCTAAAGCATTGAGACGCGCAACCCACCCATAGACATTCTCTAGACGTGAGCCTTGGATATCAACCATGAGGTCCGACATACAAAGACGTTTAAAAACAGCCCCTGGACCATTGAGATTTTCAATGGGGCCCTTCTCTTTGTGAGCTCTCAGAAATCCACCGGCGAGTTGATTACCAATAAGATAAATAACGGGTTCGGCGACATCGCCATCAGCTGAAACTTGGGTGGGAATTCCCTCCTGAAGGATAACTTCTTGAACCGTCACTCCTCCTTTGGCGTAGCCCATTTTCTTTCGTTCTTTAGACGAAAGATTCAAGACCTCTTCACCCGATCTTACGGTTGTGATTCCCATTCCGTAGGTGCCGTGATTATTTTTAATAAATAACACCGGTTCACAGCATTTTCTTTTTCCGGATGTGTATTCTTTCGTTAATCGATCAAGAAAAGTTTGGGCCTTCTTCGCCAATTTTTCTAAAGATTCAGGATCTGCAAAGTCCACCGTCGAAACTTGGGTTTCAACGGTAAAAGTCCAAGGATCAACATCAATAATTTTTGAAAATTCAAGGGCAAGTTCATTATAATGATCGAAATGATCACTCTTTTTCCGACGAAACCATCCCAACTCGTGGGAGGGGTTCATGGGTAAATTAAGCCCCGTGAACCAAACAGAGTAGGGGTCACTAAAATCATTATTACTAATCACAAGGTCAGGCACAAATCCGTCCGAAACTTTAATTGTATCCCCATCTCGTTTGGCAGAAAAAATTTGGAGGGTAACTCCTTTCGGAGTGGTGATCTCAGTGCTTCCGGAAAATTCTTTGGGGACGGCAATTCGAGTATTGAAGCCACCGTCCCCCAACATCTTCCAAAGAGTTTTTATATTCTCCCAATAATATTTATTAGAAGTGTGTTCTTCAGCGAGCAACAAAACATTGAGATCTTTTTTTGAATAATGGTCACTCAGGTAATTTTTAATAAGGACAGTCGTAGTTTCTTGATCGACATCGCAAATATTATTAAATCCGCCCGGAAAAATATTGGCGTCGACGGAAGCAAGTTTTGGCCCGGCGTCTCTAATGTCTACAGAGCAATAGATAGGAAAATCTAAGCCCGCACTTTTCTCGACAAACCATGAATCAACTTTTTGCCGGCGTTCCACAAGACGATTGTGAATGATTTCTTTCAACGGATGGGTCCCTTCTTAAGTTCCCCTACAAGTAAAGCTCCCGAGACAACACTTCCCGGCTGAATCAGGATATTGATCACTGGAATGGTTGCCGTCAACCCGAACCCCGCGGCAAACCCTAAAAATTCCCCGAAATGGGCTTTAATAAACTCTCGACGTTCGTTAAAGGTCAGAGCAAAATGGTCGAAACCGTAATCCAAACGGTCGTAAGCCATAAGGAGAATGCCAATACCAGCCCCTATTACGCCTAAACCCGGAATCAAGGCGGTGAAAGCTAAAATGACTCCAATTATAAGGAATGCGACTGTTCTTCGAACCATTGCACCCATATTAATCTGAGTTTTTTTGAGAATAGGATGAATCGTTCCCGGAATCACCTCATGAATTTTTAAAGCACGGTCGGCAATGATTCCATTAAAAGGAAAGGCAAGGAGGTTAGCTAAAACAAAAGTAAGAAAGAAAACGATCATAAACAAACTTAAGGCCGTTACCAAAAGCACGACGTAGTAGAGAATGTATTGATACCAAAGCTGAGGTGCGGAAATAATTTTGTTCACCAGATCTGGCAACTTATTAAGAGAAAAGACGAAACCAGCAACCAAAAATACGAAATTGAGTATGAGAGGAATGATCGAGAGGCGCAAAAGCGAAGAGTTTTTAGTCCAAAAGCTTAAACCCAGAAAGTAGTGCTTAAAACCTTTTGCAAATTTTCTCATTGCCTCAAGCCTTCATGCACTTGGGCTTCCGGAGTGTTCTGATCTCGAATGTCATGCCCCTGAACAATTGTAGTCACATTTTTTTCGACCTGGTCAATGGTGGTGAAGGCTTCCGTAAGGCGGCCGGCTTCGGGTTCAGCTGGCGATGGGGGCAATCTTTCCAATTTTAATTTAACAATAGCTTCGTCCAATTTTTTGGCCATGGCTTTCTGAGCCTCTTGTTGCTGCTCCGCTGCTAAAACTTTATCGCTGGAATCTGAAACCTTAAAGTCTCTGATGGCTGTAATAAGAGAAAGATAAATATCTTCTAAGTTATCGGCGGCCTTCCGAGACCAGGTATTGTTCCCAAGTTCGGCTGCTCGAACAAGCCAACCTTGAGTCTCGTTTACGGAATTTAAGTAGTCTCTAAACTCTTTTAAGGTCACGTCCTTCCTAATCGCCTTCATAGTACCCATACTATAGAGCGTCTTCGGGAGCCAAACCATAACGTCGCCAATCATTGGAGGCCTGCGATATCTCTTCAATTCTTTAGCAGCCTTCGCATAATATGTTTTAGCTTGATCAAGATTCCCTTGCCTTGCGTAGCTGGCTGCAAGTCTCGCAGGGATTTCCATTTCGGCAGTTTGCTTTGGAAGGAATTCTTTTTTGTCTTGGAGTTGTAAAAGAGCCAAAGTCATTTTCCCATCATCCTGCAAAGTTTCATAACAAATTGAAAGACGATAAAGAGCGTCAGCCTCATCGCGGGATTCAGGAGTACTTTGATTTATTTCAATGACTTTTTTATATACGTCAGCGGCCTCAGCGTATTTGTCCTGACCTTCCAGGGCCAAACCTAAGTTGTAATTCGCTCCTGAAGTCCATTTCGTGGCGGGATACTTGTGCAACAGATCGACGAAAGCTTGACCGGCCCCTTTATAGTCACTTCTAGAAAGAGATCTCAAGCCTTGCTCGTACAATGCTCTCTCTTGATGCGCCGTTGAATTTACGGGAAGAGAAAGAGTTTGTTGGGAAGAGCAACCTGCGGTGAGTAAGTAGAGGACGGACAGTCCGCTAAGTACAGTTTTTTTCATGCGTACCCATTCTCCATTAAGATTGATTTTTCTTCGAGCCTATCGGCTACTTTCTTTAAGGAACTCAGGTCGTGGACGTCTTGATCAAAATCAGGAAGTCTGCAAAAAATAATATTTTGTCTCATCTCTTGAGCATAACTTCGAAAGGCTGCCTCCTGATTTTTATAAAAATTCTTCAACGCCTCATAAAAACCCACGAGTTTCTTGTATTCATTACTTAGGGACCCGTCTTGAACCACTGTGCCTTGAACAATTTCATGGTGGCCCCACAGGGGAAATGCTCTATTGATAATTATGGCCGAAAGATAATATCCTCCGCGCCTCAAACTTTTCTCAAAGAACCTGGCTTCGTCAATATGGACCGCATTAAACCCAGTAACTAAGACAAAGCCCGTTGCACTTGACGTAAGAAGCCTGTGAACTTCTGCTGTTCGATCTCTAAGATGTTTTTGCCAAACCCTGATGCTTGAGAAAAATTCAGTGAGGCTTCCCAAAAATTCAGAGCCGCCGACCTTTTCAAAAGCTTTGAAGGCGGCTTTAGTTCCTCTATTCATTAAACCAAGGCTCATGCGATCAAGAGTGGTAAACGGCATCAAAAACCATTTAATAATCGAATCTTGGAAAAGAGTATGAATTTTTATCGGAGCATTAAGAAAATCCATGGCGTGCTTTGTCGGCGGCGTATCTAGAATTACTAAATCATAACTTCCTGAATTTGAAGCTTGGAGTAGTTTTTCAAGTGCCGTGTATTCTTGAGAACCATTTAGAGCCGTAGAGATTTGTTTATATATATTATTATTTAAAACACGATTCGCCACTTCCGCAGACGGCGCCATGCTGGTAATAAATTCGTCGAAGGTTCGCTTCATGTCGAGCATTGAAGCGTAAAATTTTCCACTAGAGGGCAAACCCTCAACGAGCTTGACCTCTTCTGTCCCCAAATCACTTAGGCCCAAAGACGTGGCAAGTCTCCTTGCCGGGTCAATGGTTAAAACAAGAACTCGTAAACCAAGTTCAGCCGCCTTAACCCCAAGTGCCGCAGCCAAAGTTGTTTTTCCAACTCCTCCAGCCCCACAGCAAATCAAAACTTTTTTAGTTTTTAGGAGTTCGTTAAAGTCCATTGTTTATCCAAGTAAGAAGAAATTTTCTCAACACATTGTTGAGCGCGAAGCGTATCAAGAACAAGGGGAATTCCAAATATTTCAACTCCCATTCTAGCGAGGCGCTCCCACTGTTTAAATTGGGTTGCCATCTTGTATTGAACAAATTCCAAAAACTCGTGCATATTTTTATCTTTAATTTTATTGAGCAAATCCGCTTGTTCAGATTTTGAAATTGGAGGCAAAAGGAGTTTATTACACACAAGAGTCACTTGGGCGCTGAACTCGCTCTTTAATTGCCTGTAGAGTTCTTCAGTTTCTGTTACGGGCATCTCTTCTGGCAAAGTCACCACCACATAATGTGTAAGCTCGGGATTTGAAATGACGGCATTGATATCATGGGCTTGATCGGCCAACGGCCCAGAATTAAAGAGAGCATTCATTCCCTTTGGGGCTCGAAGTAAAGCCAGGGCATGCCCTGTGCTGTAGCAATCCACAACATAGAGGTCGTATTCTTCTTTGAAAATTCCACGAGTTTCACTGGTTAATTTTCCAAGAATTGAAAGCTCTGATACGGCAGGCGCTGCGTTCATAAAGGCTTTCATCACTTTATTCTGAAAAATCAAATCATAAAGCTTTGGAACTTTTAGAAAGTGAAGAACGTATTCTTTAAGGCAGTTTTCGGCGTTAAAAAGGGCAACGTGAACGTCTGAAACAATTTCACTGGGCTCGTAGTTGATTCCGCGAGTTTCAAAAAAGGATTCATAAAAGCTTTGATCACCAAGCTCAACTAGGCAAACTTTGCGGCCTTTTCGGGCTTCGCTCCAAGCCAGGGCTGCGGCACAAACGCTCTTCCCCACGCCACCTTTGCCAGTGACGAAAACCAGCTTTTTTCCGGATATGTTCATTCCTTGATTTTATTCGGGATTTAGCCTATTTTGCACTTTTTATTTGTAGGAGATTTCATGAAGTCCCAAGTTGAAAAGCTAGACGGTCTTAAGCATCGGCTCAATATCGAAGTGCCGCCAGAAGCCGTCGCTGCAGCGCTAGAGAAGATGTACAAGCAAGTCCAACGCGTTGCAAAGTTCAAAGGCTTTCGACCGGGCAAGGCTCCAATTAGCTTAGTCAAAACAGAGTATAAAGCTAAAGTTGAAAGTGATGTTGCAAGTCAAATTGTGCAGGACCACTATGCCAAAGCTTTGGATGAGCATGCGTTAAATCCCGTTAACTATCCTGAAATTGAATTCGAGGGATTGAAAGAAGGAGAGGCCCTAAAGTTCTCCGCCACTTTCGAAGTAAGACCTGATGTGAAGTTGAAAAAATATGAAGGTCTCTCTGTTGAAAAAGAAAAGCTCGAAATTAAACCCGAAATGGTCGACACGATTATCGAAGATATTCGAAAAAACAAAGCGTCAATGGTTCCCGTTATCGAAATACGCGCCGCCCAAAATGGCGACACTGCTGTGATCGACTTTCATGGCCGTATTGATGGTGTAGATCTCCCCAATGGTTCAGGTAAAGAATTCTTATTGGAACTGGGTGCAAATCAATTTATTCCGGGTTTCGAAGACGGTGTAATAGGAATGCAACCGGGAGGCACAAAGAAGTTGAATTTAAAATTTCCCGATGATTACTCGTCTAAGGACATCGCTGGGAAAAATGTGGAATTTGAAGTCAAGCTTCATGAGTTAAAGAAAAAGGTTCTTCCAGAGCTTAACGACGAATTCGCAAAATCCATTGGCGAACATCAAAGTTTGAGTCACCTCAGGGAAGAAATCAGTAAAGACATTGCTACACGGGAAGAAAAGCGTGTGCGAGATGATTTAAAAACCAGAATTCTCCATGCCCTTGTCGATAATAACTCTTTTGAGGTTCCAGCGTCGATGGTTCAAGAGCAAAAGAAGATTATCGTCGAAGACGTCCATCATCGCATGGAGGGTCAAGGTATGACCCATGAACAATTCCATGAGTACTCTGCAAAATGGGACAAAGATTTTGATAAATCCGCAGAATTTGTGATTCGCTCCAGCCTCCTTATCAACACCATCGCAAAAAAAGAAAATCTCTTTTCTACAGACGATGATTTCGAAAAGAAATTAGCGGATTATGCTAAGCAAAGCGGCATTGAGGTTGAGAAAATTAAAGGGTTCTACAATAAACCAGAAAATCAATCTCGTCTTAAATTTCGAATGACTGAAGAGAAAGTCGTCAATTTTCTTATCGAAAAAGCGAGCATTAAAGAATTAGCCAAAGATAAATTGAAACCTCTTCCAGACTAGTGGGGCTACGGGGCTCCATGCAGGAGTCCTTAGCTGGCGTCAGTTTGCGAAGCTTTTTTAAATGAAGGTTTTGCCAAGGGCTTTTGTTCGACCTTGTCGTCTGGACTGGAGCTTGAGGCGGGGTCAGTGTGGATTAGAGTTCCCGCTTTCAGATAGTTTAAGGCTTCGGCCACTTGAAAGTCTTTTTTAACGAGGCGTTCGGCAGGGGTGAGCTTAGCGTCATCAGCTTCGGCTTTAGCTTTTGCCTCTTTTTCAGTGATTTTTTCTTTCTTCCAAAACTCATCGGCAGCAGAAGCGGCTACGGTCTTCTTCTCTTCGGGCTGCTCAGTTATAACGGTGTCGTTAGAGAGGTGGTTTTCCATATCGGCTTCTCTAAGGGCTTTGCGATGGATAATGGATTTCTGGTAGGCCTCCATATCGACAGGATCCAAATGGATATCGGGCTCGATCCCCTGGGCTTGAATACTTCGTCCACTGGGGGTGTAGTAACGAGCCACTGTGAGTTTTAGACCCGCACCATCGCCAAGTTCAACAACAGACTGCACACTCCCTTTTCCAAAGCTACGGGTTCCCATGATGACCGCTCGTTTGTGATCTTGAAGTGCTCCAGCGACAATTTCAGAAGCAGAAGCTGAGTATTCGTTCATCAGAACAATAATGGGAAAATCTGTCCTTGCTCCATTTTTGTGAGCATAAACGACGTCTTTATCTTTTTTATTACGTCCGATAGTGCTAACGATAATCCCGTCATTAATAAAAGTATTACAAACCTCGATGGCTTGATCAAGGAGCCCGCCGGCGTTATTTCTCAAATCCACGATAAGACCTTTTGTCTTTCCACTCTTCTCATGTTTTTCAATAGCACCTTTAAGATCTTCGCCGGTGTGTTCAATAAAACTTGTGATTCGAATATATCCATAACCGTCTTTAAGGTCGGTGTATTTGATCGACTTCACCTTAATAATCTCACGAGCAATGCTATATTTTTTTGGAGCGGCAAAACCTTCTCGCCAAATCGTGATTGAAGCAGGAGACCCTCTTTTGCCCCGCATTTTCTCTACGGCTTCAGCAAGAGTCATCCCTTTAGTCGATTTACCTTCGATTTCAACAATCTTATCGCCAGCTTTAATTCCCGCTTTGAATGCAGGAGTGTCGTCAATGGGGCTAATAACAGTGAGGATGTCATCTTGAACGCTAATTTCAATTCCAATGCCTCCGAATTCTCCAGTCGTCTCAACTTTGAATTCGCTAAATATATCTGGCGGTAAAAAATTGGTGTGGGGATCAAGGCTTGCGAGCATTCCTTTAATTCCACCGTAAATAAGTTTTTTTGTATCCACTTCTTCAACATAATGTTGCTCAACTAAATTTAAGACTTTTGTAAACATTTGAAGATCTGAATACCGATCTGTCGCTTCCGCTTTTCCCTCGGTGGAGTGGGTGACAAGTGCGCCTAAAATAAGACCAAGAAAACCCATTGACGCCACAAAAAGAAATAAGGAAATTTTATGAAATTTGGATTTCATGGTGTGCACCTCACTTATCTATTATAAGCGAGTCACTTTTGACAAATCAAGCCACGGGAGCGGATCTAGACTCTCACTAAAGTGCCGAATCTCCATGTAGAGCCCTGGACCACGCAAACTGGCGGTATCACCAGACTGGGCAATCGTCTCGCCCGCATTAACCTCGTCACCGGTTTTCTTTTGGAGCTGAGAATTGTGGGCGTACAAAGAATAATAATGATCCCCATGATCTATAATAATAGTTTGTCCGTAGCCGTCGATCCAACCGGCAAAAGCGACTTTCCCAAAAAATATCGCAGCCACTTTGTCTTTCACTGGTGCTGCAAAGAAAAGTCCTTTATTAAACATTCGAGTTTGGAATTTTTCATTTTTCTCAATTCCATACTTCTCAACTATTTGCCTAAATACAGGAGGATTAAGTTTCCCTTTTTTTTCTACAAAAGAGGCTTTGCGAAAATCGGGGTTAATCTCGCTTGTAAGCCCAAGCTGGGTTAATTTCTCCTCAAGCTTAAGGCCCGCTTCCCGCCATTCTTTCAAAGCCTCGAGATGGCTTTCGCGATCTGTGTCAATCCTCGAAAGGATGGAAAGTTGCTTTTGTTTTTCTTCAGTAAAATAACTTTGTTGGGTATCCAAATTTTGTTCAAACTGCAGATAGGTTTTAACTTGCCTACGAAGCTTAGCCTGTTGCCTTGCCAAGAGATCGAGGCTCTTTTTATAGTTTTCAATGGACAAGCTATCTTTTTGAGCAATGATTTTTAGAAATTTCATATTGCGGGAAAAATCGGCACTGGTCTGACTTGAGAGTAAAAGTTCGGCGTAACCTTTGAAACCTAACTTATAGAGAGCCCTGAGTCTTTCGTTGAGTAACTCTTTTTGGTGATCACGGATACGCTCTAGGCGTACAATTATTCGGGCATAACTTTCAATGTTTTTTTGATAGATCTGCATTTGAGATTTAATTCCGTCCATATCAGATTCGATACGGGTGAGATCCCGGTTTATGTCATAAAGTGCGCCTAGAATTCCTCTTTTTTTAATTTCTGCTTCAAGGAGAAGTCTTCTTTCTTGGACTAATTTTTCTTGAACATCTTTTAAAGAATTAACCTCTGGCACGGCATAGACAGGAAGCGCTTTGAAAAGGAGGCAAAGGAGGAGAGCGCCTTTAATCACGCCGGATTCTCGTGCTGGCTCACCCTTGCTGTGGCGGCCCAACCCGTATTAAGTCTCACCACACAGATATAACTTCCCAAAGCCCCAAAAAATAAACCGGCAATCACCGCGGCGGCTACTCCAAGGGCCGACAGGAATTGAAGGGCCGGAAGAATACTTGATGAGCCGACAATTCTTTCAATACTTTGATAGGCCACGTAATAGATCACCCCTAAAATAAGAAGAGAAACCACCGCCGCAAACCCACCTTGAAATGCCCCTTCGATTAAAAAAGGTTTACGAATCGTACTCGAAGTCGCACCGACAAGTTCAAGGATCTCAATTTCTTCTCGCCTCGAAATTAAAGAGGCCTGAACTGAGTTGCTCACTGTGAATAAACAAGCCAAAAGGAGAACAAAGGTGAAAAAACCAGCAGCCGTGCGGCAAACGGTCATAAGCAAGGTGTAATTTTTAATCCATTCTTGGCCGTAACTTACGTCTTCAACTCCCGGAACCTTTACAAACTGTTGAGCCAGGGCCTCAATTTTTTCTGGGGTCTTTGGGAAGTTATATCTGTGTGGTGAGACTTAATACGGGTTGGGCCGCCACAGCAAGGGTGAGCCAGCACGAGAATCCGGCGTGATTAAA
>Ga0207037_10083_pt2 | contig 30447 bp, 38 predicted proteins | sample Alteio_BWMinCont_75_FD_153268 | JGI IMG/M metagenome (GOLD analysis project Ga0207037, IMG submission 153268) | Enriched cells from forest soil in Barre Woods Harvard Forest LTER site, Petersham, Massachusetts, United States -... | ecosystem: Environmental > Terrestrial > Soil > Temperate forest >... | reverse complement strand
GATCGGCAGGGCGTGCGTAACACTGCCGGTCCCGGCGGTCGGAGTAGGGGTGGGGGATTGAGTTTCAGACATGGGCAATTCTCCAGTTGGGGTATGAGATTGGGTCTCGGGTTGGTAGCCCGATCCCGATATGCCCCGTCTCCCGGAGGTATGCCGTTGACCGGCACCGCTCCCGTGTCGGCAGCCCCCAGATGGGGACGGCGAAGGAATGTGTCAAGCGTCCTGCAAATACTTTCGTCGCGAAACACACAAACGCCGTCGAGTGTCGACCAAAAGCGTGGTGTTTACTCGGCTTTGAATCAGTAAAAAAGCGCTAAGGCACCTGTGGGTTGGCTGCCGACACTGGAAGCCTGTATTGAATTCGACACAGGGATTGTGAGCGACGCAGTACGGGTTCTTTCTTCTCAAGTCGAAAAACCGACACGACATCAAGTTCAGTAGATCGAGGCGGACTACCTGCCGGTGCGACGTCTAAGCGGCCCCCATCCCATCACCGTGGGTCGAGAAGCGCTTCCACAGATCTCGGGCGCCGACGGTGTTTCCTAAACCTCAGACCCGTTCGCTCGTAGCTGGCTCTGGTTACAGAAAAGCAGGCGAGTGTGGCGAGGATGACCACTCAAAGAGCCAAGATGCTTGGCCGGAAAAGGTGCAGTCAGCTCGAGGGAGTGGGTTGTTGCAATCGCGACACCAGATGATGCAGAAACATGGTTCAACTCGATACTGTATTTGACCCCAGAACAGGCCATCTATCGCGGTTCCTAAAGAATGTTTGTTCTTGTTCGCGACTCACTATTGACAAGCGACGAATGTCCGCGTATATTGTAGAGCATCGGGCGTAAGCTCGATCCCGGCGAAGGTTCCCATAATCACTGTTCATGGGCCTCCTTGCCAGCCGGGTCAACAACCGGGCTAAGGTGTCAACCATGACAAGTTAGTTCGGTCTTGGGGGTTCGACTCCCGCGCGGGTGTGCCGTGCGCTCCATCGTTTTGGAATGTCCGAAACGGTCGGGTTCCTTACCGGGGTTCGCTGGAGGGCGAACCGAGCCGGAGAAAGCGTGCAAACTGAAAGGGACCGAACACCATGAAGACCGCAATCTATCGAGCCCAGCCGACAGAGCAAAATGGGCAACACCGTTACGAAGTCGAAGTCCAGCGTCGGGTGACCCAACGATCCAAGGTTTTCGTGGACGCTGACACACCCGAAGAAGCCACGCAGCGTGTGGTTGGGATGCTTCAGGAAGACTGGTGGGAACCCACTTTGCACTGGGAAATCCACATGGATGACATCGACTGGCACGAATATCTGTCGGCTCAAGTCACCTGCGACGACGACGACGATCGTGTCGAAGCGGAGGTCGATTTGAGCGATTTCGACGATGAGATCAAGTCGGAACCAGCCGGGCTTCCAAAGCTTCCCGATGGCACCTATCGGGTCGTGAATGGCGTCATCGAGGTGAGCGTTGACGGAGCGAGGGAGACCAACGCCACGTGACTGTGCGGCGTCCCAGGCCGGCGGTCTGGGACGCCCTTACCCCAATCATAGAATTTCGTGTGCCAACCGCGGTGCTTGCGGTGTTTTTGTGAGTTTCTCTTCCACAATGGTTGAATATCGATTTGTTCAGAATTCAAATATACCAGATATTTTTAGCCATTTTGAATAGTGGGCGTCGCTTGGATTCAAAAATAAATCGAGGCGTGGGTATTGACAAACGGAAGGCGCGCAATTAAATCCCCGGCCGGTTGGACCTTCGTCGGCATAATCACTGCCGATGTGTCCAGCCCGGGAAGGGACTTCGGTCCCTTTCCACTCGTTCCTCGGGGGAACGAAGAGCCGCAGCCGGGTGTCGGCGGCGGTTAATGGCAGGCCCCAGGCGTTGGGGGTTGGGAACGGCCAGCGAGTGGCCCCGGATCATGCCGGATCGTTCCGCCAATCGGAAGATTGCACCGTCCCGGGACCGTCCGGTCGGTGAACCCTTAACCAATGGTGCCCCTATGACCTCTCAAACCGGTACGAATATGGAAGTTCAAACCCAACCCGCGAAGCGCGCGGACCCCGACTTGTTGTGCAGCACAACAATCCCAACCGAGCCGGCCAACCTCGGCAAGCTCACCGTAATTGATCCCGAACCGGAATGGCGCCCGACGCCGGACACCCCTTTTGAACTCGCTTGGTACGATGCGAAGGACCGTGCGGCCGAATGGCAGAAGATCGAAGCCCGGTCACAAGACGCCCTCTATCGGGTCCTCGCCGAGTGCTTCGTCATGTACAGGATCGCCCGAACGGATGCTGAAGCTCTCGCCCGTCTGAATCAGCTTCTCGATAATCCTGAAATGGTGATCAAGATGGGGCGCCCATCCGGGGATGAAGTCGCGGCGAAGGTCATAGGGTTGATTTTCGGGCGTATCGCTGGTCCCCGACGGGGACAGGAGTGGCGGAAGTCTGAAGTTCTCCGACAGGCCCAATACCGTCATTCCCGGTGGGCTCTGGTCCTAGTGAGCCTCTACAACTCCGGCGCCGTGACCGCTGAGGATGCCCGGTATCTTCTGAACCAACAGGGCGTGGAAGCCCTCCGACGTGCCCATTCGACGGGTATCCAAAAGGACCCGGGGGAAGATGAAGACCATGCGGAGTTGCCGTCGATTACCCACGATGAAGGCCAGTCGGAGCCGGGCGAAGAGAATACGTCGCAAGCCGAACCGATCATGTCACAGCCGGTCACGTCCAATCGGAAGCCGAAAGACGTGGACCCTTGGCGAAACGTGTTCCCCGAAGCCGTGAGGATCGGTGATTTCTGTATGCGGTCGAAAATCCGCCCCAAGGGTCGCCATCTAATCGCCAATTGGAACGGTAAGGCCGTGACGCTTCACTCGTCGAATGCCGATCATGTCGCCATGGTCCGGCAATGGCTCGGCGATAAGCCGGAGGGGGAATGACGATGGAAACACCAGAACTCGCCAAGAGAATAACCCAATGGGAACGCCGTCGAATCATGCGAGCCGAGGGACTTCGGTTTGAATTCGATAACCGCTGTTTCCTTCTGGAATGGTCCCCGGTTCAAGATGACGAGGAACCACCAACATTCTTTGATGCATGGCTAGGCGAACTCGTCGGCAGTGACGAAGTGCCATGGGACCGGGTTATGTTCACGGTCCATCTCGACGACGATGGCCAGCCTACTGACATGTGTATGAATGATGGCAGTGTCTTCACGGGCGAAGTCGTTATTGTGTGGAAGGCGGACGGCGCGAGAGACTTCGAGGTTCTCAATTGGTCGGAATATGATGGGGAGAACGCCGAACTTGTGCGGTTGATCGCGGATCGCTCCGACTTCCGAAGCATCGTGCGTGAGTGGATTATCAATGCCGGTGCAGCTGGATTGACAACGCGGCATAACCCCGAGTTGAATCACTGCGACCGCTGGCGGTTTGGGAAACCCCCCGGTGGCTGATGAAAGGGCTAGCTTCGGCTGGCCCTTTTGTTTTGCTTCAAGCGAACGGGGAGAAAAAACGTGGCCGACAAAGGGGTTCAGAAGATTAGTAAAAAAGGCCAAGCGTCGGGCTTCTCACATAAGGCAAGGAACTAGACGTGACGCCCGCAGCGTTGTCAGGCCAGCTTGAAAAGACATATGGCCAGACTGCCTCGACAATCAACCCGCAATATCGATGGTCGTTTGGATCGACGAACACGCGAGTTCCGCATGCAGCCGATGATGCCGGCTGACATCACTAGGCTCCGACGCCCGCCGAAGTGATGCACAATGCTACTCACCCTCGGTCTTGGATGTGCTCTCCAGGTTGCTGTCTGTGAAAACGCCCACCGCTTCCTCCGCAATCTCCATGTCGTTTTGCCGGAGAAAATCGATCAGGTCCTTCACCAACGTGAAAATATGCGCCGGAGTCTGCTCTTCGATTTCGGCCAGGGTCTTCTCGATGATGTCCACGTCCTCCCCGAGAATCCCGGAGAACCGCTCAGCGTCCATCACGTAGTAGGTCGTAGAGCCGATTTCCTTGTCGATGGCCGTGGCCAGATAGATGCGGGTCTTGGTCATGCGGTTTCCCCTCCGTCTGACGCGGAGTATAATCATTCTGCGACTGGAGCCGAGGCAGCCATGACGAAACCCAGCATAGCGTCCGAACAGATCATTCCGCCGGGCAAACCATGGAGCGCGGTCCTCAAACATCGGCAGCGGCTTCGCATCATCGACATTGAGGGTGAGCAAGGAGTGGATTTTCTTTGCTACGCGGCGGCGAACCCGGAAGAGCGTTACCACGCGGCCAACACGTTAAAGAAGTCGAAGACGCTGCTCTTGTCGAAAGGCCACGCGCTGTATTCCGACGTGGCGCGACCGCTGATGACCATTGTCGATGACACCTGCGGCTTCCACGACACCATCGGTGGCTGTTGCAGTGCGCCTAGCAACGAGATGCTTTATGGTGTGAAGAACATGCCGGGTTGCCGGGAGAACTTCCTGCACGAGTTGGCAAAATATGGTCTTGGCCGTCGAGATATCGTCGCGAATCTGAACTTTTTCTGCAACGTCCCGGTGCACGAGCATAACAGGCTCGATCCGCTGACCTTTGCGAAATCACCAAGCAAGCCAGGCAACTACATTGAGCTACGTGCTGACATGGACGTGGTTGCGATCATCTCCAACTGCCCACAGGTGAACAATCCCTGCAACAGTGGCGTGCCCAAACCGATCAAGGTGATCGTTTTTGACGCATAGGTGGGCGGTGGCGCGTGCGGATTTAGAGTTCGAGAAGACCTATGGCTGCAGTCTCGAATCTAGCTGTTCTGGTAGTGGATGACGACCCGAGCGTCGGCGCTACCATGTCGAGGCTGGTTCAGGCGGCAGGCTATGAGCCGATATATGTGAATTCGGCCCTGGCTGCCCTCAGTCGCCTTGAGACGGGGTTACCGCGAATCGTCGCGGTCCTGACCGATCTGCATATGGCCAGTATGGATGGGCTAGGGCTAGCCCAGCGGATTTCTCAGCAACATCCCAACCTGCCTGTGGTCCTTTGCTCCGGCGACAGTGGCCCCGGTGTCGATTCCTTGGAGCATCAAGCGGGGGTGACGGCAGTTCTCAGCAAACCCGTTCGCCTCCAACGGCTCGTTGATTTGCTCTCGGTTCTCGTCAAACAGTAGGTCGAATAGCAGCGGGTTTCAGACGAGCGTCACATTCATTTCACGGTCACTTTCCTGCACCCCGATATGATCTGAATTGTGAAGGGACGGCTTACCTGTCGAACCGTTGGGGCATCAAGCCAACTCTCCAGGTTTCACTCTAAGTGATTCATCCGATTCACGATTTCCCAACTTTCCGCTTGACATATCTCCCTGAGTACTGTATAAGGAGCACATTGGACGAGTTGTCCGATCCCGGCAAAGGTTGGAGCGATGCCTTGCCAGCCGGGTTACCAACCGGGCTAACGGCAGCGACCACGGTTCCCTCCAGGAAAAACGGGTCGTAGCTCTGGTGACAGCGATACGGGTTTAGCTGTCATCCGAATACGAGACCCAGAGCCGCAATTTGAGGAGGGGACCACCATGTCAAATTCATTCGTAACTCTCGAGCAGCCAATCCGGATTGAGCCTAGAGATGAACACGTTCATCTCCGGGTCAAAGTTCAAATTGCCCATCGAGGTAAGCTCATCAATGAGCTTTCGAAAGATCTAACCGAGCGGGTCTATGATGCGCTCGTGGAAGAGCAGATCAAACGCGCGCCCGATATTCCAATTGACTATACGAAGCGCACGGTGCGCGAGGCACTCCGGAATTTCTTCAAGGAATCAACGGTCGATCAGCTTGAAGGGACCGTGGAAGCATACCTTTGGAATCTTGTCCGCCATGAAAGCGACGGAGAAGCGGACGGGGAATACTGGCATTGCCTCATAGCAGCTGTCGCGGCGGCCAACAAAATGGATGCGTTTACCTTGCTTGACCGTGCCTACACCAACATGTGGAGGAACTTCATTCACGGCGCACCGGAGACCTGTGTCTTCATGATTGACTCTCAGACAGCCAGTATCTGTTTCCGCACCCTCGTTCCGATGGAGCGGATTGCGGAAGAAGCAATGGTGTTCAGTTCCGAGAAGGAATTGGACCAGCAACAACGGCAGCTACGGCAGTCCATGTCGCGGCCGTTGGGCGGCAAGCCCACAATTCACTGAGGGTGTGCCGTGAGGGCTCGTAAAGCCAATCCTGTTCTTCCGGAGCCTTCTCGTTGTTCCGATTTGCCACTGGCACACGGGGGGATCGCTGCTGGCGGATGGGCACATGAGAAATGGAGGAAACTATGCGGATCGCTGATGCGAAGTTGCCATGTCCGTTCGTATACGCGAGGGGTCGTAAGTGCTCGGGCCACGTTAATCGGGCTAAGGCCTAGGGGCGGAGAGACAGGCAGGGCGGGCCACGAGTCGTGAAGAAGTACAGGCTCTGGTGCACGGAGAAGGGCGACCATGTGGGGATGGTGTCAGGCTGGGTCGCAAAGGAGCGGATGGAGTTCTATCCGAATAACCTGCCGGGCGGCTATGAGCACCATCTCCGGGATCCGAGGACTTCGAGTCGTAGCAGATGACGCCGACCCGACCCCGGCTTGCTGGCCGTCGGACAAAGCCTCGGGGCCAATTGGGGTAGGCTTAACCCTCAGGGACCAATGCGCCTTAGTTCTGCAAAGCGGCTTTGACCTTTTGCACGGTTCCGACGCCGCACCCGACCAGTCGAGCGGTCTTATGGATGCCGTTGCCTTGGGCAAGTGTTCGGCGGATCCGTCCTGCGAGTTCGTCCGTCATGGGTGGCCGGCCCAGCCGCTTGCCCTGGGATCGAGCTCGAGCTAGGCCGGCCCGGACCCGCTCTTGGATCAGCGCCCGCTCGAACTCGGCGAACACCCCAAGCATTTGGAGCATCGCTCGGCCGGCTGGAGTAGTCGTATCCAGTCCCTGCTGATGAAGGTAAAGACCCACGCCCCGGCCGCGGATCTCCTGAAGGAACTGCATGAGGTCGATAAGGGATCGGCTCAGCCGGTCCACCGACCAGGCGGCGACCAGGTCGAAGTCTCGCCGGGTCACACCACGGAGCAGTCGGTCGAAAGCTGGCCGTTGATCCCGACCCTTGGCTCCGCTGATCCCATGGTCGATAAACGTCTCGACCACGGTCCAGTTGAGCCTTTGGCCGACCCCGACAAGCTCCCGAACCTGGTTTTCGGGGGTTTGACCGTCCGTGGATACCCTGGCGTAGATGCCAACCTTCATGAAAGTGCCCTCCTATTATATGGAGAGCACCACATGGTTATGGCGGAGGGTCGAAATGAGGCGGCGGCCGGGGTGACCGGTTAGGGTCACGCTGTTGGCCTCCAACTTCAGCTCGAATTCAACCCGACTAGGTCACACCGGCCCTTAGGTACGGCGCTGTGAGGCCGCGAATCTCGAATAGTTTGGAGTTGTGTTCACAGGAAGCGGCGTGGACGGCGGTTAATCGCATTTGCCAAATTCGCTATAGAGAGACCGAGGATAGACCCCGCGCCAATCGCCTCTTTCGGAGACCTTCTCGGAAAGGCTCTTCAATATTGCGGCCCGGATGTAGTGGAAGCGCTTCAAGTCAGCCACAAACTTGTCGATCCCAAGCTCGCAGAAATCGGCCGGGCAGGGGACATCCTTCGAAATAAACCCCTGGGGGAAATCGAGGAAACGAGAGGTATCCATAGCCAGTCCGACGAAGAGGTGTTCGATAACGTTACGATCGAGTTGTATGAAGAACGGGATTCGAATGGTCCAGAACCCCAAATCTGCAAAGAGGTGATCCCGCTTTTGATCTGACAGAATCTTTTCGGCCTTCGTGTAGTGGTCTGGCCCATCGAACTCGACCAGCACCTTCTGCCCCACGATCCTATAGTCGGGGCGAAATTTACGCGCAGCACCCGGCACAACGCCGTCGTGAACTATCTCGCCCCCAATCCGCTCATTGAGGAATCGACCCAAGGCTGCTTCGGTCAAATATGGAGCCGTGTGCTCGGTAACCATTGTTTGACGTTCTTAGCCCAATTGATACCGCTGCTCCAATGGGCTTGCTGGCACGGCAATCAACCTTTTTGCGTATGGGTCGACGCCCCTTTCAGAACGTCAACCTTTGTGCCGTTTCGACCCAGGGCTGTGGGATGGGGATTTGTGTATATGCAGAGCGACTCTGATTAGGTTCCCGTACAACCTCATCGGCGAGCGAACTGCCGCGGACCTGAAAGTAGCGTGGGGTCGGCGGGCGAGTAGAGGCCATCCGACATCTGACCCACACAAGCTTTAGGAATCCTGCGGCGGACTAGCAGCGCGACAGCCGCTAACAGGGCGGCATTCCCAGTCGGGTAACTGAACAGGGTCCGGGAATCATCACTGGTCGCGTAGGTGCGAGACAGCACTTGTTCTTCAGCGCTGGCGCCGGGACGCCGCCCGCATCAAACCGTCCGACGATACGCCAGTCAATGGCTCGATAAACACCGTGGACCGCTGCGCCGCCCACCCCAGCTGTACCAGGGCGCGGTGGAACTCCGACCTATTTCGCCAGCGTCAGATTCGCCGCAGCCTGTTTTCCCCGCTCGCTGACCACGTCGAACTTGACCTTCTGGCCTTCATTCAAGCTGCCAAGGCCCGCCTTTTCGACGGCCGAGATGTGGACGAAGACGTCCTTGCTGCCGTCATCCGGTTGGATGAATCCGAAGCCCTTCGTGGCGTTGAACCACTTGACTGTGCCGACCGACATGATGCTCTCCAAGCAAGCGTTCCGCTGCGCCGGATGGCGCCGTGGATCATGATCTCGAATGGGATGGGGCCTGAACGCGACGTGGGGACGAAACGGGCCGAACCATAGCGAGCTGATTCGTTAACATAAAGGGCGGGCACCACATTGCGCAAGGTTTTGGACTCGACGGGAGAGTCGCGTATGCCAGGCCGGCCGGAGCATGGTGAGCGTTCCCTCGCACGCCCGCGACGCGCCCAGCGCCTCGCGGTTGGCCGGCCCCACCTATGGAGTAGATTGGTACACGAGGTCGGCGCCAGTCGCCGTCCCCGAGAGGATGCCGAATAGAACAATGTGGGTAGGTGTCATGAGCGACCCACCACCTACGCCAGTCATGCCGAATAGGGTGCCGAGACAAAACCCGCAGGGGGAGTAAAGAGGAACGATCCAAATGAGCAAACTCATGCGCTTTGTCGGCTCTATGGTGTTGAAAACCCCCGAGGTACTCACATTTCCAAAAAGTAATGGAGTGCGTTCCTGATTGCTGAGTGCTTTGCCAACTTGGTCAATGCGCAATTCTCACACGGTAATGTTCATCTTGGTGCTTGCCCGGCTAAGGTTCAGTGTATAGATTGCCGCGCCTGAAAACCCCCTATGATTGGAAAGTAATATGGCTGAGCAAACTGGGTCTGCCGAACTGTTGCCGCTTGCGGCTGACATTCTCGCGGCGCATCTATCCAACAACAAAGTAGCATCAGGCGAGTTGCCCGAATTGATCCGAAGTGTGGTCCAGGCGCTGTCGTCGATCAGCGCTGGCGAACCTGCTCCGACACCACGTCCAGATCCGGCAGTTCCGGTCAAGAAGTCCATCACCCCCGACTACATCGTTTGCCTGGAAGACGGCAAGAAACTGAAGATGCTGAAACGGCATCTGAGGACCGCCTATAAAATGACCCCAGATCAGTATCGTGCGCGGTGGCAGCTACCATCCGATTATCCCATGGTCGCCCCGAACTACGCCAAGAAGCGGAGCAAGCTGGCCAAGGCCATTGGTCTGGGTACAAAGCCGCGTGGCAAGCGCACTCAGGCACTGTCGAGGAAACGCCTGATCCGTGCAGGGCGGGGCGGACGCAGGGGATAGCTCGATGATTGAGCTATCCGGTCTGCCTTTCTGGATCAAATCGAATTGAGAGACAGAACAAGGTCTCAGGACTGGTCTTCCAAAAGCCCCCGGGCGAGTTAGCGGGTGCCAGCGTGACAAGTCAAAAGAGGCAGCCCCGGAGGGCTGCCTCAATTGGCTGATCTTCGGAGCCATATTCCCCTAATCCAAAGATTGGCCACTCAACAAGTCGGGGTCAGTTCGATCTGTCAACTCAGAACCCGGCATGACATTGGCCCCGGGGCCTGTCCTTTAACACCAGTATCAGGCTGCTAGCTGCTGAATCGTCGGTTCCAGACGGACGCCCGAAACACGACCCGGCCGCACCACGATCTCAGCCTCATTGCGACCGTTGAGGTAGGCGAGCACGTCTGAACGACAGACAATCCCACTCCATACCTGAGGGGGCTTTCCCCGGAATGCATGGACACCCGCAAACCACTCTGCTGTATCCCGATTGCAAGTCCAGCTCATGCCATAGGTTGCCTGCTTGGCCGTCTGACCAGCAGTGCCGCGGTAGATCTCCAGGACATCAGGCAGACTACGAAACACTGCATAGTCGTCCTCATCCATGATGTCGTGGGGTAGGGCGGCGTCGAACATCTCTGTTATCTGCCGGAGGGTGAAGCCAGACGCCCTTAGGATTCCACAACGCTTTCCATCGATAAAGACGTCGCCCAGAACGCGTCCGAACACACGTTGGGTGAGTTCGCCATGCTGATAGAGGAGGTATGTGGCGTAGGCGATATCTGCTCGGTGGTAGTTGAGCAGCAGAACGAGACCCAGGCCACCGTCGGGATCGCCCGCTGACGCCTCACGATAATATTGACGAGCGATCGGAAGCAGTTTGGCATTGTAGTATGGCGCTCGGATGTTCGCGAAGTCGTAATGTCTCCTGAACGCGTCGTCGTAGCGGATCTCCCCTTCCGGCGAACCGTCTCTAAGCGCCGCGAGTTCATCCAGTCCCGGCTTGGAAAAATCCTCGATGCGCAACTGGGCATAGCGCAGAAAGCGAGAGAAGCTGGCCTCGAATGCCGCGTCGGAAGTCTGGGAGGTTTGGGCTCTAGTCATTACTGTAGCCCTCCCTCTACGACGACCGCTCGACCTGCAAGGACCTTTAGGTACACGGCGCGGCGACGATCCAGTTCTCGGACCACCTTTGCGGCAGACCGGGCCTTCTCCATTCCGTGCGCGGCCAATAACTCTGCCTCAGAGCGAGTTGGCATCGGGTCATGATCACTAGCTGCAGCATCGTCGTTAGTTTCGACGTCGACTTGCTGAGCGCCAGTACCCCGGTTGGGTTCCGTGTCCTCCGCCGGTGCTCCCTCCTCGTCGCCTTCACCGAATTCCTCCTCCGGGCCGGAACGGCGCTCGAAATGGTCGCTTCGTGAGATCGGCTGATTGGCCCGGCGCCGCAGCTGATCGACTCCCCAATCGGAGAGAAGCTCTGCGCTGGGAATGGCTGGGTCCGCCGCGTCCAGGGCAATGATGGCCTGGGCCCAGGCCGACTGCTGCTTTTGGGTAGCCCGGGTAGGACGTTGGCCTCGGTCGAAGGCAATCCGCAGGACGAGAAGAGCGAGATTCTCCAGGATCTTGATGCGCCGGGCTTTGGCGTAGTTTTCCAAATTCTGCCGGTGCTCGGTCTCTGCCTTTACGCGCCTATAGACACCAAGGCAGGCCAGCAGGGTCTGGTGAAGCAGCTTGTGCGAGCGGGCGTCGGCCGAGGCCCATTCTCGGGCGAGCTTCTGCATCGCTTCGCAGTCCTCATAGATGGTGGTATTCGGTACTGGCCGCGCCAGCACGCGCGTGGTAGTTCCAGCGAACTGAGGGATGTTTGTAGGCATGACTATTCGTCTCCCGAAAGGGGTTCCCGGTCGGTTAAACCGACCGACGATCACCACTGATCGGTGGGACGGGGAGGTTGCGAACCCCTACCGCTTTCCGGCCATCCCTTTGCCTACGTGGGAAGATATAGTTGATGCCGCGCGCTTTGTCAAGAATAGAAAGGCCAACTACTCTTCGATGCACGCGCGAATACCCATGAACCCCCTTCGTATATCCGATTGTCCGGGTTTATCCTGGGATAGATTTCTTACCCCCTTCTTTCACCGCGTTCCATTCGCCAACTACCCCTTTCCACTCGCCTCGCCGACCGCTCGGCGTAGCTGCATTTGACCTGGAACGACGTCGAGCGGTCACCGGGAGGACGACTGCGACCTCGAAGCGGATTTTCGGTGCCCACTGAAATAGCTTTCCCCGTCACCTGAATCTCCATGAGCATTGGCAGCGCACCTCCCGACGAGACCGAGGGGCGTCCCGGCGGACCAGGCGATACTACTTAGGCAAACTAGGAAAAACGTTCGCGAAGTCAAAGCGAGTGGTCGAGGCAGACCAGGTATTGGGCGATCGGTCCATTCGCAGACGGTTGATCCGACAGTGGCGACTGTACCCAGCTCCGGAAGCAGTGAGAGAACTCCAGTCCCTCTTCGGCACTGCAGCTAAATATGAGTAGGGGAATTCCTTATGACTCGATGGACAATCCGCGGGGTAGATGAGCCGACACGAGACATTGTCCGCCGCGCCGCCGCATTCACGGGCCGCAGCGCCGGAGAAATCGTCAAAGAGGCGCTGGCCGAGTGGGCAGAACGAAATCCAGATGCCGTCGCCTACGTCGCTGGCGTCGATGACGAACTAACGGCGGCACTCAAACAACTGAACCAGCGGATGGCGAGGCAGAAATGGCTGCTTTCAGACTACCTCTATGTAGTTCAATCCCACAAATCTGGAGATCAAGTATAAAGGCCGATCGACCATTTTAGTCGGCGTGTCTTGACTTGACCACGGCGGAATCTATATATGAGGTAACAGATCTAGGATAGAAAAGGAGTTAACGATGGTGGAATTTGAAAATTGTGCGGGTCGTGACTATTCAGATCCCAGAGTGGAGGCGTATGTGCGTGGAATTAGCGAGGCCTTGCTCGCGGAGCGTGCCGGCCTGGGATGGGGATGGGTGCAGTCAATGCCACCGCAAAAGCAGACTTTACTCTGCCTCTCGGTCGGTGGTGAGCCAATCGCGGCCCTTATAGATCGCAGCAGCTTCGGACGACTGGGCGAGCAGCGCACTTACGTCAATATTGCCTTCGATGCGAGTGATGGCTGCTGCGCCCACCACGTCGAATTCGACCCCGATGCGAATCGATACCGTGCGGTTGCGATTGACTATGGATGGGCAGCGAAAACCATCGTAGACGTGGTTTGGGCCTACGATCCAACCTCGGGAACCGTCTCACTCGAAGGTTACTTTGAGGGCGGGTCTTTCGACGAGGCGACCCCTGTGACAGGCGCAATGGTTGCACGGGATCGCATGAGGCAAGATGACCGCAGCAAAGCAAAGGCAGTATCGCTATGACCCGCGTAGGCCCTGCGACGCCGGCTAAGGCGGATAGGCCGCGCCCAGGCCGGCAACGGTGTGTACGAGGGCGGACAGCGAGGAGGTCTGCCGTCGGTTTAACCGACGCAGTTGGAGCACAACATGGATTGGCCGACCAGAAAGAGGTCCTGCAGCGGCTGGAGACCCTTTGCCGCAACCAGGAGGCTCTGGCGGACATGATCCATGAGGCCTTCGCAGGAGTCGAATATTGGTTCCAGACAATGGCGCACCGACTGGGTTGGGAAGAAGCAGAGACCATCCACTAGGCCGATATCGCAGTGGCCGTATTGATCAAGGGACGATTAGAAAGGAAGAGCCATGTTTGAAGAGACAGTGCACGGTTCCGAGACATGCGTTAGCGCATCTGAACCCGCGCTATTTTTGCTGAAGGCCCCGATTCGGATTGGCCATTCCGAGGAATTTGTCAGGATCGTTATAAAATCGGCTGTGCCAGATAGGGATCGGCTGTGGAGGACACTGGCGGCCAGGTTAGCGCCTGCAGTGTTTGCTATTTTGGCCGAGGAGTATCAGCGCAAGCTCCCCGGCAGACCCTTGCCGTACACGGAGCAGCAAGTGCGATCGAGCCTGAAGCTCTTGGGTCGGAGATACCGGCAGATCGACTATGCGGGATGCATCGAATGGCTGATTTGGGAAGACGCCAATCAGCGGGCTAAAGATGCGCCGACGACGGAATTCAAGCTAAGTCTAAAGGCGGCGATCAATGCCGCAAATGCCGCCGACGCTCTCGACCTGTTCCTGCAAGGCTTCTTGGGCTTCTGGACTGTGATCTTTCGTGGCGGTTCGGCCAAGACTGTTTTTATGCCGGTTCGGAATGAGGCCGGGTTTCTTCGCATTCCCCTTGCTAGCGTTGATGAGTGGTCATATGCGCCGGAGCGTATTACGCCGGTCTGAGATGGGCTCTCCCTCTCGATCTGGCATACGGCCCAGAAGCGATCGCTATCCGGGATGTCGCATCGATCGAGGACCAGAAATCTGGGCGACCTGTGGTGCTCCAGGCGGACCGGGTGATGGGCATCTAGGGTAACCCACCAACGGAGAGCCATTGTTGATAGGCGGCATTCTCTCGTCGCTCTTGCTCGGCCCTGTCACGGGCCCTGTCCGATTCCTGCTGGGCATATAGCCTGGCCGATTGCACGGCTAGTTGCTGGAGTGCTTCGACCGGGCTAAGCCGCGTGCCGGTGCGGATCTCCTCAGCAATGATCACGCTTTCCATAGGATATTTCGGGATAAGCCCCTGCTGAACCGACATCGTGTACAGGCCACCGAGCCGTTGCCCGGAGAATAGGGCTTCCAACTTTAACAGATCGAGGATAACCCGGCGGTCCTCCCATGGGGTCAGGCGAATCTTGTCAGCCACGTAAGACGTCCGCGGGGTGAACGGTCCGGCCATCGCAGTTAGAAGCCAAATTCGTTTGGCAGCAGGATTGGCGCCGGAGTACTCCTCATGTCGGACGGGCCCATCGCGCTGAGAGCCCGTACCATAGCACCGCGGCGCTCGAGCAGTCCGTCGGCGATCTCGACGATGAGGCGATTCGGATCAGCCCAGGGCCCGCGCTTCCGTAGCAGATTTGCGATTGGGATCTCAAGACCTGGACTGGTCGTCGCGAGGATGACGAAGGCAGTAGCCGAAGATCGGCTGATTCCAGCCATACAATGCACCAACAGGTTGCCTCGACGGTCCCAGCGGCGGGCGAATTCGACTATCTGTCCGACATGGGCGGAGCTTGGCGCCAGGTATTTGTCGGACAAGGATCCTTGGTCCGAAACCACGTCGTGCAGGCCGAGCTTGATGTGCTCGCGCAGCGATGGACCGGCAGGGATCGAATAGCCACTCGTGTTGGGATCCATCAGCGAGACAATCGCGACCGGATCGAGGTCTGCGGCAATCTCTCTCGCCGTCCAGTAGCTGGTTACCGCGATCACCCTACTGCCCGCCTCTCGGATGTCTTGGGTGACGATCGCCGAAGGTGCTCGGTCTGCCGGAGAGGCCGGGGTGCGGGACGGTGATCGGCGTGTCCGGGAGATCCTGTTGGCGCCGGTGAAGTACGCTACGGGTTACCATGAAAATGGGTGTCGAGGTGCGAACGGCTGAGTCAGCGTGCGAGCGACACAACGGTGAGGATATTCTGCTTCCCGTATTGGGCTTCGAGCATGGCCTTGGCGTTGCTGTGCGTGTCGGTCTGAACCGTTACCTCTTGCGTTACGCCGTTGGGAAGCCGCACACGTGCTTTGTAGGTTTGCTTTGCCATGGACATCTCCTTGAGGGGTGTGAGGTGAAACGCTGAGTGACAGGCTCCGAATTGACAGCCGGCCTTCAATCCGTTCGCCTGGAGCCTTCCTCGCGTCGCTGCCGGCGCGGGGTCACGTATTTGATCGGCAGGCCGCCAGGCGTATACCGGTCCGGCCAAATCTCACGCGGATTGATCTCCAAAGCGCCGGCGATAATGCGTTCGAGCTCGGGCCAGGATGTGCGGAGTGCTCGACCTGCTGCCGTCGGGTGATATCCATTCTGCCGCGACAGCTCGGCGAGGGAGATCCCTCGCTTCTCAAGTGCCGCTTTGACGTCTGCCGGGTGCCACGCTGCATTCGTGGACGTAAATTGGCGTTCTTGATCGCGAACATCAATTCGTGATATAGAACGCTTTATATGACCCATATTGATATTTATACACTATAAAGCGTTATTTGTCAAGGTGAATGATCATGGCGACAGCAGGAAGCCGCAGACGAGGGCGGGGGGTGTCTGAGCACGCCACGGAACTTGCGGAGCGACTTATCGAGGCACGGGAGGAGCTCGGGCTGACCCAAAGGGAGTTGGCGGAGAAGCTTGGGATCGGATGGCGGTCGGTGCAGGAGTACGAGCAGGGCAGGGCAGTACCTGGCGGGTCAGCGCTTGCGGGTTACGCCGGCCTTGGCGTCGACGCCACCTGGCTGCTGGTCGGAGAGCGGGAGGTGGAACTCAGGGTGCCGGCTGCGGGTCGGCATACCGACATCGTGGCGATTCCCGATGCTGGGATCCCGGATGGCAGAAAGAAGGGAAAACACCAGCAGGAGGAGCTCTGGAACCTTCGGGTCCATCGGTCTGTGCTGGAGCGGGTGGGGATCCCCGCCGAGCGCATGCCATCTTTGGTCACGGTGCTTCTGGAGGATGACGCGATGGGTCCTGAGATGCCGAGGGGAACCCTGGTTATCGTGGACCGCGACCAATCGCATCTGGCGGCCGACGGCACCTACGCCCTAAAGCTGGGCAACCGAGTTGTCATTCGATTTGTGCGCTCTCGTTTGGATGGGGAGATCGAAGTAAGTGGGCTCAATCCGACATGGCCTGCTGAGACACTCGGTACGTTGAAGGCCAGTAAGCTTGCCGTGGTGGGGAGGGTAGTTGGGGTGCTGAAGCGAATGGGATGATCCTCGAGGCCCTCTTCGAGGCCCGGGTTCTCATCGAGCCCTGCCGCCACCACTACAACACGCGGCGCCCGCATTCAGCGCTCGGCTGCAGAGTGCCCGCTCCGCTCACCATCGCGCTAACTCCACCCAACCTCGACCAGCCCCTGACCTGAGCCCCTTCTCTCATCCGGGGATGAGTAGAATCTGTTCATCATTTGGACTTGCCCCCATCCTTGGACCACTCGGGCTGGGAAATTCCCGCTTCATCGGGCAATGGGTTGGCCGGGTCTGCCCGACGTCCGATGAAGCATGATGGGCACTTTGTTGCCGATCGCGCTATGCGGTCGCACCTCATTGTAGTCTCTACGCCAAGCCTCGCATTTTCGCTGTGCCTCGTCGAGGCTCAGGAACCAGTTGGCATTCAGGCACTCGGCCCGGAATTTGCCGTTGAGGCTCTCGACGAAGGCATTGTCCGTCGGCTTTCCCGGGCGGCTGAACTCGAGAGTCACGCCATGCATGAAGGCCCATAGGTCAAGCTCCTTGCTGATGAACTCGGGACCGTTGTCGAGGCGAATGGTGTTCGGCTGGCCCAGCTCCCGAGAGGCGAGCTCGAGCACTTCAACGACATCTGCTCCGCGGAAGTTCTGCCGAACCTCGATCGCCGGCGAGAACCGGGTGAAGGTGTCCACCATGGTGAGGATGCGGATCTTGCGCCCGTCGAACAGCTGATCGTGGACGAAGTCCATGGCCCAGACCTGGTTCGCTTCGGTGGCTGACGAGCGACCTTCCCGGAGCTTGGCCTTGACCCGCCGCTTGGGCGACTTGTTGCGCAGTTGCAGGCCTTGCTCGCGATAGAGCCGGCAGACACGCTTGACGTTGACCGGCCAGCCCTCCCGACGGAGCAGTACGTGAATGCGCCGATAGCCGTAGCGCACCCGGGTCTCGGCGATCTCCCGGATCCGTTTGGCGAGGGGAGCCTGCCCGGCCCACTTCGAACGGTAGTGGTAGGTCGAGCGATCGACCGGCACAGCTCGGCAAGCGCGACGAATGCTCACCCGCCAGGCCGCTCGAACGTGATCGACCATCTCACGCTTCCGGGCAGGCCTCATAGTTTTCGGCGGATCACGTCCTGCAGCATCTCCTTGTCGAGCGACAGGTCGGCAACCAGCTTCTTCAGGCGCTGGTTCTCCTCGTCGAGCTGCTTCAGCCGCTTCATCTCCGAGGGCATCAGCCCGCCGTACTTCTTGCGCCAATTGTAGTAGGTCGCCTCGCTGATGCCGGCCTTCCGGCGCACCTCCTCGACCCGCGCGCCTTCCTCCGCCTGCCGCATGATGAAGGCGATCTGCTGCTCGCTGAACCGCGACTTCTTCATGGAAAATCCTCCGCCCGACCAGGACAGCTAAATTAGAATTTTCCAGTTACCAGCGGTCCAAGATTCCGGGAGCAGGTCAACCCCCCGAACATGTAATAATCTCTCACTCAGCTTGTTACAGAAAATCGGTTAGGCCAACTCGCCTGCCCGAAGACAAGGAGCACTGGTTGGAAGGCTTCCGCAAGCTCGGCATTCAGGTCTGAGAGCGACCGAAAAGCACTCCCAACGCTGGCTTGCCGCCATTCTGGCCGCCGATGTATTCGGCTAAGCGTCCAACTGCCGCCGCAGATGCCGCAAAGACAGCCGGAGCTCGCGTCAGAAGCACCTCCTGAGGGAAGAGGCCGCCAATCCCGGGAACATTACCCGACAATTCGATAGACATGAAGTGCGCCGAGCGTGAACTCGGTGCTCAGTATCTCGTTGAAGGCAGCCTGCACAAGATGGGCAATCGTCTAGCCGGCGCCGCAAACCCCGCACTTGAGCGGCCCGGAGAGCAGATAGGCGGCACGGCGGGCCCTCTACGGGCGAACGCCGGCCCCGACGTTGGCTATCGCGCCGCGGCTTTCTGTCTGTAGCCGCTTTACCTCCCGCCAGAGAGCGTCATCGACGCCTCGTGCGAGACTATGAGTAGCGCCTCGAAGTCCCGAGGCCATGATCCACATCGCCCTCGGCTCTCTCCTCCTCAGGCGTATCGCTCATTGAACCCTTTTCCAAAAGGACTCTCAGGAGTTTCCTGCCCCAATCATCCCCCCCGAAACCTGCCACTTGTCGAACGTGGGTGGTCGATGCTGACACGAGTTTTGCGCGGTACTCCCGTCGCTCACAAGCCAAGTGCCCGACGGATTGTTTTAGCGCCCATTTGAGAGCGATCGGTTCAATTCTGGGCCAATCCTGCAAGCCAGCAAGCATGGTTGCACATAAGGTGTGCCGTATGAGGCAGTGTCGAAGGAATGAGAGCGCTGATTTGGCTCAGAAGAGCGAAAGGACCGAAGAATGAGGTACGGATGACGTGCGAAGGACGCACTTGCCGAGATACAGGCTGAGGACATCGCGGTCGAGCGACGCGGCATTTGAGGCGAAATGCAAGGAGCACGTTCGTGACGCCGGGGGATTTGTGCTTGATGTTGGTGTGGAAGGATTGTAGCGCCGTGGAATATTTCGATAGCAGAGAGGGCGTGCTCCTGCCAGACACACATCGGATACGTCACATCCGGGTTGTCCGTGACTACACGATGCACGATCGACGCGAAGCTCCCCAATACTAGCCCTCAGTAAACCGGACCGCTGATCCGCATAAGCGTTAAACCGCACTTCCATGCTTTGAATCTTGCGGATGTCGTCTTTTAGGGTGACCCGCTATTTCTGATTTTCCTTGTTGCGTCGCTAGTTTCACCGGAGATCGTCGCCAATGAGCATTGTGGAATCTTTGAGGGCTGAGCTCGCGTGTTTCCTGAAGATGGAAAAGGCTGGAGCCGAGAATCACGAAATGAGAGTCTCGAGAGTGTGTTCGAGCTTACAATTGGACAAAATTCCGTTAACAGTTCGACAGGTGGGAGCTAGCCGTTGGGCGATGTCTTCGGGCGCTGTGCCTGCATTCGCTACAGAACTGACAGAACGATCTTCGGAAAAATCGGTGGATCCTGCCGATTTCTACGCACGCATACCGGTCTTTGACAGCTTTGCTCAATTGACTGATCCTGCGCTATACAGGCCATTGCCGGAGGATTGGGTCATTGGCCTGTCGGATGTTGTCGCGTCAACTGAGGCGATTCGGGCAGGGAAATATAAGAGCGTTAACGTCGCGGGTGCCGCACTCATTGCCGCAGTTTCGAACGCCCTGAGCCATCGCGACTTTGCCTCTACCTTTGGTGGCGACGGCGCGGCCTTCGCGGTGCCGCCGCAATACGCGACGATCGCTCGTGCGGCCCTGGCCGAAACCGCCGCGTGGGTGCGGGACGAGTTGGGCCTGACACTACGGGTCGCGCTGATACCTATGGCCTCGATCCGTGCCGAGGGCTGGGATGTTCAGGTCGCGCGTTACGCGCCCTCTCCCCATGTGAGCTATGCAATGTTCGCGGGGGGTGGGCTGGCATGGGCCGTTGGGAAAATGAAGGCCGGGCTCTATGCGGTGCTGCCGGCTCCTCCGAGGACGCGGCCGGACCTGACCGGTCTCTCCTGTCGGTGGCAGGAATTCCCTGCACGACACGGTGTGATGCTGTCGTTGATCGCCGTTCCTGTTCGTGCGTGGAGCGAAGGCGCTTTTCCGAAGCTAGTCTGCGATATCTTACGCCTCGTGGGTCAGGGGGCTGAGGACGGGCATCCAATCATCAATCCAATGCGCGTCTCGACATGGCCCCCCGCAGGCCTTGACTTCGAAGCGCGCGCAACACGGACGGCCCACCAACCGCTCGTCCTACGCAAGCTGGAGCTGGGACTGCAAAGCTTCCTGTCATGGGTTCTCTCACGGCTCTGCCCTTCTTGTACCCGAATCCAGTCCGACCGCTACATCGACGAAATGGTGGTTAACACCGATTTTCGGAAGTACGACGATGCGCTACGGATGACGATTGACTGCACGCCGGCGCTGGCGAACCAGGTCGAGGCGCGGCTCCTGGAGGCGGAACACGCGGGGGTAGCGCGCTTCGGGCTGCATCGCCAAGACGCGGCAATTTTAACATGTTTTACGCCATCGCCGCTATCGAGCAACCATGTGCATTTTATCGATGGCGCCACGGGCGGCTACGCAACAGCCGTCGCACGCATGAAATCGCCAGTGGCGAAAGTGGCTAAGGGTCCGAAATAAGGCGGGCTACCTGACATGAGGTGTGAACACAGCGGTCCGTTCTGTCCTATCCGCCACAAGCGGGCAGTACACTTGATCAGAAAACAATTTCCACGCCGTGTGCGTGTCATCGGGCATGCGCAAATGCCACTCAGCGACGGTGTAATGTTGGCAGCTGGATCTCGAGCGCCTCGGTCTGTGCCCCGGGTCTGCCAGCACCGACAGAAGATTGGCGACCTTGCGTCGGTGGAGCTCGGCCAGGTTGGGGTGAAGCCGAGGCGCCGACGCCGGTTGGACACTTGCTCGCCTATTACACCGGGTCTCGATTGGCCAGATTGAGCCGCATTGATATCGCCCTCACCTGTGGACCCGAATATAGGTGAGTGCAGCTTATATGACTTATAAGCCTTCTGCATGAGCAGCCGGATCGGGGTCTCGGCGGCCCAATCTCAAACCTTCAGTGGCCTTGCGCGATGACGCAGTTTCTGACAAGAGCGGCGCGAATATTGCGAAGGACAACCTCCGGGAAGGGCCATGGCCGAGAAGCTTCCAGCAGCCTACTTAGCGAGGCACGGTGAGACTGCGTGGAGCCTGTCCGGGCAGCATACGGGGCGAACCGATCTGCCCCTGACCGAAGAGGGTGAGCGCCAGGCTCAAAGGCTTCGGCCCCGCTTGACGGGACATGGCTTCGTCAGGGTCTTCACCAGCCCCTTCCTGCGGGCGAGGCGCACGTGCGAACTTGCTGGTTTTGGGGCGGCGGAGCAGGATCCTGATCTCGTGGAGTGGAACTACGGCGACTACGAGGGACGTCGGGCGGCGGAGATCCTCCAGGAACGGCCGGACTGGCGGTTGTTTCGCGACGGCTGTCCGGGTGGCGAAAGCCCGGGCGAGGTCGGAGCGCGAGCGGACCGGGTGATCGCCCGGCTCCGCTCCATCGATGGCGACGTCCTGCTCTTTTCGAGCGGTCATTTTCTGCGGACCCTGGCCGCGCGATGGCTGGGCCTCACGCCCGCTGCCGGCCAATACTTCATGCTCGGAACGGGTTCCCTCAGCATGCTTGGTTATGACCATCGGCTGTCAGAGCCCGCGCTGCGGCTATGGAATGAATCTCCATAGCCGGTAAATGCGTCCATCCGCGGAGCCCCGGGATGCACGGGTATATTGCCGTCGGGCATACAGGAGACAATTCGATGCATATGCTCGTGATCGACGTTGGCGGAACTCACGTAAAAATCCTGGCAAGCGGTCAGAAAACTCCGCGAGGATTCCCATCGGGGCCGACAATGACGCCGCGCAAGATGGTAGCGGGCGTTAAGAGGATCGTGGCCGATTGGAAGTACGACGTCATCAGCATCGGATATCCGGGGGTCGTGCTGCGCGACCAGCCTGTCGCGGGGCCACATAACCTTCCCCGCGGCTGGGTCGGCTTCGACTACGCGAAGGCATTTGGCCAACCCCTCAGAATGATCAACGATGCAGCGACGCAAGCGCTCGGAAGCTATCAAGGCGGCAAGATGCTTTTCCTTGGCCTCGGCACTGGTCTTGGGACTGCCTTCATCGTCGATGGCGTCGTCGAGCCGATGGAGCTTAGCCATCTGCCGTACCGCAAAGCGACTTATGAGGACTACGTCGGCAATGCCGCCCTGGAACGCAAGGGCAAGAAGAAGTGGCGCAAGCATGTCGGAATGGTGGTCCGGTTGTTGAGCGCTGCGTTAGAGCCTGACGATGTCGTCATCGGCGTAGGCAACTCGAAGAAACTGGAAGTGCTTCCTGTCGGCTGCCGGCTAGGGGACAACAACCGTGCCTTTGTCGGTGGCTTCAGGCTTTGGGAATTCCCGCAACGCTGGGGTGCAACGATCGGACCGAAGACGGCGTCCAAGGTCGGCCGGCGTTAACGAAGGGCGATGATCACCAGAGCTAGCTATGCGGTAGACGTTTCGTTGCCGTAACGGGACACGGTTACCAATCCGCAGGCACACAATAGAGCGGGGGAGTAACCTCTGATCACCATGGGGGCGGGGTTAGGGTCGAAGGAGGGGCTCGCTAATCTTGCTCAGGCTATTACGAGCTCAGGTGATATCATTTTGGCAACCAACCCGAGCTATCCGGTTGACACTTTCGGCTTCGTGATCGCCGGCGCCTCTCAATCCCTTAAGTCATCCGAATAGGCTCTCGCCATCCCATGCCGACCTCCGCCGCCGCTGCCCCAGAACTTTGGATTGTGGCCGTACCCCGAGGAGGACGCCAACCGCGCCGAGCGGATGCGGCTAGGGGTAGCATCGCCAAGGGAGCGTCCTGTCTGGAGGATTGCGGTTGTCAAAGCTCAACCCCCAGACAGGAGACGCCCCGATAGTCGCGATGAGCCCTCTACGCCGCCGCATGATCGCGGACTTGGCGGTCCGCAATCTTTCGCTGGCGACGCAGCGGTCCTCCCTTCATGCTGTCAGCAGGTTCAGCCGTTATTTTGGTGGCTCGCCGCATAGGCTCGGGCTGGAGGATGTGCGGGCGTACCAGGTGCATCTGGTCGCCAACCAGATATCCTGGCGGGCCTTGAGCCAGACGGTCTGTGCGTTGCGCTTTTTCTTCGGCGTGACGCATGGCCATAGCGAGATTCCAGAGCGGATCCCCTATGCCCGCACCTCTGGCCCGCTGCCGGAAGTGCTGGGTGGCGATGAAGTGATGCACTTTCTGGAAACGGTTCCAAGCTTGAGGGTCGCGACTACCGCCCGGATCAGCGTCCGAAGGATCGCCGTCGCGTCGCGGCGCAGGGTCTTGCGACCGGCCCTATCCAACACCAAAGGGATAACTCAAAAATCCAGATGAACCTTCAGGCCGAGGATGACGTCGTCGGTATTGGCCGACACGCCGCCCGGTTCGTGGACGTACTGGAAGTCGGGCTGGAGATACACGCCATTATACAGTCGGGCGTTGTAATAGAGTTCCGCCGCATACTCGGTATGCTGGACGTCCACCGGGCCCAGACCGGCAGCATTCTGCGCTTCCTCCGAATCCGCTACCCGGCTATTGACGTGGGTGCCTCCGATCGCGATGCCGACTTGGTCCATCGGGCGCGAGTCGAAGGGCCCCGTGTAGAAGAGGCCCATGGCGAGTTGGCCGTCGAGGGTGGAGGTCTGCGGGTCGGCATAAGTGAAGTTGAGAAAGGCGCTCAGGCCCTGGTTCGGGTCGACCGATGACGGCTTCGTCAGCTGCTGCTGGAAGTTGATGTAAGCGCCCCAGGCCCCGTTGTGCTGAAGTGGCGTGCCGCCGCCGACCGAAAGGAATCCCCCATCCGTGTTCTCCACGGGGTCGGCCGTGCGCGACGTGTTGTACCAGCCGCCGAATTTGTAGCTGCCCTGCAGTTGCTGCTTGCCGAAGGTCGGCATCCAACCGACTTCCACTGGGATCAGCGCGCCGGTGGTGCCGCTCGGGCTGCCGAAGTTGATCTCGCCGTCAGCATTCAGGTAGGAGGGGTTGACCTGGTAGACGCCGATCTGGGCATAGCCGAAGCCGGCGATGTTGGTCTTGACGCGTGCCGCCCATTGGCTCACCGGCCAGTTGAACCAGTAGTCGCCGACGAGGTTTCCGGGCGGGGCGCCGCAGAAGGTCAGGTTCATAAATTCGCAGGAGAACGCCGCGAAATCCTCGCCCTCCGTCAGCCGGCCGATCTTCAGGTCCAGCGCATCGTTGAAGTAGTTCTGGTCGTACCAGAGCTGGGTCAGGCGCCAGGTCTGGCCGCGGCCATATACCTCCTGCACCTGCTGGAGCGAATCCAGCCCGGCATCGGCGCTGAGATTCTTGCCGTTGCGGTCGGTAATGGTGAACTGGATTGTCGCATTATTGACGCCGACGAGCTTCTGCAGGTCGAGCGTCGTACCGAAGGTAAGCTGGTCAGTGTAGCGGACCAGCTTGGTCGCGCCGCCCTGAACGTTGGTCGCGCTCTCCGAGGTATAGTTAAAGTCGACGTCGACGCCGTCGTTCAGGAGCTGGGTGCGCAGCCCGCCCCAATCCCCGGTGATATGGTCACTGAAAGGCTGAGGCCCGTCGGCCTTTGTCACGGCGGGCGCGACCGCTATGCCAATCGCCAAGACTGCGGACAGGAGCAGAGCGGTCACCCGGAGCCGCGCGCGAAGCGCTGGGAAGCCGCGACGATTTGCGGGCACGTATCCTCCTTTACCTGAACCGGGTCGCATGCGCGTCGCGGCCGCCTCGCGGAGCATCCATCGGAGGGTCCGGCATCGCGCGTTCACGGGCGCGCTAGCAACGCTTTGACCGCGACAAGGGTGGGCGCCGCCCCGGCACCCCCGCCTCCCGTGGTCGCCAGCGCGCCGCAGGCAGCGGCGAACCTTGCTGCCTCCGGCAGAAGGGCGCCGCGTGCCAAAGCAACAGCCAATCCGCCATTGAAGGTATCTCCGGCGCCGACGCTGTTGACCGCCTTGACCGAAAAGGGAGGCACGAAGCCTTCGGCGCCCGGGCCACGGAAGTAGGCACCCCGCCGCCCGAGCTTGATGACGACGCTCCTCGCGCCACGGGACAAAAGCATCTCCGCCGCCTTGGCCGCATCGGCACCGCTCTCCGGCCTAAGGCCCACCAGCGCTTCCGTCTCCGTTTCGTTGGGCGTGACAATGTCCACAGCGACAAACTCCGCCGACGAAAGGCCGCCAGAAGGCGCCGGCGCGGGATCGAGGATCACAAGTCCACCCTTGGCGCGGACCTTGGCCGCTGCAGCTAGGCTGGACGCCATCGGCACTTCCCGCTGGAGCAACAGGATCGGCGCGTCCTGCAAAGTTGCAGCTGCGCGACTCACCAGAACCTCGTCCGCGGCCGTATTGGCGCCCGGGATTATGACGATGCTGTTCTCGGCGTGCGCGTCGACGTTGATGAGAGCGACGCCCGTCGAAGTGGTCTCCAACGATAGGAGATGATCAAGCTTCACGCCGAGTGCATCCAGGCTCGTGCGGGCCATCTGTCCGAAATCGTCGCTTCCGACGCAGCCGATCATCTGCACGGGATGCCCCAGGCGCGCGACCGCCGCGGCCTGGTTCGCACCCTTGCCGCCCAGCGCGATCGAGTACCGCGTTCCCGCGACAGTCTCTCCGGGTTTCGGTAGGCGATCGCAGAAGCCGGAGACATCCGCATTTACGCTGCCGAATACTGCGATGGCGCGGCCTTCATGGGGCATGGGCGCCTGCCTCGTCAGGGCGTGCCCGCGCCGAGCGACGCGCGGGTGACCACGGACAGCGGGACAGGAATGCTGGCGGGCACTGTCTGGCCCTTGATCACCTTGTCGGCCGTCTCGACGCCGAGGCTGCCGATGAGGGTCGGCTGCTGGGCGACTGTCGCAAACAAGGCTCCGCTCTTCACCGCGGCGACGCCGTCGGGCGTCCCATCGAAGCCGACCACCAGGATTTTGCTCTGGGCGGCCTTGATTGCCTTGATGGCACCCAGCGCCATCTCGTCATTGGCGGCAAAGACGGCATCGATGTCGGGGTGGGCCTGGAGCAGATTCTCCATGACGTTCAGCCCCTGGGTGCGATCGAAATTTGCAGGCTGACTCGCGACGAGCTTGATTCCGGACGCCGCGGCGATGGCCTGCCGGAAGCCTTGGCTGCGCTCGCGCGCGGCGTCCGTTCCGGGCTGGCCCTCAAGCTCGACAACATTGCCGGAGCCTTTGAGCTGCTGAACGATAAGATTGCCGGCGAGCACGCCGCCCGCCACGTTGTCGGAGGCGATATGGGAGGCGACCTTCACGCCCTTGGCCGAGCGGTCGAGGGTGAGGACCGGGACCTGGTTGAGGGTCGCGGCGCGGATCGCCGCCTTCGCGGTGTCCGAATCCACCGGATTGAGCAGCACGGCCTTCACGTTCTGGTCCAGCACGTCCTCGACATTGGACAACTCCTTGGCCGGGTCATTCTCGCTGTCCAGGACGACGAGGTCGTATCCCAGCTCCTTCGCCTTTGCCTTAGCCCCGTTGGACAGGGCAACGAAGAACGGGTTGTTGAGGGTCGAGATCACGAGGGCGATCTTGTCGGCTGCCGCGGCCATGCCCGCCGACGCAGCAACCAGCACGCCCGCAAGGATCATCGCCAGCAATCTTCTCGTCACGGTGTATTCCTTTCCCTGGGCAGGACGCATCCTCGATTAGTTGGACCTCCCCTGCCGGTCGACCAGAACCGCCAGCAGGATGACGGAACCCTTCGCGATCATCTGGTAGTAGGACGAGACGTCGAGAAGATTGAGTGCATTGTTCAGGACGCCAATGATCAAGGCGCCGACAAGCGTGCCGGCTATGCCACCGATTCCGCCGGCGAGGCTCGTGCCGCCGACGACCACGGCGGCAATGGCGTCGAGCTCATAGCCCTGCCCAGCCGTGGGCTGCGCGCTCTGGAGACGCGCCGTGAGAATGATCCCGGCAAGCGCCGACAAAAGGCCCGAGATCGCATAGACGCTGGTCTTGATCAGCGCCACGTTGATGCCCGACAGCCGTGCCACGTTCTCGTTGCCGCCGATGGCGTAGACATAGCGGCCAAAGCGCGTCTGAGTGAGGATGACCCAGCAACAGGCGAAGACGACGAGGGCGACGACGACCGGGATCGGCAGACCGAGGACATAGCCGTCGCCGAGCGCCGCGAAAGCATCGGACGCAGGCCCGCTGCTCGCGTCGATGGGCGTTCCGCTGCTGAACACCAGTAACGCGCCTCGTAGCACCGTCAAACTGACCAGGGTCGCGATGAAGGGCTGCACTGCGCCGAAAGTGATGACCAACCCGGACACCGCACCGAGTGCCAGCCCCGTCAGGAGCGCGAGCGGGATCGTGAGCGCGAGGCCTTGACCGGCCGCAATCAGGCTTGCCGCAAACGCCCCGGCGAGCGCCAGAACGGAGCCGACGGACAGATCGATGCCGGCGGTCAGAATCACGAAGGTCCCGCCCATGGCGATGATCGCATTGATCGAAGTCTGCCTCAGGACGTTGAGAAGGTTGGCGACCTCGAGGAAATTGGGGGTTGCAATCGAAACAACGGTGACCAGGATCACCAATCCCAGCAGGGACTTGTATTGCGACAGGAAATGCCGAACGAAGGTCATGCTGGTCGATCCCTAGGCCACCGCGCGCAGCAAGATTGCATCCTGGTTGGCGTTGTTCCGATCGAAGGCACCGTTCAGGCGCCCGCGAGCCAGAACGAATATCCGGTCGGAAATGCCGAGCAGCTCCAGCATGTCCGAAGAGATGAGCAGGATGGTGAGGCCTTTGGCCTTGAATTCGGCGATGAGGCTGTAGATCTCTCGCCGGGCGCCGACGTCGACCCCGCGCGTCGGCTCGTCGAGGATGAGAACCTTGGGGTTCGTCATCAACGCCTTGGCCAGGGAAACTTTCTGCTGATTGCCGCCGCTCAGCGTCGAGACCAGCGCGTCCTTGCCAGGCGCGCGGATCGAGAAGGCCTTGATATAGCCGGCGACTACCTCGTCCTCTCGACGGTGCGCGATGAGCCCGAGACGCGTGGCGAGTTGGCGCAGCGCCGTGAGGGACATGTTCCAGCGGACGGAGTCGATCTGGATCAATCCCTCGGACTTGCGATCCTCGGGCAGATAGGCGATGCCGGCGCGAACGCCATTCCGGGGCGAGCGCAAGACGAGTTTCTGACCATCGAGCTCGATCGACCCGGCGCTCGCTGGAAGTGCTCCGTAAAGCGCCCGGCCAAGTTCCGGGCCGCCGGACCCGAGCAAGCCGGCAAAGCCCACGACCTCTCCCTGGCGTGCTTCGAAGGATATGTCTTGAATCCCCGGCGCCGACAGGCCACTGACGCGCAGGCGGACCGGACCCGGCGCAGCGGTCGAGACCGGGTATTTGTCCGTGATTTCGTGGCCCACCATGTGACTGACGAGCTTGGCCTCGTCGAACTCGGCGATGGACCCGGAGGCGACCGCATGGCCGTCGCGCAGCACGGTCACCGCGTCGCATATCCTGAAAATCTCGCCCAGCCGGTGCGAAATATAGACGACGCCCTTGCCCTGGTCACGCAGCCGGCGGATCGCGTCGAAAAGCACCTCTGTCTCGACGTTGCTGAGCGCGTCGGTCGGCTCATCCATGATGATGAGCTGCGCATTTTCCGACAGGGCCCGGGCAATCTCGACCATCTGCCGCTGCCCAACGCCAAGCTGGGCGACACGGACGCCCGGCTCAATGGCCTGGTGGAGAGCAGCCAGGTATTTGCGCGTTTCGGCATTCAGCGCCGACCAATCGATCAGGCCGAGCGCATTCAGCGGCTCGCGCCCGAGGTAGAGGTTCTCGGCCACGCTCAGGCCGGGCACAAGGTTCTGATCCTGATGGATCATGGCGATGCCGGCCGATATCGCCTGACGCGGCGAAGTAAAGCGTACCTCGGCTCCGTTCAGATGGATCGCGCCGCCCGGGTCCGCCTCATGAATACCGGTCACGATGCGCATCAGCGTCGACTTGCCCGCACCATTCTCGCCCAGCAGGGCCATTACCTGCCCGCTACGGACGACGAGGTCGACGCCGTTCAGGACTCTTACCCCATGGAACGCTTTGCTGATCCCGTGCAGTTCGAGGATCGGCGCGGGCGTTTTCCCCTCTTCAGCGGCCATTGGTTACCCCTCCATTTGCTGATGGCGTCTCCACGCGTTGGGACTCCTGCCCACAGCCTGGCGGAATAGGCGAGACAAATGCGCTTGGTCACATAGACCGCACCGCAATGCGATTTCGCAGAGCGATTCGGAGGTTTCGACCATCAATTTTTGGGCACATTCAATGCGACGCCGGATGATGAAATGGTGCGGCGAGTCGCCAAAGCTCGCCCGGAAGGCGCGCGAAAAGTGGCTGCCGCTAAGACCTGTCAATTCGCGAAAGTCAGAAACCTTTATTCTCTCTGCTAGATGAGCGTCGATGTGAGCAATGACGCGTCGAATTTGCCATGGGGCGAGCCCCCCGCGTGCAAGTGAGACTCCGGCACGTGAGGTAGGTTGTAGACATTGCCGCCTGCGCTCGACCTGTAGCAACACCGACGCCTGGGCAAGACAAATTTCGGCTGTATCAAGATCCGTGCTTAGCGCTTTACCGGCATCACTCAGCAAACGTCCGACGGTGTCAGCGACCTTGTGCAACCCCGACGTTCCAGCGGCAATGAATTTATGTTGTCCAAGCTGGTGTCCCCCTATGGTCTCCGGTGACTCATCACGTTCGCCGTGATGTGAGGTCGCTGCCGCGGCAAACCCCACTGAGCCGGCAACAGTCCCGCCGATGGCTAGAACATGACGAGGAGCAAAGACCGATCTTGTCATTAGATTATCTCCAGTTCACTGCTCGGTTGGTTTGGCCGTCTTTCAGCACCGAACCGAGACCGTATCTATCCGCTTGTTTAAACCACTAGTGCGCGAGGCGGAGTCTTGCAGCCATCTTTACAAGGTCGGCAAACGCGCGAACCTGCATTTTTTTCAACACGCGGCCGCGGTGCACCTTCACGGTAATCTCGCCAATGCCGAGATCGGCCGCGGCCTGCTTGTTCTTCAGTCCGACGACGACCTGCGCCATGACATCCTCGTATTGAGGCT
>Ga0207037_10096_pt1 | contig 30535 bp, 26 predicted proteins | sample Alteio_BWMinCont_75_FD_153268 | JGI IMG/M metagenome (GOLD analysis project Ga0207037, IMG submission 153268) | Enriched cells from forest soil in Barre Woods Harvard Forest LTER site, Petersham, Massachusetts, United States -... | ecosystem: Environmental > Terrestrial > Soil > Temperate forest >... | reverse complement strand
AAGTAAACGATATCAACTTTGCCGATTTTCCTATTTTATATGTGAACCTTTCAGGCGATTTTGATTTGGCCCGGTTGAAAAAATATGCCGATGATTTGAAAGATAAGATTGAAGGCCAACCTGAAATTACCCGGGTAGATGAAGTAGGTGCGTTAGATAGGGAAATACAGATTAACGTGGATATGTATAAAATGCAGGCAGCTCAATTCACCATGAATGATATTGAAAGGGCTGTTGCATCGGAAAACCTGGTAGTATCGGGTGGTACAGTTACTATGGGAAGCAAACAACGTTCCCTTACGGTATCAGGTCAATTTACCAATATGGACCAGATACGTAACCTCGTATTACGTTCTATGGGTGGCGCAACACTTTACCTGAAAGACATTGCTGCTGTGAAAGATACATTTGCAGATGTGCAGAGTTTTGCGCGCCTCGATGGTAAGAATGTAATATCACTTAACATTATCAAGCGCAGCGGAGCTAATCTTATTGATGCCTCGGATAAGGTGCAAGGCGTAGTAAAAGATATGCAGGATAATGTATTCCCGAAGAATTTACATATTACCATTACCGGCGATCAATCAGACCAAACCAGGCACACCCTTACCGATCTTATCAATACTATTATCATTGGGTTTGTATTGGTTACCATTCTGCTCACCTTTTTCATGGGGCCTACAAATGCTTTGTTTGTGGGGCTTTCGGTGCCTTTATCCATGTGTGTGGCATTTATGCTGCTGCCCGGTATAGGTTATTCTATGAATATGATTGTGCTGTTTGCATTCCTGCTCGGCTTGGGTATAGTGGTGGATGATGCCATTGTGGTGATTGAAAATACGCACCGCATATTCGATAATGGGAAAGTGAGTATTGTAAAAGCTGCAAAGGGTGCAGCGGGAGAGGTTTTTCTTCCGGTATTGGCAGGTACACTCACCACGCTTTCTCCCTTTGTGCCTTTGGCATTCTGGCCCGGCCTGATCGGTAAGTTTATGCACTACATGCCGGTTACGCTCATCATTACACTTATGGCATCCTTGCTGGTAGCCTATATCATCAACCCGGTATTTGCAGTAACTTTCATGAAACCGCATAAAGAAGATGAGCATGAAAAGAATGGCCGCAAATGGACAAAAGGACTTACCATTATTACCATCATTTTTGTTGCAGTAGCGCTTATATTTTATTTAGCCGGAGTAAATGGGATGGGCAATTTTACTATCCTGTTATTACTGCTGCATCTTATTTACCGTTTCCTGCTTGTAAATGTTGTAAAATCCTTCCAAACCAAAACCTGGCCCGCCTTTCAAAACAGGTATGCACGTTTTATGGAACGTTGTGTTAAGCATCCTTTTATTGTTCTTGGTTCCACACTTGTCATTTTCGTATTTTCCATTGTATTATTTGCAGTACGTTCTCCTAACGTAGTGTTTTTTCCTTCAGGAGATCCGAACATGATAAATGTGTTTCTGCGCCTGCCGGTGGGAACGGATATACATTATACCGATTCACTCACCCATCTGATAGAAGATAGGGTGTATAAGGTAATTGGGCATGACAACAAAATTGTACAATCGGTAATAACCAATGTGGCTATTGGCGCTTCTGACCCCGCTGATAACGATAATGGTACCTATCCTAACAAGAGTAAGGTTACCGTAAATTTTGTCGACTATTCCTTGCGTAATGGTGTATCTACCATGAAATATAAGGATACGTTGCAAAAGGCAATGCTCGGAATTCCGGGCGCCGAAATTACGGTTGACCAGGAAAAGAATGGCCCTCCTACGGGTAAGCCTATCAACATTGAAGTGAGAGGAGATGATTACACCAAACTGGTGAATGTTTCCGAAAACCTGTTACACTACCTCGATTCACTGGATATACCGGGTGTGGAAGAACTTAAATCGGATCTGCAAAAAAATAAACCCGAAATAGCTTTTGATATCGACAGGCCTCGTGCTAATTATGAAGGCGTAAGTACCGGGCAGATCGGTACAGAAATACGTACTGCTGTATATGGCTATGAAGCATCCAAATATCGTGACTTGAATGATGAATATCCTATTATGGTGCGTTACCAGAAAAACCAACGGGAAGATGTGAATGCGCTGAAAAACCTGGATATTACGTTCCGCGATATGAATATGCACGGCGACATCCGGCAAATTCCTATTTCCACTTTTGCCAATGTACATTACAGCAAAAGCTATGGTTCCATTACCCGCTTGAATGAAAAACCGATCATTACTATTTCTTCTAATATCTTGGGAAGCTATGTATCACAAACTCAACAGGTGGTAGGGCAAGTGCAAGCGGCCATAAATAATTTCCATGCTCCAAGTGGGGTGGCAATAGAACTTACCGGGGAACAACAGGACCAAAAAGATACTATTGCATTCCTTGGTCGCGCATTGATGATTGCCGTGATGCTTATTTTTATTACGCTTATCACACTATTCAACTCTGTAAGCAAGCCATTTATTATTCTAACAGAAGTAGTTTTCTGCGTTGTGGGAATTATTTTAGGATATGGTATTACCAAGATGGATGTATCAAGTATTATGAGCGGATTAGGCTTTGTGGCTCTGGCCGGACTAGTAGTTCGGAATGGTATATTGTTAGTGGAATTCACCGATATGCTTATTGAACAGGGCTACAATGTTAAAGATGCCGTGATAGAAGCAGGCCGTATACGGATGACACCCGTAATACTTACGGCTACTGCAACTATACTTGGTTTAATTCCTCTGGCTATCGGACTCAATATTGATTTCGGAAGACTCTTCACTGAATTGAACCCGCACATCTTTTTCGGGGGCGATAATGTTGCTTTCTGGGGCCCCTTGTCATGGACTATGATTTTTGGATTAGGGTTCGCGGTGTTTCTTACATTAATTCTGGTTCCGATTCTCTATTATGGAAATAATATAGTAGGCAAAACACTGGGAAGTGGTACGTTATATAAAAATGTATTTTCAATAAAAGGAAGAATTCGTAGAACTGAATACTGGATGTATTTCCTGGGTTTCGTTGTACTTAACCTTATTGTTTCTATGTTTTTACCATTAGTGTTACCGCTTATCTTTATTCTTTCTTATGCGTTTTTAACCATGCAGGCTATTAAAAGATGCCATGATTTTGGTTATACTGGCTGGTGGACAGTGATATTACCTATATGGAATTTTGTGATATTATTCATAGACAGCGATACGACCGCAAATCAATATGGAGAAAGCCCTAAAAAGCAGGTAGAGGTTATTCCAGTTACAGCATAATAGGGTAGACCAACCAACAATAAAAAAACCGCAAAGAGTATATTATTCTTTGCGGTTTTTTGCTGACCTGTGCGGACTTACAATAAATATGTTTAAATAATAATAGAATAAGATGGGTTGTCCCCATGGGACAAAAGATGGAGCCTAACTATATTTTTCTACCAAGCGTTTGTCCATACTGGACAATAGATATCATGCTTGTCCGAATGGATTCCTTTAGGAAATGTCCCGTTAGGGACTATAGCTTGGTATAAAAGCCAAACACCAATTCTTCTGTCCTGTAAGGATAGCCCCTATGGTGTAGAAAGCCACCAGCAGTGGTTGTTCTCAATCGTAACTAAAGCAGGTACTATTTACCTTTTTAGGGTGGAAAGAGATAATTATTCCGGCAAAGGAATACCAATCATCTTTTCCATTTCCTCTTTCCGAACCGGTGAGCAATTGTGCCGGAACCGAGCTTTTATTCGACATGGAAAGCGCTAAAGCCGCATTGGGGCCTTGTTGTGCGGCTAACTGGCCCGGATTGGGATAGGTGCCGCTCACGTCGTCAATATATCCGGTAAAGGTTTTACGCATACCCCATTCTATGGAAACGCAGAATATTTTTAAAACGGTTACCTTAATCCCGATACCAAAAGGTATGCAGGGCTGTATTAAGTGGTAAGGCGCATCAGTATTAAACCGGGTGCCCTGGCCTTCGGTATGCAAGGGTTGCAAATCCACCCATTGGCCATTTATTTCCCCTTGCGGGTTCATCCGGAAAAAACCGAATCCTCCAAAAATATAGGGGCTGAAATTGTACTTAGGGTTGCTGATCTCATATTCAAAGAAATTAAAATCAAATTGACCTGAAATTTCATCAATCGGCGATTTGAAATTCAAGTTGCGCGCCTGCTGATAAGAATTGCCCGATTGGTTATCGAAGGCCTCTACTGTGCCAAAAAGTGCAGACAGGCGGGCCGAAAAGCGATTATTAATATTATAGCGATAGATGGCGCCCAGGGCGGGCTGTGTAAATTTGAAAAACCCATTCGGGTTCAAATCTCCCAGGTAGAAAGAGCCTCCCAAAAAAACACCAACTTCTGATGTTCCTTTTTGGGCATAGGAAGAAACAGTGGCCAAAAGCCATAGGTTCAACACAATAAATAGTCTTTTCATCTGGTTATCAATGATAATAAAATAGTATGGGTAAAGTTTTGTACTTCAAAGATATTGAATTTGTGGCTCTTTTTAGTTGATTTTACGGGATTGGGAGAGAATGTTACGTAAATTGTTTATATTTGCAGCGGATTTTGTGAATTAGAATAAGATTACCCCATATTCAATCAAAGGCGAGGAGGGCTCAGGCGACCTCCTTTGTTGTTTGTATAAACGCCCGAAATAATTAAAAATTGTAAGCCTTAAAATAAAAGTCATGGCAAAGACAACTAAAAGCGTAGCGGAACAAAAAGAAATCACGCACTTGAACATTATCGAGTCGTTCTCTGAATTTAAAGAAATCAAGAGTATTGATAAGGCGACCCTTATGAATGTGATTGAGGATGTATTTAAAGCTATGCTTCGCAAAAGATACGAAACCGACGAAAACTTCGACATTATCGTGAACCCTGATAAGGGCGATGTTGAAATTTGGAGAAACCGTGTGATTGTAGAGGACGATAAAATTGAGAACGTAAATACCCAGATACCTTATTCGGACGCTATTAAGATAGAGCCCGATTTTCAAGTGGGTGAAGATGTTTCGGAACCGGTAAACTTCCTGGACTTTAGCCGCAGGGCCATCCTTTCGGTTAGGCAAAACCTGAGTTCACGTATTTCTCAATTGGAAAAAGAATCGCTCTTCCAAAAATATAAAGATAAAGAAGGTGATATTGTAAGTGGTGAAGTATATCAAATATGGAAAAAGGAAATATTGGTGATGGATGATGAAGGCAACGAGCTTATTCTTCCCCGCACCGAACAAATTCCATCCGATTTCTTTAAGAAAGGAGATACCATACGCGCTGTAATTTTGTCGGTTAACATGAATGGCATGAATCCCGTGATTACTTTATCGCGTAATGCTCCTGCCTTTTTAGAAAGATTATTTGAAATGGAGGTGCCTGAAATATTTGACGGACTTATTACGATTAAGAAGATTGTACGCGAACCGGGCGAAAGAGCTAAGGTTGCTGTAGAATCTTACGATGACCGTATTGACCCGGTTGGCGCTTGTGTGGGTGTTAAAGGCTCTCGTATCCACGGTATCGTAAGGGAATTGAAAAATGAGAATATAGATGTTATCAATTTCACTACCAACCCTACCTTGTTTATTACCCGTGCCCTTAACCCGGCAAAAATAACCAGCATAAAAATTGACGAACCTACCAAGCATGCCGATGTATATTTGAAACCCGACCAGGTATCACTTGCCATTGGTAAAGGCGGTCATAACATCCGTTTGGCTGCAAGGCTTACAGGCTATGAAATAGACGTGTACAGGGATGCTGAAAACTATACCGAAGACGTTCCGTTGGATGAATTCGGCGATGAAATAGAAGGCTGGATACTCGATGAGTTGAAATCCATAGGTTGCGATACAGCAAAGAGCGTATTGGAATTGAGCGTTGAGGAACTTGTTAAGAGAACAGACCTGGAAGAAGAAACGGTAAAAGAAGTTAAGAGTATATTACAAAAAGAATTTGAATCCTAAAAAGGCCAATGGCTAATGGCTGACAGCTATTAGCTAACGGCTATAGAATAATATGGCAGCAGAAGGCATACATAGGCTAAGTAAAGTAGCAAGAGAACTCAACGTGAGCGTGGGTACATTGAGCGATTTCCTGAATTCGAACGGATTTAAGGTAGAATCGAACCCGAATGCCAAGCTCACTGATGACCAGTATGCGCTTGTAAGAAAGGAATATGCAGATGAGAAAAAGACCAAAGACGAAGCGATACTGATTCAAAAAGAAAAAGAAACTCTTTTTGCTGAAGAAGAAGCCCGTAAGTCGGCTATTAAACCCGTGGTTAAGCCAGTGGTTGAAGCGCCCCCGGCTAAACCTGCGCCTGAAGTAGCCCCTGTAAAAGCTGCTGCTGCACCTGTGGCACCTGCACCTGCGCCTACACCCGTCGCTCCTCAACCGGAGTCGGTACAACGGGAAAAGGTGAAGCTGGAAGGCCCTAAAATTACAGGTAAAATAGACTTACCGGAACCTCCTAAGAAAACGACAAAGGCTTCGAAGGAAAAGACTGAAACGAAAGAACTCGAACAACCTAAACCTGCTGATGCCCCTAAACAGGCAGAAAAAGTAGAACCGGTTAAACCAGTGGAACCACCTAAGCCGGTTACTCCCCCACAACCTGAAAGGATTAAGGAAGATTTTGTTCCTACCCGGTTTAGCAAGCTGGAAGGCCCTACTATTATTGGTAAAATAGAATTGCCCCAAAAGCCCGTTGCTTCTTCTAATGCTGATACTGCGCCCAAAGGCGGAGGCGGAAATTCCGCTGCAGCAGGAAAGAAAAGAAAACGGATATTCAAAAAAGAATATAGCCGCGAAGATATTGCGCAGGCATCAAAACCAGGTGGCCCCGCAAGGCCGGGAGCAGTTCCTGCAAGAGGACGTGGACCCCGCCCGGAACTAACCGATGAAGAAATTCAAAACCAGATAAAGGAAACCCTTGCCCGCCTAAGTGGCTCAGGTAAATCGAAAGCTGCCAAGTATCGCCGTATGAAACGCGATATGATCAGCGAAAAAATGGAGCGGGAGGCCGAACAGATGGAGGCCGATAAACAAGTTATAAAGGTTACGGAATTCGTTTCGGCTAATGAGTTGGCCAAGATGATGAACGTGCCTATACAGGATGTTATTTCAACCTGTATGAGTTTGGGATTGTTCGTTTCCATCAACCAACGTTTGGATGCTGAAACAATTTCTATTGTTGCGGAAGAATTCGGTCATAAAGTTGAATTTGTAAGTATAGATGTACAGGAATCTGTAAGGATTGACGATGACAAGGAGGAAAACATGGTGCCTCGTTCCCCTGTTGTAACTGTTATGGGTCATGTTGACCACGGTAAAACATCGCTGCTCGATTATATACGTAAAGCCAATGTTATTGCCGGTGAGGCGGGTGGAATAACCCAGCACATCGGGGCATATAATGTTACGTTGGAAAATGGCAAAAAAATCACTTTCCTCGATACTCCCGGTCACGAAGCGTTTACCGCTATGCGTGCTCGTGGTGCACAAGCTACCGACATAGCTATTATTGTAGTAGCGGCTGACGACGGTGTGATGCCTCAAACTACAGAAGCCATTAACCACGCGCAGGCTGCCGGGGTACCTATGATTTTTGCCATCAACAAAATAGATAAACCGGGCGCTAACTCAAATAAGATAAAAGAAGAACTTGCCAATATGAATATATTGGTGGAAGACTGGGGTGGTAAGTACCAGGTAGAAGAAATATCGGCTAAGCAAGGAACCCATATAAATGAGCTTCTTGAAAAAGTTTTGTTGGAAGCCGAATTGCTTGAACTGAAAGCTGACCCGGATAAAAAAGCGCACGGTATAATAATTGAATCGGCGCTTGACCGCGGAAAAGGATATGTAGCAACCGTGCTGGTAGAAGGTGGTTCGTTGCGCGTAGGAGATATCATTGTAGCCGGATGTTTTAGCGGTAAGCTGAAAGCCATGCACAATGAACGGGGTGCCCCTATTGAGGTGGCTTCACCTGCTATGCCTGCATTAATTTTAGGATTGGACGGCGCTCCACAGGCCGGCGATCAATTCCACGTAGTGGAAAGCGAACAGGAAGCCCGTGAAATAGCTAACAAGCGTTTGCAATTGCAACGGGAACAAGGCTTAAAAACACGCAAGCATATTACGCTCGACGAAATAGGAAGACGTCTCGCCATTGGTGACTTTAAAGAACTGAATGTAATTGTGAAAGGTGACTTTGATGGTTCCATCGAAGCGCTTTCCGATTCATTATTGAAATTATCTAACCCGAAGATACAAGTTAACATTGTACACAAAGGTGTAGGACAAATCACCGAATCTGACGTATTGTTAGCCTCAGCATCCAATGCCATTATTATAGGCTTCCAGGTTCGCCCGTCGCTTAATGCGCGTAAAATAGCCGAACAGGAACAAATTGATATTCGTCTCTACTCTATCATATACGATGCCATTAACGAGGTGAAGACTGCTATGGAAGGCATGTTGAGCCCTGAAATGCATGAAAAGATCACTTGTAACCTCGAAGTGAGGGAAGTGTTCAACGTAACCAAAGTAGGTACGGTGGCCGGGTGTATGGTGCTTACAGGCAAAATTACCCGAAATACAAAAGTTCGTATTATTCACGATGGTATTGTAGTTCACACCGGCGACTTAGATTCTCTCAAACGTTTTAAAGACGATGTGAAAGAAGTAGTATCCGGCTATGAATGCGGTCTTAATATTGCAGGCTTTAACGAAATTAAAGTAGGCGATATTATTGAAGGCTACGAGCAAGTGGAAGTAAAGGCTAAGCTGTAAGCAATAGCTAAGTAATGAATTTAACGGAACGGTTTTTTTCTGTTCAACATACCATCCCTGAAGGGGTTGAACTGGTTGTTGTATCAAAAATGCATCCCGTTGAAGAAATTAAGACTATTTACGATACCGGACACCGCATCTTTGGCGAAAACAAGGTGATGGAGCTTATGGATAAGAAAGATCTGCTTCCATCTGATATTCAATGGTACCTGATAGGCCACCTGCAAACCAACAAAGTAAAGTATGTAGCTCCTTTTGTTCATTTAATACAATCGGTAGATAGCCCCCGGCTGGCAGCAGAAATTGATAAACAGGCTAAAAAGTGCAATAGGGTAATCGATTGCCTGCTGGAAGTATATATTGCCTCTGAAGAGACCAAATTCGGGTTTAGCATGGATGAGGCCGAAGATTTCCTTAATAACCAGCTTCCGGGCTTGCCTAACATACGCATAACCGGGCTGATGGGCATGGCAACCAATACCGGCAATAAAGAGCAGGTGAAGCGGGAATTCAAGTCCCTGGCCGAGTTTTACAAAAAACACGAAAAAACGTTTGATTTTAAGTACCTCTCTATGGGCATGACAAGCGACTATCAACAGGCGATAGAGGAGGGGAGCAATATGGTACGGATTGGCAGCGCGATATTTAATGAGTAGGCTTTGACTTGCCAATTATAATAATTTTTATCTTTGCGCTCCTTTTTCAAGGAACATCTTGATTGTCCGATGGTGTAACTGGCAACACGTCTCCCTTTGGAGGAGAAGAGTCCTGGTTCGAGCCCAGGTCGGACAACAGTAAAAAGCCCCTAATTGGGGCTTTTTTAGTTCAAAAATTATAACTGGCTCCTAAATTTAATTGGATAATTCCTAAACTCATTTGCATTGGAGAATGAGATACTTCATTAGGGCCTGTATTATAGTAAGTTGTAGTAGTGCCGTTTGGAAAGTTTATATCAGAATGTAAATACCCGACAGAAAAACTGAAATAAAATGAATCAAATTTTGAAAATAGTCCGGTTCCAATATAATAACCAAACCCATTACCATAACCTGGCTGCTCACCTCCACCGGTAGGATAATAGAGAATTCCAACATAAGGTCCACCATACGAAAAGCTATTAGAATTTGTAGCAATGGAAGCAGTGACTTCCCCTGCTAACCCCAAAAAATATACATTAAAATCTGATTGTATTGGTTTTACTGATAGATAGAGTCCTCCTAGATATTGATATGCCTCATTATTATTTGCACTGGGTGAAGCTGAATTTAATATCCATTCCAAACCTTGCTGCAAATCCGAAATTTACCCTGGTTAAATATATACCTGTTATATCCAAATGAGGCCCCATTTGTCCATATCCGTACACCTCAGAACTAGGAGAGTGATTGAAATAATTTTCCGGAGGAGAGCCATATTCGCTTTCGGGGATGCTTACCCCTATATTTAAAACAAGTAAAAATTTCTGTTTGTTTCTACTTGATTCATCGATAGATACTGCCGTATCGGGTTTGCTGGAATGGTTATAAGATTCCTGTGCACTGCATAAAGTGGTAATGAAACAAAGTAAAAAAAGAAAATATCGCATTTCTTTGGTTTTGATTATTTAACGATAATTATATGAATTTATTTTATTTGTTTACATATTGGGAAACAGATTGAAATCAAAAATAAAAGTTTAATTACACTTGCATTTGATATTCTTTCTTGATTAATTCGATAAGGTTTTGTGCGGCAATACTTCTTTCATTTCCAATTTTTTCACCCAGGATCAGTGAGCCGTATAAGAATTGTGCATTCGTAATTAATTGATTTAATACAACCGGGTCTTCGGTAAGTAAGGCACTCGCATCCGCGGGTATTTCTTTTTTTTCTTTTAGTATGTTGAGGAGCAATTCGCCATCAAATATTTTCCCCATCTCATTGCCATAATCTGTGGCCCACACTAAACTGGTTTCGTTATATTTATTGAGTTCGCTTACCGAATAATAATAATATGAAATACTGTTTGCTACCTGTTGCTTGCTTATAAGCCGCAAGGTTCCTGAACTTTTCATTTGCTCATAGGTACGTTCCGTCAGAAATAGCTGCTTGAATTGCGGCAATATCATTCTTGCCGTATAGGCAAGTTTAGTAATATGTTGTTTTCTTTCCGGGCTTTTTATAAGTTGCACAAGTGTGTCAATTAATTCAGATACAACCAGGTTGTTTTTCGCATAATTATTGCAAAGAACAATATCCGCCATTAAGTCCTCCAGCATATTTTGCATAAAGACCCTCTCTTGCTTTTTTTCAGCCTGACGTTCTCTTAGATTATCTGCTAAAAACCCCATGTATAGGGCAAGGAACATCATAAAAAATTCAAAGAAATAATGTACAACTGTTTCCATTAGCTTTGTTCTGATTGATCTTTATTCCATTACAAAACTAATTGATTTTTTATTTTACTATGTGATATATGTAAGGTTCTTCTGTAAATGTGTAATGCGGTAGAGAGCGGGCCACGCTACTTTTGTATCCTAATAATTATAACCAAAATGAAAAACGTAAGAACTCTACTCGTCGCAACTTTATTTCTTAGTATCTTCTCCATCTCTTGTAAGAAAGCAGCGGATGCCAATTTCAGCTACACCCAAAATGGAACCGGAACGGTTTATTTTACCAACACGTCCTCCAATTCTTCTTCGTATACCTGGAACTTTGGTGATGGAACAACCTCCACTCTTACCTCTCCATCACACACATACACCAATTTAGGGTCATATAGTGTTTCGCTTTCAGCAGATGGTTCAGGAGGCAATGGAACAAATACCCAAAATATAAACGTACAGTAAGGCTGTGGTGTTTATAGGTTAGGTTTCTTGTACCCTAAAAGGAAAGCTTACTAGGTATGTAATGCTAACCCAACCTGATCAAAACACCTTTGTACTATCAAACTTGTTAAAATAAATACCTAAAGAAACAAAATGAAAAACACAACAACCCTCGTTCTTTCTGAAAAAGAATCTACTACTTATACAGATGGGGCAGACAGAAAACCAACGTATCAATTAGGTAGTGGGCAAGATTATTTTTTTATTAAGAAGAATTCCATGTTTACTAAAGTCCCTCTTAATGATATTTTATGGGTAGCTGCGTTGGGAGATTATGTAACGATACATACAAAAGATCAACGTTTTATTTTGCACATCACGTTTAAATCTATCGAAGACAAATTACCTCCCAGCAAATTTGTGCGCGTACACCGTTCCTATATTGTTCAACTCGATACCATAAGAGTAGTAGATGATGCTACTATTTTTATACATAATGCCTCTATGCCTATTCCTATAGGCCCTTTATATAAGAAGAATTTTATCGGGAGGTTAAACCCATTAGGGTAAATACACTTTGATTCTCAACAACATTTAAGTCATTGATAAAAGCCGCGCAAATTACTTTGCCGATTTATTAATAATTATTTCGTGCACCCGGTGTAATGGAAGTGACATTCCTTTTTTCAGCATCAAATAGCGGTCTGTTAAACCCCATATGGTAGTCTCCACCATCTTTCTCCCTTCCACATCCTCAAATATAATTTTCACCCTTTCATTCGATAAACTTCCAAGCTTTCTTGCCCGTTGAGCAATATGCTTCCTGTCATTTATCTGTTCCAGGTTTTTTAATACTTCTTTTATAGGAAAGTTCACTTTATGAAGCAGCTCTTGCTCAGTAATGGTGGTAATATTCATGCTTTATAAATTTTATTCAATATACGCATAAATCAGACGCGGTTGCGGCTATTTAAAAATAATAGTTTGAATCTATTGTACATGTTTCTTATTAGTGACAGAATTGATAAAATTTTCTCATCATTCCCCGCAGTCATTGACTTCTCAATGGCCGTTTACATACCAAATGCTATACATTTGCCACACATATGTAAATTATAGCTAATATGTAAATTTATGCGTCAGAACTGCGACATGCCCGTAAATATTTAACTACCAGCTTGTATTAAAGAATATAATTTTATGTTGGCTATATTAATTTTTAAAAAAGTGTGACATACTGCGACATGAAAATGGTCAATAATCCGGCCCAATGTTCGCAAGAAAATTTTGAAATGATAAGTCCATATTTCCTAACTTTACGAAAATAAAACTGCCATGCCACATTTCACATATCTCATCATTGGAGGCGGAATGACTGCCGATTCTGCTGTTAAAGGAATCCGGGAAAAGGATAAAAGCGGAACTATAGCGATTATTAGTAATGAGCTACATCCTCCTTATGACAGGCCACCTTTGTCTAAGGCCCTTTGGAAAGGCGATAAAGAAGAAACTATTTGGAGAAAAACAGAAGAGCATAATGTGGAGCTTTTTCTTTCGGCCACAGCAAAGGCGATTGATGTAAAAAACAAAGTAGTAACAGATGATATAGGAGGAAAGTATTCTTATGAAAAGTTGCTGCTTGCAACCGGGGGGAAAGTAAGCCGGTTGCCATTTAATGCGGAAGGCATTAACTATTACCGCACATATGATGATTACAAAAATTTACGCAAACAAATTGCAACTGGTAAAAACTTTGTAGTTATTGGAGGTGGATTTATTGGTTCGGAAGTGGCTGCTGCACTTGCTATGAATGGTAAGTCAGTTACCATGATTTTTCCGGAGGATGCTATTGGCGCAAGGGTATACCCGGCAGACCTTGCACAGTTTATAAATAAATACTTTATAGAGAAAGGAGTTACTTTATTAAATAAAGATGGAGTAAAAAATATAGAGAAACAGGGTAATGTATATAGCCTGACGACCACCAGCGGTAAGACTATTGTTGCCGACGGAGTAATTGCGGGTATTGGCATAAAACCAAATGTTGAACTTGCTCAATCTGCCGGATTACAGACAGATAATGGGATAGTAGTAAATGAATATTTGCAAACTTCGGAACCGGATATTTATGCAGCAGGTGACATTGCCAATTATCCCGATGCTTCATTAGATAAGCATAGACGAGTGGAACATGAAGATAGTGCCAACACCATGGGAAAAATGGCAGGTGAAAATATGGCAGGCGCTAAGGAAAAGTATACCCATCTTCCCTTTTTCTATTCTGATCTTTTTGAATTGGGCTATGAAGCAGTAGGCGACCTTGACTCGAAACTTGAAACAGTGGAGCAGTGGAAGGAACCTTTTAAAGAAGGGGTAATCTATTATCTTAATAATAGCTGTTTGGTAGGCGTATTGCTTTGGAACACATGGGGGCAGGTAGATAATGCCCGGGCATTAATTGCCGCCAAAGCTTCATATACAAAGGATAGTGTACTGAATATCCTGCCGAAACCTTAATTTTGCAGCCCTTAATATTTTAAATAATGAAAGTAGCTGTAGTAGGAGCCACCGGTTTGGTAGGCAGAACTATGTTAAAAGTGCTGGAAGAACGCAATTTTCCGGTAGATGAGATTATCCCGGTAGCCTCTGAGAAATCGGTGGGAATGGAAGTATCTTACAAAGGAAAGAACTATAAGGTGGTTTCTATGTCTGATGCTGTAAAGATGAGGCCCGATATTGCTTTGTTTTCAGCAGGAGGAAGCGTATCGCTGGAATGGGCTCCCAAATTTGCCGAAGCAGGCACTACCGTGATCGATAACTCTTCGGCCTGGAGGATGGATACAACTAAAAAGCTGGTAGTTCCGGAAGTGAATGCCCATGTACTAACTCCTACGGATAAAATAATTGCCAACCCTAACTGCTCTACCATTCAAATGGTGGTAGCGCTAAATCCATTACACAAAAAATATGGAATAAAACGCGTGGTGGTATCTACCTATCAGTCTGTATCAGGCACAGGGCACAAAGGCGTTTCGCAAATGATGGACGAAAGAAGCGGCAAAAGTGGGGTAAAGGCTTATCCGCATGATATTGACATGAATGTGATACCGCATATAGATGTGTTCCTGGAGAACGATTACACCAAAGAAGAAATGAAAATGGTGAACGAAACCAAGAAGATAATGGGAGATGAGCATATAGGGGTCACAGCTACTACCGTTCGTGTGCCGGTGAAAGGCGGGCATTCAGAAGCGGTGAATGTGGAGTTTGGAAAAGACTTTAAAATAGAGGATATAAAAAACATTCTGCAACAAAGCGAGGGAATTATATTGGTAGACGAACCCACTAAAAACAGCTATCCTATGCCGAAACATGCAGAAGGGAAAGATGAGGTTTTTGTAGGGCGCATCCGCAGGGATGAATCGCAACCCAATACCTTAAATATGTGGATAGTGGCAGACAACCTTCGAAAAGGCGCTGCCACTAATGCAGTTCAAATTGCTGAATATCTTGTAAAAAATAACCTGGTAGGAGATAAACTCCGCAAGGTTACTTTGTAGGGGATGAGCTAGTTGATGTGTTGGGAGCAGTGTTTCCTGTTTCTGCCGGAGGACCTACTTTTCCCGGAGCTGAATCATCCGTAGGAATAGCAGGAGCCTTTACACCTTTCTGGCTAGGCGTACCCACTACATTTCCGTTAGCATATTTGGTAGTAGTAAGCTGAAGGAAGTCTTCGGTATATTCTTTCCATTCGCCTGTTTTCTTTCCGTCTGCATACATTCCCTGGGCTTGTACCCTGCCATCTTCGGCATATTCTTTCCATTCGCCAGTTTCCTTGCCCTCATTATATTGTCCCATTTTTTTCACCTTGCCGCTTTCATAAAATTCGGTGTAGGTTCCGTTGTAGTTGTCATTTTTATGGGTGCCCTTAGAAAGGATATTTCCATTTTCATAATAGTTTTCAAAAGGACCATTTAAGATTCCTTTAATATAATGATACTTTGAGGCCATTTTGCCGTCATTGTAATACCATTTATAATCGCCGTCTTTTTTACCCATTTTATAAGTGCCTTCCTGGGCAACCATTCCCGAATTAGAGTAGGTCATGTAGATTCCATCCAACACGCCCATTTTATAAGTTTCTTCCCCGTTAATTCTTCCACCCGGCGAAAATTGTATTTCCAGGCCGTTCAGGGTATCGTTAACATAACCCTTCTCGCTGTGGTAATAGCCGTTTTCATCTACATTATAATCGGCGCCATTCTTGAATCCGTTTTTGTAGGTTACCAATTCATCTAAAATTCCATTGGTGTGGTGACTAACCCAAATACCTTCTTTTTTGCCATTTACATATTGTCCCATCCACTTGGTCGGTCCCAGGTTTTCAACCCAAAGGCCTTGTTTAAGCCCCTTGGCATCCATTTTATTGGTATCTGATGGAAGTGACGATGCCTTTGCACTAAATATAAATGCTGCTGAAAAAATTAAAATTCCAAAAGTTATTTTGTTCTTCATTTTGTATGTTAGTTAGTATTGAATTGCAAATATTGTTAAGATATGGAGCAGCCCGGAAAAGGAGGCTGTTAAAAAATGTTAATCATCTTTTCCGGCCACTAAAATAACGATTTCTCCTTTAATGGTCGCTTTTGAAAAATGGGCTATGAGTTCAGCCAGGGTACCACGTACATTTTCTTCGTGTATTTTAGTTAGTTCCCTTGAAACTGCCGCTTTTCTTTCCGGCCCGAATATAGAGGAGAAGAGTTCCAATGTTTTCAGCAGACGGAAGGGCGATTCATAAAAAATCATGGTTTTAGTTGAATCCTTCAGCGACTCCATAATTTTGTTTCTTCCTTTTTTCTGGGGTAGAAATCCCTCAAAATAAAATGTATCGCAGGGTAGGCCTGAATTTACCAGCGCCGGCACGAAGGCCGTTGCACCGGGTAAGCATTCTGTTTTAATGCCTTGTGCCACACACTCTCTCACCAGCAAAAAACCGGGGTCGGAAATTCCGGGTGTTCCGGCATCGCTTACTATGGCTATATTTTCGCCTCTTGCAACGCGTTCGGCTATGCGAGGTGTAAGGCTGTGTTCATTATGTTGATGATAGGCAATTACCGGTGTGGTTATTTCATAATGCCTCAACAGTATGCTTGTTTTGCGGGTGTCTTCCGCCAGGATAAGGTTTGCCTCGCGCAGTATGCGCAATGCCCTCAGGGTAATATCTTCTAAATTGCCTATGGGTGTAGGGACGAGGTAAAGCATAGCGCAAAGCTAAAACTTTCGCTGGTTTATATCGCTTGTGAACTGCCGTAATAGTTTGAACACTTCATCAAATTTAGTAAGTGGAAGTGTTTCCCGGCGGTCATAAATATCGTGATAAGCTTTGATGCCTCCCATGGTATAAATGAAAATGGAGGGCACATGGTTTTTATAAAAAAAGTAATGGTCGCTATTGGCAGTTTCACCGCGTGGTTTGATTAGTGGGAGTAAATGGTCTTCGTTGTTTATATCCACTAAATCATCAAAAGCTGATTTATAGATGGTGCCATTCACAACCGTAATACCCTCGTCGCCTGTTCCCATAATGTCCATATTCACCAGGAAACGAATATGGGATAAAGGGAATAGCGGATTTTCAGTGTAATATTTCGAACCGAGCAGGGCGATTTCTTCCCCACTGAAAGCCATAAAAGCAATGGAATAGCGCAAGCTGTCTTTATGCTGCGAATAATATTTGGCAAGGTTCAATAACATGGCCACTCCACTGGCATTGTCGTTGGCCCCTGGGAAATAGATACTACCCATTTTTCCTAAGTGATCATAATGCGCCGTAAATACAATAAATGAATCGGGCTGTATATTTCCTTTTATGTACCCGATAATATTTTGGGTCGGAAAACTTTTAATCAGTTTGTTGCGCACATCAATACTGATAGATTTGGCATAGCGGAAAGGGCTTTTCCGAAGGACATTAATCAGCGCATAGTTGCCCACGGTTTGCGAAGTTTCTTCGGTAAGTTTATCACACAGCACAATTATTCCCCTTGCTTTAAAAGGGTTTGACCCACCTTCTGCAGGCGATACTTCTATACTTTGCCAAAGCTCTTTTTCTTTTTTATCAGTCGCACCCGAATCATCCATCAAGAGAAATGTTTGACTATAGTCATGTGCAAAGAAGCCTTTCAGTTTGGTACTATCAGTAAGAATAGTGCGGTCTAATTTCACAACCGGGTAATTTCCCTTCGTAGTGGGTGTGCTGGGAATAATAATGTAGTCTGCTCCGGGTTCAGTCACATCTCCATTTACGCTTACAATGTAAGCAGTAGGGTAGGTGTTTACAGGGTATGAAAACTTTTGCCTGTAAGAAGTATCAAAGGGTAGCAAGCCTAGGTTTTTAAATTGAGCTGTTAAATAATCGGCTGCTCTTTTGTTTCCATTATCTATATAGCCCCGGCCACCCATATAGGGCGATGCAAGGGTATCTACTATACAACGAGCATAGGCTTTCCCTGCGGGGATGTTTTCGTTTTGGGCAAAACAACTGAAGGGGAATAGCAGTGTTGCTACTATGCAAAAATGAAAATGTATCGAAATTTTTCGCACGTTATGTGATGGATATTTACACAAATATACAGATTTTGCTACGAAATGTAAAAGAGTACAGTAACAAGCTTACCCGTTCTTTCTCTTTGAGAAGTATTTTCCTAAAATAAAAAATGGACTTTTTTTGAAAGTCCATTTTTGAAGTGGAGAATATCGGAGTCGAACCGATGACCTCTTGCATGCCATGCAAGCGCTCTAGCCAGCTGAGCTAATCCCCCAGGTATTACCCTTTAAAGGGTCGCAAAAATAGCAATTTAATAATACATAGGGTTAATGAGAGGATTCATTGATTTATGCTTTACCAATCAGGCGTTCTATATATAGCCTGCTTTTTTTCCTTTTTATTTCATTTTCTCTTTGTATCGCCTCTTTTCTTGTTTGAAATGATTCAGAATAAACAAGTTGCCAATCATTGGCTATTTTGGTGTATGGAGAAATCCCTGAATGATGTGACCTTAGACGATTCTCAATATTATCAGTTTGTCCAACATAATATTTGTTTATCGTGGCAGAATAAAGGATATACGTAAAAAACATTATGTTTTTTTAAGAAGAATCTTGCGGATCTTTTGCATGCCATACAAGCGTCCCGAAAGCTTTCGGGACCAGCTGAGCTAATCCCCCAAATGGGGCGCAAAGATATAAAATTATATAAAGGTGAGTTGGATGGTCGCTTTTCCTATTGCGACATCTCTACCGCGAACTTTATTAGTTCGGTGGTGTTTTTTACACCGATTTTCCGTAGTAGGTTTTGTTTGTGGGTTTCCACTGTTCGTTTACTGATACTAAGCATTTCAGCAATTTCATCATTCGATTTGGCTTCGCCAACCAGTTTTAATACCTCCACTTCGCGGGTAGAAAGGTCGTTGTATATTTTGCCCCGGCTATTATGCAGCCTTATGCGCGAATCGGGCCCAATATTATTGAAATTTAATAGCTTAATGGCTATGTCATTCGAGAAATAATTGCTGCCATTCAAAATGGTATCAATAGCTTTAATCAGTTCTTCGGGACTAACATTTTTAAGTACAAAACCTTTCACGCCTGTCTTTATCATGCGGTCAATGTACATGTATTCGTTATAGTTAGACAGGGCTAAAATTTTGGCATCCGGGTTTTTCTCCAATATCAGGCGGGCTGCATCGGCTCCATCAATGCCCGGCAACTGGTAATCCATAATAATAAGGTCGAACTGGCTTTGGCCGGCAACTTCAACGCCTTCCTCACCGTCGCTGGCTTCATTGATAAAAAATTTGAATTTCGATTCCTGGAACTCCAGCATGGAGCGTATGCCTTCACGCACCATTTTATGGTCATCAACAATTAAGATTCTGACATTACGCGTCATTTGGGCATATAATCTTTGTAAGGAATCATAATTTCATACATCGTACCCGTTCCAACTATGCTTGATATTTTAACTAGGCCCGAATAAGATTCAATACGCGATTTTACATTTTTAAGTCCATTGCCTTTAAATTCCTCCATCTTTTTCATGTCAAAACCCTGGCCGGTATCTTTCAACACAATAAAGAGTTTTCCTTCTCCCGGATCTGAAACCATTTTTATGTTCACCCTATCAGCGCCGCCGTGTTTCAGGGCATTGTTGATGAATTCCTGTACTATGCGGAACAAGGTTACCTCCAGATTTTTATCCAATTCAGGGAAATCGGGAGATATGTCGGTTCTAAAGTCTATAATATTGCTATGCTTTATTTTATTGCAGAGCTCGTGTATGGCATGTTTAAGGCCAAACTTCTGAAGGGTTCCTGGCATGATGTTGAAACAGATATTAGATAACTCATCTATCACTTCGTTCAGTGCATTTTCCGATTTATTTAGCAACTCATCATATTTTTCCGTAGAAACTTTTCCTTTCATATTCCTAAGGGTTCCAAGGAAGAACTTGATGGCCGATAATTGCTGGCCAAGGCTATCGTGAAGGTCTTTCACAATCCGGTTACGTTCTTTTTCCTGGGTATCTACAATGGTTCTCACAAAAAGATTTTCAATTTCTTTTTGTTTGGTCATGTTTTTAATGGTTCCCTGGTAGCCTCTCGTTTTGCCGAACTCGTCAATAATCCGGTTAGCGGATATAAGGCAATCAATGGTGGCGTTTTCTTTATCTTTTATTTTAACCTTGCAGTCGGGTACTATACCTTTATCATTCATTTCTTGCATAAATGAATCTTTATCTGCATCAGCATACAGGTAATCGAAGAACGAATCTTTATTAAGCACACTGTCGGTGCATTTGAAAAGCTCGAACCCGGCCTTGTTTAGTTCGATGAATTTTCCGGCTGCATCGGTAATAAAAAAGCAATCGGATGAATCTTCAAAAACCTTCCGGAATTTCTTTTCGTTTTCTTTGGAAGAGTTTTCAAATTCTTTTATTTTCGAAAGGTCACGTGCAATGATCAGATACCCTATTCTGACTCCTTTTTGGTTATACAAGTAACTGCATGAAAGGTTTACCGGAAGGGCTCCCATTTCCAACGACTGAAATGCAATTTCAAGGTTGATGAGTGCTCCATTTTTCCCCAACATGCTTCGGATGTATTCAAAAAGCCTGCTTCCATCGCCTGTGATAAAATTGATAGATGTTTCGCGTAGCTGGTTTTCAGAATAACGAAGCCTTTCGGTTACCGCTTTATTGATGCTGGTTATTTCACCCTTGTTATCCAATACGAATAACATATCGGATACAGAGTTGAAAATGTTATTAAAATAATCGCGTGAAATTACGGAGGTCTTCAACTCCTCACCCAACATGTTTATATTGGTAATGAAGGCATCTATCTCGTCGTACTTTTCCGAGGGTTGAATGCTGTAATCAAAATCCCCAAGGGAGTACCGGATTAATAAATTATTAATGTCCTCAAACCGTGCATCCATGCTTTGCCTTTATTCTGAATCAGCAAATATAAACAAAACTCAAGACTTTGGCCTATATTGCTCTAACCAACGCAAGGCTTCCTCCTTGCTGGTGAACAATTTAGATGGGATGGATGTTTGGGTAATTCTCAGGAACATATTGCCGAAAAACTCAGTATATACCGAATTGGTTACTAACGCTGCTGCGACTACCCCTTTAACTCCTTCTTTTGCAAAATAATCTCTCGAAACCTTATCCATCGCCCGGAGCCCTTCGCCGGTAACGAACAGTGGATAAGCTGTTCCTTCGGTATATTCTAATCTTCGCTTCACTATTTCCTTAGCAGTGTCTATGGTTATAGTAGCGCCCCGGAGATAATCGAAATACAGAACATTATCCTTGAGTTCCATACTTACATAGGGGTCAATAACAAGAGGGGTTTTGTTCACGTATTAATGGAATAATTTTGTTTAGTATAATTGAATAGTTGTGTATACCAACCACGCTTGTACGCAAATGGTATAGCAAAGTTACAGAAAAGATGAAAAAATCTAAAAATCACTCCGATTTTAGAGCCAATAGACCTATTTTATATTGATAATCAATATGAAATATACTTTGTTAAAAAGCAGTCTGCAACCTTTATTAAGGGAATAAAGAGAGTTAGCTTATTCCTTCTCAGTATATAACTTAAAGCCCTTGCCGTGTATATTAATGATTTGCACTTTAGGGTCATCTTTCAGATACTTACGTAGTTTAGTAATGTAAACATCCATACTACGGCTATTAAAGTAGCTGTCGTTTTGCCAAATGGCTTTCAGGGCAAAGTTGCGGTCGAGGATATTGTTGGAGTGGAGGCAAAGCAGTTTTAATAATTCAGCTTCCTTAGTAGTGAGCTTTTCGTGTTTGCCTTTATATTCCAGCGAGAGGTTTTTATAGTTAAAATGATAAAGCCCGATTTGAAACTCTTCCTTTTCTTCTCCATGTGGTTTCATGCGGCGCAAAACCGCCTGTATGCGTACCAGCAGCTCTTCGGTGTTGAATGGCTTGGTAATATAGTCGTCAGCACCTTTGTTAAATCCTTCAATAATATCTTCCTTCATCGATTTGGCTGTGAGGAAAATAATAGGTGTGTTTTTATTAACCATCCTGATTTCCCTTGCAACCGTAAACCCGTCTTTTTCAGGCATCATAATATCGAGGATACAAAGATTAAAGGCCCGTTTCGAAAAAGCATCGAATGCTTTTTTACCGTTATCGCACAGTTGCACGTCAAAGCCTTTGGCCGTAAGGAAATCCTTTAACAACAAGCCCAGGCTCTCATCATCTTCTGCAAGTAATATGTGCGTTTTTTCTTCCGGTGGTGTTATCATGTTCTATTGGAGATTGTTAATAAATGGCAAATATACGATGAAGGTACTTCCGTTGCCCGGTTCGCTTTGCACTTCTATGTGCCCGCCATGTTTTTCAACCACGGCTTTCACATAGCTCAGTCCCAGTCCAAAGCCCTTCACATTATGAATGTTTCCTGTAGGAACCCGGTAAAATGTTTCAAATATCTTTTTCTGATCCTCTTTGCGTATGCCTATACCGTTATCCTGTACCGAAATAGAAATACCGGTTGGCGAACTATCGGTGGATACTCTTATCCTGGGGTTTTCTTTCGAATACTTCAAAGCGTTGTCAATGAGGTTGTATATAATATTTCCCATGTGCATGCGATCGGCAAAAAGAGAATAACGCTGGGCTTTCAATTCTGTTGTGATAAGCCCACCTTTATTTTGTATCTGTAAGTTCAAACTTTGAATTACATCGCTGATAATCTGGTGTATATCGCATTCCTGTATTTTAAATTTCATTTTGCCTTTATCTAAAACGGCTGCTTGTAACACATTCTCTACCAGTCCGGCCAGGCGTTTATTTTCAGACTTTATGATGCCTAGATACTTCTCTACAGACTCAGACGATTTTTCAATGGTTTTATCACTCAACACCTCGCCGGCAAGGCTAATGGTAGAAATGGGCGTTTTAAATTCATGGGTCATGTTATTGATAAAGTCACTTTTTATTTCCGACAGCTTTTTTTGTTTGATGATGGTGGATATGGTAAAGTAAAAGGCCGCAATGATGAGGATAATAAGCGCTATGGAACTCAGCAGGGTTACCTGTATGCCATTCAGGTTGAAATTGGTTTTAGATGGAAAAACAAGCGATAAGAAACGGGGTTGTATATACATGCTGTTGGGGAAGATATTCACCTTGTAGGGTGATTCTAAAAAGCGCAGATTAATACCGCCTTGCGAAGCAATCATAACCGTATCGGCAGTGGGGTTTAAGATAGCAAACTGGTAAGGCAGGTGAATGTTCTTGTCATTCAATGCTTTTCGTACAATCGAATCTACCTGCGAAGTATCCAGGTGAGGGCTTAGATCATGATACACGTTGATGCTCACCAGCTCATCGAAAATATCATTCATCACATCGCCGCGGTGCAGAAGGAACTGCATCTTTTTATCCAGCGAATCACTGTTTTTTCCTTCAAACTTGATACCTGTGCCAAAATCGCTTTTTGGCAGAGAGTCATGCGTTAAATAGCTGCTGCTGTCTTTGCCCGTGATTACCCCATTCGATTCAGTGGTAAGCACTTCAATGGTTTTTACATTATAATTATTGGGCCGGTTAATTATAAAACCATTGCGGTCCCGCAACGTATCTTTCACTATCCGGCTACCGGGAGATATGCTGTCGGGTGAGGCGAGCCAACGCACAGCCTGTTTCCTAAAGTTAAATTTTTGGGCAAGCCTGGCATTGGTGCTTGCTTTTTCTATCCGGTAAACCACATCATTCATTGCTTCGGTAACATCCTGGTCAAAGTTCCTCTCTGTCACCCGTATAGTGTTGCTGATCCAATATATTTGAACCCCAATTAAGGCAGATAAAATCAGGCCAACAAAAAAGCTCAGGAACAATAAATTACGCCGGTTCATATTTGCAAAGATAAATAACCTGTGCCCATTCGTTTAAATAGAATGAAAAAATATTACCTTTGCGCCCCTTAAAAAAGGAAAATGACTGTGCCAGTAAAATTTTTCACCGGAAGTTCAAGCACCGAGCTTGCCCAAAATATAGCCGAAAGCTATGGGCAACCGCTTGGCAAGATGACTATTCTGCGCTTTAGCGACGGTGAGTTTGAACCTTATTATGAAGAAAGCATACGGGGCAGTAACGTATTTCTTATCCAGTCCACAAATCCACCTATAGAATACTTTTTTGAGCTTTTGCTCATGGCCGATGCTGCTAAAAGGGCTTCTGCCAAGCAAGTGGTGGCTCTGATGCCTTATTTCGGGTTTGCAAGGCAAGACCGCAAAGACAGGCCGCGTACCGCTATCGGCGCTAAGCTGATGGCCGATTTGTTGATGACGGCAGGGGTTACCCGCATCATCACTATGGATTTACATGCTGACCAAATACAAGGCTTCTTCAATATACCGGTCGATCATTTGTATGCTTCGTATATTTTTATCCCATATATAAAAGGACTTAATCTTCCTAACCTCACCATTGCATCACCCGATGTTGGTGGCTCAAAAAGAGCCAGCGCTTATGCCAACTTTTTGAAAACGGATATGGTGATTGGTTATAAGCAACGTTCCAAGGCAAACGTAGTGGATAAAATGACGGTTATAGGGGAAGTAGAGGGCCGTGATATTATATTGCTCGACGACATTGTAGACACAGCCGGAACACTTACCAAAGCAGCAGATATGATAATGGATCATGGCGCAACCAGCGTCCGGGCACTTTGTACACATGCCGTTCTGTCGGGTAAGGCTTATGAAAATATCGAAAAGTCGAAGCTTACAGAATTGGTGGTTACTGATACTATTGCGCTGAAACACCAAAGCCCTAAAATTAAGGTATTGACTACAGCACCCCTGTTTGCCGACGTAATTAATAAGGTTATCAATTTCGAATCCATAAGCTCTAATTTCGTTTTTTAAAATCAAGTAAATAAATTTCAATTTCCATGAAAACACTATCCATAAGCGGTACAACCAGAGAAAATGTGGGCACTAAAGATGCCATTAAGATGCGCAAAGCAGGCAATGTGCCATGCATACTGTACGGCGGTTCAGAACAACTGAACTTTATGGTTGAAGAAAAACAATTCTCAAAACTCTTGTATACCCCTGATGCATACCTTGTATCATTGGATATTAATGGCAAGCAAGCCAAGGCTATTGTACAAGACGCTCAATATGACAGAGTAACCGATAAAATCTTGCATGTAGATTTTATGGAAGCTGTTCCCGGAAAATACCTTACGGTTAAAATACCTGTTGTTACACACGGTTCGCCGGTAGGTGTTAAAAAGGGCGGTAAGCTCCAAACCAAAATACGTCGTTTAACGGTAAAAGGGTTAGTGGATGATCTTCCTGATCACATTACCTTGGAAGTTACCAACCTTGAATTAGGACAATCTGTCCTGATCAAGGAACTTAACTACGACAAGCTGAAGTTTTTAGATCCTCAAAATGCTGCTGTAGTAACTGTACGTACCACACGCGAAGCGGAAGCTGCTGCTCCTGCTCCCGGTGCTTCTGCCGCCGCTACTCCTGCTGCTGGCGCTGCTGCTCCTGCTGCCGCTGCTGCTGCTCCTCCTGCCGCTGCTAAAAAAGAAGAGAAACCAGCTGCTAAAAAGTAAGTAATATGATTTGATAATTTGATGATTTGGTAATTTGATAATGCTGTGTCAAACTCTTCAATCATTAAATCATCAAATTACCAAATCATCAAATGAATGAACTCATTCCTGATCACAGGGCTTGGTAACATTGGTGATGAGTATAGTGGTACCCGTCACAATATTGGATTTGATGTAGTAGATGCCTGTGCTTTAAAATGGGGTGTTAAATTTGACAATAACCGCCGCTACGGAGCTGTAGCCGAACATTCATTAAAAGGAAGAAAGATAGTTTTATTAAAACCTTCTACCTATGTAAACCTGAGCGGGAAAGCAGTCCGCTATTGGTTGCAGGAAGCCAATATTCCCATATTCCATCTTCTGGCAGTGCTCGACGATCTGGCATTGCCATTCGGTGCGCTCCGCATAAAAACATTTGGAAGCGATGGAGGGCACAACGGGCTTAAAAGCATACAAGAAATATTACAATCAACCAACTACTCCCGCCTGCGCTTTGGCATTGAGAGTAATTTTCCAAAAGGCGGACAAGTGCAGTATGTGCTGGGCAAATGGACCGAAGCGGAACAAAAAACATTGCCCGAACACATAACCAAAGCTGTGGAGGCTATTGAATCTTTTTGCCTTATCGGGGCGGAACGAACCATGAATATGTACAATACCCGGAAAGGGTAGGAGCCCTGCGTTTATTATGTATGAGGTGCAACAGCACTGGCCGTGTCGGCATTTCGTTTAAACACAATTATAAATGATTGCGGGTCTATATGGCGCTGCTTGATATCGTCGCCCCAGAAAGCGTGCCATCCCATGTTGCTGAAAAAATCTATAAAGCCAACAGGTGTATAATAAGTATGTGTATAAGAATTACCCCACTGAAATATTTTTTGGGGAACACCCGGTTGCGCTACCCATGAATAGCTGATATTGCAGAATATAATATACGCAGGCTTATTTTTTTTCAATTTCATCTATCATTTGTTGCTGCATCACCATATTGTTGCGTTGCTTGTCTACCAGTGGATAGGTATATAGATAGCCCGTAGCAGCCTTCCGGTTGGCATAAAAATAAATTTCGGGCTCTGAGCCCATTACAGCTATCTCATCGGTATCGGAAGTATGGTCTTTAATGTATTTTGATATTTCGGGAACTTCGCTGAAAGGATTACCCCAATAGGCCATATCGCACACCTGTGATACCGGCAGGCTAAAATAATATTTACGGCTATCGTACATGACATAGAAAACTAATACGAGGAGGGTTACAAGCAATGTTTGCTGCAGTTTTAATACAGGCAGGCGTTTCCTCAGTTCTTTTACAAGGAACTCAATCAATAGGGCTGTTAGAAGACCAACAACGGGCATGATTACAATATAGTAGTGTGGGCGAAAATAAAACCCCGAGCTTACCACGCAGGCAGATGCAAGAATAAAGCCTACGACAAATACTTTCTGGATGCGGCTATATGAATCAAGGAATAAAGCAACAATCCCGGCCAGTGATAGTATCCATAAATAGTTGTAAACGGCCCAAGCCGGTGTAAAGGATGCCTTCACGTAAATTTCGATAATATCCAGTCCCTTTACTGCTTCATATTCCGAGGCATATTGAACGGTCCAGAGCCAGAAGTCGTGGAACTGTCCCGTAGCTACAATAACCAGGAAAATAAATAGGTATGGGATAATTACTCCGATCCCGAACCGGAACAATCTTTTAATAGTTTCCTGCCATGATTCTTGTTTTTCAATTTTCATATAAAAAAACAGGAAGAGGCCAAAAAATAAGATGAGAAAAAAGGCTTGCTGTTTCATCAGGAATGCCATTCCCATCATCAGGCCGATAAAGAAAAGCGTTAACGGCTTACCCGATTTCATATACCCTGCCAGCAATAGCAAGGCAATGGAGGTATAAAAACAAATGCAATGGGTGGCATGTGCGGCAAACCCGATAAACGGAAGCCCGATAGCCATAAATCCATAAATAGTGGCAGTTGCCATGCCTATAAAGGGGGTAAATAGTTTTTTAAAAGCAGCAAACAAAAAATACATGGTAGCCGCATTCATAAACATAAAACCCGTATGTATTCCGGTATTGCTGTGCCCAAAAATGAGTATAAACAGGGCATACATAAAGGATGTACCTGGTAGTTTCATAGAGTACCCATTTTTAAAGGGCGCAACTCCATGCAACAATAAATTGCCCATGTAAGCATATTCTCCTTCATCTCTTTCTAATGCAATGGTAAGATACCGGTAACGGATGTAACTTACAATGGCAATCATGATGAAAAGAACCACTAGCGTATAATCGCGTTCCGGCTTTGGGGGAGGAACAACAGCCTTTTTGGGGGGAGGCTTGTTTTACTACTGATTTCTTTTTGCTCACAGATGAAATAATTTAATGCAAGGGAAAACTATCCGTGTCAAAAATAATAAATTAAATGGATGATATTTATGTATGCTTTGCTGAACTGTGCTCCTTTCTATGCGAGTAAACGGCATACTATTGCTGTGCATTTATTTTTTGTAATAATGCATCGGAAAGGTTGATGCCGCGGGCTTTTATATCATTTACGGATACTCCTTTACTAAGAAGGATACGGGTGTATTTTATCAGGATTGTTTCGTCGTTCATACTTTGTGCACAAGCAAGTAAATTGTAATAAGCTTGCATAAAATCAGGGTTTATTTGTATCACCTTTTCAAAATACTGTGCTGCCTTGCCCTGAAGGTGGTCAAAGTTCAGGTAGCATACACCTATGTTATTCATTGCATCGCTGTTTTTTGGGTTTATGGCCAGCGTACTGTCCCATGAGGTAATTGCATTTGCAAATTCTTTCCTATTATAATACAACAGGCCCAGGTTAAAAAAGGCTTCTTCTTTTTGCAGGCTAAGCCCTATTTCCATCTTGAATTCTTTTTCAGCATCTGCCGGCATACTGTCCTTTGCGTATATCATGCCCAGGTAACTATGCAAATGAGGAATCTTTCCGTTTGTTTTTTCTTCTATCGTTAGAAGAATATTTTTAGCCTCGCCTGTTTTTCCATTTTGGTATAAATCATGGGCTTCACTCAGCATAGCATCCAGCGTTGCACTGTTCCGGAATGAATTCGGGTCATTCATCACTTTATCAATATCAAATTTTTTAGCGATATAAAGGATATAATATTCATCAGGTACTATGCTTCCGTAGAAAGAGGCGACAACCCTGAACTGGATATTGTCAATAACCTTTTCGTGGCCTATTCCAAAGTAATCGCCTGTGGAAATGAAGAGTACGGAATCCTTCTGCCGCGAAATAAAATTCAGTAAGCGGTTAAGGACTATATTCATATCGAAAGTATATTTATTATCCGTAGAAACGGTGTAACGGGCTGAAGTGTCTCTGTCAGGATAATAGATAGTTTGCTGGGTGAATGCGGAAGTGGGCGAAACAGCATAATCAATGAACCCGGCCTCGGGCATTTTATCTAAATGAGAATCGCGGATGTATTTTCCCGTCCGTTCAATGTTAGAGAATAGTTCGGTATAGTCTTTATAATAAGCTATAAGGCCAGCCAACATGTTAACTGCAAATAGGCCCGTGAGCAGGTAGGTGAAATTCTTTTCTACTTTCAGTGTATTCCGTAACCTGTTTAATGGCGGAATGGTGAACGCACTTTTTTTAGCAATAGGTGCAAGCCACGAAGAGGCAATAAGTGTAACAAAGATGAACCCATAATGGTTTGCCGCAAACTGGGAAAATATTACGTTGTTGGTGTAATTGAAAAGCAATAAACCAATAGTTGCAGCAAGGTAAAAAAGTGTAACACCTATTTTGGGCAGATAATATAGTGTACAGAACAAAAATATGCCAACCGATAACAGGAAAAGCACAGTAAATGTGAATGAACTTGTAGTGCTTGTATAAAAGAAATTAGAATTCCAGAAGTTGAGGGTTGAAAGTTGAGGTATGGGAATAAGACTCATCCAAAAAGTTCGCAGCGACCTGGCCATGCGTTCTTGATCAAATCCAAAAAACCAATTGCCGCTATAGTGGTTTCCTGCCGGAGGCGATATCCATTTCATGGCAATATAAATACCTATTAATGTAATAACAGCTCCCACCACAACCTGCATGGGCTTATATTTTTTTCGTAGCGTAACGTCTTGTGCAAAAAGGTAATCGGCTACCATCATACCTAATAATCCCAGGGCCATTATAACAGCATGCCCTGTGGTATTTGCCAGGCAGAACAGGATCAGAGAAAGCCCTATATAACGATTTTTCCATTTTACCTGCTGGTATAATGTGCAGAATAAAAACACAAAAAATACAGTGAGCGCGTATCCCCGTGCTATAAGCGAATATTCAAAAAATAAAAAATAGCTGAACGATACGAGTACCTTTTGTAGTTTGGTGAAGGGGGCATAGCGGGCAATCAAATACACTGTTCCCGCAGCAAGCAACAGGTGGAATACCTGGGCAATTACCGGGTTATCTGTAAAACGGCTGAGTATAAAATCGACGAAATAACACCCGAACGGGGTGCATTCGTTGGCCATATTGCGTAAGAACTCACCGTAGTTATGTGCCGATGCGCCTACCAGCCACACCTGCAACTCATCACGCCACATTTCATGGTGAAATACACCTATCAATCCTATAAAAAGAAAAGCGCCTACCAGGGAATACACAAACACCGGCTCCGCTGCTTTGGGCAGTGGAGTTTCTATCGCATGAGCTTTTTTTGCGACTGGTTTTTGT
>Ga0207037_10092_pt2 | contig 30893 bp, 49 predicted proteins | sample Alteio_BWMinCont_75_FD_153268 | JGI IMG/M metagenome (GOLD analysis project Ga0207037, IMG submission 153268) | Enriched cells from forest soil in Barre Woods Harvard Forest LTER site, Petersham, Massachusetts, United States -... | ecosystem: Environmental > Terrestrial > Soil > Temperate forest >... | reverse complement strand
CGTATGATCGCTTTTCTACTCACGGCTTTTTTCGTCGGCTTCCTGATCGTTTACATCCTGCCGAAAGTGAACGGCTGGATTGCCGGCGTCCCGCAGCTCTCGACCATCGCTCAAAACAAATTCGCGCAGCTATTGATCGTTGGTGTGGTGGTGATCGTCGGGCTGCACGTGTTCCTGGGCGTCATCAAGAAGGTGGATTGACATGAGCGTCCCACAGGGAAAATTCGTTGGATTCCAGACGCAGGGCCTGTGGCCAACGTCGATCGGCGTTTCGCTCAATCGCAATTCGTTCCTGAAAGCCTGGCAGGTTGGTGCGGTCACCTTCACGTCCGCGGCGGTCGGCGCGGCTGCTATCACGGAGCAAGCGGTCTCTGTGACGGGTCTGGGCGTGAATGACCTGGTTGCTGTGATGGCTTTTACGGCTCCCACGGCGAATGTCGGGAACATGGGAACGGGCCGCGTGAGTGCGGCGAATACTTTGCAACTTCGATACATCAATCCAACCGCGGGCTCTCTGACGCCTCCTGCGTCCACGGTTTATCTTTTCGCAGCTTTCCAGGTGCAATGATGAGCGACGCAACCTACACACAAGCCGATCTCGATGCCGCTGTCGCCAAAGCTCTGGCGGATGCGAAAAATGTTGGACCGTCCGTCGCCGGCGTCGTTTCTGGAGTGGCCGCGGTGAAAGACGCTGTTGCGGCCGGAAAAATTTTCTATCACCTCTATGTTTGCCGTTTTGCATCGTGCGTGGCCGCGGCGAATCCGCAACCTGGGTCACAACACCAACGCGGAGTGAACCTGGCGACGGCTACGCCGCGCACCGATGTGAAATGTCCTGGTTGCGGCCAACCGATGGTCATCGGCCGCAACGGTCTCGATGCCAAAGGCAACGCACTTCCCGCTCACATCACTGAGGACTCGGAAGGTAACGCGGTTTTCCACGGCCAAGCGATCGTCCAGGAAGCTCCTGGCCAGCCCGATCAGACGGCTGAGATCGAGAAGGAAAACGCATGAGGCTCCAAAATATTCCCGTCGTGAAAGGCCAGAACCTCGCTGCCGGCCAGCGGCTCGTGATGGACATCCCGCGTGCGTTGTATCTCTACGGGCTCACTTTCAATTTCCGCGGCCAGACGCAGATCACCGCTCCAGGAACGACGCTGCTTCCTGAGGACATTTTGAATTTTGCGCAGCGCCTGCAAGTGAACTTCACTCACGACATTTTTGGGCCGGACACGCCTCTCGATGTTCCGGGGCCTACGATGTTCGTCTATCGGGAAATCTACTCCGATGTGCCTGGGCCTGGGACGAAGGATGTCAGCCCGCTGATCTCTGCGCAGAACGGCGTGTACAACTGGCTCTTTCAAATCGATGTCCAGTTTCCTCCGGAAAAAATTGTCCAGAAGCAGCTCCCGTTCTATCTGCTCGATGCTCCGCGGTGTTCCTTTCTCCAGGCGGTCATTCAGTGGGGCGGTCCAGGTGCAGCTTCTTTCATGGACGGCGGCACCTATGCGAATTTCGCTTACGGCTCAGCCCAAACGGGTTTGCCCACCGTCGATGTGGAAGCAATTCAGGTTCTCGACCAGGCCCACAATCCCCTCACGGCAATGGTTCGCCGGCAATCTCGCGAGATCGATCTCAGCGGGACGCCTTTCCCGGTCACGCGTGATCTGATCGCTCAGGTGCCCACGGGTGAATCCATTCGATCCATTCTTTTGCGGCAGTACGTGCGCGACACCACGGCCGGCCAGCCCACGTCCGCGGCGCTCTCTCTCGTCGATCCGATCAATCCGGCTGTGGATGCCGGCATCACGGATATCGGGATGCGCGTCAACACCAAGTTTATTCGTGAGTGGAACAGCTTCCCGCAGCTCCAGGATCAGAACACGCGCGACTATGGTGTCCAGGCGTGGCCTCCAGGAATCGGCGTGATCGAGTTCGTTCGCAATCACGATATCGATCGCGTGCTGTTCACTCAGGACTTTGTGACTCGCCGGCTGCAGTTGGATCTCGCCGGCACCGTTGTTACGCAGTCGAACGGCCGTGTGGAGCTGCTCACCACGTCGATCAAACCGAATCCGCAACTGGGCCGCTCTGCGGCCAAGCGGTAACACGATCTTCGATATCGCGTCGAAGACGCCGCTTTTGTTCCTATTCGTGGTGGGGACAGAGGCGGCGATTTTTTTGGGAGGACGTAGTGACACGCATTCCGCTATTCGGCAAGGTTCTGCTCTGGGGAGTGATCCTCGTTGCTGGCCTGGATCTGATTTTCGGCAACACCGATAAACCTCTACTCCCTGCTTTTCTCGGGAACATGCTCACTCAGGGAATCGATGCCGTGCTGATCGGCGTTGCGGTTTTGATGCTGATCTTCCTGTGAGGTGATGTGCGAATCCCGATTCAGGCTTCGACGCAGGCCAGGGCTCTCGCCACGCGGCTCTTTCACAATAAGCGCAAGGTGAACCTTAAGCTGCAGGTGTTGGATCCCGTGGTGTTGTACGTTGCGCCGAATCAGAACGACCTGCAGTCCGGGCTCGGTGCGGACGGCAATCCGATCCGCGGCCTGCAGCTGGTGCAAGGTGTTTACGATTTTCTAGGTTTCAACGGTGAGCTGTGGGCCATCTGTTCTCTGCAAACTGAAGTTGAGGTTCAGTGGTGGCACGTATGAACAACGCACAAGAGCGTCCCTGGCGCCGTGGGCCGGCGCAGTCGAACAGCAACATTCCAATTAGTGCCCGCGCAAGCGTGCCGCTCAACCCGCGCGGGCCGGCGACGGGATTTTTCACGCCTCCGCGTTACGTCAGCGGCGCACAGCCTGGCAACGTCGCTCCGGAACTCAAGGACATTCCCATCAGCGCGTATGCCGGCCGTGTGAAAAACGGAAAGGGGCACTGATGCTGTTTGGCTCTCCAGAAATGATCGAGCAGGCACCGCACGAGGTCTACGATCCGCCGAACGCTGCCTCGACGATGTTGCCGGTCGGAACCAAAGTCGTTTCTGGTTCTGATATCTATGGCGTGCGTCCAATCGGCACGGATCCGGTGACGGCTAAGCCCGTCTACGAGACTCCCACTTCCGCTCAGCCCAGCTGCGATCGCGTTTCGACAACTTCAAAACAAAGTGGAGAGAGTCCCGCACCAACTCCTCCGGTGGGAATTATTTCGCCGCAAGCTGGATCCTCGGCCACTGGTTCGTGTGCCGCTCCAAAGAGTTGGAGTGGCCTCGCGATTTTTGCCGCGGTGGTCATCGGGCTGTGGATCCTGGCCGGCGCGAGCCTTCGGAGGTTTCTATGAGTTGTGCGTGGCTTTCCGCCTGCTGCTGCTGTCACGGCTCGAATCAGCCCGTGAACACCAGTCAGAAGGCGATTTGTTCAGCGAATGACGCGACGGTGGGAACGTGCGACACCATCAACTCTTTGATCGTGAACGGTTCGAGGGTTCTTACGGCCGGCCTGAATGATCTCACGCAGACGAAGGCCACGGCCGTTAAAGCGCAAACGCAGCTCGCTCAGAGTTCGATCTATGCCGGCGCGTTGGTCGTGATCGCGATCCTGGCTGTTGCGGGATTCCTTTTGTTTGGACGAAAACGGAGTGCTTGATGGATGCCGGCGAAGATATCGGGCTGGGTGAAGTACTGGCGATTCTCCTCGCTGTGGGAGTCGGCGTGTACTTCCTTTATTCGTTCGTGTCGAACTATTTCAAAAGTGCGACGTGCCTGGCCAAAGTGGGAACTATTCCCGGTGTGACGGGTGCGACAAAGCAACAGGCGTGCGCTCCGAAAATTGCGAACGATACTTTGAAGCCTGGCGGCTCGACGATCTGGTCTGCGAGTGGCTGCTGCAGTGATTACGATTACGCGCAGCCGTGCGGGAATGTCGTTCAGGTGCGTCACAGTTTTTGGGGTCAGCTCTGGGGAACTCCGGTCACCTACACCACGGTGCCGCGTGATTGCTACGTGCGGCCGGCTGGCGGAACGGTGAACCCGGCTTTCGCGTGCTGCTATGGGTGCGCGCCGGCGAGTGCTGCCGGCTTTCCACCTTGTTGCGGAGGAAAACAGATGCCCGTGGGTGGCGGCGGTGGTGGTGGTTTCTAGATGTGGGCCTGGCCACTTTTTATTCTGGGACTCGGAGGAGTCGCTCTGTATGAATTCGCGAAATCGAAATCCGCTGGGTGTTGCGCGCCGGCTGCTCCCTCTGCCCCGTCTGCACCAAGCTGCTGTTGCTGCGCACCACCTGGCGGGTGTGATGGAACGGGGAGTGGTGCGATGAGCATTACCTTCGACGAATCCACCTGGCCGTCCGGCGATCGCGTGTGGAACGTGTGCCGCGCGATTGCACGTGCCGAGGGTGCGAACATCGAAGGCTCTGTCCCCGATCAGCTCAACAATCCTGGAGATATTTCGGACGGAGCCCTGACCTATGGATTCGAACCGCACTCCGGATCGAGCGTGACAAAATTCCCGGACAAGCAAACCGGATGGCAGTGGCTCTACGACAAAATTTCCAACGTCGCAGCCGGCAAATCGAAAACGTATCCCTCTTCCTGGACCTGGACGCAGTTCGCTCAGAAATATGCCGGCGACTGGCGACCCTGGCTCTCGACCGTGACGGGAAGTCTGAACGTTTCTCCAACTGACACCGTGGGGAGTTATTTCCAATGAAGGACACCACGATCGTTATTCTCGGCGTCGTTTCCGCGGTCATCGCGGCGATCGCGGTGGACTGGCTGCATCGCACTTTCAATGCTCCCACTTCGCCGGCCAACGATGTGGCCTGGAATCGGGGCATCGGTGCGCGTGGGAATCTTCCGAATTTGAACCTGGCTCCTGACAGTCCCGCTTACGCGTACCAGGGCGGCGCTCCCGTCACGAATTACAGGGGCTATCAGCGCGTGGGAGTCCTGGAGGTTCCCGTCGAATGAATGCCGGCCGCAACTCGCTCCTGGTGATTGGTCTGCTGATCGTCGCTTTCTATTTGTGGATGACATCGCAGAGCACCACGCGCGGGCTCGTGAAAACTCCAGCGAAGGCCAAACCGAAATCTTGTTCGAAGTCTTCGCTCGGAAGTTTGCTCGGTGGTCTGCTCAAACCGAAAAAGCCCAGCTCGGGGAAATCGGGCGGCGGATCGGGCGGCGGATCCGGATCCGGATCCGGAACGGCTGGTGGAAAAAAATCGTGCAACAAAACTCCCGGCTTCTGCGGCTGCTGTTCGAACTACGCGTATGCCGGCAAGGATGCCAACGGAAATGAGATCTACCAAAAGTGTGACGGCTCTCTGGTCTATTCGGATGGTTCGCCGGCAACTCGCTGCGATATCACCTGCAACTGTGGCGCTTGCGCCGGAACGGTGTGCAATTCTCCGCTCTGCAATCCTCAGTGCGTCACCACTGCGCAACCTTGCAAGAATCCAGGGGCACCGGGAGGTTGCCTCTCCACCGGCTGCTTTTGTTCCATGTGCTGCTGCTGCTGCTGCTGCAGACAATAGTTGCGGTTTTGTTGGTGGTGGCGGTGGCGGTGGTGCAGATTTTTGTGCTTACAGTGGCGGAGGAGTCAGCCCTTACGAAATCGGCAGAGGTAGACACAACACTCTATGAGCGAAACGAAAAATCACCTGCACCGCTGCCAAAATTGCGGAACGATTTGGGGACACGGCGACGTGCTGGTCGAGGATGTGGAGGCGCACAAATGTCCAAAGTGTGGCGCGCAGCAATGGCGACAATTTTCCGGCCTAAACTCCGATCGGGAGAATCAGCCGACAAACGCGATCACGGTGGTGACGTGGAATTACTCCGCATACCTACGCGCGATTCTGACCGTCGCGGTGATCGTGATCGGAGCGGTGCTCCTGGGCACGCTGGTTGCGCCCTGGTTGCTTCCCGAGGATTGACCTGGAGGATCTATCGGCTGCCTGGCTCTAAAGAATGGTGGTTGATCGATCACGGTCCGGGAAGCCTGGTGCTGAAGTCTAAAAGTTGGATGAGTGAACGGCCGATGAGAAGTGTTTCGAATCCCGCGGCGAATCCGCGGGCGTGGATCGAGGTCCACGGCATTCTCTACCTCGATTCTGAGAGAGCGAGATTTTACGAGGCGCGGTGATGGACTGGATGAAAAAAAATTGGATCTGGGTGCTGCTCTCGATTCCCGCGGCGATCCTCGGGTATGAGATCTTCTCTTTCCTCTACGCCAATGCTTCGAAGACGAGTCCAACGTGCTGGTTCAACAAACTGAAATTCTGGAATGCGGGAACGGGAGGCGCGACTGGCGCGGCGGCTTCGGGATCGAATCAGTGCGGCCGTCGTGAGGCCGCGAGCTGCGTGCCGTCTTCCGCGCGTGTCTGCAGCGGCGGTACGGGAACTATAAAGCTGCCGGTTCTTGTCGAGTGAGGTGGATGATGAACATCAAGGCCAACCTGGTTCGCGCGTCTTTGGGCTTCCTATTGCTCTTTTTTGCGGCTCTCAGCACGCCGGCGCAGTTTAACAGCTTTCCGATCACGCGCGGGATTCCTGGCGCTTTCATCATCCAAAAAAATGTTTACCTGGTCACGGGAACGAACACTTTCAGCTTCAACATCAGCACTCCGTTTCCTGGCGGTGCGATGGTCATTCGTGTGAAGGCTGCCGCAGGTCAGGCGGGGGGACTTGCCTTTGCCGGTTCATCCATCATTGTTCAGGCCATCGATCTCGGAAGCCCTGTGAACGATCTATCGAACACAGGTTCGGACGGCGTTTTTTGCCAGGCCAGTCTCAAATCACCTTTTTTCGGATCGAATCCCATCGCCTCTCAAAGTGGAAGTAGTTTGGGTTCCTGTGGCGGAGTGGCCGGCGATGGAACTTCGCCGCTGTATATCTATATGCCATTTGTCCCAACTAATATGGTCACGATCACTTTCTCCCTCACGGGGGCTACCGCGAGTGCCGTGAACATCACGGGATACATTTGGCAGACGGGCTCTCTCACTCAGAACGTCACTGGGTTTGTTCCGGCCGGTTCCCCAGTTGCCGGCGAAAACCCGGTGCTGATCGCGGGGAGCGACAATACGAACGTGCGAACGATCCTCACGGACGCGACGGGCAGAATCACGGTAAACAATTCGGGGAGTCCTTTTGGAAGCGCGAGTCAGGAAGCCGTGAGCGCGGCAAACACTGCTGTGAGCATTGCTAGTGCAACGGGTCTCAACAAAATCTACATGATAAATGCCAGGTGCTCAGCGGGAACGGCGACGATCACCATCACCTCGAATGGCGTGACCGTGTGGACCTCGGCTCCTGGTGAGGTCGGTACAACGTCTTATTTCCGAACTTTCCCAGTTCCTTTGCAAGTGTCCCTGACTGGCACCAGTCTTAACACAACGCTCTCGACGTGTGGTGCTGCGAACACCGGCACGCTCGATGTGATGATGAGCAACCAATGAGCCACTGGAACACTTTCGGAACGATGCTCTGGTTTGTGCTGTTTTTTATTTGCACGGGCTACGAGGTCTGGTGTGGAATCAACCATGCAGCTCGCACTCCGATGCTGACTCAGGTTGTTGTGGCCTACATCCCCTGGCCGTTCACCATCGGTTTCATTCTCTGGCTTCTCGTTCACTTTTCCGTGCGCTACGCGAATCCCGCCTATCGTGCGTGGCTCCACAGTGGCGGTGCGGGATGACTCCACCACAGAAGCGCACTCTCTCGGACTGGGCCATGATCGTGACGGTGATCCTCTCTTTGCTTGCCTGGGAGTTTCTCAATTCGAATCGGCTTGCCAGGGTGGAGCAAAAAGTCGATGACCTGATCCAGTTCGTCAAGGGGTCAGCCACAAGTTCACAAAGTTCGGCGCGATGATCGGAGGGAAAAGAGAAAATCAAAAATGCGAATTCTGAAGGTTGTGCTGTTTCTGATACTAGCTGCTGTGGGAGCCGGCCGTTCTCTCGGACAAACCGCAACGCAGCATTTCGTGATCTCGGGAAGCGCGGCGGGGCAGCCCGCGGCGATCGCCTCGACTGGTGTGCAGCTCACGCAAAACATCTCCGTGGCTTACGAATATATTTCAAATCCAAGTGACAGCTCGAAACCGCGGTTCGGTTCCGGTGTCGCGAACTACACGCGGCAAGTCTCTGACCTGTTGCCGGCGAAAGTGAAAAAGGCGCTGGTCATCGATACGAGCAATTATCTGGTGACGTTCCAGGCCGGTGCCGGCCGTGAGAGCCTCGCAGGAGTCAACGGGGGCGCACGCACTTCTCATGTGATCGGGAATTTTGGGATCTACGGTGGGAGGCCTGTAGCGAACAACGTGCAGCTCGGGTGCGGCTACAAATTTATTCTCGGGCCACAGTCGCAGTTGATTAAGGTGCCGGTGGGAAATCTGACGTTCACGTTCTAGGCTGCTTTTGTAGATCCCCTGGGCCGTCCGCCGAGTTTGCCGTTCGCGCGGGCGGCTTTCTTTTTGGCAGGGGTTTTCGCTTGTCCGCCCAGGCGGCCGTAGTAAGAGCCGGCTTCTTTGAGTGCTCTAACGATCGTAGGACTCAGCACTCCCATTTTGCGCTTCCCCTTCATTCCGGATTTTCTCACACACTGGTCCTTCCTGTCTATTGACAAACTGAAGGGTCTTGGGTTATCTTGCCCACGTTGTGGAAAAGGAGGCCTCTCTCCCGTGATTCCATCCTTCATACCAACTGAGGACTTTTTTGGTGCTGGCCTCGTTCAGAGCCGGCATGTCCGCGCCATCGTCGTTCATTCGAATTGCCCCGTGAACTTCTTCGACGTTCAGCAAGCGGATCAGCCCGAGGTAATGTTTCACGCAAAGATGGTGCGCAGGACAGTCTCGACAAAAACCAATTTCAGCGACTCGGCAACCACCCACGACGTCGAAGCATCCGGAAATTTCGCAGAGGTTTGTCAAACAAGACGTCATATATCTTATGGGACGCGATGTCAATAGAAATCTCCTGTGTTCTTGTGGGTTTCTGTGGATAACGTCTGGCGGCCTCACTTGTGACTTGTGGGTCATGGGGCCAGCAGTCCCACCCGTCTTCGGGATGTTCCAAAGGCTGGCGCGGGGGGTGCGCCAGCCTTTGGAACGGACGGGCTGGGCCGCGCCTTGGCCGGCGCGAAATTGATCGTCGTTGCTTTTAGTTAAACCAGTTAACACTTTTGTTTCTGCGAAGAGATGTCTGTTGACGGCAAGTCCTACGTTAAGTCGCGATGCGCCAGCCAAGTGAGGGCAGACGTGCCCGGGAAAATTTTTGGAGGAGAAGTACTTCCCTGCTCCGAGTCGGACAATTTTCTGCCGGGCCACTTCGCTAGCTAATTGAGACCGATCTTGGCGACCAGTTTGGCGAAGCGCGGATCGGCGCGGATGGGGTCGGCTATGGGTTCGACGTTGAGGTACACGAGGCGGTCTACCTTCTGGTCGTAAGCAGTGTTGAGCGAGCGGAAGGCTTCATTGGTATTCCCGAGTCCCACATATACGGCGGCCACGTAGAGATCCGGCACGTACCTCGAGTGCTGGGCTTGCTTGAGGGCCTGAATAGCACTTTGCGCTTCGGCGGCGTTGCCGGCAAGGGCCTGCGCGTGGCCGTACGCCATGACCAGGAACGGGAGGTCGTGGGAGGACTCTCGGGCATGTTGGAAGACCGCAATAGCTTGGGAATACATCTTCTTTTCACGGAGCGCGCTGCCGAGCCAGAATTGAGCGTATGGAAAATCCGGATGCACTTTGACGATTTGCTGCGCTTCCTCGATCGCGGAATCGTATAGCCGGCCGTAGTAATAAGTTTCTGCCAGCGCAGCGTGAAAGAGTGGGTTAACGGGGTCCAAGTCCAGCGCGCGCCGGACTTCGGTCAGTGCCTCGGGGATACGTCCCCGGACAATCAGCAGGTGGCAGTACCATTCGTGAGCCGTGGCGTCGTTCGGATTCAGCTCGATGGCGCGCTGCAGCTCTTTTTCAGCGGTGGCCAAATCCCAATCATAGCTCATAGCCACGTTGCCGAGAATGGTATGGGCTTCCGCGAGGCGCGGATCAAGCTGCAAGGCGTGCTTCGCGGCATCTTTCGATTTGGGCTCCGCGTCGCTCGGCAGCATGCCATCGTTGGGAACCTGCCCAATGATGGCCCTGGCTCCAGCCAATCCGGCATAGGCCTGGGCGTAAGAGGGATCTTCCTGAATCGCCAGCTCGAAAAATCGAATGCTGCCAGCCAAGTCAAGGCGGCTGCCCAACGTAAACTTGCCCCGTAGATAGTCATCGCGGGACTTGGCCAGCGCCTCCGGAGAAATCTTTGACGATGGCGGCTGCGTGCCCGCCAGTACAAGACCGGATGCGACGGGCAGTGTCGCCTTCATTTTGCCCGCGATGATGTCGGCGACGTCCGATTCCACTTGGAGAAAGTCAGAAAGCTCGCGCGTAAAAGATTCCGACCACATGGGCGTATCGTCGCTGACCTGGATGCATTGAACATCAATGCGCGCGCGATTCTCAACCCGTTGCACGCTGCCCTCAAGGACGTATTGCACGGAAAGGCTTTGACCGATGTCCTTGATGGTGCGGCCGGCCATGATCTTCGCGGACGTCGGAGCGATGACGCCAAGATGAGCAGGATCGAGCCGTCCCAACTGCGTGGTGATGTCTTCGGTCAAGCCTTCGCTGATGTAATTCTGCGAGGGATCGCTGAGATTTTTGAGAGGAAGCACGACGATGCGCACTTTGTCCTGCGTTGCGGGCTGAGGATGGGACCAGCGATACGCGCCGTAGGAGAGAAGACCGATCACGGCGAGAGTGACGGCGGCAACGGCGATAGGTTTTCCCATCATAGGCCGCGGAAGCGGTTCGAGGTGGCCCTGCGTGGAAGGGCCATTGGGTGCCACGACGGGAGACGGGACACCGGCTATTGCGGCGGGATCGGCGGCTACGGTCGTGGAATTCCCATCGGGAGCCTCCGGATCGGGGATGAAGGCAGCATCGGCTTCGGGATCATCCACCGGCTGGCGCTTTTTGAACCAGGCATCCAGTTCGCTCGGGTAGGCATAGACCGTGGACTTTTTCTGGTGCTCGTGGCGATGGACGGGAAGATCTTCGGTCGTTTCCCATCGCTGCACGGTGCGAACTTCCCGGCCGAGATGAGCGGCAATCTCTTTCCACGAAACGAGCTTCTTCTCTGGAGGGGAGGACCCCCCAGGACCTGGCTTGGCTCCGCTTTCCGGTGTGTCGGGGCGCGACATTGAATCCGTTGAGTGCGCGGATTATACCCCAGGAATTGTGCGCGAATTGTGAAAAGCGTTTCAGTGAGCGGCTTTGGCGGCTACGGCGCCGGCGGCGGCGCCGAGGGCAAACCATTTGGCGGCGCGAGCGATGCGGCGCCAGGCGCTGCCTCCACGGGCAATTTTGAGGGCCTGGTCCCTTTCTTTCGTGAGTGCGGACGATTTGGACTTTTCGTCGGCAAGGTCGCCTTGGGCCGCGACGAGTTTGGCCTGGCAGGCTTGGCAGTCGAGCGTGAAGTCGTGCAGCGGTTTCAAGTCTTCCGCGGGGATGATGATTTGAGCTTGGCTGGGTTTTGTGGTGGCGGATGAGGACTCGGCGCTGGGGAGATGCTGGCTGGACGGGGTTGGAGAGGCTTGCAGGACGAGAGGGGCGGGCAGGGGGATTTCGCGCGGAAGTTCACGAACGATCTGCGCGGGAGTCACGACCGTGCGCTTTTCGGCGGCCAGGGCGGCGAGTGTTTGCGCAAGCTGTGCTTCGCGGTCGTGCTGGCGGGCGTCGGCTGCGGCTACGAGCTGCTTGGTCGCGGCGAGCTCGGCGTTGAGTTGATCGCGATCGCGGCGGTCGGCGCGCCAGGCTTCGACGAGGGCGACACAAAGAATCACGGCAACGAGGAGTGCGGCGAGTTCGAGCCAGATTCGCGAAAGCATTGGTTTAGTTCCCGAATCCTTTCAACAAACTGACAATGCGCAGCCCCAGCGCGTCATCCTGAGCGGAGCGAAGGATCTCAACCAATGGGCAAGCGAGGATAAGGCCGACGTTGAGATTCTTCGCGCCACAAAGACCGCGGCCCTCAGAATGACAGGCAGCGCTGACTCACAAATAATGCGAGCGGCGAGAGAGAACCTGACCAGCGTAGGCCGGGTTGGCGCCGCCGTTCCAGGCGAGCAGGGCGCGCGTGGAGTCTCCGGCCATGGCGTCAAACTTTTTGCGCAGCACTTTGCACCCCATGGCGAGCCCTTGCTCCGGATCGCACAGAGCCGAAAGAAACAGGGCATCGAAGCCGGCTTCGCGGGCCACTTGCCCCATGACCTGCATCAAGCCCCAGGAGAAACCGCGGGCGTAGGCTTCCGATGCGGAAATCTTGTTGTTTGTATATAAGGATGCGACGTACTTGTTGAAAAAAGCGGGTTCGTAGCGCATCGCCCAGGGATTCCAGCCGGACTCCTGCTCGACCACGGCGCAGACGAGCGCGGGATCGAGCGACTGCGCGATGGCGGCCTTGCGCGCCAGCGCCAGTAGTTGAGAGGGAGCGCTGTTGAACACTTGTCTTACCTGCGGCGATGGCCGTTCAAGTCCACGAAGCGCACCATGGGCGTTTCGGGCAGCTCAATTCCCTGCCGCTTGCCGATTTCGTGCAACGCGGTGTAAATGTGCGGCAAATGGATGGCCGCAATGTCGCGAACGAAGACGCTGACGATTTCATCATTGCGCATGCGGCGGTGCAGCCAGCGCAGGAACAAAACAAATTGCACGCCGGCGGAAGCGATGGCTGCCAAAACGCCGAACCAGTGAATGGGCATGGGAAATCCTTGTAGATTGTGAAACTGTCATCCTGAGGCGAACCGATGAGGTTCGTCGAAGGATCTCAACTTAAAGAGATGCGTCTTAGTCTGAATTTGTCGCTGACGTTTGCATTGAGATTCTTTCTGCATCCTCATCGGATGCACTCAGAATGACAGCTGGTCTTAGCCTGCTTTAGAAGAAGGCGCCGGGGAGGGCGCCGAGCGTCGAGCCGACGCCGGAGCCGAGCGCGGAAAAGAATCCGCCGCCGGTGCCGCGAGAGGCATTGTTGCGAACGTTCAGCAACTCGGCGGGAATGCCCAGGGTGCGGCCGAGGAGATTCGAGTCCATGCCGAAGAGGCCGGAAAGCCCTTGCAGCGCGGCCATCTGGCGCTGAAAAGCGGTGTTGGTGAAGGCCAGCTGGTTTTGCTGGGCCTGGCCGGCTTCGGCAATTCCCTTCTGCCGCGCCAGCTCATCGGTGAGTTCGCCGAATCCGGCGGAGTTGCGCGTGCGCGCGAGGCGGTTCTGCGCGGATTGCTGGAGCGAATCGAAAGCGCTGGCGAGCGCGCCTTGCGATTGTCCGGTCACGGCGGCCTTGTCCGCGGAGCTGAGGCCGGGATTGTTCAGGATGCTCTGATATTGCGGGAGCAGAAGGTTGCCGACCTGTTGCTGCTGGCCTAGAAACTGCTGATTCATCGAATTGAGGCTGGCCAGTTGTTGGTCTGTGAGTTCGCTCGGCACGTCCTGCGACAAGACGGCAATGAACGACAGCCCGAAGCCCTGATAAAAATTCGTCACGAACTGGTAACGCGGCATCTCTTCGAGTTCGCGGTCGTCGCTGGAGCGGTTCTCGTACGGCAGATGCCAGTTCATGTCGTTGGGATTCCACCAGGCGTATTGCAAGCCTTGCCAGAAGAGCCGTGCCTGCCGAATCCGGCGAATCTCATGACGACGCGCGACCACGCCTTCCTGGCGGTATTGGCGCACCAGTTCGCGTAGCGCATTTACCAGTTCTGGCTTCACGTCGTCGAGCCGCTCGTTGTTCGGGCCCAGGTCAAGCGATTCCGCGCTACGCGAAGCGCCAGCATCCTGCTGGCGCTTCGCACTCGCGGCTGCGTCCGCAAAACCCGCCGACAGGGGTGCAGGCGCTACCCCTGCCCCAGCATTCCCATCCGCGGGCACCAGGCTGCCCGGCAATACATCTAGAACTTGGTCGTTGTATGTGCTCATTCGATTGATCCGCCGGATTCATTGCCCTTATAGGACAACCGTACTGGTGACACCGGTATCTGACTCGGCTATCCTCTTCCCAAGGAGTTTCTCAGTGCGCCGAATGCTTTCTTGCGTCACTGCCCTGTCGTTTTTCTTGGCGGTTCCTGCAGGCTCGTCCGGTCAGTCTAAGCCGAGCGCGAACTCGACCGCGCCGTTCGACCTGGTCATCTCCGGCCCGCGTGTGATTCATGCCGGTCAGGCTCTTCATTTCAAAGCAACCTTACTGAATCGAAGCGCCGAGCCGATCGCCGTTCCCTCAGTGAATAGCACTTGGTTTGGCACGGGAGGTTTCTCGTGGAACGTCACAGACAAGCTGGGCAAATCATTGCCCTTGCGCCCTGATTTTCTTTTCCCCATCGACCATGTGGGTGAGATGCCCAAATATTACGATCGTGACTTCGTGGTGCTCAAACCGGCTGAGAAAATCGAATACGACGCCAAGAGTCTCGGCGATCCATCCGACGCGGTCCTATTTCCAGGCAAGGGCACCTATCTGGTATCGCTATCGTGGAGTTTCCGTGCCCCAGAGGTGCGCCATCTTCCGAACGGAAACACCGCCTATACGTTCGGAGTTTCAAGCGGCATGAGTCCTGCCATAGAAGAAGTTCTCCTCAGAACTCCACAGTTTGAAACGCGGTCCAACATTTGGACGTTGGTCCTTGAATAAGCATGAAGCCGACTTACTAGGCCCTCCATAGCTGTGACGGTCGCGCTCAATTATGCGGAGCCGGGCCATTCGGCCTAGTAACAAACGGCGTTTCTGAATTCTCCGCAGCGTCGCGCGCGGCACCGGTCTCGCGCCAGGCTTGCAGTTGGTGCCAGGAGCGCTTGCGTAGGCGCGGCAAGGGCTGTGGCTTCGGCGCTTCGGGATATTCCAACGGCGGAAACCCTGCCGTTCCCAGCAGCGAATTCGTCAGCGCGCGATTCTCTGCGCGCAGGCGAACTACTTCGCCCTCCAGGAGCCCGACGTACCTGGTTTGAAGAATTTCGCGAAACCAATTCAGCATGGAGCACCCATGGCCCAGGATTTATCCTGCGCGCCTTCGCGTTGACATGGTGGACGTTGGCACAGACTGAAGTCTGCTACCCCCGGCGGTGCGGGAGAGGCTTGGGCCGAGACTGTTTGCGCGCTTCGGTTTCGAGGCGCTGGTAATGAATGGCGCGCGAAGTCGGATCCGTGGCGCTGACGCGGCGCGCAATCTGCTCGTCCAGCGGCATGCCGTGAACGAAAGGGGGCGCGCTGCCCGGCGAATAAAAGGGCGGGGCTTGCCCCGCCCTGGCGGGCCCGAAGGCCGGCCCAACACCGGCGAGCCTTCCGCCGGAGACCAATCCATACCGCGCGGCATCGGCGGAATCGTCGCCTTCCACTTTGCGGATGTCTTCCTTGCGCCGTTCGTCGTGGACGAGTTGCGGGAGGCACTCGATCAGCTTTTCGCAATCTTCGCTGATCAGCCAGGCGTTGGATTCAAGCATCTGGTACATCAACTGCCAGCCGCTGATGCGGTCGTCGTCGGCAGGAGCGGGCCGCGGCAAACCGTTGACCACGAGCACGTCGCCGAGTTGCTCGGCGATTGAAGATTCCGAAGTGCGATGCGCAAACGCGTCCGGCGAAAGAAAAACTTCACTGATGGCTTCGCGTCCGCTGCGCTCCGCGATGGCCTGCGCTAGCATGCGCGGCGAGAGACCGTTCTGCACAAATTCGCGATACGTCACGATGAGACGGTTTTCGGTATTCAGTTCACAGTTCTCATTAGGAGAAGACGAAGAAGCGTTCTGGGCGGAATGCCCTGCCCATCTTTGCGGCGAGCCTCTTTCTGAACTGAAAACTGATGACTGACGACTGTCAACTGGAACGGCGCAGTGCCAGTACACCGCGCTGGGATGTTGAAAGCCCCAGTCGATCGAAACCCAGCGCGGCCACCACGGCTCGAGGCGAATCTCTTCCGGCCGCACGGTGTGGCGCCCGTAGTCGAAAATGCCGAAGTACTGGCCGGCGAAAACGTTCCAGTCGCCATCGAGAAAGGCGCGCCGCAAATGTTCCGGCAGCGATTCGAGGGTGCGGCGGTAATCGAGGTCGTTGGCGTAAATCGGGTTGTCGTCGAGCCGCGCGCGAATGAATTCGTAGTCACTCGCCCGGTATCCACTGCGCTCGAACCCTGCCGGAACTTCTTTGTCGACCCACAGCGCCTTGACCCAGGCATGACCGATGTTTCCCGGGTTTGTCGCGCCCGCCATGCACGGCACAATTGTCTTCCCTGCGTTTTCCCCGTCGGAGTACACCCGAGCCGGGCAGCGGTTGCGCGAGGTGAGAAACTGCCATTGTTTGAGCGTGAAGTGCGTCAGTTCATCGATGCCGATGAACAAGAATTCCGCGCCCTGATACTGATAAACGTCGCTCTCATTGCGGCAATAACCGAAGCGCGTGGTCGAACCGTTCTTCCAAGTAACGACATGCTTCGACTCGTTGTAACTCTTGTACATCGAGCGCGGCACGTCCCGCCGAAACTGCGAAATCAGTGACGACTCCAGCTCCGGATAGGTGCGCCGAAGCAGCAGCGTGTCGCAGCCTGCGACCTCGCGCGCCTGGCCAATCGCTTCCCAAAGAAGCGCAGTTGTTTTTCCTGGGCCAGCAGCGCCTCCAAAGAGCCGATACTTTGCATTCGACTCGTGAAATTCCTTCTGCCGGTCGAACGGCCGATAACTATCGCTGAAGGCCTGCAGGCTCCTCCCTCTTGTCCATGAATCGAACATTCTTGAGGTGCGCCCCATCCTTGCGCTACTGCGCGCGGAGTTTCTTCCCTACATAAAAAGCCGCGCCACCGCCGATCAGAGCGACTGCGGCTGGCCAGTGATGCAGACTTAGCACTACTCCTGCCACCACGGCGGCGACTCCCGCGATTTGCGAAACTTCCCCAATGAAATTGAGCTTTGCGTTCGCCATCAATTCTCCTCCGCGGCATTTCTATGCCGCATTTCTTCAATCTCGCTTCGGCCTCGGCATATCAAAAATGAATTGTTGCGGCTCTTCGGCCAGCGCAGCCGCGCCCTTGTAGCGCATCTCCGTAAGCTTCTCGACGGCGCGCTGCCGGATCTTGTCGTCCTCTTCCCGGAGCAAGCCCAGCCAGACCTCGAACAAATCGATGCGGCGGTGAATCTCCTCGACGAATTCGCCGGGACTAGCGGGTAGCGGAAATTCCCCGCCGGGGATTGGCTCCGGTTTTTTCTCGCCGGTAGCCGCTGGCCTCGGGCTAAGTTCGGAGAACACTCCAGGCAGAAGGGACGGTGCCACCTCAGCGTACTCTTCGCAGACCGTGCCGGGCGCGGTGGTGCTTGCGTCCATTGCAGCGGAGGCTCTGCGAGTGTCGTCAGACGCAGCGTGATCCCGCGGCACCGGGATCCCGCCCCGTTCCGTGGAGGCCGGAGCATGACCGTTGGAGCGGTCTAGCGGGCCGGCATGTCCGTTGGGTTTGCTCTGATTTTTTTGTTGTGCCATGAATGCCGTTTTCAGTTGTCAGTTGTCAGTTTTCAGTTGGCAGTGAAGAGAAAAAGGCATTGCAATTTCATGTTTGCGCCGCGGTTGCGGTGGAACGGCAGTTTATGGAGTGCGGCAGCCAGGCTGCCGCTTTTGAGGTTGTGCTGCCATCGAGATCAAACAGCGGGAGCCAGGCTTGCCTGCGGCAGGCTCCCGCACTCCACATCCGCTTCTACCGTTTGCTCCGGCGGGTAGCGCCGGCGCGCCCACAAAATGACGCGGTCCGCGGGCACGCCCGCAAAGTCGCACACCAGCCTAAGAATGTCGGCTTCATCGGCACTCGCCGCGCGCAGAAGCCTGCGCGCCAGGACTCTTTCCATCGGCGCGGTTCCGTCAGAAAACAACGGCAGGTCGCAATCCAAGCGGGTCTGCTCGAGCACCGCACGCCAGAGTTTCCTTTCTGGAGTGAGAACGGGCTCACGCGGGCTGTGCAATGAGGGCGCAAAACGGTTCGGCATGGGGCCCTCCTGGTAAAACCTATTTTCAAGCTGGCACGCGGCTAGCGAAACGCGGAAATGGAAAATCCTAAGCGCACGCTGCGTCCGCCAGGCGCGGGCCCGAAGGGACCGCTGCCGGACGGCGCGTTCACAAATTCGTCCAACATCACCATTGCGGCCAGCGAGCCGGAGCTTCCAGCGAACGCCGCAAGATTTTCGTCAAACCAACCGGCGAACGGCACGAACGGAATTCCGAGCAACACATCGCTTTCGAGCCAGAACCGCTTCTCGGTGAAATCCCGCGAGCCTTCGCCGTCCTCGAACGCAACCGGCGGGTTCGGCGGCTGGCTCGGGAGATCCTGCTCCGCTGTTTGCGGCGTGTAAGACCATTCAAATCGCTGTGCCCACTCGTTTTGGTCATACGCCAGGAGCGTGACGATCGGCCGCGCGAAGTCGATCGGCTCGGCGTCCTGCGGTTTCACACAGAGCGGCGAAAAATCCCTGCTCCACGCCCAGTCCTCGAAAGCGTTCGGCGGCGCTGGAAGCAGAATCCGGCGCGTCCAGTCATCTTCGAGCTGTTGGAAGAACGCTCGTGCGTCGCAGTTTTTGTAGCCGTGCAGCTCGTCGAGGAAATCCTGCGCAACCGAAGGCAATGGCGGCAGCAGCACGCGCCTATCTTCGTATTCCGCGCGAGGCGCGAAATTCACGCCGAGTCCAACCCCGATGGTTGCTTCCCCCACGGCGTCCCCAAATGCTGGAGCCGTTTGGGCAACCGTGGGCGGCATTTGTCAGTCAGCTCTTCCCTACTCGCTGAAGATCATTTTGTAATTCACCGGAACGGATGTGCCGGTGGACTGGCTGTTCAGCACCATAATGCCGTTGACCGCGCCGTTCGAGCCGCTGATGCCCACGGCTTCGTCGGCGGTGAACGCCGCCCAAAGCCCCGTGCCGCGCTGGTTAAACGCGAGCTGCAGGAGCGGCACGGCGTTGAACGTGCCGGTGCCGAGCACTGGCAGTGTCGAGGCCAGCGATGCGGCGGCTGGCGCGTCCGGAACGATTGGCACCGGCGTGAGCGAGGTCCCCGCAGCATACGTACCCAGCGTAGCTAGCCGCTGAAGGCGAATGCGCAGCGCGTTGTCCGCGGGCGTGGCGTAAGAGCCGACCTGCAACTTTTGCAGGTACGCGCGCAGGCCGGCGTTGGCGCTCGCGGTCTTCAGGTCCGCGAGCAACGCATCCGTATTCGCGCTGGCGTTGGTGTTCTGCTGCGAAGTCGCAGCGTACATGAATGGCATGAATTCCTCCGATGTCTCTCGTTACTGAATGTTTTCTTCCACCAGGCCGAGGGCTTTCATTTCCTTTTGGGGGATGCGTTCAAGCGGGGCGCGCCTGCATTGGCTACTTGTCGACATGGCGCGTGCGTTCAGCGCCTCGAAGCAGTCTTCGCAAAACACGACGATCTCCGCGGCCGCAATGTGCTCGCTCGAATCTTCGGAAGCCCAGCCCCAAGGCCGGCCGCAGTTCGTGCAATAGGTGCGCTCCAGCGGCAAAATCGCGTGCGTGACCCGGCTCGTGTAGCCCTTGAGCCGCGAATCCTCACCGAATTGGAGAAGATTTCCCAAGTTAAATCTTGCGCCGGAAATACGCCCAGGCCAGGGCAAAATCCAGTTCGCTGCGTTTGGGGAGATCGCCCGACCACATCGCGAAAAAATTCTGGCGCGCTTCTTCCATGCGGCGATCGCCGTCGGGCATCTGTCCGCAGCGCGGGCAGAAGCTGGTCCGTTCTTCGTTCTTGCAGGCTTTGTGCAGCTCGTGATGCTGCATCACCTGCACGACGGCGCGGTCCGCGACGCGCCACAGCGGCGTATCCAGCAGCCGCAGCAGCTTGAAGACGCTGCGGAACCATCCGATTGATGGGCCAATCGACGGCGCATTCCGGCGGGCGGTCATTTTCTTATTGCGCCTGTAAGTACCGGCGACTCAGACTCCTTGCGTATCGAGCTCGCTGATGAACAGCACTCCGGTGCCGGCGCTCACCACCGCGGCCAGCGTCGTGTTCGTGTCGTCCGTGTAATGCAAATAATCGAGCTTCCCCGTCGCCGGATGGCTGTTGGTCGTGGCCGAGACCCCCGAAGCGCCAAACTGGAAAAACATATCCACACTGGGCCAGAGACGGTAATGGCGGTTCTGATTGAGTTGCACCGATGCGCTGGCCGTTCCGACGTTCAACACGGCCGGCGCACTCAAATACCGCCCGATCTGGATGGCCCGGCCTTGCGGATCGTTCCGCATGCGTTACACCATGAACTTTGCTGTGAGGCCGCTGCCGCCCGTCGAGGAGTTGAACTTGATGCGCAGAAATTTTGCCTGAACGCCGGCGGCGGTGCGGGCTTCGCCGGCAGTATTCGTCGTGGTGTCGATGGTTTGGTATTCAGCGTCCACGTCGGCCATCGCGCCTTGCAGGACCAGGCTCACCGCGGTTGGCGCAGTGCCAAAGATGGTCTGCCAGCGCACCGTGAACCCTGTTTCTGGCGCGTAGCCTCCCGGCGTGGTCAACGCAAACTGGCTGCCGGCCTGCGCGCCGCCCGGGAACGCTTCGTTGTTGAAGCTGAAACCCACGTCACCAGGGAACAGCGAACTTGGCGGAGTCACATTCTGATAGCTCGGCATCTTGGCTCCTTGCGGCGCAGCGCCGCAGAATTCAGTCGTAAGTTCTTAGCTTTTAGTAATAAGTCAGAAGATAGGGGGAACGATGAGAGCGATCCCGCGAAGAGTTATTTCAGAAAAAAATGCGCCCTAAAAAGCAAAACGCCCCGATCAATGTTTTATCGGGGCGCACTTTCTTACAAGAGACAGTGTATCACATTTTTAAGTTTTGTCAAGGAAAACTTTCAGTTTTTTGAAAAATATTTTTTATTCCCGCGTTTTCAATCACTTCCCGCCTGTGGATTTTTGGCGCGCGAGGAGTGGTAAACTGCTTCAAAAGGAGCCTCCGATGCGATTTCAACACTTTTTGGCTTTGTGCCTCTCGCCTCTGGTGCTGGCAACTTCCCTGTTTACAGGACTTTCCGTTGGCGGAAACCACTCGCAACTATATTTTTCGGAAGCTCAATCTTTGCAACCGCCTTTTCCCTTGCGGATAAGCTTGTCCAAGGCGCTCCAACAGCCGCGGCCTGACGAAAATCCGCCGCTTCAAGACAAACCGGCCACCACGCCGCAGCAGGAACCCACCGTCGCCTCCACGTTCTTGCCCTTTTTCCAGTACGAGGAATACGAGGTCCGGTCGGCAGCGGAAGCCATGCCCGAGGAAAAATACAGTTACCGGCCGGCGGAGGGAAAATTCAAAGACGAAAAGCCGCAGTTCGGTCCCTCGGAAGTGCGTACCTTTGCCGAACAGGTCAAGCATGTCGCGTGCGCGAACTTCATGTTCGCTGCGGAACTCGACGGCCAGAAGCCTCCCGACGCCTGCGACAAAGGCGGACCCAGTCCCGCAAAATCCAAGAAAGAATTGCTGATCTACCTGCGCGATTCGTTTGCCGCCGCCCGCAAATCACTGGGCGCCATCGACACCAGGAATATGCTTTACCCCATCGGAGCCCCCTACGCCGGCCCGCCGAACACGCGCCTCGGCGTGGCCACCATCATCGTTTGGCACAACGCCGACCACTACGGCCAAATGGTTCTCTACATGCGCGAGAGCGGCATCGTCCCGCCCTCCAGCCGGCCGAATCCTCCGAAGCTGCAAGATACCTACTGAACGGCTGCCAGGCGAACAGAACTCTTTTATTTTCGACTTGTACAGAAACGTACAATTCTTATAAGTTGTACGTTTCTGTACAAATACATGAACTTGCACATTTACGTACAAATGGGTTATTCTTGGGGCGAGGTGCCTTATGCCCCCTGGAATCTATGCCGTTTTGATCGCTGACGTCATGCAATCCAGTTCCCGCCGGAATCTTCGCGGGATCCTCGGCAAAAAGCTGGCCAGCGCGTCAAGGCAGCATTTTCGCCGCAAGCTCATCAAACTGCCGTATTCCGTGACCGCCGGCGACGAATTTCAAACCGTGGTCGCCGATCTCAAGGCTGTTCCCGCCATCATTCTGGATCTGCGCGCCTGGTTTCAGCCGCTTCCGCTGCGCATCGGCATCGGCATCGGGCGGATCTCTGACCGCATCCAGCCGCCGGTCAACCGGCTCGGCGGCGAAGCGTTCCAGCTGGCGCGCCACGCCATCGACGGCATCAAGCGCGGCAGGCTTTTCAAATTCGAGAGCCGGACCGCCTTTGCCTCGCGCAACACGCGTTTCGACGGCACCATGAATCTGATCTACGGGTTGCACGACACCCTGGTGCGCAAGATCACCCCCAAACAGTGGAAGACCATTGCCATGTTTCTCAGCCAGCAGGCGCTCGAGCAGACTGCACGAAGGCTCCGGCTGGACATGTCCACGGTTTCCAGAAACCTCAAAAGAGGGTACTATTGGCAGCTTTCTGAAACTGCTCAAGGAGCTGGTTCGCTAATCAAAAGCACTTTTTTGTAGTTGTACGAGAACGTACAAATCTGGAAATTTGTACAAAGCGATGCAAATCTTTTTCCGCACGTTTCTGGCGATTTACCTGGCTCATCTGCTGACCGATTTCGTTTTTCAGACGCCCCGCCTCGTTGAACAAAAACGCCGCGGCAAGCCCTTCGCTTATTTTCTCCACGGCCTCACTCACTACCTCGCGGCCGTTATCCTCGTCAGCTTCTTCATCACGGGATCCGGTTTATTGTTGCGGACTCATGTTGTCCTTCTCGCTCTCATTTTCGCGCATTTGCTCCTCGACTTCGCCAAAATCCGGCTCGCCCGAAAGGCATTCCTCGGCGACGGGACCATCGCCTACGTCTCCGATCAGTTCCTTCACTTTCTAAGTGTCGCCCTGGCCGCCTGGCTGCTCTCCCCCGGTATGCTTTTTGCCGATCTGGCCGGGCTGTTGGACCAGGGACGCAAGATCCCCAGCCGGCTGCTCGCCGTGCCGGCCATTTACATCGGCGTGATTTTTGGCGGCGGCTATCTAATTCGCTCGCTGACCCGCCCTTTATCAGAAAATTTGAAACTCGATCAGCGGGAGAAGTCCGGTGGGCCCATGCAAAACGCCGGGCTTTACATCGGATGGCTCGAACGCTTTTTGCTTCTCACGGCCTTGCTGATGCAATCGCCGGGCACGGCCGGCCTCATCCTGGCCGCCAAAGCCATTGCCCGCTATCCCGAATTCAAGTCCGAGCGCTTTGCCGAATATTTCCTGATCGGCACGCTGCTGAGCTTTTCGATCGCCGTCTTGGGCGGTGTCCTTCTGGCGAAAGTCGTCCTGGGACAATTTCACGTCACGGAATAGCTGCCGGCCCGTCTTACTTCGGTTTCCCATGGTCCATTTTTGCTAGAATTTGTGTGTGGAATCCTCGACGGTTGCCCCGCGGCTTGCAAACATTCGGCTGCATCCCATCAAAGCGCTCGATCCGGTGTCTGTGAAGGAGGCGCGCATCGGCCCGGGCGGCGGGCTTGCACTCGATCGTGCCTGGGCGCTCTATTCCGTCGACGGGCAATGGGTGAACGGCAAGCGCACGGCGGCCGTCCACCTGATTCGCGCTTCCTACGCGGCGGATCTCAGCTCCGTCACGCTTTCGGTTCCCGGCGACCGCCGCAAAATCCCTGCGAGAACCTTTGCGTTTCCCCGCAACACCGAAGATGCCGCTGAATGGTTCAGCGTGTTTTTCGAGCAGCAGATCATCGTCCGGCACTCTCCCGAAGGATTTCCGGACGATACCGTCGCCTACGGCCCCACGATCGTCTCGACAGCGAGTTTGCAGGCGGTTTGCGATCTCTTCCCCGGCATGACGCTCGACAGCGTGCGCCAGCGCTTCCGCACCACCCTCGAAATCGGCGGCGTGCCCGCATTTTGGGAAGACCAGCTCTTCGGCGAAGAAGAACGCAGCGCAGTGCCCTTCCGCATCGGCGAAGTGAAGTTCGAGGGCAGCAATCCCTGCGCGCGCTGCCCTGTTCCGCCGCGCGACCCGCAAACCGGCGAAATCATTCCCGGCTTCCAGAAAATCTTCAGCGACTACCGCCGCTCGCATATCCCGCCGTGGTGCCCCGAAGCGCGCTTCAACCACTACTACCGCTTCTCCACCAACACGCGCGTCGCCTCCACCGAACACGGCAAACTCCTGCGCGTCGGCGACCCATTGCTCCTGTAGAGGCCGGGCTTGAGCCCGGCGATTTTCATAGTAGCCGGTCGGCGCCTGTCCCGACCAGTCGGGAGACCGGTTCTTTTTCTTTCGCCGTAACGCTTGGTCTCCTACATTCGCGCTCGTATACTACGACGCGTCCCGCGGCGCGGTTGCATTACGCTCGCGCGTGCTTGCGGACCAACTTCGATGAAACGGACCAAAAAAGCGGTCGCGGCCGCCCAGAAACTGGAGCGCTGGTTCAAGCGCGGCGTGCTCGGCCGTTCCTGGATGCTCAAGGAATTTGCCAGCCCCATCACGCAAGAGAGCATGCTCCTTGACAAAGCGCGCTGCGAGGCCTACCGCGCCGCCATTCAGCGCACCGTGAAGCCCGGCGACGTGGTCGTGGACCTCGGCGCGGGCACCGGCTTGCTTTCTTTTTTCGCGCTGCAGGCCGGAGCGCGTCACGTCTACGCGATCGAGATGAGCAAGATCGCCGACGCCACCGCCGAGTTGATCGAGGCCAACGGCTTCCGTGACCGCATCACGCTGATTCGCAAAAATTCAAAAAAGGTGCGCCTGCCCGAGCGCTGCGATGTCCTGGTCACCGAAACGCTCAGCGCTTTCTGCTTTGACACGGAAAACACCATCGAATTCATCGCCGACGCCCGCGAGCGCTTCCTGAAGCCCGGCGCGCGCATCATTCCGGAATCCGCGGAGACTCTCCTTCTGCCGTTTTCATCCGAGGCTTTCGGCGCGGGCCGCTTGCCGGCGCGATTCTACGATCTCGATTACCGGTCGTTTATCAAGCGGCTTTTGAAGGCTTATCACCTGGTGCGCGCTTCCGGCAAACCGTTTGTGGCTCTCAGCCAGCCAGCGCGCTGTTATCAAATCGATTTTCGCAACGCCACGAAGAACCCGGAGCAGACCTTTGTTCCCTTTCGCATCACTGCCGATGGCCGCCTCGACGGCTTCCTCGGCTGGTTCGAGGCTCGCCTTTGCGAAGGCGTAACGCTCAGCAACTCGCCGTTCCTGCCGCTCACGCATTGGTGGCAGCTTTATCTTCCCGTCCTCGACCAGCCCGAGTATCGCGCCGGCCAAACCCTTCTTCTCTACCTCGACCCCAACATCGTCGCCGGCGAAGCCGAATGGCAATACGCCGTCCAGCCCGCGGTTCCCGAGAGCCAACCTCCAAAGTAGGCGCAATAACATAGCGCAACGTTTATCAGGGGGTTGTAAACTTAGTGAGGAATGCCCCTAATGTCTCAAAGCACACACTGTTGATGGGAACCGGATTACCTGCATCGCTCCACATCAAGCCCGGAGAAGCCCATGGGTTGTCCTTACAAAAGGCAGCCACAAGAGCCGACATTTTCATCTTGGCCTGCTGATTTCCTGACGCTGCCAAGATGTGTCCGCCAGTACACGTGGAAAAGTCCGCGACGCATTTCTCAATTGCTGGAGTCTTTTTAACGGCAGCATCCCATAGAATATGTTCCAAGCAGCCATTCCTTCCAGCACCCGGCATCAGGAATATGCCAACCCTTATAGGATTGCCTTCAATAGAAAAAGGTGCGGCAGGTGGAGGAAAGCTCGCTGACTGTAGTGCTTGTACCATTAGATTGAAGCTGTCGGCTGGATTTTCGTCGGCATCGGCTATTACCAGGATACCTTGAAGGTTTGCCTTCTTTCTAAGAATAGCCGTCTGGATACCCTTTAGGTAAGGAGGAATCGCTTCTTTACCAGTTCCGAATCCTCCGCGCTCACTTGGGCATCCAACGCTACAGTTGGCAATGTTCTTGAACTGAAGGAGAGCATCGATAAAGCGAATATCACCGTACCCTTCGCAGACCACCACAAACGGCTGCGGTATCTCTTTGATTTCGTGGGGAAGTATGGCACTCATCGAACTTCAAAATTCTGTTCTAATGCGGCCTCAAAGAACTCTCCAGTGATCGGCGTAATCCCTGATGAGCCGTTCTCTCTCTCGGCTCGCAATAGCATGACTTCCTGTTCATTGTTCTTAATTGTGGGCAACAATCCGCGTATACATTCGAGGCTATGTGTCGAAGCAAATATCTGGGTCTGATAGGTCTTTGCTAAACCAAGTATGGTTTTCCAAAGCGAAGGGAACAATTCGTAGTAAATTCCGTTCTCTATTTCATCAATCAACAAAACTCCTTCTCCACGAGTCAGTATCGCGGACAGGATGGTTACGAATTTGTTGATCCCCGACGAAATAAGTGATAGTGGAATTTTTTCTTTAAGATGCGGTACGTCGGCATAAACCGCCGAATACGGTGTTGGAGATAGGACAGTCAAATCTCTCACTAGCGAGCCGAATTCCTTCACAACTTCACGAATTACTTCGGATTCGCGTTTCTGGACACTCAATTGTGAAAACCACTGCGCAGTCTGCTGGGGATTGTTCTGCCATGTCGAAGAATAAAACTCGCTGACGGTTCCGAGTTCAGGGCCGTTCTCCAAATTCAGTGCTCCTTGCTGATGAACCGACCCGTATAATACCGAATGTTTCCCAGAAAAATCAGTTCGGTCGAAAGCAAGTGGAATTATCGTCGTCACCAAAGAAGCACCTGGTTGGCCCGGCTGAGGAGGCAACGGAGTAACTGCTTTCTTTGGGTCGTAGTACACCTTGAGGGTTGCTTTGCGTCCTGAGGAATCAACGCACTCCGTAAGGATGGGATCCTTCGGGTCAAAGTTGTAGAAGTGTGAGTTCCAAAAGGCCTCGAATTGCTCACGTGTGGGAGGCTGCGGAAAATAGTTCAATGCCCCACGCACCGCATTCATTTGCCACAGCACTTGCGGAGTTCCTGCCATTCCAAAGCGGATAGCCTCCAAAAGCGCGGTCTTGCCAGCAGCATTCTTGCCAACTACGAGATTAACTCTTCGAAGATCGTTAAGTTCGACGTTCTTAAAACAACGGAAATTATGCGCTGTGAAAGATTTAAGCATATGATTATCGGCGGTCTCCGCTCCTCGTAGACCTCATAACACGCCCGGACGAATATACCACGTTCTCCAAGGCCCTAAGAAAGTCCTGCCGGTATCACCTTCGGGAATACAGAACCAAATCACTCGCGCTTCTTTTGCCCTCGCCGTTTCGCTCTTGTTGTCAATTTCGGTTTGTTGTGGCGAAAGGCTAGTTTTCGTTTCGAAAATACTTCCGCGGCGGAAACATGCCTCGGCTAAGCAGTTCCTTGCCGCAGCGGCGGCGGATCTCCTCCGACCAGTTCACCCAGCTGTGCTCGCTAAGCCCGAGAAAATGCCGCGCATTTTCATAGGGCGCGAGACCCAGGTAGTAGAGCCGAAACATCACCATGCGCGAAGCCCAGTCCGGCCCATCGAGCGCCGCCTGCCCCGCCAGCGCAAAATCCGCCACCCATTCGTTCAGCCGCGGACGAAAGTCCGGCCGCCACAGAAATTTGGCCGTGTCCTTCCAGTTTAGCGCCGAAATGCCGCGCTTCGTCTCCAGCACTTCGCGCGCGCCCCGGTAGATTTCCCAGCACACATCAAACGCTAGCTCCGGCTTCACGCCCATGGCGCCTCCGCTCCATCAGCACTGAACGTAAATCCCGCGATTCAGCAAGCCGCGCCCTGCAGCGCGAGTTTCCTTCCACCGCTTTGCGTCCGCTCACCGGCGACCTTCCTGCGAATGGCGCGCCGAAGCTGGTACTCCCACACCGTGCCGAAGTCTTCCCCGCGCAACACCGCATCCAGTGCCCCGCGGCCGTTTCTCCACCACGTGGCCGCCGTACTCCGGCTTTCGCAAATGACGCAACTGCGCGGAGATGCTGGCTTGCGGGTAATGCGTCAGCTTGGCCAGCTCCTCGAGCGTCAGCCACGTTTCGCATTGCCGCGCGCTCAGCATCACGTCACAGAGCACGTCGCGCTGTCTTCTCCTGCCCGCACAGGCCTGTCTGCCGTGGCAGCCTGGCCGCGCATCTTTCTTGAGTTCCCTCCTCCGATTTTTCCGCATCACCGCCTCCTCTCCCGCTTTCCTTCAGTCTTCCGCGGGAAACTCTTCGTTGGGCGCCTGCCGCTCCTCTTCGCGCTCCTCTTCGCGTTCCTCGTCGTCCGGATCATCCGGACTCCACTCGGTGCGTTCCGGATCTTCGTAATCCCCTGCGCAAGCGCTGCAAGCGCGCACCGCAGGCATTGCGGCCGCACCATCGCTCAGAAAAGATCCGGCACTTCTTGCCTGCGCCACAGAAATCCATTTGCCTTGCCGCCGGACATTTCCACAGTTTTCCACATGCGTACTCATAAGATGGGCTGGACATTAATTACTGTACTGTTACTGTACGGATTGAGGATTTCCAGGAGGCGCCCGTGACTTGTCCCCGCACGCAGCCACCGTGGGAGTTCCTGCTCTCGGCTTCGCGCAATTCGCTCCAGAGCTACGAACTCTCGCGTCTCAGCCATGCGTCCAATCTCCGCAAGGAGATTGCCGCGCTTCTCGATCAATGGATGGAGGAAAACTCGGCAGCCATGCTCGCGCGCTGGTTGATCGAGCAGCGGGAGCATCCGCCACGCGTACAGGAATCGTCTGGCGCCGGCGATGCGCTCCCAAGGCCCGGACATGGTGTGTCCGATAATGTTTTGCCGGATCGGGCGGTCTCCCCGCCGGCAAACTGCGGCCCCGCTTGAGGTGAAGGTTATTTTTCGAGACGTATTCGACAATTCGCCGCAAGCTTTCCCGCTGAGCGCTGCGCTCGCCAACAGGCCCGGAGGTATGCCCGGCCTCCAGCTTCGCAGCGGCTCCAGAACGCTCACCGCCGCGCCCTCTCCCAGCGCCCCGCGTCTCCTCGCATCCCCGTGCTTCGCAATCCTCATGACCATCTCCGCCTCCCCACATCTCCCAAAAGTCTTACGTCTTGGCAGCTTTATAGGTGTTATGAGACCCAGGTGAGAGAACAAACGAGGATTTGCTGCGGCAAAATTTAAAAAAAAGACAAATGCAGTCAGCGGATTAGCGGTTCGGATTTAAAGCGGAAGAACTAACGCGCGGTGACGGCAGGCAACAATGTTTTTTTCCAGAAGCTGTTCTTTGCGGTAAACCAAAGAATTGATGTCGTAGGTGGCCAGTTCAAAGCCGTGCCCGTGCGTTATCGCGTCAGTCGGGCAAGCTTCCACGCAATAACCGCAGAAGATGCAGCGTGAATAATCGATGTTGTACACGCTGGCATACCGTTCGCCAGCAGAAATGCGGTTGGCATCGACGTTTTCTGCTGCTTCGATGTAAATGCAATTCGCGGGGCAAGCCGCGGCGCAGAGAAAACAGCCCACGCACTTTTCCAGGCCGCTTTCATCGCGGTGCAGGACATGAATCCCACGGTAGCGCGGCTGAAAATGCACCGGCTCATACGGGTAGTTCTCCGTGACCGTCTTCCGGAACATATTGCGGAAGGTGACGCTGAAGCCCTTCACCAGCGCTGCAAACGTTTCGCCCACTTCGCGTAGAATCGATGGCATAAGCAAGCAGTCTAGCAAACCGCTCTAAGCCGGGCAAATCGTCTGCGGAATTCGATAGTGAGCCAGTTTCCGATAACGACTAACCGGGCACTACCCCGGACGATCGAGCGACTTTACCGACTAGGCCCGCCTGGAGTTGAAATCGTTCGCTTCAAAGTCCAGCAGGTGAGAAAATAATTCACGCATGACTTGGAAGTCATTTCCCTTCAAATGGACCTGCCTCGTAGGTGCCTGTTTTCTCGCTTCAATGTTCTGGTCAGCTGCAATGCTCGATGCAGGGTTCGGCTTCATTCGCTTTTTGGTTTGCGGTCTCTGTTTCTTCACTAGTCTAGTGGTGAGCGTTGTGCTCATCGTTGGTAAAAGGTCCCGGATGTCGCTCTATCGCGTCCTGATAAACATTGCGGTGTGCCTGCTGTTTTTCCCCGCGATTCGAGCTGGGACCCTGCTAAGGGACCGCCTCTTCATTAGACATCTAGCGAGATTCCAGGAAGTGACGGACACCTTAATTGCCAATGAGCGGGCCAGGGCGAGCAGTGAGGAGTTTTCAACGTCGGTCCGCCTTCCATCCAGCTATTCGGATCGTCTCAATGTTGCGGACACAGTTTTTATTAAGTGTACGAAGGGAAACACAACAGTCGAATACCTAGTCCGAGAGACGAGCGCACTGGGCCACAGTGGTTACATATACCGCTCGGATGACAACGCCGTTACGCTCGAAAAGGACTACCCGAGAATCGGTTACACGCATCTCGCCCCCCACTGGTTTTTCTTCACTGATTGAGCAGTACAAAATCACGGCGTTAACGCCTGAATGATTTGCTTCCCGTGAAAGCGCCCGTTCTCGATAAAAATTTCTCCCGTGTGCCGCCCGCCAATGACCACGCCTGCCAGATGTATGCCTGGCACGTTGCTCTCCAGCGTATTCGGATCCAGTGCGGGCCTGCGGCTCTCCGCATCCAGCTTTACGCCCAGGCTTTCTATGAATGAAAAATCCGGGTGATACCCCGTCAGGGCAAACACCTGTTTTGCCGGCACTCTTTTGGTTTGCGCGTGATGCTCGACAACCACTTCATCCTTCGTAATCTCATCCACACGTGCATCGAGCAACGCCTGAATCTGCCCGGCTTTGATGCGGTTCTCGATGTCCGGACGGACCCAGTACTTAATGGAGGCGCCCAATTCTTTTCCCCGATGGACCAGCGTGACCCGCGCGCCGTTTCGATAG
>Ga0207037_10086_pt2 | contig 31349 bp, 18 predicted proteins | sample Alteio_BWMinCont_75_FD_153268 | JGI IMG/M metagenome (GOLD analysis project Ga0207037, IMG submission 153268) | Enriched cells from forest soil in Barre Woods Harvard Forest LTER site, Petersham, Massachusetts, United States -... | ecosystem: Environmental > Terrestrial > Soil > Temperate forest >... | reverse complement strand
AGTAACCGTTGCACTTCCTGTGCCTCCATTGCAAAGTACATTGTTAATAGTAAATGTAGTTGTTACTTGGGTAGGTTGGGTAATGGTAGCAGTTATAGTAGCCATACATGCATTGCTGTCAGTAACAGTTAATGTATAAACTCCTGCACTAAGCCCGGTAGCTGTTGCTGTTGTTTGATTAGTGGGCGACCATTTATAGGTATAAGGGGATACTCCTCCCGATGCTTTGGCAGTTGCGCTGCCGGTGTTAGCTCCGTTACAGAGCACATTGGTTTGGGTATTAATACTGGCTACTAAAGTTGCAGGCTGGGTTATAGCCACATTCGCCGTACCTGTACAGCCATTTTTATCGGTTACAGTAATAGTATAATTACCTGCACATAAGCCCGTGGCGGTAGCGGTGGTTTGTGCAGTAGGAGCCCACTTATAGGTATAAGGTGAAGTGCCAATACCTACCGTTGCAGTGGTACTAGCCGTACAAGAGCCATTGCACTTAACCTGGGCATTAACAGCAACTGTTACAGATAATGGAGTGGCTGTAAGTACCACCGAGGCTGTAGAGGTATTTGCACAAACATCTGTTACAGTTACCGTATAGGTGCCCGCACATAAGCCAGTGGCCGTTTGGTTGGTTTGCCCGGTGGGTGACCAGGAATAGGTATAAGGTGAAAAGCCCCCGCTATCTATTGCCATTGCTTTACCATTGCAAATACCACAAACAGGTTGGGTAAGTACCGAATCATCTAGAGGAAAGGTTTCATTACCGCCGTAAGTAATAATGATCAATCCATTACCTCCGTTTCTGAGGTAGCCTCCCATGCCTATGGAGGTATCTGGTGGTGGACCGAGGGCAAAATAGTCTGAATCTCCTTTGCCGGATTTACCCTGCAAATTAGCTATAGGTGTAAAGGTAATGCCATTAGCGCTGAAAGCAGAAACAGGATAAGAGGAACCGCCGCCGCCGCCGCCGCCTTCATCGCCGCCGCCGCCGCCGCCATAATAGCCGCCGCCGCCGCCGCCGCCGGCGTCTGCATAGCAATAACAGGAGCTATGCCCCCCCCCAAATCCTCCCTGGAGATAAGAACCATGGCTACTGAGCACAGGCAGGGTATCACATGAACATTGATTCCATTGACAATATCCCCCATTGCTTTGGGTACCTCCCGTGCCACCACTGGTCGGACCACCAGAATTGTCACCATCTTGACCAATTTTACCGCCGCCGCCGCCGCCATAGCCAAAGGCATTGTTAGCAGAGCCACCACCACCGGCTCCAGCTATTACATAATAAGTCCCTCCAATAGCTACAGCGGCATAGCCTCCTCCTCCTCCTGCATATAATACATAAATTCTGTCCGCTTCTCCTCCCTTTCCTCCGCCGGGCCAGCCTCCGTTACCCCCATAGTAACCGGTATCACAATGATCCTGGTATTGTCCCCCCGAAGGCACTGTTAAGCTAAGCACGTCCCCGGTAATTAAGCTTGTAAGTATGCCCTCATAATAACCACCCGCTGCGCCGGAGCACTCACCAAAATTTGTACAGTAATCATTTCCACTGCCCCCTCCCCCGGCCCATAACTGTACGGTAACACGGTTTATACAAGCGGGAACGGTCCAGGTTTGTGTGGTGTCGGAAACGTAGTTAAATATCTCTTCCGTTTGGGCATTGGCATTTTGTCGAAGCCCGAGGAAAAAACTCAGACAAATAATGAAAATAGTTTTGTATCTCATTTATACTATCTTAATATTTGCTCCAATATCATCTAACAAATGTAGGAAATTAAAGGATATAAAAACGCATGGGTTATTGACTTTTCTGAAAACCGCTTTTTCGTATGTTATTTTTGTATTACCCGCCTTAGCAAAAATGTGACGGCGGGCGGTATGAAAAACACTATGATTTTGTACGCCCAAAAAATGAAACTGAAATTATATACTTCATGCCAAAATTGCGATTTGTTGTATTTAACAAGAGGTTGCCTTTTAACATGCTTAAAACCAACATATTAAAAAACACCAAAATTTTCAAATCACTGTTATTTCATTGTAAGATTCTTGTTTTTCTCCTTGTTAATTCTTGTTTTTTTATGTTCTTTCAAAAAGGTCAAGTTGGAGATCAAAAGAAGGCTTGAAAAATTACTTGGCATTATGATACACCGCTACTACATCATCATCCTCTTCCATTTTATCAATCATAGCAATCAGGTCAGCTTCTTCAGCATCTGTCAATTCTTTATGGGTAGTGGGGATGTATGTCTTGGAGCTTTCTTTAATTTCTATTTTTTTGTCTTCGAGCGCTTTTTGCATGTGTCCGAATTCGGTAAACGGCGTTTGAATAATGAGTTCATTGTTTTCATCGTCCCAGGTAAATTCCTCGGCGCCAAAATCAATCAGTTCAAATTCAATTTCCTCTCTATTCAAGCCTACCGATGAAATCTTAAACAATGCCTTACGATCAAACAGAAAACTTACGGAACCATTAGTGCCCAGCGAGCCCTCGGCGCGTGTAAAATACATGCGTATGTTGGCTACCGTACGGGTGTGGTTGTTGGTAGTGCATTCCACCAATACCGGAACACCATGGGGTGCATATCCTTCATATACCACTTCCTCATAGCCGGCCATGTCTTTATCAGAAGCCCTTTTAATAGCAGCCTCCACATTGGTCTTTGGCATGTTTACGGCCCGTGCATTTTGTATGCACATCCGCAAACGCGGGTTGGTATCGGGGTCAGGTCCTCCTGCTTTTACGGCAATAGCTATTTCGCGCCCTATTTTGGTAAAAGTCTTTGCCATTTTGGCAAAACGGGCGAACATTACATACTTTCTCTTCTCAAATACGCGTCCCATGTATTATATTATAATTAAATTTTTTATTTTTAAAAGATAATTCCTTCCGGCTAAATTTTACCGTACTGGAAAACAAATATATATAGAATACCTCATCCGTCTGTTCATTCCTTAAAAATTACCGTCAATGAACTATTTGGTTTCTTTAGCCAACCCATTTATTGTTCACCACCCTCATTCATAAAAAATATTACTTTTATGCTCTTTAAAAGAGAATGTGTTATGTACGAATATTTTGAAGGAAAGATAATGGAGAAGAACCCTGCTTATATGGTGCTTGATTGCAATGGAATAGGATATCTTTTAAACATTTCTATTAATACGTTTGACAAGCTCCCGGCTACGGGAAATTGCAAACTATATGCCCACCAAGCTATCCGCGAAGATGCCCATGTGCTGTATGGCTTTGCCGATCCTGAAGAACGCTCTGTTTTTCGCGATTTAATAAGTGTTTCAGGGGTTGGTGCAGCTACCGCCCGGGTAATGCTATCGTCCCTTTCCCCGGCTGATATTCAGCAATGTATTGTGAACGGAGACGTGGCCCGTTTGAAAGCCGTTAAAGGAATAGGGGAAAAAACTGCCCAACGGATTATAGTGGACCTGAAAAACAAAATTGGCATGCCTTCTTCGCCCTCTGGAGGCTACTCTCCAACAGCTTTTGGAGGGGCACACAATAATTTGCGAAACGAGGCGTTAAATGCACTTGAAACTCTTGGATTCGTCAGAAATGCCGCCGAAAAAGCTATTGATAAAATTATGCGTGAAAAAGGAAATTCCATTACACTGGAAGAATTGGTAAAAATGGTATTGAAAAACTTTTAATTTCGCCCCCTTATTTTTACTATTAATAACCATTTAACCCATCGCGCATGAGGAAATATTTTACTCTTTATTGTTAAGCCCACACTCATTTGACCTGCACAAAAAAATACATACTTCTAACCCTGGGAATGTTGCTTCTATTCTCCTTTTCGGAGATTAAGGCAGTCTCTTTTTCGGGCAATGTATACGTTTACCATCCTGCGAGCAAGATGGTTAGCGATACCCCCCCCGAAGGTCCCGATACCAATGCCCTGCCCTACCCGTTTACGGATAAGTCGGGCGATATGAACCCGCTTTACGCTCCCGATGGAGGATTAATGCTCTCTAATCCTTCCAACATTAAAACCGATGTTGAATACAACACGCAAAACGGCCAATACGACATTTTTCAAAAAATAGGCGATGAAGATTACCGGCCACCTACCGAAATGGATTCGGACCAGTATGAAGAATACATGTGGCGCCAATCGGAAAAAAAATACTTCCAGCAGAAAGTAAGTGCCCAAAGCCAGACCGACCAGCAGAAAAAAGCGCTTATTCCTCCCATAAAAATCGGGGGCAAGTTTTTTGAAGATGTGTTTGGCGGTAACACTATCAACATCACTCCGCAGGGTTCTGCCGAATTAACTTTTGGGTTCAACAATTCAAAAATGCTCAACCCATCTTTGCCTGTAGCCCAGCAGAGCCTTACCACGTTCAACTTTGATGAAAATATACAGTTGAATGTTACCGGGCAGATAGGAACCAAGCTTAAACTGAGCACCAGCTACAATACCAAAGCGACATTTGATTTCCAAAACCAGATGAAGCTGGCATACCAAGGCAAGGAAGACGATATCATCAAAGAAATTGATGCCGGTAATGTTACCTTCAACCTGCCGGGAACCCTTATTACCGGGAGCCAGAGCTTGTTCGGGGCGAAAATAAAAATGCAGTTCGGTAAACTTACCTCCACTACCGTATATGCGCAGGAGAAGGGCGATAAAAAGACCATTGTTGTTCAGAATGGTTCACAAACCACTAACTTCAACATAAAGGCTGACCAATACATGGTTAATCAGCACTATTTCCTGGCGCAATATTTCAGGGATAATTACGACAGCGCCCTTGAACATTTGCCACTCATTACCGAAGGCGTCACCATAACCCGTATCGAAGTATGGGTAACCAATACCACGGCAGCAACCCAAAACACCCGCTATATACTTGCATTTAGCGATTTGGGTGAAAGCCAGAAGCACTTCACCCACCGGGTAGGTGGACCGGTAACACTAATTGGCGGACATAGCCCCTCAAGCCTTTATCCTCCTGCCGATACGGTCAACTCAACCGACCCTTATATCTTGGAAAGCAAAAACTCTGGTGTTGCTAATCCTAACACGGCTATAAACAGCTTGCTTGCAGAAGGATTTCAACAAGTTACCGATTATGAAAAGGTCGACTTGGCCAGGATGTTAAACCCTTCGGAATATAGCCTGAATGCCCAGTTAGGCTACATATCGTTAAGGCAGCCCCTGCTCTATAACCAGGTGCTGGCTGTGGCGTATCAATACACCAAAAACGGGAAAATATACCAGGTTGGTCAATTCTCGACGGATGGGGTTCCGACCACAAATGAAATGGTTGTGAAAATGCTTAAAAGCACCAATGTAACCCCGGGCCAGCCCATCTGGAACCTGATGATGAAAAATATTTATTCGCTGGGCTCGTACCAAATCAACCAGAAGAATTTTATGCTGAATGTTTGGTATAGCAATGCTGCTACAGGCTACAGTATTCCTTACCTGCCTGAAGGTAAACTGGAAGGCAAACAACTTCTTGGGGTTTTAGGCCTCGACCAACTCGACCAGGAGGGCGACCGTGTTCCTGACGGGTTATTTGATTTTGTAAATGGAGTTACCATCGATGCCACCAATGGGTATATTATCTTCCCCAGCGTTGAACCCTTCGGATATAACCTGCGAATGAAGATGCAACAGGCGGGCGACCCCCCGACATTAGCCTCCAATTATGTCTTTCAGCCCTTATACGACTCGCTGCTTATATCGGCACAACAGATCCCTAACCTCGACCGGTTCTGGATCAAAGGTAGCTTCCAGTCTTCGTCAAGTTCCGATATTAACCTGGGCGCAGCCAATATTCCGCAAGGTTCCGTTATTGTTACCGCAGGAGGACAAAAACTTACCGAAAATGTAGACTATACGGTAGACTATACCCTCGGCAGACTTAAAATAATAAACCAGGGCTTGCTAAGCTCAGGAACCCCTATACAGATTTCACTGGAAAATAATGCCCTGTTCAGTATTGAGTCTAAAACATTCTTCGGTCAACATTTCGACTATATGGTGTCGAAAGATTTTAACCTCGGAGCAACAGTGGTTAACTATACCGAACACCCACTAACACAAATTGTAAGCATTGGGCAAGAACCTGTATCAAATACCATGTTAGGGTTAAATGGCGACTTTAAAAAACCGGCCCCCTTTCTTACCGATTTAATTGATAAGTTGCCCATGATACATACCAAGGCTCCGTCTGAAATTACAGCCAGTTCAGAGTTTGCCGCCATGATTCCTGGTCACCCGAAATTTATCGGAAGCACAGGTACTGCCTATATTGATGATTTTGAAGGAACCGAAAGCTTTATTGATATTTCGCCATATAATTTGTGGACGATTGCCAGTATCCCGGGCGGACAACCATCGGAGTTCCCGGAAGCGGCTTATAACAATGACTTACGAACCGGCATGAACCGTGCTAAAATTGCATGGTATACGGTTGATCCCTTGTTCCAACAGAATGAAAGCGGCGTTACCCCAACAAATGAAACATCTGCTGAAATGTCGGATGACAGGATACGTATGGTATTACAAACCGAAATTTTTCCGCAAGAGCAATCACCTACCGGTACCCCCATTAACCTGCCCGTACTCAACATAGGCTTTTACCCGCAAATAAGAGGTCCGTACAACTACGACCCACCTAAAGGCTCCAATGTATCAAAAGGTATAGCGGGCGGCAATGGAAACTTAAACGCCCCTCAATCGCGCTGGGGAGGTATTATGCGACCCATATCTGAAACAGACTTTGTTACTAATAACATTCAATACATTGAATTTTGGATGATGGACCCTTATCGCATAACCCCTACTAATACGGATCCTAATAATACCGGTCTCCTCTATTTTGATTTAGGAAGCGTATCGGAGGATGTATTGAAAGACGGATTGAAAAGTTTTGAAAACGGTTTACCAACCACTACCAGCGATGCTGCCAATCCGCAAAACACTACCAATCCATGGACAGCAACTGCCTGGGGCCATATACCTGTAAATCCTTCGCTTGTAAATGCATTCGATAATGATGAAACCACCCGCCCATTCCAGGATATAGGACTTGATGGGTTGTCGGATGCACAGGAACAAACTTTCTTCGCGGGTTTTGTGAATTCAGTGCACCAGGCATATCCTAATAGCCATGCAGACAGTACTGTATCCGGCGATCCTTCTTCGGATGATTATCACTATTACCGGGGCGACGATTATGACACTAAAAATTTAGATGTGGTGGACCGCTATATGCAATATAATGGATTGGACGGCAACTCCCCTACCCAACTGCAATACCAGGGCCTTAATACAGGTGGATATCCGACCGATGAAACTACGCTGCCTAATACAGAAGATATTAACCAGGATAATACCCTGGAACAGGTGGAAGCCTATTATGAATATGCTGTTCAAATAACCCCGAATGCACTTAAGCCTACTAATGTAGGATCTGACTATATCATCAGTTCAGAAACTGCATCCGTACAAACACCTGACGGTAAAACCCACCAAACCACCTGGTACCAGTTCAAAATTCCGATTGATGACTATGTTCGCCGGGTAGGCCCTATATCCGATTTCAATTCCATTCAATACATCCGTATGTATTTCCGGGGATTTGATCAACCCGTGTTACTCCGCTTTGCCAAGCTCGAACTGGTGAGCGATGCATGGCGCAAATATGCCGGTTCGCTGCTTGGACCTGGTGACTATGTACCTAACGAAGCCTATACCACCTTTAATGAATATGGAGTTAACCTGGAAGAAAATTCCAACACTACTCCCGTTAATTATGTTATTCCGCCGGGTATACAGCGCCAGTTAAATCTCCAATCGGCCAATCTCGTTCAGGAAAACGAAGGATCCCTTTCACTGCAAGTTTGCGATCTTCAGGATGGAGATGCGAGAGGCGTTACCAAAAATGTTCAACTTGACCTTCGGGCTTATAAAACCTTGAACATGTTTACCCACTGCGAATCGGGCGAAGCCAGCCAACCGCTCAAAAATGGTGATGTTACAGCATTCATTCGCCTGGGAAGCGATTATACCGAAAACTATTACGAATATGAAGTTCCGCTGGCTGTTACGCCCCCGGGTAATTACAATACCAATAATAATAACGATCAGTTAGCCGTATGGCCCTTGTCAAACACCATGGATGTTGCCTTATCGACCCTCGAAAACGCAAAATTAGCGCGTGATGCAGCCATGGAATCAAATCATAATATTACACTGCAAACTGTATACACCGTTAAAGATGGAGCTAATAATGTAACCGTGGTTGGTAACCCTACCCTAAGTAGTGTGCAGGTGATGATGCTGGGCGTACGCAACCCCAAAAGAACTGCCCAAACAGCCATAACCGATGACGGGAAACCTAAGTGTGCCGAAGTATGGTTTGACGAACTCCGCATGACCAACTTTAATGAAAAAGGCGGCTGGGCAACAGTGGACAGGGCTACTGCCAAGCTTGCAGACCTGGGAACATTATCGATAGCCGGAAATGTATCTACCCCGGGATTTGGAACATTAGAAGCCAATGTGGGAAGCCTGAGCCGTGAAACAGATATGGGTTATTCCATCGCCACTAATCTCGAAATGGGTAAATTTTTCCCTCAATCGTGGAATATAAGTGTTCCTACGTATATGTCTTATTCCGACCAGTGGATTATCCCGGAATACAATCCCTTAGATCCGGATATCCTTTTGGATAATACCCTTAGTAATTTAAACAAGCAAGGACAAGATTCTATAAAGAGTATGGTTATAAGCCGTACCATAGCCCGTAGCCTGAACTTTACCAATGTTCATATAAACAAGGGAAAAAATGCCAAGAAATCGCATTTTTACGACATCACCAACCTAAGCGCATCGTATGCTTTTACTGACCAATCGAGCCACGATGTAAACTACATCTTAAACTACCAAAAGAGTTATAAAGGCGCATTAACCTACAATTATTCCTTCCATCCCAAAGCCATAGAGCCATTTAAGAAAATGGACTTTTTCAGGAAACGGAAATACTTGTCGATTATCGGCGATTTCAACTTCTATCCGATGATAGATAAAGTGTCGGTTAACGGAACACTCGACCGGGAATATTCCGATTTCGAAATACGTACCATCATTCCTGGATTTGGCGAACTTCCTTCACCTATTGCTGTAAATAAAGTGTTCAATGTAGACCGAACTTACAGCTTTACTTACCCTATTACCAAATCGTTGCAGGTTGAGTATTCTGCTAACAATGCATCGAGGGTAATGGAGCCGGAGGGCCTGCCAATTACTTCTGCACTCCAGCGCGACAGCGTTCGTAATGCCTTTTTTAACCACCAGGTGAATACGGACTTTACACAAACAGCTTCACTTAACTATACCGTACCGCTTAAGGAAATCCCCTGGCTCGACTTTATGAATATTACCGCCCGTTATTCATCCAGTTATCAGTGGGTACACGCTCCTTTTGGATATGACAGCTTAGGCGCCACTATATCCAACTCCAACACCGAGCAAATAAACGGAACCTTCAACATGAGCACCCTCTATAATAAAGTACCCTTTATAAGAGATATGCTTAAAGACCAGGAGAAATCCGTACAACGTCCATCCGTACAAAACAGGACCCCTGGAAAAGAAAGCCCACTGCAACCCCCACCACCTGAAACACCAGGGAATGATAGTACAAGTGTTGCACTAAAATACATTACATATTTCCTTACTTCGCTAAAAACACTCAACTTTACTTATAGCGATAACCGGGGTACTGTGCTGCCTGGCTACACGGGCACTGCAGCGATACTTGGTATGCAACCCGGCAATAGCTGGGAACCTGGTCTTCCGTTTGTTTTTGGTAGCCAGAGCGGACTTGTTACCTTACAACAGCAACAAACCAGCGACCGGTTTATCCAGCAAATTGAGCGGGATAGCATGATTGCCAAATTAACTAATAACTATACCCCCATTACTACTGCTAATACGCAAACCTATAGCATACATGCTTCCTTAACACCACTTCCGGATTTAAAACTCGACCTGACTGCTACCAGAACGATGACAAAAACGGCCAGCTACTATTTGACAAATATCTTTGATAGTGCTACTGGCAGGTACCGTCTGAGTCAAAATACCTATAATGAAATGGGTAGTTTCAGCATGTCGTACTTATTTGTAAAAACTATTTTTGCTACCGGAGGTTTTGGCAATACAAGCCCTAACCAGCCCTTTATTAATTTCCTCAATAATTCCTACATTATTTCGGCCCGGCAGGCCGGACTTAACCCTCATTCGGGAGGCCTGATAAATCCATCCACTGGCTACTATAACGGATACAGTATCTATTCGCAGGATGTGGCCATACCGGCATTCCTTGCTGCCTATTCGGGACAAGACCCCCACAAAGTTTCACTCAATATGTTCCCCTCTATCCCACTGCCAAATTGGACCCTTTCCTATAACATATACAAACCTATAGCCAGCATTTGGCCATGGGCTAAAAAGAATATTACCTCTATTACCTTAAGTAATGCTTACAGCGGCGTTTACACCATTGGAGGATTTACGTATAATCCCCTATTCCAGCCCGACGCCAATGGAATGGCTACTACGGTTGACCTGAATGGGGACTTTATTGACAAAGACCAGATACCGGCCGTTTCGCTTGCCGACCAGTTTTCGCCCCTGGCAAAAATAGTAGTGGCCTTTAAAAACGGGGTGTCATCCAATTTTGAAATACGCAATACCCGGCAGGTAGCTCTCGACCTTACCGACATTCAAATTACCGAAGTATATGCCACCGAATACTTATTGGGGCTTGGCTACAAGATAAAGGGTGTGCTCTTCCCGATTAAGATTGGCGGAAAAGCCATTAAAAATGATGTTACCCTAAAGGCTGATTTTTCCATTATGAATAATGAAAGTATCGTGCGTAATGCTATTGATCAGTCGAACCAAATTACGGGTGGCCAACAAATTATATCCATCAAAACACAGGCAGAGTATAATATCACCACCCGCATAACCATACGCCTGTTCTTCGACAAGGTTATCAATAATCCATTTATATCCTCCACCTTCCCCACCTCTACTATGGATGGCGGCTTTGCCATCAGGTTCTCGTTGTCGTAATTCGGAAGGAAGTAAAATATTAATGCGTATTATTTTTACAAGCCAACTTGTTAAAACTGTCTGAGAAACTTAATTCCTGCATTCAAATTATATGTAGTTTTGCGTGCATAATTTTCATCCGTTATGAATCTGACATTAAAGGTATGGAGGCAGCAAAATGCCAACGACAAAGGAAAGTTTGTAACCTATAACCTATCGGGGATATCTACCGATATGTCGTTCCTCGAAATGTTTGATGTGCTTAATGAAGAACTTATAGGCAAAGGTGAAGAAGCGATTGCTTTTGACCACGATTGCCGTGAAGGCATTTGCGGCATGTGCAGCATGTATATTAACGGACGCCCACATGGACCGTTAAAAGGAACCACTACATGCCAATTGCACATGCGTCATTTTCACGATGGAGAAACCATTACCGTAGAACCCTGGAGGGCAAAAGCTTTCCCTGTAATAAAAGATTTGGTGGTTGACCGCTCGGGTTTCGACCGCATTATGCATGCCGGAGGATATGTTTCTGTAAGCACTGGCAATGCGCCTGATGCTAATTCAATACCCATACCTAAGCACGATGCTGATGAAGCCTTTGATGCTGCAGCATGCATAGGCTGCGGAGCCTGTGTAGCTGCCTGCAAAAATGGCTCTGCCATGCTTTTTGTATCGGCAAAGGTTGCTCAGTTAAGTTTATTACCTCAAGGCAAACCGGAAAGAGAAAGCAGGGTATTAGATATGCTGCACACTATGGATGAAGAAGGTTTTGGACATTGCACCAACACCAATGCATGCGAAGCAGAATGTCCCAAGAATATTTCTGTTGTTAATATTGCTACCCTAAACAGGGAATACCTGTTGGCTGCATTGAAGAAATAAAAAAATTTACTTGGCAGCTACTTGCTCTATCAATGCTACGGCATGAGCGCTTACGCCTTCCTGCCTTCCGATAAATCCCATCTTTTCATTGGTAGTAGCTTTTATGGATATAACATCTTCCGATATTTTCATCACACCGGCCAGGCACTCGCGCATGGCTTCTATATGTGGCGCTATTTTAGGCTTTTCCAATATTACGGTGGAATCAATATTTACGATAAAGTAGTTTTTTTCTTTTAAAAGTGCTACCACTCTTTGTAATAATATCTTACTGTCGATATTTTTAAACTCCGCAGAACTATCAGGGAAATGCTTTCCAATATCACCTAATGCAGCTGCTCCGAGTAATGCATCGCAAATAGCATGGATAAGTACATCGGCATCGGAGTGCCCTAAAGGACCAAAACTTGAGTGAATATGAATGCCGCCTAAAACAAAAGGCCTTCCCTCCTGCAGTGCGTGCACATCAAAGCCATATCCAATCCGGAAACCCAAGATGTATCTGTAAAATTAATTAGCGTCGGTTTTATCCGCATCGGCAGTCTTCTTCGACTTATCGAAGTTAAAGCCCAGTGTTATCTGCAACGTGTTTTGCAATGGATTTTGCTGGGTAATCGGTATCAAGTAAGAAAGGTCTACATTCAATACTTTTAATCGTAACCCCACACCAAAAGTAATAAACTCCCTTCCGCCTTTAGTGGGGTTTTCATAAAAGAATCCTAACCGGGCTGCGAATTGGTTATCATACCAATATTCAAATCCGGTAGCATAATCAATTTCATGGAACTCTTCAAGTCCGCCGCCGGGTGCATCATAAAAAGATTGTATCATACCTTGTGGAACACCTACGTTTGGGTCTTTACCAGCTAAAATAACAGGTTGCCCATCCTTCAATACTTGGCTGCCTGTACTGTCGTTTAGTTCATATACCGGCGGAGTAGGAACAAGCAGTTTAGTAAGATCAAGCGCCCACGTTATTTTGTTATATTCATCCAGGTTCATGGTTATAGCAGGGCCTAAGCGAAGTTGCGTAGGTTGAAAATCGGAATTACCACTGTTGGTGTAGCTTATTTTATTACCAATATTTGCAATACTTACTCCCGCATTAACAACCGTCTTTTTTCCGCCCCATTCCAAGTCTTTTGATTTGTAGTAGGCCGAAATATCAACCCCCACGCCACGTCCCGGCTGGGTATATTCTTGCCCCGCTGCTACTCCACCGGTAAGGTTAGAGTAAACATACCTGGCTGCCATACCAACTGAAAAATTATCGCTCAATTTAAGGGAATAACCAGCATCAAGAGAATACTCTTCCGGGTTAAAGCTGCCAATAGCAACACCTCCATTATCGGTGAACTGAATATTTCCCAGCGAGAAATAACGAAGAGCAAAAGCTATGGTTTGATGTTGGTCGAGTTTTTTATAAAAAGAAAGATACCCCAAATTTATATCAGGCACTAATTGCCTTAACCAGGGAGTATAGGAAACCGAAAAGCCCATTTCATTATCAATGAATCCCAGTTTTGCAGTATTATAGGCCATTGAATTAGCATCGGGGCTTGTGGCCACACCTACATCGCCCATGCCTCCGCTGCGGGCATCGGGAGTTATGATTAAAAATGGAACAGCAGTGGTTACTACATTCACATTTTGAGCAAGGTTTTGCCCCAATAAATTACCTTGCGTGCTACCCGTTTGGGCAAAAGAATAACCTCCGGCAAAAGGGATTAACACCAAAGTTGCAATAACTTTATTCGATACACTAAGTTTCATTTGCATTAATAGGAAAATTTAGTAACGCTTCAATTCATCAAATATTATGTCAGAGTAGTAATAAAAGGGATGCAAAGATAGAAAACCTTACAATATGACAACTTTTTGATATGTGCTGGCGGTTTGACCCGTGCTTGTTCTAACCCTTAAATGGTATATATAAACTCCTCTTGCAATACGGTCGCCATAGTCATCTCTGCCATCCCAATCAATAGGGTCTGACCTGAAACTTTGCGTTTTTACAGAGGTTAAAATATTCCTTACCAGTTTTCCTGAAACTGAAAATATTTGAATCTGCACATCCATTTGGTCGCACACTTCATTTATTTCAAAATAGAATTGGGTGTGTGTCGTAAATGGATTAGGATAATTTAAAACGTGTTGTAATTGCAAGCTCGATTGAGGCTCCACATTAAACTCGGTTGTGGAAACCGATGTATTATCATACACATTCCAAACGCGCAAAGAAAGTGTATGCGTTCCATTACTCAACGAGCTGAAAGGAAATGTGATGGTTCCTTTTTGGTAACTGTTCAGCGAAGGTTCATAGTAATTTGTTAAATCGTAGGTGTTAGCTGTATTGTTATCGAGTACCGCTGTAATATTATGCCCGATAGAGCTAACAGAAGTGTTAATGCCATTACTATCGAAAACAACAGCAAACAAAGATGGATTTTCATTTGTAATTCCGCCATAAACAAAGTTACTGTCGTTCATGTACAACCTCACTTTAGGCCCTACGCCATTATTATGTGCAAGAGGCGAAGTACCTCCCACTATAATATTCTGATAATTGCCAGCAGCGTCAGTTTTGCCATTTTCAGCGTAATAGCTTATTTTTCCGGGGCCATAGTAATAAAGGATGTCTTTAGGCATCACATAGGTAAATGTAAAAGCCCCGTTATTAACTGTAACCAACCCTTTAAATAGTTCGCTGTTTTGTATCTGGAATGTGAGTGGACAACTGGGGCCATAACCGGTGGGATTATACCCATCGGTACATCCGCCTAAATTTGCCAGGGTAGTTATACTTACAGGTTTATCACATACGGTAGGATATAATAATCCATTAAAAGACGTCAATTGTTTTCCCGAACTATCGGTCACATATCCTGAAATGGTAACCTTGTCTAAAGCCTTTAATGTATCGTGGCTTGCTGGGGAAGTGGTAACTGAACTAGTATGAATATTATACTTGGGATAGGCCAATCTCACCGCCGGATCGCCTAATAAGGAATAAGACAAATTATTTACGGAGCCTATTAGGCCGCCCGATGAATTTTTTGTTATAGTAAGAATATCGCCGATGCGGGGAAGGCTTCCATCAGGTAGTGGAGCATATAACGAATCAATAAAAACCTGGTTCAATTCCACATTTGATTGGAGAAACACTCCCCTGGTGGCACTTACCATACCAATTACACCGCCATTGGGCAAATTAACAGATAATTGTCCCCCCGAAATTTGCAACGGGTTATCCCACTCGCTAAATGCACAGGAGCCATTAAAGAAAAGAGGTAAAGCATATAAGTTATTCCAGGTGTTGATATCGTTAAAATCGAGTATCCTTTCAAACCCTAACCCGGTTGGGCCTCCATGCCCTTCAAAATTATAAACAAGCAACCCTTGATTCATTTGGTTATCAATAGCTATATTAACCTCAGGATATCTGGGGCCTCCGGGGGTTTGCACCATCGGGTAGGCATCGGCATATATTTTATTAACATTTAATGTTTTAAAATTTGCCAGGATAGTACTTGACATGGACTCTGAAGCAGTTTCGAAGGCATTACCCGCACCATCGTGCGCTATAAAACAAATTGTGTTTCTCCAATTACCCAGCGTATATTGATTTTGTGTATTGCAGCATGCATTGAGCGAAGCGACCGATTGCCCCGTAGGGTTTTCATATATCATCACTTTATTAACACAAGCCTGGGCTTCAGCCGTATTATCTACAGCAAACCTACCAATAGAAAGGTCAACAAGATAGGCTCCCTCTTCGGGTGGGGTAGTTACTGTGCTATCTAATAAAGCAAAATAATCGTCTGTTACATATGAGCCGATAGGGTCAAATGAATTGCCCGATTCGTAGGTAATCACATAATTTGTATTTCCCGAAGTGCGGTGCTTAGGATCGTACGAACCGCCTCCGAACAACAACAAATATTTCGGGCTATTAGCATACTTAGTAGCACGATCGTAAAACATGCGTGCAAAATCACGAATGCCTGTAGGGTCTTGTGCACCGGAAGAAAACTCGTTATATACTTGTTGAGTGGTAGCAACATTCACCTTTAAGTTATCGTGTTTCTCGTGAAAGCTGGCCAGTTGTTCAGCTTGCTCAATAAATAGCGGATTAGTAACTATGAGCATATCGGCTTGCGGCATGGCATGTAGATTTTGATTACCTACCCGTCCAAAATAAACCGGTGTTAAAAATGAATTGCTTTTATTATTAAATGTGATGTATTGCCTTAGCGTATTAGTGGGGACTTCGAAATTACAATTTCCGTCGCTTCGCGATAAATGAATGCTGTCTATATTTTGTGGATCTGTTACATCCCAAACCTGCACATGATTAAAGGTAGAAATGGAGAACAAAGAAGTATTCCCCGGGCCTGCCGATTTAGTATCCCTGAATTCCATCTGGTTTTGACCACCTGGCAATGTTAATTGCCTTCTCGCATTAGCTTCTATGTAATAAAGCCAACCTATGGCAGAAGGGGTTTGTTTTACAACCGTTACAGGAACGGAATTGGATGATCCAGGCGTATAAGTATACGTTTTGACCCCAAAGTTGGCATACGTCTCTTCAAATTGGCAGGTTACATCTCCTATTGTATCAATAACCTGCGCAGCATTAGATGATGATACGGTATATATGCTATATCCTGAGCCGCAATTACGCGAAGCAATTACCGCTTTAACATAAACCGGGCCTGAACTGGAAATATTTGGAAAAGGGAAGGAAAAATTATATGTTGTGGTGGTTTCAAAAACTTCTCCCATCCATTCATTTCCCGATTGAATAAGGTTTACCCCATCCAGTTCATGAAAGGCATAGTCGTCAAATGTAGTGACTGTATTGTTAGGTGTTCCGGTTGCCAGGGCTTTGTTACCTATTAGTTTTTCAGGCCCTGTTCCATCAATATTTACAAAATAAAAAGTAGTATCGGAATAAAGATTTGAAGTGTGATGAAAATGCCGGTCGCTACTATCGTAGGCCCACGTATGAGGGCTTTGTCCGTAGAATAATATATAGTCATTCTTCTTAAATGTGTTATCGCCTTGGCCTTGCACATAAATAGCATCTTCCAATAAATCATCGGGACGGTATACTGCATTTGATTGGGGGAGCATTCCGCCACCATTTCCATATACACGGATTGTACCCGGCGATATCTTTGATGTATCAACTCCCGCTTTCAAAAAGAATGCGGAATTAAGCTCATAAATACCATCGGCTGTAACCCCCACCCGTAGCCATGTGCCGCTACTTAAAACAGAATAGCTTGCAAATGTTACAGCAGGCTTACTTACCCTAACAGGCTGCTTGCTTTGCAGAACATTTAACGAGAAAGAAACCATTTTTTCATATGCCCCGGTAGATGGGTTTTTTCGTATAGGGATGAAGGAAACGCTTAGATAAAACTGATTTTTTTTATTTACCACTTTCATCTTGGGTAAAATATCTTTCGGAACCCATTTGGCATTCGTACCCAATGCCTTTATTTCTTGCTGGGTAAGTGGTTCAAATTGGGGGTTAACTATACTGGCGGAAGCCTTATTAGCTCCACCGGCCAGTTCAATCCAGTCAAAAAACTCAGGCAGGTAATGGTTTTTAGGCTCATACTTTCCTTCTTTTAAATTTAAATATTGTATTGCTGTTGCGTCATTGCCTGACTGATAGATAAGCGGTGCACCCCAGGCAAGGGTGATATTACCGGTTTTATTTACATTTTTGTTATTAGCGGCAACAGGGGAAATAGGGTTAACTGAAGCAGGTGTAGCAGTAGCCGGAACATTAACCGGGCTGGCATTAGGAACAAACACCCCTTTAGAAACCGGATTAGCAGGTTGTTGCATCGCAGGCGAAACATTGCCTGCAGCAGGCTTCAAATTATTCTGTTTGCTATTTACCTGTGCCCATAATGGGCTTAAAAATGACGGAAATAACAGGAGTACGACAAAGGACAGAAACTTCATTTTCGAAAATTTGGATTGTATATTCCTGTTGCAAAATAAGGTAATTTTAATGGATTCCACTAGGTACTGAAAGAGAAACTGCAAACTTTCCGAATTATTGTATACACTCAAAAATACTTGATTTTGTAACCTCTGGTATGTTTTTTTCGTACATTTGTCCTCTAATGCATACGTAGTACTATGAGAAAAATACTATTTTTTACTTCACTTACTTTGGCAATGACCATGGGGACGATATATAATTCCACCGCACAGGACGCCCAGTTTTCGCAGTTCTATGCAAACCCATTGTATCTGAATCCTGCCTTTGCCGGAAGCGAAAGATGTCCGCGTATCTGCGTAAACTTTCGTGACCAATGGCCCTCTATTCCCGGCAACTTCGTTACCTATAGCGCTTCTTTCGACCGTTATGTTGACGCATTAGGAGGCGGCATTGGCCTTATGGCTGAGCAAGACAAGGCTGGTAACGGTACCCTTACCACAACCAACCTGAGTGCCATTTATGCTTACCAATTAAATGTGAGCAGGGACTTTACAGTTAATGCAGGCTTCCAGGCTACCTATCACCAATTGAGCCTTGATGAAAGTAAATTAAGCTTTGGAGACCAAATTGACCCTGTTAGAGGGTTTGTTTATACTACAGGTGAAACATTACTTCGCAACAGTGTTAGCGGCCCCGACTTTTCAGCCGGTCTTTTAGGATATGGCAGAAACGTATTCTTTGGCTTTGCCGCTGACCATCTTACCCAACCTGATGAATCGTTTGTACAAGGAACCAGTCCGCTGCCTATAAAATATACAGGTCACGCAGGGGCTATGATACCTATCAATACCCGTTCAACTCTTGTTGAAGACCAGTTTACCCTATCACCTAACGTATTGTATCAACAACAAGGTAATTTCAGGCAACTTGACCTTGGATTCTATGGTATAAAGGGCTCTGTTGTTGGTGGATTTTGGTATAGAACGGGTGATGCTATCATCCTCTTAATCGGAATTGACAAAGGCACTTTCAAATTCGGATATAGCTATGACATAACCATATCAAAACTGACCTTATCAACGGGAGGCGCTCATGAATTATCTATGATATTCCAGATCCAATGCCGTCCGAAAAGACACAATTATAGAATTATTAACTGCCCTTCATTCTAAAAAATACTTTTACACATAATCTAACCAAGAAAGAACCATGAATAGAAGCATCAAAATCTTAGGAGTAGCAGGATTATTTATTTTAGGAGCCTGTGGTAAGGAAAGATCCCCGGTTACAGGTTGGAACTATAACGACCCTCATAATGGAGGTTTCCAAACCAATCCTTATGCTGGACAAGAAACCGGCCCCGGCCTTGTTTTTGTAGAAGGCGGTACTTTTACTATGGGTAGGGTTCAGGATGATGTTATGAGCGACTGGAACAATGTTCCAAGAAGGGTAACTGTATCTTCCTTCTATATGGATGAAACAGAAGTTCCTAATAAAGCCTACAGGGAATATCTCTATTGGACCAATCGCGTATTTAGCAACGACTATCCACAAATATATATTAAAGCATTACCCGATACACTTGTATGGAGAAGTAAACTGGCTTACATGGATGACATGGTTAAGTACTACTTCCGCCATCCTGCTTACCAGGATTATCCTGTTGTAGGAGTAAACTGGCTGCAAGCTAACGACTTTTGCAAATGGCGCACAGATAGAGTGAATGAACTGGTACTGGTACGTGAAGGTATTATTGACTGGAACCCATCCCCTTCAAGCGCTGACTATTTTAATACAGAAGAATATTTAGCCGGAAAATGGGCTGGAAAAGTAAAAATACCACTTCCTGATTTGAACCCTGCGAATGGTAAAAATGGTAATAATGCAGGCCGGAATGTAAAGATTGAAGACGGTATATTTTTACCTGACTATCGTCTCCCAACCGAAGCTGAATGGGAATTCGCAGCGCTCGGATTAATTGGAAATACCAAGGACGAACTTATTTCACAACGCAGAATTTATCCATGGAATGGCCACGCAACACGTAACCCTGATGAAAAGTATATTGGCCAGGAACTTGCTAACTTTAAGAAAGGCGCGGGCGACTATATGGGTGTTTCAGGTAGCCTGAATGATGCTGCTGATATTACATCACCTGTATTCTCTTATTGGCCGAACGATTATGGTCTTTACGGTATGGCAGGTAACGTGAGCGAATGGGTTATGGATGTATACAGACCTATGATGCCTTATGATGGTGATGATTTGAAGTCTTTTAGAGGAAATGTTTACAGCACGCAAGTTAAAGATGAGGATGGCATTGTAATACAAGACTCTCTTCAATATGATGCTGACAGCAACATTGTGAGCATACCCGGCCAGGTTAAAAACAGGGTAGTTGATAACAAGCATAAAGAAGATAACCTTGCTTTCCGCACAAACTATCACGAATCTGACGAAATTGACTATTTAGATGGTGATCCTAATTCAAGCGAAACTCAAGGCTCATGGGGTACTAATACACCTGGTGCTACCCAAGACAAGACCTTGATGTATTCAACTGGAAGCACTACACTTATCAGTGATTTAACCAGAGTTTACAAAGGTGGTTCATGGAAAGATCTTGCTTTCTGGATGAGCCCGGGAACAAGAAGATTTATGGATCAACGCCAGGCTACCGACTACATTGGTTTCCGTTGTGCTATGTCGAGACTGGGCAGCCCTATTGGAGTTGCAGGGCCAAGCAGCCGTTACTAATTAAAATATTATAAGTTTTATTAAAATCCCCGCTTATTGCGGGGATTTTTGTTTCCACTACCCTCCTCTCCCCTGTATTTACTCAGTAATGCTATGCATAATAGCTTATTTATGTACCTTTGTTGCCTATTTATAGCCATGCTCCCGGATAAAATAAAATCACTTGCTGCACAATATTATGAGACCATATTGGGGTATCGCAGACATATTCACGCTAACCCCGAGCTCTCTTATAACGAAAATAATACGGCAGATTTTATTATTTCCGTTCTTGAAAAGCATGGAATACCATATATACGTATGGCAGGCACAGGCGTTATTGGCATTATAAAAGGAAAAAATCCAGGCAAAACCATTGCCTTGCGGGCCGATATAGATGCTTTGCCCATTGAAGAAAAAAACGATGTTCCCTATAAATCAAAAAATAAGGGAGTAATGCATGCATGCGGGCACGATGTACATGCATCCTCCCTGCTTGGAACGGCCATTATACTTAATAGTCTTGCAAGCGAATGGAACGGAACCATTAAACTTATATTTCAACCCGGTGAAGAAAAGCTTCCGGGTGGAGCATCCATCCTTATAAAAGAAGGCGTACTGGAAAACCCTTCTCCCGAGTCCATTATAGCTCAGCATGTATTCCCTTCATTGGAAGCCGGCAAGGTAGGCTTTGCCTCAGGAAGCTATATGGCTGCCTGTGATGAGATTTACCTTACCGTAAAAGGCAAAGGTGGACATGCTGCATTAAGTGGCAGCCCAACTATTGTGAGCCCGCTGCTTATTACATCAGAGATATTACTGAAGTTGCAAGATACTTTTATGAATGCATCACAAACTTCGCCGGTTGTGTTCGCATTCGGCAAAATGATTGCCAATGGAGCTACGAATATCATCCCTGATGAGGTAGTGCTTGAAGGTACCTTCCGTACAATGGATGAAAACATCCGGACAGAAGGGCATAAGACCATTACTGAAATCATATCTGCTACAGCAAAAAAATGGGGTGGTGATTGCGACTTGCGTATTGAAAAAGGATATCCGGTACTCATAAATAACGATGACCTGACAAGAAAATTAAAAACAGCATCTGAAGCTTATTTAGGAGAAGAAAACGTAGTAGCGCTGGAACCCCGAATGACCTCGGAAGATTTTGCATACTACACCCGTTTAAGGCCCTGCTGCTTTTATAGGTTAGGTACGGGCAATGTTTCGGCAGGCATTATATCGGGCTTACACACACCCACATTCAACATAGATGAAACATCTATTCAAATAAGTATTGGCCTAATGGCATGGCTTGCCATTACCGAATTAAACTAATGCCTCTTTAGTTAGAAGCTATCTTTATTTTGGTTCCGGGAGCAAGATTTGCGGTTCCGGATAAGTTATTGAGCTTTTTGATAGTAGCTACAGATACCCCGGTACTTTGTGAAATGTGCCATAAGGTATCACCTTTCTGAACTATATAATAGCCTTTGTCTTCAGCAACACCCTTCTTTTTCTTAGCAGAAGAGCCTTTCGAATACAAGTATACCATCAAATGCTGTCCGGGATGAATAGCAGCACTCGCCAATCCATTCCATTCTTTAAGTTCGCGTACCGTGCAATGATACCTGTTTGCAATAGTGCTTAGGTGTTCTCCTCTCCTAACCCGGTAATATTCAACCTCAGGCATATTTTTTTGCAGAGCAAGTACTTGTTGGCTCGATACCGTATCTTTCCTGGCAAGTGCATAAATGGCATTTTCATTAGCCACAAAAGTGCCCACCTTTGAAACAGGAAGACAAACAGTATAACAGCCTTCTTCAGAATAAGGTATTACACCCAACTTGTAAGAAGGATTCAAATAAGCAATCTCGTTAAATGGAATATTGAGATAGGTAGATAGTTGTAAGAAAGACAGTTGTTGATGAACACAAATCGTATCTACATCAAAAAAAGTGGCATTGGGTATACCAGGATATATATTATGCGAAGTGGCATAGTTCATCACATAATTCACAGCTATAAATGCCGGAACATATCCTTGTGTTTCTTTTGGTAAATAAGGACGTATTTCCCAGAAATTCATTTTTCCACCGGAACGACGAATAGCCTTGCTTACCTCCATTGGCCCGCAATTATATGCTGCCAATGCAAGTTGCCAGTCATTAAACATTCCGTGCAAAAATTTGAGATACTCGCAGGCTGCAATAGTTGATTTAACAGGGTCATTACGTTCATCTACATAGGAAGTAACTTGTAAATTGTATAGTTTACCTGTAGTATACATGAACTGCCATAAGCCCCGTGCACCTGTTTTAGAACATGCTCCGGGATTCAAGGCCGATTCTACTACAGCAAGGTATTTTAATTCAAGGGGCATTTTATATCGATCCAGAACTTGCTCCATCATCGGAAAGTAAAGCTTGGAAAGAGCGAGAACCCTTGAGGTTAACATTCTTTTCCGCAAAGCATACATTTCGATATATTCTTTCACCACGCCGTTATATACCAGGTCGAATGGAGAATTGGCATCTAACTTTGCCATACGATCATTGAAGACGTTATCGCTATACCAGGGAATGGAATCAGCAGAGAAGTGGTACATAGATGACTTAACGACATCGTAGCCTTTTTCAAAAAAACCAAGATGCGCTAAGCTATCCAAGTTGGCAGCAATCGGGTCATCCGCAAACTTTAAAGAATCTTTTTTTGATAAAGTGTCATGCGGCATTGCCATAATCCTCCCTGAAAGAAGGAATGCAACAAGCATCGGCAGGATATAAGATTTCTTTGTAAGCATCATGCTTTGTACGGATAAATGAATAATTAGTTCCCGAAAATGCAATATTATGAATAACTATTTGTATTACAAAACAAATCGTGCAATTATATTCACGCCTTATTGTTCATTAGTTTTTCAGAAAATGCAAGTAGAGTCATCTCATCGTACTTGCGCGCCATAAGCTGAACACCAAAAGGCAGACCATTTGAATGCATTCCCAAAGGCAATGATATGGCTGGTAAGCCGGTAATATTAGCCTGTACGGTAAAGATGTCTTCCAAATACATTTTCACGGGATCGAGGTCATTTTGCCCAAATGGGAAAGCTGTTCCCGGGGTAGAGGGCAATAATATGAGGTCGTAATTTTTTAATATTTCATTGGTCTTTTCCACAAATATCCTTCTCACTTTTTGTCCACGGGCATAATAGGCATCATAATACCCGGTGCTTAATACAAAAGTGCCAAGCATGATACGCCTCTTCACTTCCTTACCAAAACCCTGTGAGCGCGATTTTTTATAAACTGCATCAGGGTCTTTGGCTTCCTCGGCTCTGTAGCCATAATTTACTCCACTGTAACGGGAAAGATTAGACGAGGCCTCAGCAGTAGTCAGCACGTAGTAAGTAGGCACGGCATAATCAATAAAAGGGAATGAAACCGGCTCTACTATATGCCCTTGAACTTGAAGAGAGGCAATGGTCTTTTCCAACTGAGCCTTTATTTCCGGGTCGAGCCCTTCATGTTCTATGCAATCACTTATATAAGCTATCCGAAGTTTGCCTGTATCTGCTTTTTTATATTCTTCTGTATAATTGGGAGACTCTTTTTGCAAAAGTGTACTGTCATATTCATCTTTACCAGCCATTATTTCCAGTAATAATGCAGCATCTTCAATGGTATTGGTAAGCGGACCGATTTGGTCGAATGAGGAAGAATAGGCAAGCAGTCCGTAGCGAGATATTCTCCCGTAACTTGGCTTCAAGCCCACTACTCCGCAAAAAGATGCAGGCTGACGGATAGAGCCACCCGTATCACTTCCCAAGGCCGCGGTGCAAAGTCCTGCAGCAACAGCCACAGCCGATCCTCCGGAGGAACCACCGGGAACCCTATTATTATCATGGGGATTAAGAACTCTTCCATAAGCTGATTTTTCATTCGAACTGCCCATAGCAAACTCATCGCAATTACAGCGTCCTATAATAATCGCATCTTCAGCAAGCAATCTTTCTACCACTGTGGAGTGATAGAGAGATACAAAACCTTCTAATATTTTAGATGATGCAGAAACACGATGGCCTTTATAGCAAATATTATCTTTTAGGGCAATGACCATTCCGGCCAGCCGGCCGCTTTTTCCTTTCCGTATTTTATCATCCACTTCCTGTGCACGCAACAAAGCTTCGTCACCAAACACCTCGAGAAAAGCATTTAGATGTTTATTTTCTTCAATCCGTTTTAAATACGATGCAACAAGGCTATGGCAAGTTGACTTACCGGCACTAATTTCCCTTTTTATTTCGCTATATGAATTCATACTGTTTGCTAATGGCTATCAGCCGATGGCTAATGGCTGATTTTATCTATTGCTTTTGCCAATGTGTGGTCCTTTTCTGTAACAATATCTCCCGCACTATGCGTGCTTAACCATATTTCGAGCGTATTGTAGGTATTCTTCCATTCAGGATGATGATCCATTTTTTCGGCAATCAAAGCCACTTGTGTCATGAATCCAAATGCTTCCTTAAAAGTTGGAAACAGAAATTTTTTATACAGTTTATTATTTGTTTCGGTCCACATGGCGTTTCAGAATTAAAAATTAATAATTAAGAATTAACAATCAGTAAGGAAGCCAATTTATATAAAATTCATTTTCCCGTTCGTTGTTATTTCTCCTGATTCATTACAATCCCATCAATTGAGCCCTTCAATTATTAATTTTTAATTATTCATTATTAATTGATTAAGGTGCTAATCTTTCTATTTTCCAGTTATCATTTTCAAAAGTATATAGAATCCTGTCATGCAGACGGCTTGCCCTACCCTGCCAAAATTCTATGCGAGACGGAATAACAGCAAATCCACCCCAAAATAGCGGACGTTGAATTTCTTTATTCTCATGCTCAATAATAAAGTTATGGTGCTTCTGTTCTAACATTTCCCTGCCGGGAATAACGGAACTCTGAGGCGAAATCCATGCGCCTGCCTGGCTTCCCTTGGCACGTCTTTTAAAATATTCATCCGATTCGGAAGGACTTACTTTTTCAACTTTTCCTTCAATCCTCACTTGCTTTTCTATTGACGACCAGAAAAAAGTCATCGCAGCAAAAGGGTTCTCAATCAATTCTTTTCCCTTGCGGCTATCGTAATTAGTATAAAAAACAAAGCTTTCATGTTCTACCCCTTTAAGTAATACAACTCTTGCCGAGGGCTTGCCATCTTTTGTAGCGGTAGAAAGAACAAGTGCATTGGCCTTATCCGCTTCGCTTTTTACAGCTTCTTTAAACCATTTTTCAAACTGAATAAAAGGATTCGTGGCAATTTCTGTTTCATCAAGTGGTTTATCCCCCGAATGATATTGCAGTCCTAATATTTCCTGGCTCAAATTACTCATGTCTCATTAATAAGGAATGCAAAAGTACGAAAGAATAGCAGGAGACATAATCTCAATATATTTATATCACTCTTTCCTTCCCACTTTCAGTATAATATCCCAAGTTATTTTCTTTGTGGCAGTTAGGTCGCCCCATGCGTTTTCCAGGTCTTTCCTTATTAAATCAATAGGATCTTTGTGGTTGATTTTAATATATTGCTGTGTACTTGACCAACTATGAATATAGCCAATTAAAAAGTCAAAATTTGCCGTTACTGAAGTTTTGAAAGATGGTGCATCTATCCTCTTGAAAGGAAAAGGTATGGTATTATAGTAATTGGTTATGTAGGCCCGTTCAGGTGGCCAATATTCACCCAAAATATCTTTTACCAAGTGCTTGAACAGAGGGTCAATGGTTTCATCAATACGGCTTTTATAATAGGCCCACGCTGCAAAAACACCTCCGGGTTTAAGCACTCTGTTTACTTCTTTGTAAAACATATCAAAATCCATCCAGTGCAAGGCAGATGCGATAGTGACCAAATCAACCGTACCCGGTTCTATCCCGCTATTATCTGCCAATGCCACAGCATACTTTACTTTTTCATTTGGCGCGGCGTTTTTAATTTGTTGTTCGCTTCCGTCTGTTGCTATTACACTACTAAAGTAATTGGCTAATGCAGTGGCTGCCTGCCCATTTCCGGTTGCACAATCCCATGCCAAAATATGCATAGGAACCAGGGATGTCAGAAACTGGAAAAGTTCATCAGGATAATGGGGGCGCGACTTTACATAAACTTCCGATTGCGCCGAAAAATAATCTTTGAATTCCATAAAAACCTACATAGTAGAATGCCAAGTTATACAAAAGTACGAAAGAATAACGGCTTACTCTCATTACCAAATTATGCACTTGTAAACCCCTCTTTTGTTGCTCTTTGCCTCTATCAAAATCTGCTGTGTAAACTTATTATTTTTTCTCCATTAAGTTTTTCTGATTGAAACCATTAAAACATAAATAAAACACAACGTAATTGACATCATAACACAATATGTAAGGTGTTACTTTGCGTCAGAAAATCTGTAGTGATACGGATTAAAATATTAATACAATAAATTGTTAACGCTATGAAAACAAACAAAAAAGAAACAAAGAACGGAGATGAATTTCAAAAAGAAATGGAATCTATCCGTAACGGCTCATTTTTCGGAGTGGCTCACCGTGGAGTAGTTCCTGTTCAATTGCATAATGGCACATCGCAACAGGCCGGTTTTGCAAGCCACCAAACGGTAGCTCCTTATGCATGGGGTATACCTCCTTATGTTCCTGCCTATGGTGTTCATGCCTATGCTCCATCACTTTATCCTCCCATGCAAAATCCTTCATTTTTCCCGCAAACCCAACAAGCGGTAAATCCTGCATTCATCGGCTCGCTGGAATTTAATCCGCTGGTAAATATCTGCGAAAATGATGAAGAGTACATTATCGAACTGGTTACCCCCGGTTACCATAATGAAGATTGTAAGGTAAAAGTAAAAGACAATGTGCTGTATATAAATGGAAGCCGTGAGCACGATGACGAAGATTTCTTCTATACATTGAAAGAATACAGAAGTTCTTATTTTGAAAGAGCTTTCCTTATTTCGGAAGAAATTGATTCTGATGAAATTGTGGCTACCTGTGCCAATGGAATCCTGACCATTACTCTTACTAAGAAATCGGAAGAAGAACGCCAAGAAAAAGAAATCGAGATCACCGAAGAAGAACTTGCATAAGCTCTTGCGTTTGTGTTGCCAAAGGGGACCGGTGTTGCGTAATGCAATACCGGTTTTTTATTTATAGAAAAATAGTCAGTTTCAATTATTTTGTAGTTTTAGGTCTTCAAATAACACCCAATGAAGAAGACTATTTTCACCCTCTCATTTTTTATTATTGCACAACTGCAAGTATCGTATGCCCAAAAAGGTTCTCCTAAGATGGCTATGCAACACCCAATGCATCACGATAGTTTAGCTCCCGGTAAAAACGACAGTGTTCCTCCCCCGGTAGTTACCCACCACCATATAACCATTGGCGGAAAAACAATTAACTATACTGCCACGGCTGGATATATGCCTGTGAAAGACAAGGACGAGTCGGTAAGGGCGAAAATATTTTATATTGCGTATACCGCTGACGGTGAAGACGCCAACAAACGCCCCGTTACATTTACTTTTAACGGAGGTCCGGGTTCATCATCTATTTGGCTGCATATGGGCGCCATCGGACCTGTAAGGGTTCATTTTGCCGATGATAACGGAGCTGCTCCTACCCCACCCTATACCTATGGTGATAATGAGAACTCCTGGCTCAGCTTTACCGACCTGGTTTTTATTGACCCTGTTTCCACCGGGTTTAGCCGCACAGTTAAAGGAGTTGATCCTTCTAAATATCATGGGTATAGCGAAGACATTGCCTCGATGGGAGATTTTATCCGCATGTATACTACCCGTAACGAACGCTGGGGAAGCCCTAAATTTTTAACCGGAGAAAGTTATGGCACTACCCGTGCATCCGGACTTTCAGGTTATTTACAAAATGCGTACGGCATGTACCTCAACGGAATAACATTGGTATCATCCGTATTGAACTTTGAATACATTGACTTCGCCAGAGGCAATGATTTGCCTTATGCCTTATTCCTTCCAACTTATGCCACTACAGCCCAATTCCATAAAAAGCTTTCACCTGAATTGGAAAGCATGAACATTGCCGACCTTGCCAAAAAAACAGAAACATTTGCATCGGGAACGTATAGCTACTTTTTAATGAAAGGCGACCAGGCTCCCGCTGATTTAACGAATAAAGTAATTGATAGCCTGAGTTATTTCACCGGACTTTCGAAAGAATATATCCGTAACTGTAATGAGCGCATTTACGATGGACGCTTTTTCAAAGAACTCATGCGTACAGATGGCAAAACAGTAGGCAGGTACGATTCGCGTTACATGGGCGAAGATGCAGACGATGATGGTGAAAGCCCATCCTACGACCCAAGCTATTCTGCGGTAAGCGGCTTGTTTAATGGCGCTTTGAATGAATACATGCGCAAAGATTTGAACTACAAAAGTGATTTACCTTACGAAGCCCTTACCAATGTTTGGCCCTGGCCATCTACCGATAACAGCTATCTCGATGTATCGGAAACATTGCGCCGGGCTATGACGCAAAACCCCGGTTTAAAAGTGATGGTATGCTGTGGATATTACGATTTGGCAACCCCATTCTATAATGCCGAATATGCGGTTGACCACATGGGCCTGCGCAACGATGTACGCAACAATATTATTCTGAATTATTATGGCGCCGGGCACATGATGTATGTTAACAATGCCGATGATGCCAAGCTAAAAGCCGATGCCGAAAAATTTTATCAGAGTGCGGTAAAGTAAGTCGGAGCCCGACAGGTAATTATTAAAAATTAAGAAATGTAGATACTAAGCCCCATTGCCAGACTAATAGTACAATAAGTACTGCTACCTCTGTAATGATAAGCCAATAGTATTTTTTTGTATTAAATATAGATTGTATTATAAAATCTAAAACTAAAAATACAACACCAAAGAAAATGGATGGTATTAATGTAAATACAGCGGCCCATCCATGGTTATCATAATTACTTTTTGTAATCGCATTGAAGAGGTACCATACAATTATTAAAATGCAAAGTCCGGCTAAAATATTTAATGGGGATACTCTATATTTCTTCATTCAACTCATTATTGGTAAATCGGATAATATAACAAGAGCCTTTATATCTCATTATTTGCTCATCAAATATAATACATTACTCTTTCAGAAAATATTTAACCAAATAAACTCAGGTAATAATTTATCTTTGACACATAAAATATCTCTATGAAGAAAATATTCTTACTTCAATTACTTGCGTTTGTTATCACTGCGGCATATTCTCAAAATAAAACCCGGACTTATCTTGCTGACCCTGAACTTGCTCCACGCGATCACAATGTAGAATATTCTCATCTGAAACTCAATATTGCTTTTGAACCCATCAAAGGATTGGTAAAAGGCAAGGTTCTACTCACATTTACAACCCTCCACCCCACAACCGATTCCATTTGGTTGGATGGTATAAAAATGAACGTTCAAAAAATTACACTTAATGGAAAGGATGTCAAATATAAAACCGATAGCGCTGGAATTACTGTTTATCCAGGTATTAATTTGGGATGGCAAACGAAAGATTCTCTTGAAGTAACTTATGAATGTACTCCCCGGAAAGGCATATACTTTATCGGCTGGAATGACCCGAATAACATAAGCCGAAAAGAAATATGGACGCAGGGTGAAGGGGTTGATAATCGATTCTGGATACCGATGTACGATGGCTTTAATAACAAACTGATAACAGAAACCATTGTAACCTTTGATAAAGATTATAAGGTGTTGAGCAATGGTACCCAAGTGAGTGTAAAAGACAATGGAGATGGCACTAAAACATGGCATTACCGGATGACACACCCGCACGATGCTTATTTAATTATGCTGGGAATTGGTAAGTATGACATTGACGAAAGAAAATCGAAATCAGGTGTTCCCCTGCATCTTTATTATCCTCCCGATTGGAAAGACAGGGTAGCCGCAACCTATAAGTACAGTGCCGAAATGATTGATTTTTATGAAAAAGAGATCGGCGTGAAATACGGTTGGGAAAGCTACTCTCAAATTCCCGTGCAAGATTTTATGTATGGCGCTATGGAAAATACTACGGCAACCGTTTACGGCGATTTTTACATGGTTGATGACCGCAGCTTTCTCGACAGGAATTACATAAGTGTAGATGCGCATGAATTGGCCCACCAATGGTTTGGCGATATGATTACCTGCCGCACCGGTTCCAGCATGTGGATGCACGAGAACTTTGCTACCTATTACAGCGCTCTTTTCGATAAGGAGGTTTTTGGAAAAGATTATTTCGATTGGGAAAGAAGAGGATTTCAGAATGCAGCCATAGATGCCAACAATAAAGACCATAATCCTATTGCCAGCAGCATGGGCGGAGGCACACGCAATTACCCGCAAGGTGCATTCGTGTTGAATATGCTGAAGTATGTGGTTGGCGGTAGAGAGATGTATAATAAAGCTATTAAGTATTACCTCGAAAAACATAAATATGAAAATGTAGATGCCCACGATTTGCTTATCGCTTTTGAAGAAAGCACAGGCATGTCGTTGGACTGGTTTTGGGAAGAGTGGTATTTGAAAGGAGGCA
>Ga0207037_10091_pt1 | contig 31465 bp, 32 predicted proteins | sample Alteio_BWMinCont_75_FD_153268 | JGI IMG/M metagenome (GOLD analysis project Ga0207037, IMG submission 153268) | Enriched cells from forest soil in Barre Woods Harvard Forest LTER site, Petersham, Massachusetts, United States -... | ecosystem: Environmental > Terrestrial > Soil > Temperate forest >... | reverse complement strand
ATATGATAAAAGCGAAAATGAAGTTATTGGCAATGGTTGTAACAGTACTTGGAATCAGTGGATCTTCTTCAGTTAGTTTTTCTTCAGCTAAAAATTTTTCGAGTATAGGCGCAATTAGTTTTGCGCAAAACTATAGTGGCCCAGCATTGGTGTAGCAATCTTGCGACAGCGAGTAGCTTAATCGCGACAATTACGAAACTTCGTAAAAGTCCACGTGGGTGGACTCGCTCTTTCCATTTTTCAAAATAAAACCAACGCATTCGCGTTGGTTTTGTTCTGCGTTCAACTATTTAGCTCCAAATAAATCCCATCTCACCGACTGGCCCGTTCGTTGCACTATTAATAGGTGAGAGGGGAATTCGAAATCAGATTGAGACTCTCTTTTTAATCAGTCAGAAAAATATGCGGTACAGTTTTTGTAGAAGCGAATGGTATAATCCATGTGCGACAGGCGCAAATCCTTTCTATAAGGTCTCCGCCGCTTCACAGTCTCCAAATAATCGACTAAGGCGCTTCTTTCATGCTTGGGCAAGCACGGACCGCGTGAGCAGTTCTACCACCCTCGCCCGTTCTTCCACCTTCACCCGTACGACCGCCCTCGCCAGTGCGCCCACCCTCGCCGATTTTTGAACTTTCTGAGTAGATACCGATGTACTTACCCATTTCGCCATTCTTGATCCCATCTAAGAATTTCTGACATGATGGGCTACTTGAATCCAATGAGTCGTTGAGGGCCGATAGTTCCTCTAAAAATTCTGGAGTGTCGTAGTTGTGAGTTGTAAAAAGCCACTGGAAAAGGCCCGCCTTAGGAATTGAACTAAGTCCTGCGACTTCCTTAATAAGGTTAGATCGCAGGTTTTCTTTAAAATAAGCTTGCGACAATACTTTCAAGACCTTATCTAGGTTCTTATCATGCACGTTGTTTACGATATCACTTATGACGGCCTCAAAGGTCAGGGTAATCGAGGACTGGTTTTCTAGGTATAGCCCTTTTAGGGAGTCGCTGGCTGACCGGTTATAAAGAGACAAATCAGAAAGCGGTTCAAAGGGATGTAAACTTCCGATTTTGGAAAACAGGTCTGAAAGCGAGAGGTCCTCCACGATTTTTGGCGGAGAATAAAACTTATATTTTAAGTCAATTTGAGGCAGGGCGCCGGAAATGTAGGCCATGACCTCGTCGTTAAACGTCGCTGTCTGGGGTGTAAATTCCAATTCCGAACCCGCAGTTTTATCGCGAATCAAGTGATCTAGTTCATGTACTAAAAGGGAGGCGGCATCAAATGGCCTCTGCTCGGGGTCAATGTAAATCGTCCCATTTTGACATTCAAAGGCACCAAGAATTTTATATTTTGTCCGTTTCTTAAATATTTCAGTCTCTAAAAATTGGGGTCCTAAATCTTTGCGTAAGTCTTTTGTGAGGGGTTTGATCTTCTGTCGGTTTGCCATAAGTATTCCCAACAAAAGAAGTTTCACGCGGCCTTGGGTGTATAGGCTGCTATCCTGACCGAGTAAAGTCGTCTTGTCTTTTGAGTTTAAAAGAAGCCAGAGGGATCGTACAAAAAAAGAAGAAACATGATCACCTGTAAGTAAGTGGTTTTTAATCTCGGAATATAATTTTCCTAAGTCTTGATCTGTGGTGCCGTTCTTTGCTTTGGAAAGACCTAAACGAGACATACTCCACTCATAGTCATGTAACAACGAGTCAATTTTAAATTCAGGATCAGGAAATCTTTCCGCATTTAGCAAAGTAGAAGGAAGATAGGAAAGAACATGCGGATATTGTAAACTCTCCGATTGGGATTTAATAACTGAGGTCAAGGTACAGTGAACAAGATCGCCCGGTTCTTTACAGTTTCCGAATAGTGGGAGAGATTTTTGTTGAGCTTCAGCCAAGTGAGTTGTCATTATTAAAATAGCGAAAAGATAAAAGAATATTTTCATATAATAATGACCTCGTCGTTCAAATGAATCTTTCCGGCTCGGCTGACAATATTTAATTTCGTCTCTGTTCTTATGCGAGAAAGTAAGGTTCTGATAAGATTATCATGATTTAATGAGTGGAACTCATTTTGTCCCCATAGTTTTTTAAAAAAGTTTTCTTTAGAAATGGGGCCTTTCCTCAAGATGTTCACTGCGGAGTTTATTTGTGGCCGTACGGACATAAAATATAATTTTTGCTTTCTCAACTGAACCCAAAGCGAGTGTTCTTCAATGAAAATGCAGTCAAATTGAGCGTCAAGGATTGGGTAGACGTCTTTACGGTCAGGAAATTTCATTGACGTTTTCATAAAATCATTGATGCCTTGAGAAAGTACGCACTTTGAATCGGAACCGTCTTCAGTCTCTCTCGCAAATCTATCGACCCTTGAAAAATCACGTCTTGCTGCTTCGAGGTGTGGAGCTAAAGTTTTCTTTTGCTTAGCATTAACGGAAGTCCAAATATCAAGGAGAGATAGCCCCGCATAGAGTTGGTCGCCCATAGAGTTTGCTATGAGAAAACAGGCCGCGGCCTCAGGGTAAAAGTCTTCTTTTTGTAGTCTCAAGATATCTATTTTAACCCGTAGATAAGTCAGAAGAACGTCGAGATTGACTTGACCAGCTCGCTGGCGTTGATTGAAAAGGGCTTTCAATTTTTCAAAGGCATATTCAGGAGAGCGAGTTCTCGCCCACAGCCGGACTTTTGCCGTATCTGAATAAAAAATAACGGGAGAGAATGGGTAAAGTTTTGCTAGAAGGGAAACACTATCAAGGTCACTCTTGCATTGTTCAAACTTCCCTAATTCAAAAAAGGCGTTTGCCCTTACTTGATATGCTGCCATTTTTGTGGGACCAGATAATGATAGTTGAATACATTCAGAGCCCTCTTTAATGCTCGCTTCAAAATCTCCGGAAAAAAACGCAAGACGGCAGGCTTCAAGTTTGACTTCTCCAATGTCGTCTTCCTCTGACATCTTATCTTTAATTTCAGAAAGCATTTTTTGGGCATCTGCAAGCTGGCCCATTGATAGTTTATTTTTTATCTTCTCAATGACGGGGAATTCTTCAATGAGTTCGAGAGCTGACGCAAGCCGATAATCATTTTTCAGGATTCGTGCAGCATAGGCTTTGAGATAGCCCTCTTTTTCGAACTCTTGAAAATCACCTTCGGCGAAAGCTGCTTTTTCAAGGGCTCGTCTTTTTGAGAGCTTGTTATTGGAAGTACCCACAAACGTCACCTCTTTAGAAGCAAGACCCTTATGCAAGCCTCAAGCCCAATCTAAAATCCGATTAAATGGAGATGGGGCCTAGTGACAATGTTAATTATGTAAACAATAGGCTCATTTTTGATTTTTCTTCATAGGGGTAAATAGTGACAATAAAAAGCTTTTTCATGTAACGGGTAGGTAACATCTATTTACAAGAGGTGACGTGTTTCTAAGTGGGTTTAGGTTTAAATTCCATTTTCGAAGATTTTTTGGAGATTTTATGAAACTATTTTTACTTTTATTTAGCAGTTTATTTTGTCTTAACGTCAACGCCCAAGTTCCATTTTCCTATAGTGAGGCGCAAAAGGATTTTGCCAGTGGGCGAGCACCAACTGAAGCTGAACTCACGGGTCAATGGAAACTTATCGCGATGGTTTCAGCCCCCGGTTCTCTTCTTGATTCAGTGAACACAATAGGTCCTGACGGCAAACCCCACAATGGAACTTATAACCCCAAAGGAATTTTGGGGTCAGATCTCAAACTCATTTCCTATTATCCAGGAAAAGTGAATGACGGTGGTTTTCCTCTCAACGCTCTCTCCTTTGAGCCAGAACAGCTTTTCGACGGGAGCACAGCTATAGAGGTAACTCTCTCTGGACTCGGAACGGCTACAACAAAACAAGGACCTTACCCTATTACTTTGAGTGCCCTCGGAGTTTCATTTCAACAACAAGGCTATTCTCAGGCCGGTGGGCCAAATTATAACCCTAAGGATTTTCTTCCTGGGGGTGCATATTACGTCCGTGGGATGTCAATCGCTGAATTTGATTATCCTATGAATTTTTCTCAATACTTTTCAGCAGCATATGTTCCTACGGGAATCAAGCTTGGAGCTTTTTTTGACTATACCTGTGTTGTCACAGGAAATGGGGAGCGTCTCCTTTGCCACATTATAATAAATTCGCCCGAAAATTTGGGATTGAATCCGAAGGATGTGAAGGCTGAAGGCTATCACGGATACGCAAAAATAAAGTAAGAGAGTTTTAATTTAAAGGGAGTCATTCGATGAAATATTTATTTTTTTTAATTTTAAGTTTGTCTGCCGACTTGGCTGTGGCAGATTGCGATGGGTTAGCTAAATCAAACTTTGCCACTATTCATACTTTTACTGTGGGGAGAGGAGTCTCTGGGCCCGTAAAAGGAAGTTGGACGGTGGCTTTCGACAACCCAGAGAATGGAAAAGCTAGGCTAAGAAGCGCCGACTATACGCTGACAGGAGCCTACCAATGCCAGGGATCTGAAGGGGAAATAACCTTTCAAAGCCTAAATGATGTGGCTCCGCAAATCGTCGGCTATTACAATCAGGATACCGAACTCCTGATCCTAAATGGAAAATGGTACAAGAAGACAAACTAAAACTTTGAAGGGTAGTGGGGCACCTTGTATGCCTTGGCTACAAACTAAACCTTGATAAGCCAGGGTATCTTGAAATTGACTTTGAAAATGCCCCACTCATTCAAGAAATCTTTGCCACCTTTATCAGGGAGGGCTGTTTATCCAAAACCGGCAGGTCGCTCAATATGATCGAGGTTTCCGTTTAAAAAGGCTGATGGAAGGTGGCGGTGATAAGCCGCGCCTTCCTTATTTTACCGTCGATAACCTCCATCACATTTTAACTAATCGGGCTTACGTTGGTGAGCGAAGGTACAAGGTGAAAGATGAAGAAAAAATCGTAAAGGCTTGTTGGAAGGGGATTATTGATGAAACCATATTTAGAAAGGTACAAACCATGATGAAAAAGAATAGGTACAGATTCAAAAGTTTTTCAGAGAAGAGGCATAATTATTTACTCACGGGTCGCGTATAAAGAAGTTTTTTACCTGCCGTCCAGGTCGTCACAAAGCTCCAGACCTAGAAAAACGAATCTGGGATGAGGTTTTTCAAATCCTCATACAACCGGAACGAGCTAAAAAATTGATCGAAAAGGCTAAAAATGCCCATGAGAGTCAGGGCAATGTCATTCGGGCTCAAAAACTCAAAGGCAAAATCAAGGGCATAGAGGAACAAATTGATTCTTTAGCTGAACACTTGGCAAAGATTCCAAAAGACGGTTTCACCAACCCCAATCTTTACCCAAATGAAACGCCTTGAAGATTTAAAAGCCAAAACTCAAACTGAACTAGATGAGTTTATCAAAAACTCCAATGGCTTTGATTTGCCCGCAAGCTTTAAGAATTATGAGGAGTTTGTCGCTTTAGCCCGACGAATTCTCAATGACCCAAAGTCAGAAGCCTCCAAACTTAAGATCATTCAAAAGATGGTGCATAAAGTTGAAGTGAGAAAAGACGGCTCTTTTAGGCTCCATTATTACGTTGGGCGGGATCAGATTGCGGTCAATCATTGGGCCTTAGAAAACCAAAATAACGCCGTCACAGGCACAGAAAGTACAAAGGGGAAGGCCTTAAGTGCGCCTTCCCCTTCAAAACTACAAAATTCTCATTTACTTAGTTCGCAAACATTGACAAATGGTGCTCATGGCCAGAATCGAACTGGCACGCCCCGTGAGGAGCCCAGGATTTTAAGTCCTGTGCGTCTACCAATTCCGCCACACGAGCATTAGGTACGATCTTGAAATGATAGTAGTAAACATATACTTAAACTCATTGACAGTTTCAAATGACTTATCTACTTTTTGAAAACAAACTTAAAAAGAAGGATGAAATCGGTGGAAAAGTTAACAAAAGAAGATATTCGCGGGCCCGACGTCTTTATTTCAAATATGCACCGGTTCAGCGAGTGGGCTTACAGTTACAGGAAAGTCATATCGGGAGTCCTCGTTCTCATCGCAGTGGCAGCCCTGACTTGGGCGGGGATAGGTACATATTCTGCAAAACTAGAAGACGCCGCTGCTGAGACCCTCTTTTCTGCGGAGAAGACCTTAAATAAGGTCGATCAAAGCTTTGAAGTCCCCCCTGCCAGTACCGCTAACGTTCATGCCCAAGGTAAACCCGTCAAAGACGGTAAAGCCTTGGCGGTTCCCACGGGCAAATTAGAGGTCGATTATAAAGACGTCATCGAACAATTAAGAGATGTCATTACGCGATTTCCGAAAACTCAGAGCTCGGTTATCGCGGCATTAGATTTGGCCCGGATTTATCAAAATTATAATAAAGCTGACGATTCAATTTCTGTTTTGAATGGGGCTTCAGCAGTCGCCAGTCATCCCGCCACCCGCGGCCTGGTGTTCCAAGGGTTAGGCTTGGCTTACGAATCAAAAGGAGATTGTGTAGCGGCCATAACTCAATGGCAAAAAATCATTGACGATAAGACGATGGCGCCCTTCCAACCCAATTCCCTTATCAAACAAGCCCTTTGCTATGAAAAGTTAAACCAAAAAGACAAGGCCATTGAGATTTTTGGCCGCTTCGATGCAGCCGAAGCTGAACGAAGACAACTCTTAGAATCTTTGGCTACAAAATTTCATATTAATTTAAAAATGCCCCTTCAAATGCAGCCCAAAGATGCGGTTGCGGCTTTTGAAAAGGAAGCAAGTAAGTCCCACGATGTTCAACGTCTTGAAGCTCTGCTTTCAGATCGCGATTCAGTGAAAGCGGCAAAAAAATATCTTCTCCTTTTAAAGCAGGGCCAATCATAAATGAAGTTTTATTTGTGGTGTGGTCTTGCCTTAGGACTTTTAACTCAAGGGTGTGCTTCCGCTCCGACTGAGCGTCACGTTAAATTTAAAGTGGAGTGGATTAGAAGTACCCTAAATAAAGACTATTATGGTTACCGTCACGACGAGCGAACGGCCCCTCTCATTGATGGATCAACTCTTTATCAAGGTAATGCTGTCGATAGTTTTGTGGCTTTAGATAAAAATACAGGACGCCTCCTTTGGCGTAATTCAGTTACTAACGGCGTTGATTCAGGTTCAGCGACACTAGAAAATATGCTTTATTTTGGAGGAAGCGACGGCCAGTTTTATGGCGTAAATAAAAATTCAGGGAAAATCGTTTGGACTTTTCCAACCCGCGCAGAAACCCTGAGTCAGCCTCTAATAAATGAAGGTGTGGTTTATTTTCTAGCTGGGAATAATATTCTCTACGCTTTAGATTCAAAAACCGGAAAGCAGCTTTGGTTTTATAATAGGGGAGAGTCAAGTTCTCTGAGTATTCGGGGCGGGGCACGACCCACCTTTTATAAGGGAACCCTATATCAAGGTTTCTCCGACGGATTCTTAGTGGCCGTAAATTCCCGAGACGGATCTATGCTTTGGGAGAGAAAACTCAACGGCAACTTAAAGTTTGTGGATGTAGACGCAACGGCCTTTGTCGATGAAAATAATATTTGGGTTTCAAGCTATGATGGAGCCCTATATTGCTTGAGTAGAGGAGATGGCCAAATCCAGTGGCGATTAGAAGATGGCGGTGCCACTCCCGTAACAATCGATGGGGAAACACTTTTCTATTCTTCTATTAATCAAAACGTTTATGCCCTCAACAAAAAGACCGGCGTTCAAAAATGGAAGTATTCTTTTGAGGAAAAATTTGGTGTGCCAACCCAACCCGTTCTCTATAAGGGCTTGGTCCTATTTGGTGCCAGTAGCGGAAAGTTAATCGCATTAAGTGAAGTCACGGGGACCGTGGCTGCAAGCTATGATCCAGGTCGCGGAATTTTTGCTACTCCTATTATCGACCCCGCAAGTGGTTTAGTTTATGTTTTTTCAAATGAAGCTAATGTTCATGTGTTGAGGCTAGCTTGGCAACGCCCTCAAGATGAATTGGAATGGAACGAATAATGGCAAAAATAATTCTTATATTCTCATGCCTCATAGTAGCGGCTTGCGCCCACGATCAATGTAATAATGTCCCCCAGAGGCCACCGGCAAGTGATGGAGTGGCCGAAAGCACACCTGCCCCAGTCCCGGCAGCCCCCGTAATCCCTCCCGATTCCCTTCAAGTTTTTAAACCTACCGGTGAAAAACAATGTTCAACGGGCCCTGGGGGTAAGCCCAGGGGAATCCCCTTAGATGAAATGCAAAACACATTGGCCTCAAAAAAAATAACTGTCTTTGAGAGCCACACTCAGTCCGACGGCAAAATGCATATGGAACTTTGCGGTTCACCCTCGGGTACAGTTCATGTTTTCACAATTTCAAAGAAAGACCTTAAGGCAGCTGAAAAATTAGGCTTTAAGCTTTTTATTTCGAGGAAGGGGGCTACGGGCCCCCCTTGACCCAGTCCTAATTAGAAATCCCAGCTCGCTGGGTCCCAATCAGGATATTGGTTAATGGCCCGATTCCCTTGAGACGTATTTGGGTAGATTCCGACAATGTCTTGGTCCACGATGGTCATATTAACTATGTAAACGGGCTGCATATAGCGATCGTTACAAGCAAATTGGTAATTTACGAATGTATTAGCCAGATAGGCATCTCGGCCGTTGAGGAAGGTGTGCGAAACCCCGTAAGAGCCCACAGCTAAATTATTTACTGTCCAACGGTTTGAACTACGAGTGTTGAAATTTGCTGAACTAGCCGTATAAGTTTGGTTTGAGCCTGTGGAAACGGCGAAATACATCCCCCTAAATTCGGGAAAGCTTGGGACGATCACAGTCGCCGGTCCACTAAAACAGGAAGCATTGATCGGGCTCACTGAACAATCCACAGCTGTAGTTACCCAAGATGGGAAAAACCCTGCGGTGTTTGAAGCCTGGTAGTAATAGGGCTGGAAAGTCACAATTTCACAAGGCGGAGTTTGATCTTGGGTGCCGACGTTGACTGTCCAGGTAAGAGTGCTAAAATATAAACGTCCTTCAGGTATTATTGGATTACATGTGCTGACGTTTCCTGAGGCCGTTCCCGGAGGGATCACACAATCAATTTCTGTGGTTGTTGGGCCGCTCGAAGTGCCCCCACCAGTCACTTGATATTGGGAATTTAAAACGATCTCAAAAGGATTAACTCCCGTGAAGGGAACCGCAGTTGGACTAGGGGTTACTGTCGGTGTCACCGTCGGGGGAGAAGTGGGAACCGGTGTAGGAACGGGTGTAGAAGTTCCGGAGCTACTATTTTGCACCCTCGTTCCGCACGCGGCCAAAAAAATTAATGGTATGACCGATAATCCAAACTTCCCAATAGATTTCATCTATAAACGTCTCGGTGAATTAGCATAGTATCTTTAGATATTATCAGGGACTTAGAGGGTGCCAATGGAGTCCAGATCTGTTAGCCTCCCCAAATTCTAGGAGTAGGTCTATGTCCGATAAGATTTCTTATGTTACTTTAAGTACGGGACTCTTTATTAGCCTTTGCTTTGCGACAGCCTGTACAACGTCAACTTATAAGTCCACACCGACTTCTGTTTCCAATCCCCCAAGAATTCTTGTACTGGGGTTAGATGGCATTTCCTATTCTACATTCAAAAAGCTTCAAGATGGAGGCCATTTCAGAAACTTCAACGGGGTTTCGCCCATGATCGCAAGTTTCCCCAGTATCAGTGACCCCAACTGGGATCACCTCTTAGGTCTAGGACCCGAACCCGGCTTCACCAAGGCTTTCTTTGACCCGACAATTAAAACGGCCAGTGGAATGGGTCAAGAAAACGGGTCGATATTGGCTCATTTTTCAAAAGAACCTGAGTATGAACGGGCCGTAGATTTCAAAGTGGATGGTGCCCTTGAGCACTTAACAACTTTTATTTGGACGGGAACAACGGGCCGCTATCTCCTTGAAAGTTTGGAGAAGAATTTTTTTACATTCTCTAAACCGGCAAGAGATATTTATTTCGCCCTCATTATCAATTCGGATCTCTTAAGTCATATTGAAGGCGAGTTACCTTTGATGAAATTCTTAAGCGAGATCGAAGATCATATCGATAGTATCCAGAAAAAATATAGAAAACTTTATGGTCGGGATCTGGAAGTCGTTTTAGTGAGTGATCATGGGAATGCTTACTTTACCCCGGTAGATATCGATTTTCAAAAACCCTTGGAAGATTTAGGCTGGAGTTTTCGTAACACTTTGGCTGGGCTTCGGGATGTGGCCTTTTATGTTCCTGAAATTTTAAGTTTTGGTGCGTTTTATTGTTTCCCCACTTCAGCCAGAAATTTGGCCCTAGACTTTTCTAAATTAGATCGGGTTCAGAGCACGATGTATAACGACGGAAAGAAAATTCATATTCTAAGCGGGGGTGGCCTTTCAGAAACAATTCTTAAGTACGATCCCACGACAAAGTTTCTAAGTTACACTCTTGTGAAAGGACACGACCCTTTAAATCAAATTCAATTATTCAAAAAGGGGAAACTTGGGTACCAAACTTATTTTGACAAAACAAGTGAACTTGAATACCCCAATGCTTTAGTGAGAATTTGGGAAGGCTTTAATATTAACTCCAAAACTAAACCGATGGTCCTTGTCAATCCCCTCCTCGGTTCAGTTTTCGGCAATAGCACCCTAAGGTTTTTTACAAATATCCGGGGTTTTTCCAGCTCCCACGGGAGTCTCCACCGAGACGAATCCCGTGGAATCTTTGTCTCTACAACTCGAGAGTTCCCGGCCATTCGACCCCAAGATTTTCGTAAATACATTTCTGTGGAACAATTAAAAAAGGCATTCTGATTTATAAGAGCTCTGGATCGATTTACCTCAGATCCGTCTAAGGCCAATTTGCGCTAATCTCGGGTAAGAGGGGTGCGATATTAAATAAAATAACTGTTTCTATATGTTACTTTGTATCAGAGTCTGGTATTTATATTGTCCGGAAGTAGAACGGATTTATCTTATTTATTCGAAGAATGAGAAACAAGACCTTTCGGGCTGTTTCGCACTCGGTTTTTATTTGGTTTCTGACCGTCGAGCCGTTTTCAGATTTAACTTTTCCCTTTGCAATACAGAGGTTATGGAGGTTAGTGACTTCGAAAAATCGGAAGTGAAAAATGACTTTCTTGTCCACTACTAGCGCTTTCTGAGACGAGATCTGTTATGAATTCGGCTCGCGTTTTAGGAAATTCTCCTCTGAAAATTTTGAAAATGCTCTGCTCGTGAAACCAGTGGGCATTTTCCAACATGATTATTCTGCCTGCGTTTTAGATTTCGTGGAGAAGTTATAGAGTCTGACCCTGCCAAGCCAGGACTCTGCCTTTTCGTCGGCCCCATCAAGAAGTCCATGCCTTTCGCTCCATTTTTGACGGAACAACCACCCCAAAAACCAGTTGATTTAAATTTCAAAAAGGTCACACGCAAAACACATAAGCTTTTCTTCACGAGACGGCCCTGCGATTGCAGCGGATTTGCTAATACAACCCAAGACAACTTCCTTTACACGTTCATAATCTTCGCGGCTCAGGGATTGAACGACAGTGTAGTGAATACTTGTTGAGCTTCTTCTTTGGGCCTCAATCATTGCTTGCTGTCGCCAATTGGAATGATGAAAAATAGAAAGCGGCGATGCCTTCGAGATATGTTGTTCACGCGCACCGAATTTCCATCTGCCTTTTTCAAATCTAACGGAGCCCCATCCGTGAAGAGTTTGTAAAATATTTTTTACCTGCTGTTGCGGCAGATGCAATTTTTCGGAGATAGCTTTTTCCGTTTGATACTCTGGGATACTCACAAGGATATGAATGGCCGTCCAATACCAACTTGAATAGTAAGTGAGATCATTTTCGTCATTGGATGCTGGAGTACGGTCCACAACATGTGAGAGGTTCTCGTGTTTCCGTTTAAGTTCGGAATTTTTTCGCTTCCAATACTCTCGATAGTCAGCAGATCCTGCGCGCTCGACCTCCAAAAGACCCAGAAAATATTCAGCTTCGTCCTCAGATAATTTCCAGAAACGTGCGAGTGCATAGGCCTGTGCCGGTGTGAAATGGGCCTCGCCTGAAAGCACCCGGGACAAATAAGGGCGTTGACACCCGGCTGCCTTGGCAAGCTTAGTCATAACTCCCCAGTTCTCTTTTTCGATCGAGATTCGAGCCTTCAAAAAAGCCTTGTAGGTTGAATACGTGTAAATACTTACTTCCGGCATATATGTAACTATATATTACATATTTCGTAACTTTGTAATAAAAATGTTCTATCAAAAATAGAAATTTGGGTGCATAGATGGCATGGGTAAAAACTAAGAATTCAGAAGTAAGGAGTATTTGTGATTCGATCTATTATTTTCCTAGTAGTAATAATGGCAACTGTATCATCGTTTGGCCACTTGTCTTATGGTTGTGACAAGTGCACCTCACCTGTTAATTGCCTAATTGGGAGATCAAAGATATATGGCCCCAGCTACAATGCTATCTTTGTCGGTGGCAAAGAGACGGCCACACCCTATTCGGATATCGAAGACGCTCTCAATAGCTTAGACGAACTTCAACGTGCTGGAATTTGTTCAAGAGACCCCGAAGGCCCCTGCTCGATTGGCAGATCAAAAATATACGGAGACGGTTACAACACTGTCTTGGTTAATGGCAAGGAAGTGGCGACCCCTTATTCAGATATAGAAGATGTTGTCGATGCTTTGGCTAAACTTCAGAAAGCGGGCATCTGCGATGGTGATTGCAGCTCAAAATAAACTAAAACCTAAGATTTGACATTATGCGTTAATATATGCGATATATAGTTGCTTGTAACTCCAGATATTTATAGAGGCTGCATCCATGTTCTCATCCTTCACGTACCTGACTTTTATTCTGCAAATCTTCGCACTCCTGATGTTGCCAGCATCAACAGTTTTTGCCGGTCCGGGTGCCAGCGGGGGTGGCGACGCGACAGCAGCCCAGTTTGTTGAGGTCGCACAAAGGGCAGGCGACCAAATTGATTCAATTTGTATGGCTGCTTTGAGAGATAAATCTTCTGATCCGCAAACCACCAATGCTTGCTCCTATGGTCTTGGACTTCTGGATGGAGGCATTTACCCAATGATTGCCCGCCCCACCTATCGCAAAGGGGGCCCCATCGCGGTGTTGAAAAACGAGATTGTCCTCTTAAATGTTCTTCGTTGGAACGATCTAGAAATTGAAACCGATCCTGCCAAAATACCATCTGCCCGAAAAGAACAGATTAAATGGGCCCTTCATATGCCTTTGGTAATGGTTCAAAGGGAAAGGAAAAGTTCCTTTAAAATTTCAAATGAACTTTTGGAGTTACTAATCAAAAATGGTGTCAACTTAGAAACGTTGGTGAATGGACCTTCAATCTTAAGACAACCGCTGCTTTCAGCGAATACTGTTATGAAGACCTCTGTTTCCAGTGGTACCAGCCCAAAAGCTATTGCAACACAATTTTCTGGGGTCGCGATGAGTGCTTATAAGGAACTGAGTTCAATATGCACCATCATCGAGCAAAATCCTTCGGATCCAAGAAACGTAGATCCCAACTCGGTAGTATGTCACTTTATGGCTTATCCTCATTTCACTGTTGAGCCAGACCATAGAGACTCAATTCTCGGCAGGGATGGAAAACCACGCGATGCTGGCAACAACGGCGCTGATGCAGTTTTTCTTGACGTCGATCGCTGGCTTGACCTTCAAAATGTTGAGCCGAGCATGATTTTGACTGCTCGAATTAAGCAACTTACCATCGCACTCCATGAAACTCTTGTTCTTGGACACCAAGAACTAAATGATTCATATTTGATTTCTGATCAGGCTGTAAATTTCTTGCTTAAGAATGGTGCTAATCCCATCGAACTTGTCGGTGAGCCTGCAAAAACTATTAGCCAATAAGTCGTGCTTCAAAAATGGCAACGCCCCAAAAAGTTCAGAATAAAAGTCAGGCGGACAATGAACTCGCGAATTTGAAAATCGCTGACTTAGCTGGGCGATAGAGATTTTGCACCCAAAAAACTTTCATCTTCGAGATGGTGCTCAAGAACGCACTTTAAAGCCACAGTTTTTCCGATCCCGTGGGCACCCGGAAGCTTGGCTTTGTACACATCCGCCATTCCGCCAGAAGCAATTTTACTCAAAAGTATATATTGGCCAATGCGGCCCAGTTTTTCTTCAGCCAAAGTTTCTAGTCCTCAGATTCTTATCGTGATTTCAGTGATTTAATTTGACTAGGCTAAAGCCTAGAACGTTAACCTGGAACTCTTCCTTAGACCTAAAAGGGGTGGGGCTCTGCCGCCACTGTATTCATTAATGCATAGGCGGCAGCCTTTTAGAATGCAGTAACCATTTGGGTATGACTTTTGATTATGGAAGTATCACCCCTGTCGTGGCATTTAACGGGACTAAACTGTCAGCTACGTTTCCCTGGTAGGTACTGAAACTTCCACCCACGTAGATATTTCCTGCTCCATCAAGAGTTAAAGAGTAAACTAGACTACTAAACCCCGTACCTCCGGGGTCAAAGACACCATTAAGAGTTCCATTGGTTGTATCCATTTTCGCAATGTAGTTAGCCGTACTTCCCCGGTAGGTGGTAAAGCCTCCGCCGGCATAGATATTTCCTAAACCATCAAGAGCTAAAGACTCAACGACAGTATTAAACCCCGTGCCTGCGGGGTCAAAGACACCATTAAGAGTTCCATTGGTTGTGTCCATTTTAGCAATGTGATTAGCCGTACTACCTTGATAGGTGAGAAACCATCCGCCCGCATAGATATTTCCTAAACCATCAAGGACTAAAGAGTAAACTAGACTACTAAACCCCGTACCTGCGGGGTCAAAGACACCATTTAGAGTTCCATTGGTTGTGTCCATTTTAGCAATGTAATTAGCGGTGCTTCCCCGGTAGGCAGTAAATTGTCCACCCACATAGATATTCCCTAAACCATCAAGAGATAAAGTGTAAACCCCACTATTAAACCCCGTACCTAGTGTGTCAAAAACGCCATTTAGAGTTCCATTTGTTGTATCCATTTTAGCAATGCCATTAGCCGCACTTCCTCGGTAGGTGGTAAAGCCTCCGCCGGCATAGATATTTCCTAAACCATCAAGAGCTAAAGACTGAACCCAGGAATCAAACCCCGTGCCTGCTGGGTCAAAGGCACCATTAAGAGTTCCATTGGTTGTGTCCATTTTAGCAACGTGGTTAGCTGTACTCCCTCGATAGGTAGTAAATTGTCCGCCCACATAAATGTTTCCTGCGCCATCAAGAACTAAAGAGTAAACTAGGTTATTAAACCCAGTGCCTGTGGGGTCAAAAGTAGTGTCCAGTGTCCAATTGGATGCGTCTAGTTTAACAATGTTATTAGCAACGGTGCCCTGATAGGTGGAAAAGGCTCCGCCCGCATAGATATTTCCTGCGCCATCAAGAGCTAAAGAGGTAACGGTACTGTTAAACCCCGTGCCTGCGGGGTCAAAGACGCCATTAAGAGTTCCATTAGCTGTGTCCATTTTAGCAATGTTGTTAGCTGAACTGCCTCGGTAGAAGTTAAAGAATCCCCCCACATAGATATTTCCTGCGCCATCAAGAACTAAAGAGAGAACCTGATTATTAAACCCCGTGCCTGCTGGGTCAAAGACGCCATTAAGAGTTCCATTGGTTGTGTCCATTTTAGCAATGTAATTCGCTGTGCTTCCCCGGTAGGAAGTAAATTGTCCGCCCACATAGATATTTCCCGCTCCATCAAGAGCTAAAGAGTAAACCCCACTATTAAACCCCGTGCCTGCTGGGTCGAAAGTAGTGTCCAGTGTCCAATTGGGTGGGTCCATCTTAGCAATGTAATTGGTTGTCCTTCCCTGGTAAGAAGTAAACAATCCACCTACAATCCAACTCCCATCAGGGAGCTCCACCATGGCATTAAGGCGACCGTTAAACCCACCCTGCAAATTAAAACCTGAAGCTGGAGATCCATCGGCCGGGTTAAGTTTCATGGCATTGGGCGCACTATACGGATAAACCGTTGAAAATTGACCTCCGACATATAAATTTCCAGCTGCATCCATCGCAGTGGCATAGACAGTTCCATTGGTTGCGGCCCATACCATAGAAGAGTTATTAGAAGAGTTTTGAGGTGCCTGATTATTATACCAAGTAATTCCACCCCAAATGCGACCGCAGCCACTACAAAAGAATAAGAGAATTACGAAAGACGAAAGACGAAAGACGAAAGACGAAAGACGAAAGACGAAAGACGAAAAGTTTAATTTTCTTCCGAAAAAACGCAAGTAAACTTCTTTGAATTCCGAACTTTTCTTCTGCATACATAGTGCCACATAGTTATCGTGAAAATTAGACAAAATCTTGAACACAAAATCTTGAACCCACCTAAGCTGAAAGCCTAGAACGTTAACCTGGAACTCTTCCTTAGGCCTAAAAGGGGTGGGGCTCTGCCGCCACTGTATTCATTAATGAATAAAGTGCTTGGAAAGCGTGTCGATCTCGCCCTACCACATTGGCGCCTGCCTTTACCGCTTGACCAGAAGTTAAAATTATTCCCTTTTGGGGCACTGACTAAGCAGGTTGAAGGGCGCTTAGGCCAACTCCTCTATATTAATGTCGATGGCAATGGTTTGGGAGACGTCGACTCCCTTTCGCCTGCCTATGTTAAGTTGGTTTCTCAACTTCAGGTTGGAGGTATAATTCCTCATTTTGGGATTTCCGGTTCTGGAGTTTCTTTTGAAAAACGATCTGCCGAGGTAGCAAAATTTCAACAAGCATCAAGGTTTCCTCTACTAGTAGGCGCAGACAATTTTGAATATATGATTCCCGAGACCCATGGCCGGGTTGTCCACTTAGGCATGGGATTTGGCGGCGGTTTTTTAATGAATACTGGCGGACAAGTTACCGAGGCATGCTTAGGAAATTTGACCTACATCGACGGATTCCTTGAAAGGTCGATGGGGGTAAATCTCGCCCTGGGGCCGACAATTGATAAAAGTTCACGATGGGGATTTGCCGGATCGAGTGCTGATGTTGTGTACCCTTGGGCTAAGGATATTTTAGATTCACTTAGACAAACTAATATCTTAAATACCATTAAGCATTTCCCTTATACGCCTGACGACTACAGCCTCCACAAACAGACGGTAGATGAAAAGCTAAGCCCGCAAGATGTTCAAAATAGAATTGAAATATTCACTAGGCTAATGCCTGCCGCTGATTTGGTTATGACGACACATATATTCAATTCGGAAATTGATTCAAGAGACGTTGTCACCTTCTCAAGAAAATGGATTTCAATTCTAAGGAATAACTTGAAATTTAAAGGGTTAATCATGACAGATGGGCTCTTTATGTTCGATCATTATCCCGAAAATATTCAAAATATGTCGGCAAGATGGAATGAAAAATCGGATGTCTCTAGCAGAATCTCCATTTTTGCTGCACGGGCAATTCTAGCTGGTCATGATCTCATTTTTTTAGAGGGAGATGCTGCTCAAACTCGTAAAGTCTTCAAAGATCTCCATTACATCGCTTGCCAGAACACAAGAACTGGCGAACTTCTGAGAGACCGAATAGATGATTCGTTTGAGCGTATATTGACTTTTAAGAAGGCTCACCTAGGCGTTCTCTTCCCAAGAAAAGGAGCACGACCCGACTTAGTTAATGAGGCAGCTCACGCCTTTAGTTCTACGGTGGAATATTCTGGATTGGTAAGGTGGGAGGATAAATCCACTTGGCCATTGCCTTTTCAAAGAGCCTGCAGTGCCAATGGTGACTTTGTTACGCTCCGTCGCCAAATTGAGAAATAGCCCGCTTCAGAATCACTTATTTCGACGCCAAAGAGCGAAAATGAAAATATATTCTTCCTGATTTCAGAGACCCTCAAAAATTGTGCGACATTATACGGAATTTTCGACCGAGTGGCCGAGAGATTGTGTCTTCTAGAAAATTCCCACTCTTAATAACTTCTCCCTCTACGGCCACGAAAGAGAGCAATTTGGGCCAACGGACATTCCATTGCCGTCCGTTTGGAATGCGAATCAAGAAAAAATTTATACGCATTCCAGAATTGTGGGCGGTCAAATCTTTTGATATTGTGCTCACACCAGATGACTCAATCATGGCATGTAAATGATTCACTTATCGTCACTCCATTGAAGATCATCACCGGCCGAGCGCAGGTAGACCTGAGGTGGTTTTTGGGGTGCCGGGCTTGCCACTTCGGGTTCACTGGCTGGAGTTCGAATAGTTTCTGGAGCACTTGTCTCCATGGCCACAGATTCTTCCGAAGAATTTAGCTCTGCTGACTTGGCTGCAAGATCACTTGCGGCCTGTTCAGCATCAAGCTTAGCATCTTGAACTTCTTTAAGTTTCAATTGAAGGTTTTTATTAAACTCTTGAACTTTTAATTTTGCCATACGAATTTCATTGGCTTGCCTGGCATATACAAGTTTATCTTGTTTAATCTTATTTTTGCGATCGGCCTCTAATTTGGCCATTCTTTCTCGCATTAGCGTATCTTCTTTAATTTTTTCAAGGCGGACTTCTTTTAATTTGGCTTCTTGAATCTTGGCCAACTGCCAGGCTTTTTTTGCCTCTAACTCGGCAGCTTTAACTCGCCCCTCTAGTTCACTGGTGTCTTGTTCGGGTTGGGAGGCGAGATTTTCCACCTGGGCAGCTACTTCAAAAGTTCTCCACCCCGTTTTAAAGTTGCCATGGCTTGAGATAATTCTCCAACGGTAATTTCCAGCTTTGACCGCAACTGAGGCTTGTTCCCCTTTTACCTCGGTTGAGGCGGTTTTTCCATTATCAAGATTTTCTATAACAAAGGTCAGTTTATTTTTTTTAATATTAATGTCAGATCGCACTTTCCAAGAAAATCTAAGTACCCCAGGCGTAACCTCTGAATTCATTTCTGGTTTGAGAAGTTGAACGAAATTTGGTGGAATCTTTTTTTTCTTATCTTTATGTAATGAAACTGAGAGTCCGTCATCGTGAGATGGGGGTTTTTCCATTAGCGGTTGTAAAACACCGTCGTCATCTCCATTTTCAGTGGAGAACCCTGAGCTAGTGCTAAAAATGATACAAACACTAGCCGTAATAATTATTATGGCTTTCATTAACAAATCCATCACACTATAAAATCGTCATAAAATAGACTTTTCTTAAGGGAACTTCTCTTAAGGGGAGGCTCTTGAATTCGATCTACATATAACCAATTGAAAATACTACATTTTAGCTAGCACCTTATGATGCTCGAGTCTTCTCTATTTTTACCGAGAATACAATCGGACAAGACCTATATCTAGTAATCACTGGCTCGTGTTTTTTTGATCACGCCTTTGAAGACGAATCTCGCGACGTTTAATGGCTTCTTCGTAACGCCGTTTGTCTTCTTTGCCTTTTGGAATAAATTTAGGAACGGGAATGGGTTTGCCATTTTGGTCAATGGCAACAAAAGTCAAATAAGCAGAAGCGGTGTGGTGCCTCTCCCCGGTTTTGGGATCTTCAGCATCCACCCGCACGCCTATTTCCATACTTGTTCTCGCGGTGTAATTCACTCTTGCCCGAATGTGAACAAACCATCCTAGTTTGATCGCCGCCACAAAAGCCATATCATCGATACTGGCTGTCACAACTTGTTTTCGACAGTGCCTCTGAGCCGTTATGGCTCCAGCTATATCGATCCAACTCATAACTACGCCCCCGAAAATTGTTCCGAGAGCATTGGTGTGACTTGGTAAAACGAGTTCAGTCATTACGACTTCATCGTTTTCCTCATTGGGCATCTACTTTATCTCCGGCACCTGCGATGTTAAAAACTAGATGCTGCCGTTATTATTTCCGGAATTATTCCCAGGAATAATTCCGGAAGCGCTGTAACTAATAGCAGCTGCAGGTTGTGCAATCGTTGCACCAGCGTTAGCCGTACCGGCAGTTGGAGCTTGTCCATTGTTAACGAAATCAACATGGGGCACGCACCAAACGATTAACTGAGCACGACTCTTCACTGCCATCTTTTTGTAAATATTTGTGAGATGGAATTTCACCGTTTTTTCAGTAACAAAAAGTTGTCCAGCGACTTCTTTGTTGGACAATCCCTTTGAAACGAGTTCGGCTACTTCGGCTTCTCTGTGGCTAAGACCTTTTTGGGTTAATACGTCCTTGAGCATCCTTGCTCCCCCTGGTTAATGGTTTCACAAAACTTCCTATAAACTGTTTAATGAACCTTAAAAACTTTTAAAAACTAGACCTGCTTCAACTTGACTCAGGTCTCTTTTTTAGTATCGCCCTTTGTTCCTGCATCCATACTGGAAAGTTCTGGCGACACTCCCCTCATACCAAAAGCCTAACAGACTCGACCCATGACCACAATACTTTGATCACAATTATTTTCACTTTTGTCTGGTTTTTTTGACGCGCCAGACTAACCGAAATTGGTTTATTGGAGTTTCAAGAAGTTACGGTGTTATTCAAGGCGAAAACAGTAACATTTGAGGTAGCGACTCTCTGGACGATTGATAATCCAAGGGTGGTCTAAGGGCTGTTCCCCTCGATAAACGACCTGCGCAAGCCTTCCTGATCCTTGAAAGACTTCCTTTAAAAGAAGCTCAAAATCGGCTTCACTCAAATGAAAACTACAGCTGCACGTATAAAATAGTCCGCCTGGTTTCACCTTCATAGACGCCTGAAGATTTAGTTTTTTATAACCTCGTATGGCTTGATCCAAATTCTTTTTTGATTTCACAAATGCGGGAGGATCACAAACAACAATATCAAAAGTTTTTGGTTCAGAACTTAGAAAATCAAAAACGTCCGATGAAACAAGTGTGGCGCTATTCTTATCAAACTGATTTAACTCCAGACCTTTTATAACAAGTAGAAGAGCTTCCTTACTTTGATCAACAAAGGTCACATGGCTTGCATTTCCTTTAAGTGCACTTAAACCCCAACCACCGGAGTAAGAGCACAAATCAAGAACGGTTTTTTGCGCAGAATTTTCCATAAGATGTTTTCGATTCTCTCTTTGATCCAAGAAAAATCCGGTTTTCTGCCCGTTTATAAAATCCGCTGCAAAACTTATGTTACCTTCTCTGACTTTCGAATTTTTTAAGGAACTCTCATCTCCTTTGACGATCTCTACAAAATTTGGAGCTCCTTCCAGGGTTCTGATACTCGAATCAGCACGGACCACGATATTTTCAGGATCGAAGATTTCGGAGATTGCCGAAATTATATCGCCCTTGGCCTCATCCATACCTTTGGTATTCAGTTGAACGACCACAGTTCTTTCATAAATATCGATAATAAGTCCTGGCAGAAAATCACTTTCTGAAAATACGGCTCGATATGAGCCAGAGTTTCTTAAAGAATCAAGGCGCTTTTGATTGGCTCTTCGAATGAGACTTCTAATTAACTCTTTACGGTCCTCAACGAAGGCGAGGGAACAAATTCTTCCCGCAATTAAAGATTTGGGATTAACATAACCATAGCCTACAAATTTTCCTTTGGACTCAAAATTGACCCAACCCCCAGGAGTGAGTGTGCCCATTCTCGTTACAAATTCGTTGGCAAAAACCCAAAGACTCCCTGACTTAATCTGACCGACAGCTCGCGGGGTAATCTCACAGGTGTCAGTCGGTTTTTCCGTTAGCAGCGCGTCTTTCACAACAGATTAAGCTGACGATTTTTTAAATTTTGAGTGTGTAGAACTAAACCATCTAAAATATTTTGTGCATGGGTTGTTAACGATTCAGGCAACCCCGCTTGTTTTGCGACATCAATTCCGTAACTCCGATTAGCGGGGCCCTTTTGAAGTTTTCTAAGAAAAATAAGTTGGCCTTTATGTTCTTTAATTGTCATATGGGAATTAATAATCTGAGGTCGCTGTAACGCAAGATCTGTGAGTTCGTGATAATGGGTGGCAAAAAGGGTATAGGATTTAACTTCGGTAATGAAATGCTCTAATACGGCTTGAGCCAGGCTCATTCCATCGTAGGTACTCGTTCCTCGCCCGATTTCATCTAAGATAACAAGGGAATCATTTGTCGCTGCTTTGATGATTTCAGCAGTTTCCGTCATCTCAACCATAAATGTTGAGAGCCCCTGGGCCACATTGTCTTGGGCCCCGATTCGAGTAAAAATTTGTTTCAACATAGGAAGTTTTGCCTCACTTGCAGGAACAAAACTTCCGCAATGGGCGAGAAGCGAAATAAGGGCGACTTGCCTCATCAAAGTACTCTTTCCCGCCATATTAGGGCCAGTCAGAAGAAGGCACTGTGATTCGCTTAAAGTAAAATCATTGGGAATAAATGGTTCTCTTAAACTTTTTTCTAAAACGGGGTGCCTGGAGGCTTTAAAATAAAATCCAGCTTCTATAAATTGGGGCCTGCAATAATTCTGCTGGGCGGCAAGCTCTGCAAAGCTCATTGATAAGTCGAGAGCCCCCACCTGAGATGCCAAATTTAAAAAAGTTATTGCATCACGAATGATCTTATTTTTTAGATCTAGAAAAATTTGAAATTCTAAATCACATCGCTTTTGCTGGGCGGAGAGAATTTTTTGCTCTAATTCACTCAAATCTGTAGTGATGTAACGTTCCCCTTGGGCCATGGTTTGTCGTCTCACAAAATGCCCCGGGACTTTATCCAGATTGGATTTGGTCACCTCAAAAGAATAACCGAATACTGAATTGTATTTTATTTTAAGACTTGTGATTCCAGAATTTGTTTTTTCCCTATTTTCAAGTTCTGAAAGTTTTTGTTGAGCATGAGTATCAAGATTTACGTATTCATCAAGGAATGCATTCACATTTTCTCTGATAATGCTTCCTTCTTTAACGGAATGCGGAAGCTCGTCCCTTAGAGTCTTGGCTACTTCGTCGCTCATTTTCTTAGCTTTTGAAGTATCAAAGGGAAACATTTTTTGCACTTCTGGATCATCGAAGACCTCTGAAACAAAATTTAAAGCTTTCCCCAAAGCCTGAAGATCGCGGGCATTGCAAAGAGGGTTACTCAATCTTGCCACTTTTCGCTCTAAATCACCGATAGGAGAAAGTTTTGAGCGAATTTTATCTCTTAAGATTGAATTTCTAACTCCGAGTTCAACGCGATCAAGTTCTCCAGTGATAAGGTCAAGATTGTAAAAAGGTGTGCCCAGTCTTTTTCTAAGGAGCCTCGCTCCCATTGGAGTCTTAGTGAGGTCCACTGCCCAGCAAAGGCTGTAATCATATTCTCCGTCAGTTCTTTTAAAAATCTCAAGATGCCTTAGAGTTTGGGGGGATAATTTTAGAAAATTCTTTTCTAAACTTTTCGGCGACCGAATAACTTTTGTAATTTCCTCCCCTTGGGTCTCGCGAACGTATTCCAAAAGAAAATCTGCGACACTTTGCTCAAGTTTAAGGCTTCTCAATGTTATGAGGTGCGGAGTCTGAAAAGGAAGAGTATCTTTTGTAGCGGCGACAAATTCTTGGGGATTAAGTTTTTCAATCCAAGCCGAAAGCTCCCCCCGGGAAAGTTCTTGGTCCACCAAAATCTCTCCGGTGGTTGCGTCCACTGCCGCCAGATTAAAGGAGTTCTCACCTAGTTTTATTACAGCCGCTGTAAAGTTGGATTGTGCGGGCTGGAGTGTTTCTGGATCATAAACAAGGCCAGGGGTTACAACCCGAGTGACAGCTCGCTTTACAATTTTGGCTTCTTTAGATTTTTCCGATGCGTTTTCGATTTGATCGCAAATCGCCACTTTCAGGCCTTGAGCGAGTAACTTATTAATTTGAGGCCCAATAGAATGATGGGGGACCCCGCACATAGGAACTTCTTGCCCTTGGGTTTTACTACGGGACGTCAGTGCGATGTTTAAGAGAGGTGCAGCTTTTATAGCGTCGTCAAAAAACATTTCATAAAAATCGCCCATTCGGAACAGCAAAATCTTGTCCAAGTGCTGGGTTTTAATATCCCAGTATTGCTGCATAAGGGGCGTATGGCTTTGGGCCTTTGGAATTTCCATAGAGTGTCTAGTATTTTTAGTGGGTTTGCCTCGGCACGTCAAGAATTTCTTTCATGCCTTCTTGGAGACGTAAATATTATTTTTCAAAAAAAACCTTAAACACCAATGCTTCGCCTCCTTTGAGTAGTCCACTCCAATTCGGGGCGAAGAGGCAATTTGGGATAAAGAAATCTTTGTGCTTGTTTCTTCAATAAAAAGTTTTGAGCCATTGAGCTTTTGGCCGTTCAAGTCTCGGGTGATGTTAAGGGCCTGGCAGAGTTTTCCTGGTCCATTTCCAAGGTTCTTTTCGACAGCCATCTTTCGTAACTTTTTAATTTGGCCTAAACCTTCGGTGCACTGGATTGCCCGAATCAAGACGGCCTCGGGATGCCCCGAACCTTTTGTAACGGCATTCAAGCAAAAATGCATACCGTAAATAAAATAAATATAGGCATGTCCCCCTTCACCCCACATCACTTCGGTCCGTGGAGTTCTTCTCCCTCCAAAAGTGTGGGCGGCGCGATCTTTAATTCCGAGATAGGCTTCGGTTTCCACAATGATCCCCGCTAGCCTTTTCCCCTTATGAATACACACGAGGCGTTTACCCAAAAGCTCCCGTGCTACTTTTTTTGTATCACGCAGATAAAATTTTAGAGGTAATTTTTTGGACATTACTTACGTCAGAGCCTCGATAAGTTTTTGATAAATGCCGTCAAAACCGCCGTTACTCATAATTAAGATTATATTTCCGCTTTGGGCGTCTCTTTTCAAAGTTTCAATAATTTGGGTCACGTTCTCAGCGGTTTCAGCATGAACGTTGGGCTTAATTTTACTAATCTCTTCCACAATTTTCTTGGAGTCAAATCGGTCTTCCTGGGAAATTTTACTCTGATCATAGGGCTCAGATATTATAACTTGATCAGCTGTACTTAGAGTTTGGGCAAAGTCATGTTGGAATATTTTTCGCCTCGAGGTAGCTGATCTGGGTTCAAAAACTGCAATGATCTTAGATTTTTTAAATTTCTTTCTTACACCGTCAATTGTTACACGGACCGCAGTGGGATGATGGGCAAAGTCTTCAATAATTGTAATCCCTTGGGGGCACCCAATAATTTCTTGGCGCCTTTTCACTCCCTTAAAGGTCCCCATGGCTTCTTTTATAACTCGGGGTTCTATTTTGAGATTGGTCGCCATGGCATAAACGCTTAAGGAGTTTAACAAATTATATTCTCCCATACTTTGAGTCTCGAGGGTGTCAAGTTTCTTTCCTTTAAAGAAAACTTCGAAGGTTGAAATTTGCTCTCCCCAATTAATTTCTCCCAATGTCCAATCGGCATTTTGTGTTCCATAACTTTCAACACGATTGCATTGTGTTGACTCCAAAATGCTCCAGATATTTTGATCGGCGGCATTGAAGATAAGTTGTCCGTCTTTAGGAATAAGTTTAAGTAACATTCGAAAGGCGTCTTTTACGGCATCAAGATCTTTATAAATATCAGCATGATCAAATTCAATGCTCGTAAGAATGACACTTCTTGGCCTGTAATGAATAAACTTTGGAACTTTATCAAAAAAAGCGGTGTCGTATTCATCTCCCTCAATTACAAAATACTTTCCTTCTCCGATAGAGAAGGTTTGAGGAAAATTCAGCGGGACTCCCCCAATTAAAAAACCAGGTTTGAAACCCGCCTGATCTAAGACCCAAGAACTTAAAGCCGTTGTCGTCGTCTTTCCATGGGTTCCGGCAATGACAATAGAGTGGCGATCCTTTATAAGATATTCTCCCATGGCCTGGGGTAAGCTCATAAATGGGATTTTTGATTCAATAAGGGCTTGAACTTCGGGATGACTCTTACTCATCACATTTCCGACAATCACGCGATCGGGCTTTGAATTTAGATTCTCAGGTTTGTAACCTTGAATGATTTTAATTCCAAGGGCCTCTAAACGCGTGCTCATGGGGGGATAAACATTTTGGTCACTCCCGCTGACCTCAAAGCCCATGGCCTTAAGAAGGCCCGCAAGGCTTCCCATTGCCGTTCCACAAATTCCCATCATATAAATGTGTTCTCTTTTATTTTTGGTCATCGATGATCTCCCAGACCATGTCATGCAATTCTCGCCTTAGATATTTGAATTTCTCATTGGTGAATTTGGGATAAGTTCCGTTGCTTAAAATTGTAACAACGGCCTTACGAGTGGGATCAACCCACAGACTTGTCCCCGTGTACCCCACGTGACCAAAAGCTTTCAGAGAGACTTTTGTTCCTGCTGTACTTGAAGGGCGGCTCGGTAAAGTGAATCCCAAAGCCCAGTCTCCTTTTTTAGCGGGCACAGCTCGTTTTACAAATTTTTTAAAGGTTGAACTTTTGGCAAGCTGAGTTTTTTTTCCGTTATAGAGATTTAAAAACTCTTGACTCAGGAGGGTCACATCGCCTCCCGTGGAGAAAAGTCCTGCGTGACCTGAAACTCCACCTAGGCTCCAGGAATTGTCGTCAAAGACTTCCCCTTGAACAAGCCCTCGTTCACGATTTTTCCTCGTCGGCGCAAATAGTTGCGATCTTATGTTTCGTTTTTTTGGATTAAAAAAAGTATCTCTCATTTCTAATTTTTTAAAAATAAAAATCTGTGCGGCCTCATCCAGAGGCATATCTAAAATCTCTTCGATAACCCAACCCAAAATAATAAAATCTAAATCCGAATAAACGCATTTATTTACCTTTTTTATTTTTTCTTTCTTAAAAATAGACTTTAAGGCGAAAATTCGATCTTCCTCTGGGAGATTTTTTAACATCTTATAAAATGGCCGCCACGCCGCAAGACCTGAATCATGCCTCAACAAATTTTTAATTTGAATTCTGCCTACAGGTGTATTTTGAAAATACTTAAGGTAAGTTTCCACTTTTGCATTGAGGTTTAGAATTCTTTCTTCAAAAAGTTTCATGCAAAGAGGAACGGTCACCATGATTTTTGTCATGCTACCCACGTCATAAAATTTTACGTTTGGCCCTAAACTTATATTCAGTAAACTTTTATCTTTTGCCCTAGCAATAATTCTTATATTTCGCGGATAACCGTTTTTACGGGCCTTAGAAATTAATCCTTGAATTTTAGACCCCACGACCAAAACCTTCGATAACTTCAAAAGACTTTTTTATCCCTGTGTTGATTCTGACCTTAACTCCCAGGGGCAATGTAAGGCGTATACTTCCGTGGCCAGATCGCACACCCATAAGGCAAGGCACCTTTGATTTTCCAAAATGACGCTTTAAAACTGTTTTCCAAAGGTCCCTGCCATCGGGCTCGCCGCACTCGGTAAAATCACCGATGACAACCCCTCGAAGATGCTTAAACTTTCCCGCTGACTCTAACTGCGTGAGAAAGCGATCAAGCCTATAGGCCCTCTCCCCGATTTCTTCTAAGAAAAGGATTTTCCCACGGGTATCAACCTCCCAAGAACTCCCAAGAGAACTTGCAAGGATCACAAGATTTCCGCCCACAAGTTCCCCGGTGGCGACCCCTGATTTGCCAAAGGATTTTAAACCGCTGGTAATTTTAAGACGAAATTTTTCATCAAAAAGAGTTTTCTTAAGAACCGCTTTCTCTAAGGTAGGAACTTTCTTAACCCCGATACGATCAAAAAGCGGACCGTGGAGCACGGGCCATTTCCATTTCTGAATAAAGAGAAGGTGAAGGGCTGTGACGTCACTCATTCCGATAATCATTTTTACGTGCTTGGGTTTTTTGTCTTTGGCCATAGCTTGGGCCACGGCGTACGAGCCGCTTCCTCCGCGTACACACCAAAGAGCTTTAATGTCTTTTCTGTTGAGCATAGCCCTTAGACTTTTAGTTCTTTGAGCCACGGTGCCGGCGAAAATAAAATCCCTGGAAAAAAGATGTGAACCATAAACTGGAACTAAACCCATTTTTTTTAAGGCTTTAATACTGGCGTTGAACTTTTCGCGACTAAAAGTTGAGCCCGGTGCAACAAGTCCGACACGATCTCCCGGTTTTAGCATCTTAAGTTTGACCATGCTCCATTGTCAGTACGTTCCCCCTTATTTTCAAGGGAAATATCTCTCAAAGATGAGCCTCATCAATACTTAGAATTCGCGCGAGATTAAACCGAACTTTGAACATTTCTTGCTTAGAAACAGCGCCAAGTTTTTGGAGGATACGTTTCGTTGAAATCGCTCTGATTTGGTAGGTGTCAATGACCGAAGGTTTTTTAAGCCCTGCTAGTTTTAAATCCATTACGGGCACGAAGATGGGACTACTCTTTTGTTTGGCGTCGGTAATTGGCAAAACGATTACCAATTCAAGAGCCGTCAGGCCGCCTTCAATTATGAGGCAGGGCCGTACCTTGCTCTTTTCAGCACCCATTGTCGGATTGAGATCAACTTCAACGATGTGGCCCACTTTATAGTCACTCAATGTCATCGCCTTCGATAGTCTCGAAGGAATTCTCTGGCCTCAATTCGCCATAAGAAGTCAGAGCCTTTTCCTTCCAAGCTATTCTTTGGCGACGCTTGATCCATTTGGCGAAATAAGAAAGGGCCTCGTCAATCATCTCTGTTCGAGTAGCAAAACCGTGTTCTTTGTAATGGTCCAGCATTACCTTATTTTTTAATTTACCCAAGTTCATAAATCACCCCTTTTGCTTTATTATAGTCATTTTTATGCGCATAAACAAGACTATATTTAAGCCTGTATAACTTGTTCATTTCTTGGGTATTTTCCGTTGCGATATGTGACATTCCCCGTCTTTAGCCATCGACAATTGGTCATGAACAAAAGCCACTATTTTCTAGGATTGTTAAAGGGCTAAATGGGAGTTATTCAAAGCCAGGGGATAGGCTTTACCGTGATTGACAACTTGGACTACGTTAGATAACCCATTCACATGAAGAATATTATGTTGATTGCTACGTGCCTAAGACAATGTCGAACCTTTAGCCAACATACTGAAATCATTATCCTCACCCCAAATATTCATTTAGGTTATAATTTACGAAATTTACTGTGAATAAGGAGTCTCCGTTGCCAGGAAGGATGAGATCTATTTTGACTTTGAAAAGCTCTGCTACGCGTATCTTAGGGACACTAGGATTGGCCATAGTGTTATTGAGCGCTACTTCCAGTTCGGCCCTCGCCGATAATTCCAGGGTTGCCCTGATTATCGGTGGAGGACTCATTAGCAATACTGACACTACTGACTTTAATAAAAATGGGGCTTATTTAGGGATGGTCGACGAAGCCACCAAGGCCTATGTGGTGTATAAGCGTCTCGGATATGATGTTCATTCTATTTTCGGACCAGATAATCTCAAAGACGAAGATTTAAAATCTTTAAAGAAATCTTTAGGGGAGGATCTTCAAAGTTTATCTCGAGTCAGCATTACAAAAACCATTAGACAGATGTCCAAGTGGATAATAAAGACGCGTCCTCCGAATTTAAAATTTGTGATCCAGATTGCAGATCACGGTCAAGAAGCAAAAAAAGGGGAAACCTCCCATGGAATTGCCCTTGGTGGCGTACCTGAAAGGTGGTTTTCTCTCGACCATCTTAAACCTCTTAGGGCTGCAATAGAAGTGGTCGGTGGGAGAATGCTGATTTTTGATTCTTCGTGTTTTTCGGGGGCTAGTCTTTCTTTGGCCGATGATAGTACATGCGTTATCTCTACTGCCGGTATGGGCCAAGAAGAGTACGTGAGTAATCCTGGGAGTGCCAGTTTTTTTGAGGCATACTTTTTCTCTGATTTGTCAGCTCAGGCCCCAATCGAAACTCAGTTTTTAGATGCAAGGCAAGTCAACCAACAGGGTCTAGCCGGCGATATGGACGTCAATAAACCAGAAATATCCACTTCAACAAACATGCTCCTAAGACCCATAGAAGATAAATACATAAGTAGCCTCCTACATATTACTTTTGGAGGGACGCCCTACCTTCACGGGAGAATTCGGTCGGAGGTTGTAAATCCAGAGGTTTTAAATCTTTGGATATCAAAAATTAAGTCCCCAGAAATTAGGCAAGGAATGGCAAACTATATTCACAACCTAGATCAGTATTGGTCTCTTACTGATCGCGCGACGCTAAAAGATTTGAGGCAATTCTATTCTTTGGTTTATAGATCGATTTATGAAAATAAACAAAATGGCGCTATATGGCCCCCTTACTGTTCTGCGACTCCTGAAACCTTTGAGGAAATTGAAGTGGATTGTAAAGCGGCAGCGGCACAATCTTATATAGCTCGATTCAAAATCCCATACGAAAAATACCTTAAGCAATACCAGATATATGAACAGACTCTTAGTACTTACGAGAACCTTGCACATGAAGATATATCTATTTACGACAAAACATATAGAGAGTTGAGGGCCCAGCATCCCGACCATGGAGCGTGCTCGAGACTTTATTTATAGGGTCTACTCAGCACTGCCTGCCTTCATGATGGGAATGCCCTTTTCCAAGGCTGTGTAGTGTCATTGTTCCCACAGGCGCAGGCAGCACCTGCTGCAAAGGGTTGGCTCGGATCGCGCTTTAGCTTTAAATTTTATTCATGCTCGGTGGGATATTTGTCGTCAAAACAAGCGGCACAAAAGGTTTTACCGTCGGCTTTGACAGCCTTGAATAGGGACTCCACAGAAAGATAACCAAGGGAATCGGCACCTATAAATTCTCGAATTTCATCTTGGGATTTATTGGCGGCAATGAGTTCATCCTTGGACGGCGTATCCACTCCGTAATAACAGGGCCCCGTTGTCGGAGGGGCGGCTACACGAAGATGAACCTCTTTAGCCCCTGCAGATCGGATCAAACCAATAATTTTTTTTGAAGTTGTTCCTCGCACAATACTATCGTCAATTACAATGACCCGTTTACCTTTAAGAAGGGCCGCCATGGGATTAAGCTTTATTTTTACCCCGAAGCTTCGGATATTGCTTCGTGGTTCGATAAAAGTTCTACCCACGTAGTGATTTCGAATTATCCCCATATCAAATGGAATTTTACTCTCTTCGGAATACCCTAGAGCCGCCGCAACCCCACTATCAGGAACGGGAATGACAATATCAGCAGGGACTGGTTTTTCTCTCGCAAGGAGTCTGCCCAAATTTTTCCGCGTTTCATAAACCCCTTTGCCAAAAACCACACTGTCGGGCCTAGAGAAATAAACGTGTTCAAAAATACATTGGGCCAATCTTGGCGCTTTGGGAAGAAATAAACTTCGCATTCCGGTTTGATCAATTATCAAAACCTCTCCGGGTTGAATGTCCCGAACAAATTGTGCCCCGATCAGATCAAATGCGCAGGTTTCGCTGGCAATAACCGCAGAGCCATTGGCCATTTTCCCTAAACTTAGGGGGCGAAAACCCATGGCGTCACGAACAGCAAAGAGTTGGTTTCCCGTGAGGACCGCAAGACTAAACGCACCTTGCAACTGGGCCAGAGCTTTAAGTAACCGTTCTTCAA
>Ga0207037_10089_pt1 | contig 31653 bp, 26 predicted proteins | sample Alteio_BWMinCont_75_FD_153268 | JGI IMG/M metagenome (GOLD analysis project Ga0207037, IMG submission 153268) | Enriched cells from forest soil in Barre Woods Harvard Forest LTER site, Petersham, Massachusetts, United States -... | ecosystem: Environmental > Terrestrial > Soil > Temperate forest >... | reverse complement strand
GCGGTTTTCCCCACAGACGCCGGACCGCACTGGCGAGAGTCTGCAACGCCGCCAGCGTGTCATCCACTGACATCAGCCGGGTTTTATCGGCATATCGAGGGGACTGGTCCTTACGGATGACCGCAGCCACTGCGCCTTTTTCCAGCGCCTGACTCACAAAGTCGTGGCCATCCATGCGCTCGCCCTTGACAGCGAAGAAGAGCTCGCCCGGCTGAATGGTGCGGGAGTCGATGGAATATCCCTGGGCCACCGCTTCGTGGTCGAACTCACCCGCGGCAGAAAGAAATTCGGCAACTCGAGAGAGTGGCAGTTTCATTAAGCCTTTCCGGCGGCGGCGTTCACGGCTTCACAGTGGTATCCGGCATCGCGCAAAACTTGGCGGGCTACTTCCACGTCGTCGAACGGAACGGGTCCTTCACGCGTGACCTGCACTTTCTCGTGACCCTTGCCCGCGATCAGAACAATATCTCCCGGTCCGGCTTCGCGGACGGCCAACACGATTGCCAGTTTCCGATCTGGTTCGACTTTGTATTTTGTGCCGGAGCGCTGCAAGCCGACCATGGCGTCGTTGATGATTGTGAGCGGATCTTCGCTGCGCGGGTTGTCCGAGGTCAGCACCACAAAATCGCTGCCTCGACCAGCGGCCTCCCCCATCAGCGGCCGCTTGGCGCGGTCGCGATCACCACCGCAGCCAAAAACAGTAATTGCGCGCCCTTTTTGCTTCGCCTGTTGGACCAACTCTCGTGCCAGCGCGGTCAAATTGCGAAGCGCGTCGTCGGTGTGGGCGTAATCCACAACCACCGTGAAAGGCTGCTTGCAATCTACGCGCTCGAAACGGCCTGGCACGCGGGTGAGCGATTCGATTCCTTCAGCAATCGCCTCTGGCTTGCAGGCTCGAGCGTAGGCTGCTCCTGCTGCCGCGAGAATGTTGTACACATTCACTTTGCCAATCAGCGGAGAAAAGACAGGCACGACCTCTTCCGGTGTGACCAGATCGAACCGCGTTCCTCGCGGTGTGATGTCGACTTTCTCTGCATGCAGATCGCCGCTCGTCAAACCGTAAGTTAAAACCTCGGAACCACGTTTCTTGCTGATCTTTGCCAGCTGTTTACCGTATTCGTCGTCAGCGTTGAACACGGCAACGCGTGGTGGATCCGTCCCGCAACCTTCGAACAGCACTTGCTTCGCGGTGAAATACTCGTCCATGTTGTGATGATAATCGAGGTGGTCTCGAGTCAGATTGGTGAACACGGCCACGTCGAATGGAATCCCGTACACTCGCTCCTGAGCCAGCGCGTGGGAGGAAACTTCCATGACCGCATCCGTCGCACCATGGCCCAGTGCGTCAGCCAAAATGCGATTCAAATCGAGCGATTCGGGCGTCGTATGTGGGGCTGGGAGAACTTTTCCAGTGACATGATATTCAATGGTTCCCACTAACGCACTCTTGCGATCGGCTGCGGAGAGGATTGCTTCGAGCAGGAATGCAGTTGTACTTTTCCCGTTCGTGCCAGTGATGCCCGTTATAGCTAGCCGCTCGGCCGGGTGCCCATAAAAATTGGCGCTCAGTCGAGCCAGAGCGCGGCGTCCGTGCTGCACTTGCGCCCACGCGACTGCTTCGCGGTGCTGCTCGCTCGCGGAATCGCTGACGATTGCCACCGCGCCCGACACGATTGCTTTGTCTATGAACTTGTTTCCGTCGCTGGCCTCGCCACGCATGGCCACGAACGCGTCCCCCGGTTTTACCCGCCGCGAGTCGTATTCCAGCCCACTAATGTTCGGATTACCAGTCTGGGCGAGGACTTCCGCGCCGTGCAGAAGCTGAAGGAAATTCATTGCGATTCTGTTGTGAGCTTACTCTAATTCAATGTCCTGAGCCTAGGGCGGCATGCTCCCCCTAGGCGCCCCGGACGAGACGTCCGGAGCTATGTAATCGTTTTAGCGGCTGAATTTCACGGTTACCCGCGCTCCCGTCGCGACATGTGATCCGGGTGCTGGAGCTTGCTCACGTGCCAGTCCACTACCCACAGCATCCAAGTCAAGACCACTATCCTCGGCCAGTTCGATCGCGCCGCGCACGCTCTTGCCGACGAAAGACGGTACAACAATTCCGCCCTGCTCCGCGTCCAGCACAACTGTACCGCTGGACGGGAGATGGTCGGGGGTGGCTGCCACGGCTGACTGCGAGTTTTCCATCGCAGGAGGAGATTTCAATTCTGTAGAGGATGGGGCCACCGGTTCACTCTGACGCAGACCCGCCGGAACTACTACGCCTCCGCTTGATTCCGACGTCGCATTGGCAACTGTTCGCGCCGGCACCGGGACTGGACTCGTAGTTGGAGCTTCCGCGACATCCATCACGTCTCCTAGGCGATCGGGGGAACCTTCCGCGAGTTCCTGCGTTTTCACTTGATGTGAAGCCAGCAACATCTGGCGGCTTCTCGGTAGTTCCACATCGTGGGAAGTGTGCAGGTATTCGAGAACTTGTTGCGCGACTCGCTGGAACACGGGTGCTGAAACTTGTCCGCCTTGATGCAGGCCGACGGCGGAATCCAGGATCACCGCGACCACGATCGCAGGATTATTCAATGGAGCGAATCCGGCAAATGAAGCCACGTACTTTGTCTTCGAATACGCGTGAGTCCCAGGATCGACCTTTTGTGCGGTCCCGGTCTTTCCCGCGGAAGAATATCCTTCAAGGATGGCTCTTTTCCCCGTGCCTTCGAGAACAACCTTTTGCATCATCTGCTTCATTTCCGCTGCGGTCGTCGATGAAATGACGCGCCGCCCGTCGGCGGGATGGAAGGCAACAGTCTGCGGCGTGGGTTGCGGATCGGTGGTACCGGCGACGATGCGGGGTGGCACGGCGACACCGTCGTTGGCAATCGTTGAAACCAACAACGCCAGCTGCATTGGCGAAATGCCGATCTCCTGTCCCATGGAGATAGCGCCAATCGAAACTTTCGACCAGCGGTTCACCGGTTTGGTCAAACCGCGGGTTTCGCCCGGCAACTCGATTCCTGTCTGCTGGCCAAAACCAAATGCTCGAATGTATTTGTAAAACCGGTCCTCGCCCAGGCGAAGCGCGATCTTGATCGCGCCCACGTCGCTCGACTCCGCCAGAACACCCCAAACTGGAAGCAGCCCGTGCGGCCTGCTATCGCGAATGCGCATACCGTTGATGACGATCGACCCCATCTGGCAATCGAAGACTTCATCAGGACGGGTTAGCTTCTCTTCCAATGCCGCGGAAATAGTTACCACTTTGAAAGTCGAGCCTGGCTCGTAGACATCGCTGACGGCGTGATTCTTTAGCCGCTCCGGCGTAATTTCTTTCGTCAGGTTCGGGTTGAAGGTGGGCTGGTTGGCTAGTGCCAGGATTTCTCCGGTGTGCGGATTCTGCACAATAATCGTCCCAGTTATAGCGTGCGTCTGTTCCATCGCGGTTGCAAGTTCACGCTCGGCGATGTACTGGATCTGCTCATCCACAGTCAGGACGACGTTCTCGCCTGGCTCCGGCTGCTTCTCCACACTGCCGAACCATTTACGGTGCGCATCTACCGAGATGAGCATGCGTCCCGGGCTGCCGCGGAGTTTGTCGTCATACTGGCGCTCAATCCCACTCAGGCCTTCGTCGTCCATGCCCACGTAACCTAAAACCTGGGCAGCCAGCTCGCGCTTAGGATAAAAACGCCTGGATTCTTTCTGGAAGTAGATTCCGCGCAAGTTCAGAGAGCGGATGCGGTCGGCGGTTTCCGCATCGGCCTTGCGTGCGACCCAACAAAACGTCCGTGCCGCTTTGCACTTGGCCAAGGTTTCGCGTGGGTCGGTATTGGTGATCTTTGAAATCAGCGAGATGGTCCCGGCAAGGTCCGGAATTTCCGTGGGGACGGCAAATGCCGAGTCGACCGAGATTGACATCGCCAGTTCGCGCCCAGTGCGATCGTAGATAATGCCACGCCGCGCTGATACTTCTTCCGTCCGTTCCCGTTCGTGGATGGCCCGCTTTTCAAAACTGCCGTAGCGGAAGATTTGCAGGTAGACCAGACGGAGACAAATACCGCCGCACCACAGGACGAGAGCTGCAGCCAGTAAGTAGAGCCTGGTATTGGTGCTATTGCGGGGTGTGTTGACAGCCACGGATCGCGCCCTCTAGACAAACGTGGCGGCCCGCCACGTTAGGGTAGCCGCCAAAAGCTTGGGCCACGGATCACGCGGATACTCACGGACAATACTTTTTATTCATTTATTGATCCGTGTTCATCCGTATAAACCCGCGGCCGAATCTTGCATGCACAAATTACGGAACCGAAATCACCGATACCGAAGCGCTAGCCATTACGGGCGCGCCGGCATCCAGCGGAGCGGAATCCATGCGGATCACCTGGCCCGCTTGAGGCGGTTGCATTCCAAACTGCCGCGCTAGCTTGTCAATGCGATCCGGAGAGCGCAGCGATGCTTCTTCCAGACGGAGGGTGCGATTCAACTCCGAAAGTCCATTGCGCTCGTTCTTCATGAACTCGATCTTGTACCCGTACTCGATGGCTTTGAAATGCTGCCACGTATAAGTCATGACCAGCAGGAAAAGGCAGGCCAGCGCGAACCCAAACTGCTTCATCTCGCGGGCGCGTCGAGGATCCTCGATCTTGACCAGGCGAGAATTGTCGATTGGCTTGGCGAAGTAGATTTCCGGCGTGCCGGTCCAGCAGGGCTTGCGCCGGCTCCGAACTGCGCCTTGAACTGCCACGGCTGCTGCGGCCATTTACGCCACCCCAAGTAATTTCGAATCGAACACATGTTCACGATCCGTCGTTGTGTACCAGTATGGGAGTTTCGCTTCCTGAGAATCGACGGCTTTGTGGGCGTGTTTCTCCGCCCGCTCGACGGTTGAAATCAATTCATCAATCAATGTGCCCGTTAACATGACCAGCCTCCGTTTTGCTTTGGTGTCTTTACCCAATTTCTCCGGGACGGCATCGAGAGAAGGTAGAGACTTGTTTTCGCCCGTTGTGAGAGGCGATGCCGTCCCGGAAACTCCTATTAAGCTTGTCATCCCGAGTGAAACGTGGGACCTGCATTTTGTCCGCGGCAGAAGATTCCTCGCTTTGCTCGGAATGACAAACTTCTAAACTCTTTCCGCCGCCCTCAGCTTCGCGCTACGCGATCGCGGATTGCGCTCAATCTCTTCTTCCCCAGCGGTAACCGGCTTCTTGGTCAACAATTCGTAATGACCCAGCTTCACTCCTTCGCGGAGGGCATCTTTCACGATGCGGTCCTCCAGCGAGTGGAAGCTAATGATCACCAGCCGTCCGCCCGGTTTGAGCACCCGCGGGGCTGCATCGAGCAGCGCCCGCAGGTCTTTCAATTCTTGGTTTACGAAGATTCGGAGCGCCTGGAAAGTTCTGGTCGCCGGATGAATCCTTCTCTCTGCCTGATTCATTGGCCGGGCCGCGGCTGATATGACCTCCGCAAGTTGTGCGGTAGATCGTATCGGCCGCGACCGGACAATGGCTCTGGCGATTCTCCGCGACCTCCTTTCCTCACCGAATTCGTAAATCAGATCAGCGAGTGTAACCTCGTCGACCTGGTTTACCACTTGTTCGGCGGTCAGCTCGGCATGCGGATTCATTCGCATGTCGAGCGGTCCCTCCGCCTGAAAACTAAAGCCCCGCGCTGGGTCGTTAAGCTGTAAGCTGCTTACGCCGATGTCGGCCAAAATGCCGTCGTAGGCCGTTGGTCGTTCGTCGTTCGCAAGCTCTGCAAAAGAACGATGCAGCAAGGTAATCTGCGGCCAATCGCGTTGGTCAACGCCTTCGCCAACGACCAACGACGAACGACCAACGACTAGCCTTTCTCGCGCGATTCCGAGCGCCGCAGGATCTTTATCGAGCCCAATCAAATGACCCGCTGCGCCGAGGCGTTTTGCGATTTCGAAACTGTGCCCGCCCAGGCCCACCGTAGCGTCGATATACGTCCCGCCGCGCTTGATAGATAAAAAGTTGATCGCTTCTTTTAAAAGAACCGGAACATGGCCCGTTTCCCTGCCACTGCCATGCCCAACCCCCTGAGGGGTGTCTGTTGAACCCTCGCCCACTAGATGCCCAATTCGTCGAGCGTCTTCTCATCCTCAGGCGTGAACTCTTGCTCCTCGATTTCCTTGCGGTACGCTTCGAGGTTGCGCACTACCAGGTACGTCAGGTTCCCCGTGACAGCCACTTCGCCCTTGATCTGCGCCGCGTCGCGCAGCAGTTGCGGCATCAGCAACCGTCCCTGGCCGTCCATTTCGACCACCTGCCCCCAGTAGTTCACCCGGCTTAAGAACTTTTTCTTCGTAGGATTGAAGGTCGAGAGCGCTGCCAACTTCTGCTCGATCCGCTCCCATTCCTCGAAGGGATACACTTGAGCAACCTTGCCATCCAGGCTGGTGATGTAAAATTGCGTGCCGTACTTCTCGTCGATCACGCGCTTGAATTCCGAAGGGACCTTGAGCCGTCCTTTTTCGTCGACGCGAGTTGGGTGATTGCCGCGAAACATGTGTTCTGCCCTTTACCGGGGCCGAAAATCTCTTGGCAGCTATCGCCGCAAGAACGAGGGAGGTAAAAGCGGTCAAAATGTTAGTCGATTGCGGTTCGTTCGGGCTATTTTTGGGGGTGTCAGCTTCAAATTCCACTGGCGCCTCTCGGTTTTCCAGTCTTGCCCACGACCTCTACTGCTTCGACCACTTTGTACCACTTTTGTCCACATCTTACGCCTAAGCTGTTTGTTGTCAACAAGAAAGTTATAGGTAGTCAGAGTGAGACAGGCCCTGATCGAGAAAGCACCAGAAATTGTGGCTAACTGACAAGATGACCCCAAGGGATGGGGTTTATGACTCTGGTTCGGATTTGTAAGTTTCGTTATTTCTTCGCTTTACAGAGCAGTCGTTCAAGTTGCGGCGGCTGTGGAAATCGACTTGGGCAGGCTAACGAGACTCCTTTTTGCCTGGGAGCACAGTCTTTGCGTTCGCCAACCGCCATTTCTGGAATGATCCATCGTCTTCAGTTCGAGCAGTGGGTACCGGTCGCCATCCTCCGAGCCGGCCTACGGCGCCAAGAGACATTGGAAAAACTGCTTGGCTACAAGAACCGCTCCACGCTGGCAGGTCCAGATGGCTCTAAGGATTAGTGTGGTGGCGGGCGACTCGCCCGCCATGCCCGCCTATCGAATCGGCTCCACAAACACTGCCGTGCCGTAAGCCAGGACCTCGGTGACGCCTTGCATAATTTCGGTGGCGTCGTAACGAGCGCCGACCACCGCGTTTCCGCCTAGTTCGGCGGCGTGTTGCAGCATCAGGTCAAAAGCCTCGGATCGAGTCTTTTCGCACAGATTAGTCAGCAGGGTAATGTTGCCACCCAGAATAGTCTGCAATCCCGCTCCAATCGTGCCGAAGATGGAGCGCGAGCGGACCACGATGCCGCGCACCACCCCCAGACTGCGAGCCACGCGAAAACCATCGAGTTCAAATTGCGTAGTCACCATGTTGTGGGCGACCATGCGCCCGGGTGCACTGTAGCTCATGCCCATTGGGTTCGTCCTCTCTTGCAGGTTTGTAGAGACATAATTAATACGTCGCTACAGTAGCTGGAGCTGGGGCCTCAGCCTTCCCGCAATAAGCTATTCCAATTCGGCCATAATCACAAATTCCCGCTCTACCGGATCGTATTCGACCCGCAGCAAGTTCGGTTTGCAACAGACCTGGCAGTCTTCTATGTAGGACTGGCGGCGGCCAGCCGACTCATCCACGTTTGTCTGATTGCATTCCCCGCAACCTGCGCACTGGAATCTGGCGTCCACGTATCCATTCTATGGCGAAATGGTTCGCGGCTTCGCTGGAGGGATTCACAGTTCAGCCGCCTTTTCACAGACTGTTAATACTGCTGTCGCTACTTGTTCATGAACTTCTCGTTAAGCTGCTGTCCTGCATGCAACTCAACCGTTCTTGCAAGTCTCCCAGGAGGAAATCAATGTCAAGAATTACGAACTGGAAAGCCACGGCTTTCTCCGCAGTTTTTCTGCTGGCGGTTTCCGCGCCAAATGCCGCATCACAAGCCAAGTCATCGAGCACACCATTCCAGCGTGTTCTGCTGGTCAGCATCGATGGCATGCATGCCGTCGACTACCTGAACTGTTCGCAGGGAGTCAAAGGAATAAACGGTGGACAACCCTACTGCTCGAACTTGGCGAAACTGGGCGCGACTGCCGTGAACTATCTGGATACCAGCACCTCACGGCCCTCCGATTCATTCCCCGGCTTGATGGCAATTGTAACCGGGGGCACACCGCGCCTCATGGGCGTGTTTTACGACGTCGCCTACGACCGGGTCTTCGCTCCTCCGATTAAGACTACGGGCAATGGCCTCAAGGGCGGACCCTGTACGGCGGGCCGGGCTAACGGCACCACAACCGAGTATGAAGAAGGCATCGACATCAACCAGAAATTCCTGAACGGCGTCGATGGCATCAGTACCAAGAACGGGGACGGTGGAATCACCTCGATTGATCCGGCCAGGCTGGTTCGCGATCCGTTTAACAACTGCCTTCCGGTGTATCCTTGGAACTTCGTCCGGACGAACACAATTTTCGGCGTGGTGCACGGCGCTGGCGGCTACACCGCCTGGTCCGACAAGCACCCAGCCTACTCCTCGGTTTCCGGCCCCGGTGATGGCACGAACCTGGACGATTTCTATGCACCGGAAATCAATTCTGACGTGGTTGCCCTGAAAGGTGTCACGACGCCGCTTGGGCTGGCCTGCGATCCCATTCCGGACCCGACGGCCGATCTTACATCCTGGACCAACAGCTTTCTAAACATCCAGTGCTACGACACACTCAAGGTAAACGCCATCCTGAACGAAATTGACGGCTATAGCCACAACCGCAAGACGAAGACCCAAGTGCCCACAATCTTCGGCATGAATTTCCAAGCCGTGAGCGTCGGGCAAAAATTGATCGAAGCCACCGCAGGCAGCGGCGGATACCTGGACGGAATGGGCACTCCAAGCGCGTTCTTGCTCCAGGAGATTCAGTTTGCTGACGCAGCGATCGGCGAATGGACTGCGGAGCTCCAAAAGCAGGGTTTACTGGACTCGACGCTGATCATCATCACGGCGAAGCATGGTCAGAGTCCAATCGATTCTCCACGCTACGTTGGCATTACCTCGTCGGGGCCAGTGACGACCTCGCCAAGCAGGCTGATCGACGGCTGCTTGCCGCCCTCCGAGTCCAACGCTGGTGGCCAAATCGGTCCCACAGAAGACGACGTTTCGCTCTTGTGGCTGAAATCTTCCTGCAACGCGGCTACAGAGGTCGGAATTCTGGAAACCCAATCCCCGACATCGAGCAACATTGCGGGCATTGGCGAAATCTTCTGGGGGCAATCGATCAATCAGCTGTTTAACCCGCCAGGCATCCCGCCAAACGGCGATCCGCGCAGCCCGGACATCGCGGTTGCACCGAATGTAGGGGTGACGTACTCCGGCAGCACCGCGAAGCAGGCCGAACATGGCGGTTTCTCGCACGACGACACCAACGTGATGATCCTTGTATCGAATCCGAGTCTTGCGCCCAAGACTCTCACGACCCCAGTGCAGACGGCACAGGTTGCTCCGACTGTCCTCAAGGCTCTCGGACTGAACCCTGGAAGTCTCGATGGGGTTCGAATCCAAGGTACGGAAGTGCTGCCGGGAATTTTTGGCGGGAAGAAATAACTGTAACAATCTGCAACGGTTAGCGGGGAGCGGAAAGGCTCCCCGCTTTTTTGTTTTCGGCTGGAGGTCATGTTCGGAAATTCAATCGTCCATGGCAATTGCCCATCTGCCTCTATAATGCCACTTCCCTATTTCTTGGAGGCCAAATGATCTCCCGCCGTCATTTTGTGCAACTGGGCTCGATGTCAGGGGCTGTGTTCGGCGTGAGTTCATTCGCGCAGGGCGGTGTCGACGAGTCGCAACCAGCGTTGCCCCCATCGATCGCCGCGCTGAAGTCGATGAAGGAGCAAGCGAAACCCATCACACTGGACGAGCGTCATGAACGGCAGGGGAAGGCGCGCCGTCTGATGGAATCCAACCGCATCGACGCTCTTCTGCTGATGGAAGGATCCTCGCTCAACTACTTCACCGGCATTCGCTGGTGGGGTGGGGAGCGACTGTTCGTGATGGTTCTGCCCGCGAAAGGCGCGGCGTTTTATGTGTGTCCGGCCTTCGAGGAAGGACGCGCGCGTGAGCAGATCGCAGCAGCCGCTGAAGGTAATCCCGCAGACGTGCGCACCTGGAATGAAGATGCCAACCCCTATCAACTCGTCGCGCAAGGGCTGAAAGATCATAGAATTTCTTCTGGCACGTTGGGTATGGAAGAGACTGTGCGTTTCCTTTTCAGCAGCGAAATTGCCAAAGCCGCGCCGCAAGCGAAAATCGTCAGCGGCACGGCCGTCACCGCTGGTTGCCGGATGGTGAAGAGCGATCATGAAATCGAGTTGATGCAACTAGCGAACAAAGCAACTCTTACGGCTTACGAAGCGGCTTACCGCGCTCTGAGAGAAGGCATGACGCAAAGTCAGTTTGAGGATCTGATAGCCGCAGCATATAAGCAATTGGGTTTCCCCGGGGAAGCCAGCGTCCAAGTCGGAGAATATTCTGCGCTCCCGCACGGTTCGATGACACCACAAGTGATTCGCGAAGGCACCATCATTGTGGTGGACGACGGCTGCGACGTGGAAGGCTACCAGTCTGACATTACCCGCACGTTCGTCTTGGGCAAGCCGTCGCACAAGATGAAACAAGTATTCGACGTAGTGCATCAGGCGCAGACCGCCGCTTTGAAGACCGCGCACCCAGGCGTGGAGTGCGGAGCCGTCGATGCCGCAGCGCGCAAAGTAATTACCGATGCGGGATTTGGGCCGGACTACAAATATTTCACTCATCGAGTGGGGCACGGCATTGGCATGGACGGCCATGAGTGGCCCTATCTGGTGCGCGGCAACACCACGCCGATCGCGGCGAACATGACGTTTAGTGATGAGCCCGGGATTTACATTCGGGGCGAGTTCGGCATTCGCCTGGAAGACGACATGCACATCACCGAAAACGGCGCGGAGTTATTTACCCAGCAGAGTCCGTCGCTGGAAAGCCCTTTCGGAACTTCGTGATCAAGACATGATCCAACAAATCGCTCTTGCTCTCCTGGTTGCTGCCACAGTGCTGCCCACCTTCGCCTCTGAGCCTCCTTCACCGGTGACCTATGGGGTCCGCATGGAAAACGCATGGATCCCGATGAAGGACGGCGTTCGCCTCTCCGCTACGTTGTACACGCCAGACGGCGCGAAACCGGGCGACAAATTCCCCGCTATCCTCGAGTACCAGCCCTACCGGAAAGATGACGCCATGGCCGAACGAGACTACGGGATCTATACCTATTTTGCCCGGCGCGGTTATGTCTGCGCTCGCGTCGATATTCGCGGCTTCGGTACCAGTGAGGGAGCTCCAACCGACCGTGAGTATTCCCAGCAGGAACAGACGGACGGACTGCAGGTAATCTCCTGGCTCGCACGGCAGACTTGGTCGAACGGTAACGTTGGGATGATGGGCATTTCCTGGAGCGGATTCAACGCAATGCAAATGGCCATGCTTCACGCTCCCGAGCTAAAAGCGGTTCTCGCCGTGGATGCGACCGCGGAATTGTTTCATGACGACATTCACTACATCGATGGCATGGTTCACATCGACGAGTTCGAACTGAATATGGACATGGCTCCGGGCATGACCGGCGCGCCTGACTATACTCTGGACGAAAAAGTTCTCGGCCTGCGCTTCGAAGCCGTGCCTTGGTCGCTGCTCTACCTGAAGCACCAGCGCGATGGTCCGTTCTGGCGCAGCCCGGTTCGTCCGCTCAGCGAGATCACGATTCCCAGTTTTCTGATTGGCGGTTTGCAGGACGGTTATCGCGACAGCATCCCAGCCATGCTCGAGCAGACCAAAGCGCCGATCAAGGCTATCGTCGGACCATGGAACCACACTTTTCCCGACGACGGAGATTCCGGCCCGCTTGTTGATTGGCGCAACGACGCCGTCCGATGGTGGGACTATTGGCTTAAAGGCCGAGACACCGGTGTGCTGCAAGATCCGAAGCTGGTGATTTACATGCAGCACTGGCATCCGCCCGATCCTAAGTTGAAAGCTGTGCCCGGCGAATGGCGCCGCGAAGACGTCTGGCCGCCGCCTGACGCCAAACAGGCCACATTGTTTCTCCAACCAAACCACACCCTCGCTGACACAGTTCCCAAGAAAGAAACGCATCAGCTAAAGTACATTCCTTCAATCGGAGTGGAATCGGGTTTCTGGTGGGGTGAATTGTTAGTCGATCCTCGGCCGGTGGATGCCTTCAGCCTCGTGTATGATTCGGCGCCATTGCAGGACGAAATCGCCATTCTTGGCAGGCCGCATGCTCTCCTGCGCGCTTCCGCCACAGCGCCGCTGGCCGATTGGTTCGCCAGGCTGTCCGATATAGCTCCCGACGGCACGGTGACGCAAATAACCGGTGCGGGATTGAACGGCGCGCAGCGCGACTCAATGAGCGAGCCGTGTTATCTAGAACCCGGCAAGGTGTACCCGATCGATATTGCAATGCACTTGACCTCGTGGGTCTTTCCCACGGGCCATCGTATCCGCGTCGCGATTTCGAATGCGCTGTGGCCTATGGTTCTCCCAACGCCATACCCGATGACCACATCGCTGGAACTTGGGGAAAGCAACGGGTCGCGTCTGGTTCTTCCTGTCGTACCGGTGCATGGCATTTCTCCTCCGCCTTTTCTCTCACCGCAGCCGTCCGAGGAACGAAGCGACATTCACAGTACCGGCGAGCTTTTCCCCGGCGATTGGAGCACAACCCGCGATGAAGTCAATCACAAAACCACAGTTCATTGGCACGGAAAAACCGAAACCACTTATCCATGGGGAAAAGAAACCGACTACGAAAATCTCACCTATGAAGCCGACGACGCACATCCCGATATCAGTGCGGTTCTGGGCGAGGCGAAAAGCGTATTTGAGTTGAAAGACCGAGTGCTGATCTGGCAGGGACACTTGTCAGTGACAACCGATCAGAAGAACTTCTATTACAAATACACTCGAGAGTTATTGAAAGACGGTGAGATGATCAAAACCAAAACCTGGCAGGAAGCCGTTCCGCGTGACCATCAGTAAAACGTTGCAATCAATGTTTCTACTTTCAGATTCAGTCCGCTGCAGCCGCAGCCTCTCCCAACCCAGCCTTCAGATCCGCTGCTAGCAGCCGATGGAATAAATGCTCGCCGGCTTCGCGTCGAACTGAAAGCCTGCCCGCGCCATACGCCCGCGATTTCAATCCGCGCTGCACGGCTTCGCAGATTCCCAAGTCCTCATCCTGAACTCGAGCCCCGACAGCAACACTCTCCTGGTTGTACTCGCGATGCGCCTCGCTCACGTCGGCAAAGTAAAAGTCAAAGATGACCCGGCAGTGATCAACGTCGACGGGCAGCACGAGGTTCGTGTCCATGTAGCCCTCGTAGCAATTGATCATCAGATTCGGATATTGCCAGAAATACCAGGCGCGATCGCCCTTGCGCGTCGCTCCCGTCGCGGCATCCTCGGTCGACGCCACCATCGGGCTCGACTGTAGGCAATACCGGTCTTCGTTCTCGATGGTGTACTCCTTGTAATCGAGCACCGAGTTCAGTCCTTTGTGCAGATGGGGAACGTGATATCCGCCGTCGAGAAAATTGTCAACGAACACTTTCCAGTTGCAATGAATTTCGTAGACGCGGCTGTCGAAGTAATGCAGCTTGCTCACGCCGAGCGGCGCCACTCGCTTCACTAGCCCGCCAAGGAAATCTCGCAGCGGCACAGCTTCCGGATCGAGATTTACGAACACGAACTTTTCCCATGTCTCCGCTTTGACCGGGGTCAAACCATTCTCTTGCCGCTCAAAATTCTTCACGCCGTCGAATTCGGGCATCCCTTTTAGGGAACCATCGAGTCCATAATTCCAGCCGTGGTAAGGGCAATGCAGAATCGAAGCCTGCCCGCACGGCTCCGTAACCACCGCAGCCGCATGGTGTCGGCACACGTTGTAGAAGCCCCTCAACACGCCATCGTTGCCGCGCACTACGACGATGGGCTCGCCCGCCACAATCGCCGAAACAAACTGGCCTGGCCGCTCCACTTGCTCTGCGCGTCCGACCATTTGCCAGGTCCTGCTGAAGACCGCCGTCGCTTCGAGTTCGGCAATGCGAGAATCTACATGCCAGGGCGCGGGGATAGTTGAGGCTTCGGCCAGGGGCGCATTAGCATCGTATGAGGCGAGAATGTTTTTCAGTGAGTTTGCAGTTAGCATCTGGCTTCCAGAAAGGTCGGCGTCGCGAGGCATCCTGCCCTCCCGGTTCAGCGCCTGACCTGATTTTCCCCTTGTTCTGTACCTATCGCTCGTTTCAACACATCCAGGAACTGCGCGATTCGTGCTTCTTTCTTCCCCGCCGGATCGCCCTGCCGCCGAAAAAGTCCCGGATCAAGCTCCTCGATCAGCAGAGCGTCCTGGAATCTTTCAGCGACCCAGTCGAGAATCGACACGACCATTTCAACGTCAAGATCGCGGCGGAGTTCACCTCGCTCAAGACCGAAACGCACGAATTCCACGCGCCCATACGGATCTTCGGCAATCAGGAATCGGTTGATTTCCCGCCTTAAGGCCAAGTCGGTTCCGTACTGACCCAGCAAATAGACGCGGTAAGGGATCCAGTCTTCCCGCAGCATGTGCTCGGTCCGCACCAGCCAGTAGTGCAACACTCCGAAGAACCCTAGCTCACGGACTTCGGGCGGCACTTTCAAATAGGGAGAAAACGAGTAAACCGCTTTCTTGTAGGCCTCGAAGAACAAGCCATCCTTACTGCTGAAGTGCTGGAAAATCGAGCCCTTGGCAATACCCAGCCCCGCGGCAATATCGCCGACCCGAGCGGCGTGGTAGCCCTGCTCGGCGAAATGGCGCATGGCCGCATCGATAATCCTCGCTCGCTTGTTTTCGGACCGCGGCCGCGCAGGCAGATTTCGATATCGGGGCGGAGAGATAAGGCTGCTGCTGATCCCACTCATAGTTTGACCTCAAGTCATGGCACTGTATCCAATAAGCGTTTGAAATTCAACTGTATTATTGTTGCGCCAGATGCAGCTGTTTTCGCCTTGTGCACACATTCATGACCGATAGTCGCAGATCCGTGCCCAAACACTTCCACGTCTGGTTCGACGCCAAGAAGAGCTAAGAATGATTGGAATCCCAGCGGAGATCGGTCCCGTAATCGGGAGTGGCGGCGAAAGCTCGCGTGGGATAGGAACTTTGAAAACGACAGAGGGGAAACAATAAATAGTATTGGAGGTCCCGCAGGACCTCCTGCCGAGAACGGGCCAGCAGCGGATCACCCATTCCCGTTTGGCCTAATCCTATTGCACAGTGCAATGGCAATTGTCATAGTCGGATCATGGAATTGTCATTTTTTTGTTACTTGGAATTGGGGTGCGACCGCGAGATACTATGCCGCGAAAACACGACCGTCGGGCTCAGTGGCGTTCGTAACTCGGACTGTCCGGAAGCGGCGGAGGATAATCACGGCCGTACATGTTCTGGTGACTCGGTGGCGCATTCGTAGCTGGTAGACGCATGGCTCCCAGACTCGAAGCGCCCTCGGAGATGCTGACCTCCCGAGTCAGGCTATTCAATTCTTCGGGCAAGGCCTCTTCGTACCAGATCCGAAGCGTATAGCGGCCCGGAGGCACGCCCGGAATAATGACCCGGCCACGTAGGTCTGAAATCGCATAGTAAGGACTGCTCACCGCAATCACGACTGCGCTCATTTCGGAATGGATGTTGCAGAAAATATAAGAAACTCCGGGCTTGTCGAAAACAACGTTGCGCGTGCTCCCCGCTTCATAGAGACCGAGATCAAAGCGCTTGCCCTCAAAAAGCGAAAATACGTTGTGAAAAAACGGATCCCGGTTGGGAAATTCCACCACTGAACCAACGGGCACTACCAGGACGTGGGGCTCGAAACTCTTGTTCTTCTGAACCAGCCGAAGCGGAGTTCGAGGAGTAGGGAAAACGGAAAGCGGCGTGCTCTCCACCGGAGTAAGCCAGAGCACTACGTTACCCGCGGCGCGTGGCTTGCTCTTTTTCGCGCCGTTCACCAACGCGACATCTGCGGTTACGGTAACTACCTGGGCGCGAGCCAGCCCGCCGGCGATCAGCACGCAGAGGCAGGCGGTGGTTATTGTTCTCGTCATCAAAACAAAATTCCCATGATCAGATTGAACTGGTCAGCTGTGTTGCTGACGTCGTTGAGCTGAGCCGTTCGTAAGTGCCCGTATTCCCCTGAAAAAAGCAGATTCGAGCGCGGACGAAAGACAAAATTCACCAGAACTCCGCGATTTTGCACCATCAACGGATTAAACAAGTAAGGCTGGCTTGCAACCGCGCCCCGTACTTCCGAAGTCGTCGGATTGTCCAGTCCGAAAGCAGCATTGAATTCGAGCGTGTTGGTAGCTTTGAATTTCAGCTGCGACCACCCCCCGATCGCATCTAGCCCTTTCACCGGAGTACTAGGAGTTCCTGGATCGCCGTCATAGACGACGGTCTGGCTAATGTCGCCGCCAATCCCACCAATCGCCTTCCCCCGATAGAACTCCCCCGTGAAAATCACGCGCCGGGATAACGGGACCTGCCAGTCCGCCATGCCCGCCCACCCGTCGACATAGTTGTTATTCGGCCACTCCTGGCGGCTGTAGTAACCGGCCGCCCCGAAGGTCATAGGCTGCCCAAGAACCGTGCGCGTCCACGCCGTCCGGATCGCATAAGCGGGCTGGCGAGTAAGTTCCCCGGGTCCAGGCACGCGAAAGTACGAGTCCGGTGGGAACCCACCGGTGAGATTGTCCATGATTCCGCCCTGAAGCAGAATGTTCTGATCCCCGGAAAGCTCAAATCGATGCTCCACCCGCACTTGCGGTGTCCATGCCCACAGATTCCCCGCGTAGTTAAGCGCGGGAACCGCGAGAGACGCGAATGAGGTTGGCGATAGTGGTGAGAAGAATGCGTTGTCCTGACCCGCCACAATCGATGTGTCTTTCCAATCCATGCGCATGCTGGCGGTACGCAGCCGGAAAATGCCGGAGTTGACGCCGTTCCAAGTGCTGGGGAATCCGCCGGCAAAGTCAGCCTGCAAGCTTCCAGATATCTTCGCACCGGCCCAGGTAGGCCCGAACACTTCCAAACCGATTTCAGACTGCCGCATGGTCGCGCCGAAGCTTCCGGTACCGGTGCCTGGCCCTCGCACAAAACTCGGAAAATCCAGGTTGTCGGTGTCCCCGTGACTGTTAAAGAGGTTCAGGAGCACGATCCCGGAGAGCCGGACGCGATACTTGGATGCGCTCTCGACCTTAGTCTGATACTGATCGTCGACTTTACTATTCACCAGTTGCGACGACTCTTCGAGCGACGCTACACGATCTTCCAGCGATCCCGTCGAGTTTGTTTTCGGGGCGGGTCGAGAGTGCGGAGGATCAGCATTTGCCGCCGGCGCTAATTGGTACGAACCCGCGGTCGGGGGAACGGCTGCGGAGGCGGACGGGCTGCGCGCCGTTTGCAACTCGTGTCGGAGTTCAGCATTTTCGGCCCGGTATTGCTCAGTCTCTGAGCGCATTTCCGCCATCGCTGATCGCAGTTCGTTGACCTGTTGTTGAAGTTCATGAATCGCGGCCGCTGTCGAATCGCTCTGGGACGAAGCGACTGCTGGGTTAGATTCTTGTGACCACCCCACAAGACTGCCCAGCAAAACAAGCAGTCCGGTCACGCCGGTTTTCCGCATCCAATCAGGCAAACCACTCCCCTGTTTCACAAATCGCCCTCCCCAAGAAGATTGTGGAAGTTCGCGAACGATATTTAGTGAACTCGTGAGACGGCCCTGGACTAGGTTCCGCACACTCCTGAATGGAAAATGTTACTCCGACTCGACCCTTTTTGCTCGGGCGAGTGGCGGCATTTCTGGCTTCCCTTCCCCACTAGTTTCGCTATTAGGCGACGAAACAATGGGTAAGGTTATGCGGAAAACTGTCCCTTCCCCCGACGTCTTTTCGACGATGACATCTCCTCCGTGATCCTGGACAATTTTCTGCACCACAGTCAGCCCCAATCCCGTCCCGTTTTCTTTGCCATAGCTGATAAAGGGCTCGAAGAGTTTGCCTCGAATCGACTCCGGGATACCGCGACCATTATCGGACAACCGAATCTGCAGCCCTCCCGCAACTTCGCGCAAGTCGATTGTGATTTGTCCATCCTCGCCCGCGATCGCCTCACAAGCGTTCAACAGCAGGTTGTAAAGCGCGCGCTCCAACTTCTTCGTATCGAACCAGCCGGTGCTGTTGCCCTCCTGACGGACCGCGATTCGCACCGGGTGAAAACGGGGATGAGTGCGCACCGCCTGCACCACCCGATCGACCGATTCCTTTACGCTCCCATAGGTCCGCCGCAGAGATTCGCGGGTCCGCGAGAACTCAAGTAAGGAATCGATCAGTTCCGTCATTTGGTTTACCGCGATCCGAATTTCCTGGTAAAGCTCTTCCCGTTGATCCGTGGACAGGCGGCTCTCACAGAGGAATTCCGCGTTCGCGACGATGGCCGCCAGGGAATGACGTAAGTCGTGCGAGACGGAACTGGCCATCCGCCCGATCGTCGCCAATCGCTCTGCGTCGATTAACTCCTGTTGGGTTTTCAACAGGCTGTCCCGCATTCGGTTGAACGCTCGCGTCACCTCGGCAACTTCGTCACCGCCGCGGGCGTCTAGTTGGTAATGGAAATCACCTCTTCCGAGAGCTCGGACTCCTTCCACGAGGTTCCCCAAGGGCCGGGTAAAGGTGTGCGAGATGAAAAACACCAGGGCGCTCCCACCGAGAACTGCGGTCAATCCCAGAGCCAGCAGCAGGCGATTCAGACTGTCCAGAAAGGCGGTTGCCTGGTCATAGGATTTGAGAACGCTCAAGCGAACCGAGGGCGCCTTGTCAGCGGCAAGTTCCAGCGAGGTAGCCAGAAAGCGTTCGTCCCCCAGTTGCACCTGCTCGGGTTCCGGAATGCCCGGAGCGGACCGCACAATGGGATGGCGCGAAAGCTCGGCCTCGTGTGTGGGATCCAGGGTGCTTCTTACAATCCTGTCACCGTAGTAAAAGGCCACTTGGCTCGCCGCGATCCTGCTGACCTGCGATGCCAATGTGTCATCGATTTCATAGCCAATCACCAGGAATCCCAGCAGTTTATTATCTACGGCTGGACCCGCATAGATTGGCTTGAGAAAAACTTGATATAAGTGCTGCGCTCCGAACCACCACTGGCTTGAACCTTCTTGATCCGACGGACGATTCAGAGACTGCTGCGCCATGTCCCGCGAAAAACCCGGCGTTGCCGTGTGCAACGCAACCACTTTCCCAGTTCGGTCTGCCAGCACAAACAGGTCGCTCCCCGCCAGTCGCCACAAGTCGGTGGACGCATCCTGGATGGTAGCTTCGTGCTGCGTGGTCATGAGCGCCCGCAGATTAGGCAGGTCCGCCAGCAGTTCGGCAAGGTGGGTTAGTGTGAGCTCGCGTTCGCGATGGAAGTTTTGATAGGTGCTGACCGAGTTATGAAGGTCGGCGAAGATGCTCTTCTTCACCTGTGCTTGCACGGTGCGCCGCACCAGCAAGAGGCTGGTCCAGGTGAGACCAGCCGAGATTAAAAGCATGGAGAGCAGAAACTTGGTCCGCATCCGAAGTTTCATCATGCTCGCTTCTCCCTGCGCCCAAATATTGCGCAGCCCTGGGAGTTAACGCACAAACTTATAGCCCATGCCATGCACTGTCCGGAAATGGATCGGATTCGTCGGATCTTTCTCCAGCTTCTGCCGAAGCTTCAGAATATGATTATCCACCGTGCGGGTGGATGGATAATTCTGGTACCCCCAAACCTCATTGAGTAATTCGTCCCGCGAAATCACTCGCTCCGCATTCTGGATGAGGAACTTCAAAGTCTTGAATTCCTGCGCTGTGAGCACTACCTGTTCCCCGTTGCGGTTCACTTCCATCTTGGTGAAGTCTACAGAAATTCCATCGAACGTGACCACATCCCCGGTTCCAGTCCGAACCGTGCGTCGCAAGGCAGCCCGCACCCGAGCCAGCAGTTCTCGTGGGCTGAAAGGCTTCGTCACATAGTCATCGGCCCCCAACTCCAAAAGCAACACCTTGTCCGAAACATCGCTACAGGCGCTTAGAACAATAATAGGAACCGTAGGCGCTTGTTGTTTGATCTCCCGGCAAACATCCCGGCCGGAGACGAACGGCAGCCGCAAATCCAGCACAATCGCGGCCGGGGCTGCTCTCCGGAACGCTTCCAGCGCTGACTTGCCGTCCGCACTGATTTCAATCTCGAATCCTTCCGTCTCAAACAAGCGCTTCAGAGCTTTCTGCACTGCATGATCGTCTTCTACGACCAGAATCCGCTCCATCGTGTTCGCTCCCGGGCTAATGTGTTGCAATGCTTTCGGCAGGGTGCCAGGGGCACGCTGGAAAGCTGTATCTCGGGTTGTCTCTACTCGAATCATAGCCGCTCCGGAATTGCTGATTTGCCGCGTCAATATTGAACAAGCTTACTACCACCACGTCGCGAATCGGCATCGGGGACGAATTGTTGACAATGTTTTTACAAACTTCAGACATTTGCGGCGTTTGGGCCCGCGTTTCGCAGCGGTTGACAAGGCTATTCGGGATTGGTTCTGTAGGACCACGAGGGCTGCCCGGCATCGCCGCTTGCCAACTGAGCGCTTTCGATCAAGTGATGAGTGGGTGCGAGCGTACAGACAGGATCGGTCGCACTCGCGTCGCCAGTAAGCAGAAAGGCCTGACAGCGGCAGCCACCGAAGTCTTCGGCTCTACGCTCGCAGCTTCGGCACGGTTCGGGCATCCATTGCTCTCCGCGAAAGCGCTGGAAGGCCGCCGATTCTCCCCAGATCCACTCCAGAGAATGCTCGCGCACATTGTCAAAAGTCATGCCCGGAATCACTCCCGCGGCATGGCAAGGAAGCACCTGCCCCGATGGATCAATCAATACCAGACGCCGACCCCACCCGCCCATGCACGCCTTGGGATAGCGCGCGTAATAATCCGGGACCACACAGTCAATTCTCATGCGGCCTGAAAGCCGCTCTTGCGCCACTTCCACAATGCGGAGGCAGTCTTCAAGCTGCTCCCGGGTCGGAATTAGCGTATCCCGATTCTTGAGAGCCCAACCGTAGTATTGGGCGTGGGCAATTTCCAGGCGATCCGGCTTCAACTGTTCCGCAAATCCAATCATCTCCTCGAGATGATCGAGATTCTGCCGATGCACAACCAGGTTCACGGTGAATGCGATGCGGAACCGGCGAATGACCTCCGAGACAATGACTTTATGCGCGTGTGCCTTGGTCCCCGCAATCCAGTTTGCCGGTTCGGCTCGTGAGTCCTGGAAACTGAGTTGAATGTGATCGAGCCCCGCATCTACCAGCGTCTTCAGTCGCGCTTCAGGCAAGCCAATCCCCGATGTGATCAGATTGGTATAGAGTCCAACAGCATGCGCGGCTACGACCAGATCCTTCAGATCGGCGCGCACCACCGGCTCGCCACCCGTTAAATGGAGATGGACAATTCCCAAGCTACGGGCTTGCTGAAATACGCGGACCCAGTCGTCGGTCGAGAGTTCGGACTTGACTCCAATCATCTGCAGGGAATTCGAGCAGTAAACGCAATGCAGGGGGCAACGATGCGTAATCTCAGCAATCAACGCCAGTGGGTTAGGAGTCATCAGTAGTCGACAATGCGCTTCTGCTGCAGAGCTTCGAGAAAACTGCCTACGTCTTCCCGAATCTTAAGCGGATCAGCTCCGCTAAACTTCTCCGAAAGCGCACTCACAATCTCCTGAACCGTGCGCTGCCCATCACAAAGCTCCAGAATATTCAGTCCAGTTCCCTGAACCCGAATTATGCCTTCAGGAAAAAGCACTACGCGTTCCTCGCCTTGAGTGCCCCACCGGCAACCTGCAGCGAAACGAGGCTGGCTGGAATCTGCAGGACGCGCCACGCTCACGACTCCCGAATCCGAAAAGCGCCGGGTGGCGGCCATCCCGGCTGCACGTAGGCAAAGTAGAGTGCATCTAGCTGCGCCCACAGAATGTCGCATTTGGCTCGCAACGCCGCGATTACCAGCTCCTGCTCAGGCCGCGTGCGCGCATTATCGGTCACCCACTGCAGCGCAAATCGCGCGTCTTCCGGAGCCTGGTCGAGACGCGCCGTGAAATAATCCAGGCCACCGGAAAGCCACGGATAGTGCTGCCGCAAACGATCCATGCGCAGCGTGATAAGGTCGCGGGAGAACATTTCCGTCAACGACGAGGCCACCGCTTCAAGAAAACTCCGGCTCCGGACCAGACTGAGATAAGCATCCACGGCATACCGCGTCGCCGGCAGTGCCTCTTCCCCGCGCAGCACACGTTGCCGCTCAAGCCCAGTAGCTTCGGCCAGTTTGATCCAACGCTCGATGCCGCCCGCATGAGTCGCGTCACCATCGTGATCAATCACGCGCTTCCGCCACGCCCGCCGAAACTCCGGGTCTTCGCTTCGGGAAAGAATGATCGAATCTTTTATCGGGATGATGCTCTGATAGTAGTAGCGATTCAACGCCCAAGCCTGCAACTGTCCCCGGCTCAACTGGCCTTCATGCATCATGAGGTGAAAAGGGTGCCGATGGTGATAGCGCTCCTCTCCCACTTGCCGCAGGCGAGTCTTCAACTCTTCAGGCGAAAGCATCTCAGAATCGCACAACGCAGTCGCTGGTTTTGATCTCACAGATCAAGACTCCATCCGTCCGCAGCCACTTCCCAGCCCGCAGCCCGCACTTCCCGATACTCAGGACCAGATTCATCCAGCATGGGATTGGTATTGTTAATGTGCACAAAGACTTTCCGCGGACGCCGCAATCCAGCCAACTTGCGTAAACTTCCTTCCGCTCCGGACACGGGAATGTGTCCCATTTGACGCGCCGTCGAACCACTTCCCTGTACCCGGATTAATTCGTCGTCGCTCCAAAAAGTCCCATCGAACAGAAGCAGATCAGTATCTTCCAGACGCCGCAGCAGAGAATCGTCCACCGCCGGAACCGCAGGCATATAAGCGAATCGTCCGCCCGACGCCGATGTCAGCATCGCACCCAGCAAAGCTTCCTGGGGCTTGAGGACGGCAGCACGTTCCCGCGAAACATACGCGGGATAGCGGCTCCCCAGCGGGAATACAGTGCAACTGATTCCCGAATCATTCCCCGCGACCGTGAGTAAACGGAAGGTCTCATCGGAACCGATCTCCGTCCACGACACCTGTTCGGGCACGCGATTCAGCATCGCGAACACGCTGTTGTCCTCCTGTAGAATCCGCCTGATCGAAGCTGTGCAATAAATGCGGAAGGGTTGCAATTCGCGGAGAGACAACAATCCCGCAATCTGATCGATATCACCGCTGGTCAGCAGAACGCCAAGAACGGGAGAGTCCCGCCCCGCATTCCGCGGATGAAGGGCTGGCGTGGCTTCGATCTGCAAACGCAAATCGGGGGAGGTGTTCAGCAAGAACCAGGCGTGATCGTCGTGGCTCACCGCAATCTGAGTTTGGGTCCGGATCTTACCGTTGAAAGTTCCGGAACGCGACGACTCGCAGTGGCGGCAGTTGCAATTCCACTGCGGAAAGCCACCTCCTGCGGCCGAGCCCAGGATTTTTATGCGCATCCTGGCCGAAAACTACAGGGCGGCGGAGGCGTAAGAATTGATCTCGCAATTCAACGCAACTTCTTCGAACTTCGGTGCTGTCCAATCCATGGTCTCAATCCCCTAAAAACGACATTAACTGCCTGCGTAGTATACAACTTGCCGCTGCTTTCATCGACAAAAATTCATTTCCGGGAACAGCACTCATTCCCAAGCACTTAGCGCAAGGTTACTTCCGGGCATGTCCCTTATCTAGTTGGGGTCCTGACCTAAAGACAGGCTTGTACTAAGACCAAGGTTGGTTTTAACTAACGGTGGCCCTCCCCTGAATCTAAAGGGATTAAGCGCGCCGGAGTGACTGTGGTAGAGGATCCGAAGTGGGAGTTGGCTATTCTGGCAACCGTCCAGGGCTTCTATGAGAAGCTTCTGCAGGAGTCTGTACGTGGGGAGGTCCCCGTCCCGGCCGGCCTCGAGGCGATCTCTCTCCAGAGCGACGACAGCGTCCTCGAAACCCTGTCCAGCATGCATCGCTGGCTGCGCTTGCTCGACTTGGCCATTACTCCCGCGATGCTGCGCCGTGCCTTCACGCCTGATACCGATCCGGAAATCGCTGAGGCGATGCTGCGTTACTTTACTCGCAACCGCGAAGCCAGCGAAATCCATCGCGACAAGACCGACCTGGTCACGACTTTTCTGTATCGTCATCCGCGCGTACCCGGACAATGGGAACGCCGCGGTTACGGCTTGGACGGTTCCCTGCCGCTTTCTCCGTTCGAAATCGCATTGCTCGAGATTCTCGCCGATACCGACGTTCCCGCACTGACCGACGAACACGTTCAAACCCTGCGCCTCTTCGATCACCTGCAGCAGGAAGCGGAGAACTTTCGTGATCTCAACGCGCTGCTTGAATCCGGAATCATTCCCCGCGTGCGCGAACTCAAGCAGTCCCTCGATACGTCTTTCTACCATCCCGGTGTTCTGGCTACAATCGCTCCTTACAACACCGCGTTCGGCAAGAAGTTCGATGCACTGTTCCATCAGTCCACTGCGGAGATCAAGAACTTTGCCGAAGTGGTCGAGGAGCAAGGCGGCAGCATTCTTGGCAATGTCGACGGCGTTGATGTCACCGTGGAACACGTCGCTGCGCTAGAAGAGAGTGACCTGCTTCGCATCGACTACGGCGCCGCTCTTGACAAGTTCCGTCGCATCTCGAAGCTGAAGAAGACCCTTGACCAGCGCCCGCCCATCCGGCGCAGCCCACGCCTTGTGCGTCCTACGGCGAAAACGCCAGGCACTCAGCCAGCCAAAGTAGCTGCTTTCCCCAGCCGGCGTCCCGCGCTCGACGTTCAAGCTATGCGGTCGGCGGTAACTCCGCAACAGATTTCGACCGAAGAGAGCAAGCTTCTGAGAATCGAAGAATCGATTCGCATCTTCGTGCGCGTAGCCGACCCGAAGTTCCGCCAGGTGGTTCCGATGCGCTTCTTCAATCTCCTGCTTACCTCGGGCGAGGCCGAAGCTTATTGCGCCGACTATCTTGAAGAGAAAAGCGTTCGGGCGGGAGTCGCCCGCGTGATTTTGCGCCTGGTCGCCGTAGTCGCCCGCATGACAACTGAACTGGAAGAAATGAAACGGGCTGAGAATTCCGCATCACTCTGGAAACTGCACGCCGACGCCCTGGCGGTTCTGCTCGAAGTTGGGCACTCTGTGAACCAGAACGCCGAACGCGTCATGACCCTAGCCGAACAACGCGGCGCTAAAGTGGAGGCCGACAAAATCCGCGCCCCCCTGCAAAAGCTGCAAGATTGCTCCGAGTTGGTCGAGAAAACCCTGACCGGAGTTCCGCAAGAAAAGACCCTCGGTGCCAGCAACGCCAGTTGAGCTTGGAATGGGACCCCGTTAACAGTTACTCAGAGGGAAAATCCCCGCCTGTCTCTCCAAAAACCGGAGAGACCAGGGCAGGAACCCTCGTGAGTAAGGAACTGAAAGAAAGGCTGGGCCGGCCCCCAACCTCGATTCTATGTTTTGAAACCACGGCAAATACAGTATGTACCGTATTGATTTTCTGAGGGCGTGTGGTCTAGGGTTATCAAACGTCCAGAGGAATTAGTTTGGGCAAACGGCTGCGATCAATCGAGCGCGGCTTCGCAGAGGCTGACAACAACCACTTCAAGCCACTGATTCGGGGGGCCCCGAGCCATAGATCATGTTCAAACCGTCAGGCAGTTCTGTCTTTGGCGAGTGCAAGGGATCGATGACTTCGAAATGCCTCGGTTAAGAGGAAGGAGACAATCATGAAAATCGTAGTGATCGGCGGTACTGGACTCATTGGATCAAAACTTGTCAACAAGCTTCGCGAGCACGAGCATGAAGCGGTAGCGGCAGCACCCAACACAGGGGTCAACACTGTTACGGGCGAAGGACTGGCCGAAGTGATGAAAGGTGCCTCGGTAGTCGTTGACGTATCCAACTCTCCCGACTGGGAGGACGCAGCAGTGCTGAAGTTCTTCGAATCCTCAACTCGTAACCTCCTCACCTATGAAGCGGCCGCAGGCGTACGGCATCACGTTGCGTTATCAGTTGTGGGAACCGACCGGCTGTCCGAAAGCGGTTACTTCCGGGCTAAGATCGCTCAGGAGAAATTGATCAGAGAATCTTCAATCCCCTACTCCATCGTGCGCGCGACGCAGTTCTTCGAGTTCCTCAAGGGCCTTGCTGACATTTCCATGGTCGACGGCAAGGTTCATTTGCCGCACGTACTGTTCCAGCCGATGGCTGCCGACGATGTGGCGAGTGGCGTGGGCAGAATTGCAGCAGGTCAACCGGTAAACGGCATCGTCGAAATTGGAGGCCCGGAACAGTTTCGCGTTGATGAACTGGTCCAGCGGCGCTTGGCCACACTCAAAGATCCCCGCGAAGTCATCGCGGATCCAAACGCGCGTTACGCTGGAGCGAAACTCAGCGAGAAAACACTGGTCCCTGGGGAAAACGCACGACTCGGCGGGACCCGTTTCGAAACCTGGCTCACTCAGCCCGCAGCACAAATTCCGAGTGAGCATCCTCAGCCCACAGGCGTTGCAGTAGTGACCAAGGAGAAAGAGAGTCGTAAAAAAGCCAGCTGATATCGCCAACCGCGTACGCTACTGGTGAGCGGGGTATGGGAAAGTACACGGACTGTCGCAAGTCGCCTACCCACGACGAGATTGCACAGCTCGCCTTCAGTTTGTACGAGCCACGTGGCCGGCAGGACGGTCACCACATCGAAGACCGGCCGTGTGCCGACCAGGACCTAGTGCGGCACTACGCGTAACTGCAACGTACCGACCAATACACACGACGCATTGAAATTGCGTCGGTCAGGCGAAAGGTTAATTTTATGAGGTTCACAAAAGTGATTTTGGCACTGGCATGTCTCGTGTCCAGCGCGCTGGCACAGGAGGCGAAGGTAACGCCGCTCCTGTCTAAGGATCTGACAACCTTTCCTGGCAAAGAAGGTCTGATGATCACCGTGGAGTATCCGCCGGGCAGTTCGGACCCCATACACCGCCACAATGCCTATGGGTTTATCTATGTGCTGGAAGGCTCGATCGTGATGCAGGTGAGGGGCGGAAAGGAAACGACTCTGACACCTGGTCAGACCTTCTACGAAGGCCCGGATGATGTCCACATCGTCGGGCGGAACGCAAGCCAAACCAAACCGGCGAAATTCGTCGTGTTCTTCGTGAAGGACAAGGGCGCTCCGATACTGGTGCCCGCTAACTAATGCGATCGGAATGGGAAGGCTTTAAGCGTTCAGGCGATGGGGCAACGAGCCGACCGTGATTTCTCCGACAGTTACCGTTTTGACCGCTGGTCATTGAGCGTAACGGCTATGTTTCGTTACTTTCCCAGGTTTCGAAGCGCGAGACCTGGGGCACCCGGTTTCTTGGGAATACTTCAGTTGATATCGAACTGCTCCTGGTGTAATGCGGGATCGCTTTTCACGATTACGGTGCGCTTAGTCAGTTCTTCCATCTCCGTTAGAGCCCTGCCGTTGTTGCCTTTTAACGCCTTGGCGACCTCGGGATTGACTCTCAGCATTACGTCGGCGTGATCAAGATGCTTGGCCATCTTGCGCATTTCTACGTAGATGTCGTTGCAGACCGTGGTCACCGATTTCACGTAGCCCGTTGCCTCGCAATACGGACATGGCGAACCGATGGTGCGTTCGAGCGACTGCTTCACGCGTTTGCGTGTGATCGCAACTAGTCCAAAGTCGTTGAACTGCAAAACTTTGGACGGTGCGCGGTCGCTGCGCAGCGCTTCTTCGAGCGCTTGCATGACTTTCTGGCGGTTGCGGCGCTCATCCATGTCGATGAAATCGATGATGATGATGCCGCCGAGGTCGCGCAGGCGGATCTGGCGGACGATTTCCTTGATGGCATCGACGTTGGTTTTGACGATGGTGTCTTCGAGGCGCGCCGTCTTGCCCACATATTTGCCGGTGTTGACGTCAATCGCGACCAGCGCTTCGGTTTGATTGATGACGATGTAGCCACCGCTCTTCAGCCAAACCTTCGACTTGAGCGCCTTGTTGATTTCGTCATTCAAGCCGAACTGCTCGAATAGCGGGACCTCTTTGCTGTACAGCTTGACCCGGCGCACCAGCGCAGGCTGGAAGCGGTTGGCGAAGCGCAGGACGCGCTCATACTCCTGCTCAGTGTCGACCCAGATCGCGGTGAAATCCGACGTGACCTGGTCGCGCAGGACGCGCTCGACAACATTCAAATCGTGATAGATCAGTGTTGGCCCTTTACCATTGTCGGCTCGGGTTTTAATCTCAGACCACAGATTTTTCAGGAAGCGAATGTCAGCGCGCAGCTCTTCTTCCGAGGCGCCTTGCGCTGCGGTGCGCACGATGAAGCCGCCGTGTCCATTCTCGCGCTCGCTAATGATGATGCGCTTCAGCCGCTGGCGCTCTTCTTCGGAAGCAATCTTGCGCGACACGCCGGTGTGATTGACCGTCGGCATGTAGACCAGGAAGCGCCCGGGTAACGCGATGTGACTGGTAATGCGGGCGCCCTTTTTCCCGATGGGTTCCTTGGCGATTTGAACCAGAATCTCCTGACCTTCTTTAAGAAGCTCGGTGATCAAGGGTACGTTCTGCGGTTCGGTGCGACGGAAACGTCCTCGCCCACCACCCAGCGCGCGCCGCGTCCCGGTTTTGACCGGCGCGCGCTGGGTGTAAGCCGCAGTCCCCGCCGGAGCGCGCACTTCAACCCGGACGTCAACTGTACCGTCACCACGAGCCTCGGCGTCGAGCAGCGCTTCAGCTTGCGCCTGGGCTTCCTCAAGTTCGGCTTCAGCAGCTTCCTTCTCTTCTTGTTCGGCAACCGCTTCGTCGACTTCTAATTCGCCGGCAGCTTGCTCGTCCATTCCACCTTCGATGACAAACGGTTCGGCGGAGGCTCCAGTCTCGCTTGGCGCTTGCGCAGGCCCGGATGATGCCGCAATTTCATGCGTCGCGGATTGGCGATAGCTTTCGGCTTCTCGAGTTTCCTCTTCCAGTTCCTCGAAAGCCCCGTCTTCCTCGAGATCATCGACGTACGAGGCTAGATCGGCTTCTTCCTCTTCGATGAGTTCTTCCTCAATCGTTCCCTCAGTCGCCGCAGCGACCCGAATCTGATTCGAATGTTCGTGGTCCGTCACCGAGTGTTCGTCGCGGGCTTTCGGGGGTTCGGCGGCTGTGCCTCCGAATACTGCGGCGACATTCATCTCGTGCAGACGCTTCTGTTCGCGATCCCACTCGGATGATCCGACTTGAGCGTTCGCGGCCGCGCCTATGGCTTTGTCCTGGGTTGCCTTGTCAGGCGCTTCGTGGATTGCCGGTTGCTGATCCATTTCCGTTTTCGCAAATAGCGGTTCGTCTTCCGGAAAAGTCGCCGTAAGGGGGGCGGGTGCATCGGGATTCTGGCCGGCAGGCTTGGATCCTGATCGCTGCCGAGATGGCTGATTCTGCGCCAAGCGCTGATACTTTGAAATGGACTCACCGGGCAACATGATCGGTTGGTACCCCGGAGGCGGACCGTACTCAGAACGTCCGCTTCGCTCAGGACGCGCGTTTCGTTCCGGGCGTTCGGTTCGTTCCGGACGATCGTTTCGCTCGGCACGAGCGAGCTGCTCGGGATGATCAGCGTGTTCGGAAAGATCGGCGCGGGGCGCGTCTGAAGCGGGCAGGGCAAACTTGGACTCCGGCATGCGCTCACCGCGGCGTCCACGGCGGCGACGGCTGCGCCAGTCTCCTCGTCCGCCGCGATCTCCTGTGTTCGGCCGTTCGCGATTATCGGCAGGCTGAGCGGTTGCCTCAGTCTGCTCTTCCGACGCGGTGTTTGATTCGCCGGCTGGCGCGAGGCCTGCGCCCAGCTGAGCCTCTGTCCTCGCCGGCGATTGATAGGGTTGTGAAGGCGCGAGGTTAGTCGGGATTTCCTCGACTTCGTCTTCATCCTGCAATTCCATGAAGTCGGAAACATAAAGGAACGCGTCGCGCTCCAGACCGATGTCCACGAATGCGGATTGCATACCGGGCAGGACCCGGGTTACGCGGCCTTTGTAGATGGATCCAGCCAGGGTGTATTCGTTCTCGCGTTCGAGGTAGATCTCGGCGAGCAAATCGTCTTCCACCAACCCCACTTTGGTTTCGTGGGGGGTGGTAGACACAAATAGTTCTTTCGTCATACGGACTCCGGTTCTGCGCCGTCAAGCGGTCGCAGGGATCACCGGAACATAGGCAGGAAAAGGCCGGGAGGATGGAGCGATGCGATGTCCGTCCCGCACAGGGGACCGCTAGGGCTTCGGAGTTTTCTCCGAGGCCGGACTCGTGGCACAAGCTTGGAAATCTTTTGCACTTATCGCATTGCGCTTGCCCAAGGTTTGTGACCGCTCTCACAAAAACCTTTTCAGGTCTCTGGGGGGGCCGTTACCCGCCTGACAGCGCTTTAGCTTCAATCCTGCCGGCCGATTCACTGCTGTTCTGGCCGGTGAGTGCCCTCTTTACGCGAGGGCGATCGTAATCTTGTTTGGGCCGCGCATGGCAAGTGCGGCAAACTTCCCTTGCCTTCTTCCCCTGCTTTCAGTTCACAAACCGGCGCATTCGTACGTTCATCACAATGCCTAGCGCCAGAAACATAAACAGGACGGAAGACCCGCCATAACTCATTAAAGGCAAAGGTATTCCGGTGACCGGCATAAAGCCGACCACCATGCCGACGTTGACCAGGATGTGAAAGCTAAGCACAGCCACCACACCCATGACCACGAACGTGCCAGCGCGGTCGGGCGCCGTTTGCGCGTTCTGCGTCAAACGCATCAGCACGATAAAGTATAACAGCATTACCGTCAGTGCGCCCACAAATCCATGCTCCTCAGCAAAAGCCGCGAAGATAAAGTCCGTTTGTGGGACAGGCAAAAACGCCAGGTGAGTCTGGGAGCCTGCAGTACTCCCCCAGAGTCCACCTGAACCTACCGCAATGAGAGATTGAATGACCTGGTACCCGGAGCCCTGACTATCGGCCTCCGGTTGCATAAAGCTGGTGAGCCGGTCGCGCTGATAGGGTTTCAGCACATGAAATGCCAGCGGCATCATCAGTCCCGCCAGAACAACTACAGTCAGAGCTTGCTTCCAGCGAACTCCGCCCAGAAATAGGCCCATGATGGCAATCGGGATGTAGGTCAGGGCCGTGCCAAGATCGGGTTGAGCTAGCACCAGGAGCATGGGGATTCCGACGATTGCGCCTGCTTTCATGAAGTCAGGCCAGGAAAGCTCCCTCT
>Ga0207037_10087_pt1 | contig 31872 bp, 28 predicted proteins | sample Alteio_BWMinCont_75_FD_153268 | JGI IMG/M metagenome (GOLD analysis project Ga0207037, IMG submission 153268) | Enriched cells from forest soil in Barre Woods Harvard Forest LTER site, Petersham, Massachusetts, United States -... | ecosystem: Environmental > Terrestrial > Soil > Temperate forest >... | reverse complement strand
CCCCTTACCGAGCAGGACGTGGTCGGCCTTTTCAACCAGCTATCGTCCCTCGGCTTCTTCCCGGGGATGAGAATCTATGCAACAAGCCAGATCAAAACCTACGACTGCCTCGTGGAATACGATGCCCCCCGCGACGAGCCAGGTCTGCTGTATGGCGGCCGTGAGGACAGTCCCTTGGGGGTGTCGCCGTACACGCTCGGCACGCAAAAACGCTTCTCGACCAAGCAGCTCACAGTCGAATTCAAGAACAACTTGGACAGCCTGCTCGAGGATGTAGAAGGCGAGAGCCCCAAAGAATTTGGGAACGTCGACATCTGTGTGTGCTGGGGGAGAGTAGGGACGCAGTTTAAGGGATACGAACTCGATCCCGTCACCGAGTCAAACCTCGACGAACGAAAGTTCCCCGGCGTCACGCATCTGCTTAGACGCGATGGTGACACCCATGTGGTCAGCGTGGTGATGCTCCAGGCAATTACGGAAATGATCAGCTCCGGAAAATTAAGCGTCGCACCGCATCAAGGCGAGATCCCCGATCTTGCAGCGGCGGCGGAGCCGGCCAGGACGACTAGGAAGAAGCGCCGGTAGTACGAACCTGGCCACCTTTACGTTCCTTATAAAGGTGGGAACGATGAGGTTGGCGGTCACGGGTGGAAAATCGGGATGCGGGCTGCATTAGTTCCCACCTTTGCAAACCCGCAAAGGTGGGCCAGCCACGTCCGATGCAGACATTAAACGCAAGGTCCCTCCACTCCACAGATCATCGCTTTGCGATGATCTGTTCCGGTCGGGATGACAGAGTTTAGTAGAGATGACAGAGTTGGGGGGAGTTGAACGTCCCCGGTGAGGCCTAAACCGGGCTTTGAACCGGCAACCCGGTACTGTGAAACTCGAGCGAAGTGGGGTGGAATACGTCCAGCGGTCAAAAGTCAAAATCCCGACCCTAACGTCGCAGAACCAGAGTTGAGGTTGGGGTCGGACTGTTTCTGCGACGTTAGGGTGGGGCACCCGGGCGGCCGCCGTCCGATGCACCATTAAACGCGAGGTCCCTCCACTCCACAGATCATCGCTTTGCGATGATCTGTTGCGGTCGGGATGACAGAGTTGCGGTCGGGATGACAGAGTTGGGGACTGGGGCGCGATACGTCTGGCGGTCAAAAGTCAAAATCCCCACCGTAACGTCGCAAGGACCAGAGTGAGGATGGGATCAGACGATTTCTGCGACGTTAGGATGGGGCACCCGGTGGCGCGATGCTCTGCTTTCAGACGCCCTGATAGACCCATCCCAAGAACGACTTGGGGCTCTGAAAAGATTGCCCCCACTCCGCATCGTAGGCGGCGGTGGGCTTGGCTGCGATCACCTCTTCCAAAGTCTTGCCCTGCTTCTTGAGCTTGGCGACTTTCTCGCGCGCCTCGACCAGTACATCGCGAAACAGCGCGAGGTCGGCTTTCCCTCCGACTGCGCCGTGGCCCGGAATCACGATCGTGGTTGCGCTGACCTTCGCAAGGTTCGCTTCCGCTGCGCGAATCTGGCCATCGATGCTGCCTCCGGTCGAGTAGTCGATAAAAGGATAGTTGCGATTCCAAAACGTGTCTCCCGTGTGTAAGACATCAGCCTCGGTGAAGTGTACTGAGATGTCCGAATCGGTATGGGCGGGGCCGTAGTACTTGAGGGCGAGGGTTGAGCCGTTAGCGCGAACCGTGTGCTCATCCCGAAAAACAGATGTTGGGATCGCTCCGGCGGGTGCGGCCGGAAAAGTGTAGACCCAGCCTTCTACGCGCGTGTCCGCGGAGAGACGCTTGCGCGTATTCTCGTGAGCCAAGATGCTTGCGCCCGCCTGGTGCAGCCACTCGTTGCCGCCCGTGTGATCGAAGTGCCAGTGCGTGTTGATCAGTTGCTTGATGGGATCGGCGTTGATGCTGGCAAGAGCCGCCGTAACGTTTGGCCGCGCGGTGACGACTTCGGCATCGACGAGAAGCTTTCCGTCGGGACCAGTGAGAACGGCGATGTTTCCGCCGGGACCAAGCAGGACGCTGATACTCCGCCGAAGCGTTTGCACGGTGATCTTGGCTGTGGCGGATGCCTTCAGGGCGATTTGGACCAGGCCCTCCTGCGCAAAGAGCCGAGGTGGAGCGAGACACGCGGCCGCAACCGCGGCCCCACTCGAAATCAGAAACTGACGCCGCGAGACTTCGTTGCCTATTCTGGTGCTCATCGATTTGCTCCTGTGGAGTGGCCCGCGTCTCCGCGAAGAGTATACCCGGCCAACCTGACACGTTGGAGGAAAAGACAAACTGAGAACAAGAAATTCACGGGGGCTGGCCGACCTTTGCTTTTCTTGTGGGGACGATGGGGTCGGCGGTCACGGGTGGAAGATCGGGATGCGGGCTGTGTTGGTTCCTATCTTTGCAAAATCGCAAAGATGGGCCAGCCACCGTCCGAAAACACAAGGTCCCTCCACTCCACAGATCATCGCTTTGCGATGATCTGTTCCGGTCGGGATGACAGAGTTGATTCGGGATGACAGATGTGGCGAGATCAACGCTGAGCTTTGACTTTGTCGAGCAGCACCGGCACCTGTTCGACGATTTCGATGTCGAAGCCTTCTAGTGCTGGAACTTTTCTTGGATGGTTGGTTAGCAGGCGAATGCGCCGTAGATTCAAGTCTGAAAGAATCTGGGCGCCGATGCCGATTTCGCGCTGGGTCTTGCGCTCGCTCTCGGGTAGTGACGGGAGACGCTTGTCGCGGTGGAAGGTGAGCATCTTCCGCTCTCCGATGCTCTCGACCGAAAAGCCTTTGGACGTTTGATGCAGGTAGATCAACGCGCCCCGGCCTGCGCTGGCGATGGCCTTCATCGAGCCTTCAATGGTTGCGTGGCAATCGCAAGCGGTCGATCCGAAAACGTCGCCCATTACACAATGAGAGTGCATGCGGACTAGCACCGGCTCGCTGCCGTTTTCGAGATCCCCGCGCACTAAGGCAACGTGAGATTCGCCGCCGTCCACTTCGCTCTCATAGGCGATCAGGCGAAACTCTCCGTAACGCGTGCCGATCAGCGCTTCGCCGACCCGGTGCACGTAGCGCTCATGCTGCATGCGGTAGCGGATGAGTTCGGCTACGGTCAGCATCTTCATGCTGTGGGTCTTGCAGAATTCGATCAGGTCGGGAACCCGGGCCATGGTTCCGTCGTCGCGCATGATTTCACAGATCACGCCTGCGGGAATCAGTCCAGCCATGCGGGCCAGATCAACCGAGGCTTCGGTTTGGCCGGCGCGGACCAGGACGCCGCCTTTGCGGGCTTGAAGTGGGAAAACGTGTCCGGGACGAGCTAGATCCGCAGGCCGAGTTGCAGGGTCGATTGCGACCTTGATGGTACGGGCGCGATCGTAGGCGGAAATTCCGGTGGTCACGCCTTCGCGGGCATCAATCGCTTCGCAAAACGCGGTTCCGTAGTTCGAAGTGTTCTCGGCGGTCATGGGGCCGATATGCAGATGGTCGAGCCGCTCCTCGGTCATGGCCAGGCAGACCAGGCCGCGTCCGTACTTGGCCATGAAGTTGATCAGTTCGGGAGTGACTTTCTCGGCGGCGAGAGTCAGATCGCCTTCGTTCTCGCGATCCTCGTCATCGACTACCACGACCATGCGGCCGGAGCGGATTTCTTCGATGGCGGTCGGAACGTCGGTGAAGGCCGATTGCGGCACCATAAAATGAGATTGTAGCAAAGGCGGTTCCTGGGGATTGTCAGAGAATTGTCAACTCTTGGGCTGTCAGGGGCCGACAGTAGCTCTCACTCTCCGTGGCCTCTGCGGCTCTTCTCGGCGACCTCCGCGATTTAAGGTTTTCCCCTAAGGTCTTGAAACGCAGAGATCGCTGAGAACAGCCGCAGAGGGCGCCGAGTTGGGGCGACCGGATGCTACTTTGCGATTTCGCGCTCGGCGCCCCGGAAAAGCGCTCTAAGCGAGCGCACGACCCAGCGGGTCAGCACCACGATCACGACGAGCAGCACAGCGACGATGGTTATCGCCCCATACGGATGCTGGGTGGCAAACCAGGTGAGGAAGATGGCGAGCCCATCTTCTCCGAGACTTAGGGTTATGTTGGACAGCGGTTCCGGCGAGGGTGTGACCGCAGCGCGGACGGCCGTCTTGCCTCCATGGGCAGCGAGCGCGATGGCACCGCCGGCAATGGTGGCAATCAGTTGCTCCGAGGGTGAAAGGGTTGCAGTGGCGCGGTAGGCCAGCAGAGCCGCCACCGGGATGCGAATGAAGGTGTGCAGGGCGTTCCAGATCAGGTCGAAGGCGGGAACCTTGTCGGCGAAGAACTCGATAGCAAACATCACGCCGCTGGCCGCGATCACGTACCAACTGGACAGCAATTGCAGCGTGGGCGGAAGTGGCAACATCCCCGCATGAGCAAGTAGTCCGAGTGTGGCGACGGTGGCGTAAACGTTGAGTCCGGCGGCGAAGCTGGCGGCCACCAGTAAAGCCACGAGTTCACTCGGCGGAATGCTCGGGATGTTCAGCGCGGAGGTCACGGGTCTGATGGTTGCGAAGTTAGCGGGAAAAACAAAGGGCCGCCGCTCGGGCGACCCTCGGTATTCGTTTCCATCTTGCTTACAGAGTGGATTCGATCTCGAATCCCCAAGCTTCAAGTAGAGGTTCAGGAATGTACTTGGAATTCTTGTTGCGCCGAGCCCATTCCCGCAGCCGGGTGGAGCGCAGATACTGGTCAGGAGAGAGTTTGTACTCGCGAACTACCTGCTCGAATTCGGTGATAGTGGGAGTAATCGGCCCGATGGGCTCGGGTTTCCCCCAGTTAGGATTTCCGCGTCGCTTTGCCATAACTATAATGCCTCGTGCGTGAGATAAACTTACACCGGTAGAAAGTTAGATTCCTTCCGCGTCTAAGCGGATTCAGCCCTTGACAGCTAAACAAAACAACACCAAGGGTCATACTTACTGGCCCGTCAGGCTAACCGGAAGGCTTTGATTCTATGGGTTTTTGGCCGAAAAGTCAATAGAAATCGAACAATCTTCCAAAAACTATATATGCTTGCCGTCGCCGGAGGAGAGAGCGCCCTGCGAGATTAGGGTGGGCCGTTTCGCCGGACTCCCGGGACTGAATCCGGTATCTACCACAAAACAAAAAGCGCGGGGCGAATGCACCCAGTCGAATTACTTTCCGGAGGCCCTAACCACGGCTACCAGGGAATCCGCGCACCCGTAGTAGAGGAACCACTGGTCATGAAAGTAGACCAGCCCTTCGGCAAAAGTGGTTCCGGCAGCATACTGGCCGGTCTTCTCGTAGGGCATCACCGGTTGAAGGACGGGTTGTGGTGTCTGCTGCACGAGCCGGGCAGGATCGCTTTTGTCGAACAGCGCCTCCCCGGCCGCATATGCATTAGGGCCTAAGTCCGGATCCCCATCCTTGACGGCGTTCTTGCCGTTATAAAGAACGACGATTCCAGCGGAGGTCAGAACCGGCGGCGGCCCGGTTTCCGGGAACGTGCTGTCAAAGTGACCCGAGCGCGGGCCCAGCAATTGGATAGGCACGCCCTTCGCATCCTCTACCGGACCCCAGTGGATCAGGTCGCTTGAGGTGGCCAGATGAATGGCACCTTCGCCCCAGTACATCCAGTATTGTCCGTTGATCTTGGCTGCGATCAGCCGTCCTTTATCGATCTGGGTCACGATTCCCGCTGACTTGTACTTCAACTCTGTATATTCGCCGCCGGCGGCGTCCGCAAAAGCTGTCCCGTGTTTCGTCCAGTGGGTCAGATCAGACGATGTGGCGATTCCGACCGAGAAGGTTTTGCGGTTCCACTGCGTATAGGTGAGGACGTAGGTGCCATCTTCGGTCTCGACAATGCGCGGATCTTCGACGCCTCCCGGCCATTCCCGAGACTGTTGCGCGTCGTAAGCTGCATAAAACACAGGGTCAGCCCGTCGCGTGAAAGAGATACCGTCTTTGCTCTCAGCCAGGCCGAGGCGGGAGGTGTGACCGCCGATCTCCATTGCGCCGGAGTCGTCCTCGGCGCGATAAAGCACGTACACCTTTCCATCGCGCACGATCGCTGCGGGATTGAAAGTATGCAGCGCTTCCCAGTGCACCGGCTTCTTCAGTATGGGATCGGTAAAGGTTGACTCCGGTCGCGGAGCGATCACTGGATTGCCGCTCGCAGGCCGGGTGAACGGACCGATCTCCCATTTCTTCGCCTCTTGCGCGTACAAGGCGGACGTGCAGAAGAGCGCAGCAACCAGCCAGAGTTTTCCCCGTGATTTCATGCGACAGTATAGCGCTCGCTCTGGGAGCAGTCGGGAAGTGAAAGAATATAGCTGCCCAAATCGATGATTGTAAGGAGGTTCACAACCTTAGAGTGCTAGCGAGTTCATTCCTGAATCGAGATCCGTCAGCGCGGCCTGGATTACTGCCGTAACCTGGCCAGAACGCCCACTCATTGACCGGCCAAGGGTACCAACCTACATTGCATTAAGGAGGCAGTATCGTGAAGGATATCTATGAAGTACTCCGAAAGAAGCAAGCCGAGCAGGCTCAGCTAGGCAAACAGATCGAAGCCCTGCAAACCGCCGCGGAGCAGCTTCGCAGCGTAGCCCATTTACTCAACGAAGAAGAAGCCCACGGGGAAGGAGCCGCCATCGGCGGCTGAACGTGGTTAACGGAGTTCGTCCGCGATGAGTTTGCAAGCGTTGGTTCTGTGTTCTGACGACAAGATCATCCGGGTGCTGCGGCGCGTCCTCAGTGACCTGGAAATTGGCGTTGAACTCTGCGCCGACGCTGATTCGGCGGTCCGCAAACTGAGCCGCCGAAGATTCGAAGCAGTCGTGGTCGACTGCAACGATGAGGACATGGCGGCGCAGGTCCTCAAGAGTGTACGCTGCGCTCCGTGCAACAAGCGCTCCATCGCGGTGGCAATGATCGATGGTCAGAAGGCGGTGCGCAGCGCGTTCGCGCTGGGCGCGCATTTTGTTCTCTATAAACCGATCTCCGCGGAACGCGCCCGGACCAGCTTTCGTGCGGCTCGCGCATTAATGAAATGCGAACGCCGCCGCAACACACGAGTGACCATGCAGATTCCAGTGGCTCTGGTCAGCGAGAACGGGGCGGGTCAGAGAAAGGCAGTGAGTTCCGACATCAGTCAAGGTGGTATGTCCCTTAAACTCTCGCGCCGCAATAAGAACTCCCGTCCCATGCGCATCAAATTTGCGCTGCCAGGGACCGACGACAGTATCGAATGTGCGGCGGAAGTGGCGTGGGAGGGCGGCGGCGCGCAGGCGGGCATTCGCTTTGTGAATCTGTCGCCCGAACAGCGTGACCATCTCAGATCCTGGCTGGCTCGGCATTCGCCCGAGATGGAGCCCGACGATCCACCAGTTCCTTGCCGACTGACTGACCTCAGTTCGGGCGGTTGCTATTTGGAGATGCCTGCGCCGCTTCCCATGAACACCAGGGTTATTTTGACCATGCGCCTGGCAAAATTCGAAAGCCGAGCGGAAGGTGTGGTGCGGGTGATGCACCCTGAGGTCGGCATGGGCGTGGAATTCACCCGAACTACCAACCAGCAGCGCAAGCATTTAGAAGAGTTCATCCGGGCCCTTACCAAAAGCAATGGCGCCCAGCCCGAACTGGTTGTGGAGCCTGAAGGCATGAACGATGTTGAAGCAGGCAACTCCCAAAAAACGCTTTTGGATGAGATGGAAGATCCGTTACTCGAACTCTTTCAGAGAAACACAGAATTCACGGTCGACAGTTTCCTCAGTGAACTGCGCAAGCAGAGATATTCCCCTCCACTTGCACAGGCTGCGGCTTCCGTTTAGACGCCCTTCTCTACACTTCCATTCCTAGTCGCACAATCACATCGAGTTGTGCTGGATGCCGAGTTTTGCGACAGCCGATAGTGACAAAAACGTGACTGAATTTTTACGGCTGCATGACAACCATGAAGCCCTTTCTTTTTTATCTTCGAAATGTTACTGCAACGGCACACCTGGCTTTTACTGCTGCGAGTGAATGCGAGGTCGGGGCTTTGTGCTTGGCACGAGCCGGAGGAAGAGTGTGCCCGAAGCGCCGAGGAGAGGGACATGCGAATTGCGGTTGTGAAAAGGGCTGGCACGCAGTTGTTGTTGGGGGCAGCGCTAATGATGGCTGTCCGGCCTGCATATGCCATCCCCGCTTTCGCGCGCAAATATGGTCTTCCGTGTTCCGCATGTCACGAAGCATGGCCCATGCTGAACAACTTCGGCCAGACCTTCAAAGACAACGGGTATCAGTTGGGCAACGACCGCGACGCTCCGATTTATCAGCAGCCGGCGTATTGGCCAATCATGTTTCGGGTTTCCCCAACCTGGCATCGGGAGAGCAACGATCGTGTGGCGGTGGACAAGGTTCCGGGCAACGCCAGTAGCGGCTTGGTGGAGTCCACAGTCACCGCGTCGGGGTTCGATGTTGGCGGCATTGACATCGTGACAGCAGGGACACTGTCCAAGAATATCTCGTTCTTTGTGCAACCGTTTATCGCAAACTCGGGTGCTGGCTTGGTACAAGCGTGGGTGCGCCTCGATAATGTATTCAAATCGCGCTGGCTAAACTTCAAGATGGGTAAGTTCGAACTGGATGAGCCGATATCGCAGGAGCGCACTCTGACGCTAAGCAACACTGGAGGCATTTACTACAATTACTTTTTCACCCCGCCCGGCGACAATAACTTTTTCACCGGCATTGGCAATCTTCAGCTTGGCGCTGAGGTATCGGGACACTCCGACAACGATTACACCCGCTACTCCGCCGCCGTGGTCAGCAGCAACAATGGTGCGACCGGCTTGCAGGCCAGCCAGTCCTACAACCTCTATACGAATTTCAATCAAGCCTTCGAAGTGTCGGGGCTGGGCTTGCAGCGGATCGGCGTCTACAGTTACGTAGGTCAATCCCCAACCTTTTACCAAACGAACCGGGGCAACCCGATTCACGGTACTGGCATGGGCGACCGCGGCTTTTATCGCGTGGGCGCTTATGGGCAATGGTACCTCGGCAAGTTCGATTTCGAAACGTTTTACGAGCACGGACACGACAACGTTTTTCTGGGCAACGCCGTGCCCGCAAACCAACCCTCAAAGTTGCCACCGGGCGCGGTCGGCCCATCCTGGAATGGCGGTTTTGTGGAAGCTCATTACGACTACAATCCTCGGCTGATTTTGATCGGAAAATACGAATTAGTTCAAATGTCACAGCAGGCGAATCCCGGCATTCGCGCCAACGCTGGCAACCTGGACACTTGGACTGTCGGTTATCGCTGGTATCCGATTATGAACCCTCGAGCGGGTCTCGCCTGGGTGCAGGAGTACTCCCGCATCGTCAATGCAGGGCCGCCAACCCTTTCCGGCAAAGACGACATTCACAATAGCTACCTGATGGGATTCGATTTTGACTTTTAAGGAGAAGGAGAAACGGTTCATGCGCATCAAAATCAGCTTGGCCGGTAGCGCGGCCCTGTTTTTCCTCGTATCGAGTCTGGGCGCGGTCGCACAGCAGACGCGCGTTGGTAATCTGGGGGGGAATGCCAAGCACGGCAAAGCACTCTACGAACGCTATTGCATTTTCTGCCACGGTCAGTATGGGGATGGAACCGGAGAGAGCGCGCCTTACCTCGATCCCAAACCTCGTGACTTCACCAAGGCCACGTTCAAGTGCCGGTCCACACCGAGCGGAAGTCTGCCTCTCGACACCGATTTATATGACACCATCAGCCGAGGTGTCCACGCCAGCGGAATGCCTTCCTGGCAACCTTTGACGCGCGAAGACAGGGTCGATCTCGTCGCGTATATCAAGACCTTCTCTCCGCGATTTCAGGAGGAGAAGCCAGTTGCTGGGTTGGTGATTCCTCCTGAGCCTGCGACCTCGCCGCAGAGCGTAGCGCGCGGCGCGGAGCTTTTTCAGAGCATGAATTGCTGGCTTTGTCACGGCAAGGAAGGCCGTGGCAACGGTCCATCAGCGTCTTCACTCACAGACAGCAAGAACTATCCGATCACACCTTTCGACTTCACCAGTGGAACCCGGTTCAAGTGCGGCCAGTCGGACCAGGGTATCTTTCGGGATTTAATGACGGGCCTTGATGGCACCCCCATGCCCTCCTTCGCCGATGCTTTAAAACCGGAGCAGGCATGGGACCTCGCACATTATATCGATGCTCTTCGGACAGGCGCGGTAAAGCCGAGCCAGGCGCAGGCCGAACCCAAGCCCGAACCCAAGCCGAATTGAGAGGGTGAGCAACAACCGTCAAGAGACACGATGTTCGATCTTGTGCGGCCTTTCTGGAAGGCCGCAAGCTTTGCAACTCCAAACGAAGGAAGGCGGGTCTTATATGAGAACGAAGTACATTCTGATCGCAACAGTTGCAGCAATTGGTTTGTCTCTGATGACTCATGTCCCAACCGGCGCCGCAGATGCCACGGGCGGATCGCTGAAAGGTACAGCGAAGTTCGAAGGTACGGCACTCAAGCCAACGAAAATCGACATGTCATCCGATCCCAACTGTGCGAAGGCGCATCCTACGCCGGCGACGACTGAGGATTTATTGATTGGCGCGAGTGGCGGGTTGGAAAACGTCGTCGTGTATGTTTCCGACGGCTTGGGGGACAAGACCTTCGAACCGCCGCAACAACCCGCGGTGATCGAGCAGAAAGGCTGCCAATACAAACCACATGTCATCGCGCTGCAAACCAACCAGAAGCTGGATGTCGTCAACAGTGATGCGACCACGCACAACATCCATCCCATGCCAACGAACAATCGCGAATGGAACAAGACTCAGCCCCACGGAATGCCTGTCGAAGAAACGTTTACGCGCGAGGAGATCACGATCCCGGTGAAGTGCAATGTGCACCCGTGGATGCGAGGTTATATCGCGGTGTTCAAACATCCATATTTCATAGTCACCGACAAAGACGGTACCTTCGATCTTAAAGACCTTCCGCCCGGAACCTACACCATCAAGGCGTGGCACGAGAAGCTAGGAACCCAGAGCCAGAAGATTACCATCGGAGCGAATGAGAGCAAGACGCTGGAATTCGTTTTCAAGGCGGGTTCTTGAGCCCTTGACGCTCACGGCTCCTGACGCGGTATATGAAGAGAGCAAACGCAACTGCGACAAACGGGATTGGTGGCAATATCGAGGTTGGCTCGAAACTGCAAAGCTACTGGACCATTCACGATATTGCGCAAGCTCTGACGATGAATATTGCCCAACGCCGGGTGGAAAAAGCAGGGGCGAACGTCGCCCGAGGCTTCGATGACAGACGAAACCCAGGGCGCATTGCAGCGCGGCGCGATGGGTTGTGCCAGGCCCAGGTGTGCACGAAAGTGAAGCGCGAGTCGCCGTAGTTTGCTGGGTGACTCAACCACAAACCCCGAGTCCAAATCAACGCTGCGCTCAGCGATCAACCGTTCCAGTTCGGTTTCCAGAACTTCGATCTCGTCAACAGTGAGAGCGACCTGATCCTGGCGGCCGTGCAGCCAGCCTTGGGGACGATTGAAGGCAGCAGAGGTGAGATCAGCCGCGAGAAAGGAAATCGAGTTCAAGCCTATCTCTTTCGCCGATTCAACCACCGCGAGGAGCGAGTTGTAGTTAGCTTTCTGGACAGTGCAGCGCCCTCGAATCGCGATTTCCGGGCGGACCTTTCGCAGCGCCGTGACCCCTGCGGTGAGTCGTTCGAAGGCTTTGGGAACGCGCCGAATGTGGTTGTGCAGTGCGAGCGGGCCGTCCAGAGAGACGATCACGTCGTCGATGGTCGCAGCGACGGATTCCGCATTAGACTCTAACAGTAGTCCCGCGGTAAGCATGGTGACGCGGATCCCCTCGGCGCGAAGCGCCAGTGCTAAGGAACTCAACCGATCATTCAGTTGTGGTTCGCCACCCGTGAACACCACCCAGCGAACGCCCAGCTCGCGGAAGGAAGCCAGTTGTCGTCCGAGATCCTCGGGTGTGATTTCCTGAGACTCGCGAATTCTCCAGATATCGCACATCACACAACGACAATTGCATTGATTATGCGGAGAAAGAACCACAACCGGCATGTTGTGGACCGCGTGCGCGGCAGTATTACCGTCGGCCGATTCGCGGGGGAGCGAAATGGATACCAGCGCGCTCATGCCTGAACCTGTTTACCACCAAGTCTTACCGCGCCAATCAACCGCTTCTTGGTTTCTTCTAGCAAGTGTGTTACCGGAGCGCGGACATATCGCTCCGTGCCCTCCACAGAGATTGCATCCAATCCCGAATGGAACTCTACGGGGAACCGCGAGAACATCTGGCTCGACAACAAATGGGGTATACCGGCGGACAGCACTAACTCGATCTGGTCCGTGGTCGTCCGGACCAATGTGTCTGCAGGAGAGAGTCCACTATCCGGGATTGCAATGATGTCTGCTATGGAACCGGCATGCAAAGCCCCTTCCCCATTCTGTAGTTTCAGCACGTCCGCTGCGCGGGTGGTTACCAGGGCGAAAATTTGCTCTGCTGGAACCCCCAGTTCGCTAGCGATCGCTATCTGGTCAAGCAGGTCCCCCGCCGTGAGCGCAGAGTCGCTCCCAAGCGCGATCCGCGGATTCTGTCTGATTCTCTCAGGAGAAAGCGTCATTCCCAGCGTGAACAGGTTGGAGCCCGGGCACCAGATCAGCGCAGCCCCACGCCGGATCAGCAGATCGTGGCCGGCATCGTCGAGTGCTACGCCGTGCACAATTACGGTCCGCGCGTCCAGGAGGCCCTCGCGATCGATTTCAAACACTTCGGCAGTCGACGCGGAATCGACCCCCTCACCAAGATGAATGATATAGGGAGTTTGCGAATCACTTGCGCGGAACGCAGCCGCTATGTCCCCGCCAAACAATAGAGAATGCGACCACGCATAACGCTTCAATACTCGAACGGGAAATCCATCTTCGAAAATGTCTGTGCGGAATTCATTGTGATGGCATACAGTCGCTACTCCACACAGCAGATTCCTGATTCCGCCCCACCACAAACGAAGGGGCTTGGGCACATCGAGATGCTCGCGAATCGGAGAGGACTCAGGTCGGTATATGTCTTCGGCCCATTGTTCGGCATTCTGGTACGGTCCGCGACCCAGTTTCGGAAAGAGACCAAACTCCAAATGATCGTGAGCGTTAATCAATCCTGGAAGAAGCAGGTAACCGGCGAGGTCGATTTCAGCGGCCTCAGGATCAAGACGAGATTGATATTGCGCGCATCCGGAGGAGGGATTGATGCTCTGAATTCGGCCGTGATTGATCTCGACGTCGGCCACAATTGCTGAATGCGCGTCCACCGTAACCCTTGCCCCGCGCAACCTTAGTGAGCAGCGAGTTCTCGTCTCCGAGCCGTCAGCATGGACTGGTCGGCGCTGATCAGCTACTACGGTGTCAGGCGGCACGACCGCGTCTCCTTAAGTGGCAGATGAAGATCGCGCGTGTTCCGCGACTGGACTCGTATACATGACCCTTCTTGTGAGCGAGAAAAATGTTGCGTTCGGGCTCCCCGAAGCCGGCTTCAACCCGCTCGACAAGGTCAAAGCCGTGCAGCCGAAATGTTTGTTCTACATCCAGCAGGGAACAAGCGTGGGTTGGCAGTTCGATCACTTGATCTCCGGAGCGAAAGCTGCGCTTCCAGCCCAAGGAGCGACTGTCGGGATGGAATTCCGACAGATACAAGTCCGTGTCGACCTTCGATACTCGCGCGATTTCTGTAGCCAGATCCGCCAGGTTGACATAGCCCAGGAGGAACGAGCAGAACAGAACATCGGCCCAGTGCGAGCGCAGCGGAAGCTCGATGCAATCCGCGCGAAGCAGATGGCCGGGAATGCGAAGTTTCTTCGCCGCCCTCGCCAACATTGCAGCGGACAGATCGACACCTAGATACTGCCCCGCCCCCGATGACGATAACCGGTTGAGCAATCTTCCGGTACCGCATCCCAAATCCAAGACAGTTCTACCGGTGAGCGAGGGCAACATTGGCCAGAGGTAACGCTCCTCCAGTGCAAGCAGCGGGTTCGCCACACTGTCATATGTTTCCGACCACAGCGTATAAGCCTGATCCACATTGAGTCGCATCCTGCGTTCTACAAGTTGTTGGTCCCGCGAAACACAGGCATTCGAATCCGTGGACATCACAGGCTCTCCACCTTCGGTTTGCGCAGTTCGATCCATTGTTGCGCCCAGCGGAGCTCAAATGGACTCGAATAGAATCGTGTGGCGTACCTCCATGAACTAAGCAATTGCAAGAGCCGCCGGCTCCAGCCCGGCAGCCGAATGTCCTGGATTGTCGGCCAACGTGATGCAACCACCAGTTCGAAATTATCGATGAGCTTCTTCGTTGGTGGGAGCAACCATGGCGTGGCTGGATCAATGCGTAAGGTAAAGTTGAGCCAACGGGGGGTCGCCCATTCCTCTGGAGTCGCAGGGAATTCGACTTGGTCCTCCACGTTGCCGTACATCCGCGCTCGCTGGGGCACAGGGGTGTAGTGATAAATAATGATTTCTGACACGGGATTGATTCGTTTGATTTTCCGGACGAAGGCCAAACATTCTGCTGTATCTCTCTCTGGGTCCTTCGGATTGCCGATGACGAACGAAAATTCCGGAATGATGCCAAACTGTTTGATGCGTGCTGCCAATTCGACCGTTTGACTGGTCGTAAGCTGCTTGTTCATCTCCTTCAAAACCCAGTCGGATCCCGACTCAGCCCCGAAGAACATCATGGTGCAGCCGGCACGACGAATCGCGTCCAGAGTCTTGTCTGAGTAACTCCCTACGATGTCGATGCGAGCCTCACACCACCAACGCAGCCCCAGGGGAGCGATTCGTTCCGCCAGGTCGAGTGCTTGATCTTCGCGCAGGAAGAAGTTCATGTCATAAAACTGGATCGAATCCACTCCGTACTCCGTTGTCAAATGACGCAACACTGCTTCGGTCCTGGCGGGGGATTCCATTTTTTCCTTGCTGCCAAAGGCTGGCCCGATTGCACAGAAGCTGCATCGAAATGGGCAGCCGATACTAGCCTGGTGGACGGCCGTACGCTTTCCGAAAAATGAGGGAAGAATATACTTCTCGGTCTGCAACCGGTGATACGGATACCAGGGAAATGAATCGGGTGGCTTCATCCCCCGCTCGGGGTTGTGATGGTGATGTTCTCCCTTATCTTTGAACGAGAGCCCGCGAATCGAATCAAGCGCACGTTGTCCGCGCAGACTGTCCAACAATTCAAGAAAGGTGTCTTCGCCCTGACCGCGTACAGCGAAATCAACATAAGGAGCGTTCAAGGTGGCATCGGTATAGACCGACGGAAAGTATCCTCCCCAAACGATCGGCACTTGCGGATAGCGGGTTCGAACGGATTTGCACGGATCGATGGCCGCGACCATCTGAGGTCCCGGCATGACCGTGACCGCGAGCAACTCGACGGAGTTCCGCCCAATGAGCGAGAGGATCGTTCCGGTCGGATCGGGGTCCACGTTGCCGTCGACAATTGCGTACTCTTCTCGCCCCTCGATCATGGCGGCTAAGGCGAGCGCGGAAAGCGGGAATCGCCGATTCTTTGGTTTTGTTGCCTTGGGATTAAATAAGATGATCATCAGTTATGCACCTTGGCCCATAGCAGATAAAACTTTGCGGGTTCGCGGCGGCGCAACAGCCGGGCTTTGGCCGGACGCAGCGCCCAATTGATGCCGTACCAGGGTTTCAAAACGCTCCACCGCAACCCGAGTTTTTCTGCTAACTCATGCAAGACTTGCGGCGTGAGATATTCGCGGGTTTGAACACTGTCTGAACGGAATCCAAAGCGCCGTTCAAATTCCGCCCGCTTCTCAACCAACATCTTCTTGCCGCTTTCATCTCCCGAATAGAAAGGAGAATCAGCGATAATCAGGTGGCCTGGCCTGCGTAAACAGCGGAGAACTTCGGTGAGAGTTTGCCCGTAATCGACGGAATAATGAAAAGATGCATTGAAGATAGCCACGTCGAACTGTGCAGGGGCGAATGGCAGGTGATCCATTTCAGCGTGGAAACGAAGAAAAGGGTGCGACATTCGAGTGAAGTAGTGTCGGGCAGCCCCGAGGCCATCGACATCATTGTCCAGCAAATCGACCGCAACCAGCCGATGTCCGCGAAGGTTCATCCGGTAGCTTAGCCAGCCGTTGCCGGCGCCGATATCCAGGACGTCGCAACCCTGCGGATACGAACTCTCGATTTCCGGCAAGATGTGCTTTGCCATATGACGCCACGTTCTAGCGCGAACCCTCCACTGCCAGCTGTTCCTGTCGGTTAGGTCCCTGAAAGGTAACTCCAGGTAATAGTTTGGAGACGATGAGCCGCGACCTTCCTTTGCCCGGACCAGTTCGTACTCCCGAATAAATTGCGCGAAGTAAGATCCACGATCTGGCGGTAAGGAGCGGAAGATGCCGTCCACCTCCGATAGCACGAATCCACATTCCAAGCAGACCGAGTGCGCACGATCAGGCAAGTCAGATGGGTGTAAGGAATGTGAGCAAACTGGGCACTGAAGCCGGAGCGTAGATGCGCTTTCCGCTGGTGCCTGGCTCGCACCGACCGTCCCGGGAGTCATCAGCGCGGCATTATTCATACTTCCTCACGCTCAAAGCTCAACAAGATGTGATCGGCCAAAACACGAATTCCGGGACAACGCCCCAGCACTGAATCGGTCTGCTGGCAAAAGTCAAACCAGCGTGGGAATCGAGCGACCCAAGGCTCGACATAGCTGGGCGGCACCGAGACACCAACCCCTTTCACCGACTTCAGGCGAAACTCGGGAAAGAATGTGCGGGCAAGTGACCGCACTGAAGGGTACTGAACATGGACGGTTGCCTGGTCGGTCAGTCGTGCTGTAACGCCCGAGCGGTGCAATCGCCGGAACGCTTTCCCCGGTTTTCCTTGAGCCAGATACCAGGCAATCTCCCAGGCACAACATGAGCCCATCAAGCACAGCATTGCCGACGCACCCGGCCGGAGCAAGGTTCCCAGGTCGATCGCCAACGGTCGAAGGTCCGCAACGCAATTGAGGGCGCCGAAATTCGAGAATGCACCGTCGAATGGGCCTTGTTCTTGCAGCGAACCAATTTCTTCTGCACGGAGCAAGTTCAAGCGCACAGCGGCACGATTGGTACCGGTCAGTTCGTGGGTTCTGCGTTGGGCCACCGCAATCATTTGCGGAGACGCGTCACAGGCAAATACCGTGACTCCTCGTTGTGCAAGAAAGCAGGCATCGACGCCGGTACCGCAGCCGAGTTCGAGTACGCTGTCACCGGGACGAAACGTTTTCTCCAATTCTTTCCACACGGACGCGCGTTGTGCCTGGCCAATCTTCGAGATTGTGAAGGACTCGTCGTAACGCTCGGCAACGGCATCGAACGGAGCATGGCAGTATTGGAGTTGGTGTGCTGACATCGCGTCTCAGACCTCTACTTCGGGAGCGGCGGCATACAAGTCGGCTCGGACACTCGCAATCTTGCTCTGCAGATCCGCTACGGTAGCTCCCTGCAGGTTGGAGTTTTTCCGCAAACGCTCAAGTTCAACTTCGGTTCGCAGCAGTTGGTCGGCGAAGCCGTAAAAACGGCGCGAGTGCCCGCCTAAAACCCGGGCCTCCCGGTCGGAACCCACCTTCCATGGCTTCGCGTTCTCAACTCGCGTGGCTACCTGAGAAAAATAGGGCGTGCCTTTTATGGGATACGCCACTGTCGTGAAGAAGATGTCGGGATCGGTTTTCTTTACGTGTTGAATCGTGGCCTCTACGTCGTCGAGTTGCTCGCCCTCATATCCCCACATAAGGAACATTCCGGTTTGAATTCCGTGGGATTTGCAAAGAGCGACCGCGGTCTGGACCTGTTCCACGGTTACCCCACGCTCCATCGCGTCGAGGATGCGCTGAGAACCGCTCTCTGACCCGATCCAAACGCGGAAACAGCCCATCTCGGCGAGAGTTTCCACGACTCTTTGGTTCAAGCGATCGGCGCGCGAAATGCACTCGAAGGGAACCCTGAGGTTGCGGCGCTTGAGTTCCGTGGCGTATTGAAAAAGCCAGCCGTGGTGGATCGTGAAGACATCATCCGCCATCCAGGCCATGTCGGGTTGGTATCGCTTCACAAGCCACTCAAGCTCATCCGCCACTGAGGCCGGTTTGCGGCGGCGGTGTGTTTTACCGAAAACCTCGTGACTGCACCACCGGCAATGGTATGGACAACCACGAGCCGTAATGAGCGACACGGAACCCTGGCCGTGGTGCTCGCGCCACACCGATATATATTGGTCTACGTCGATCACTTCGCGGGCTGGCCACGGCTGGGAATCGATATCCCGAATCTGTTCTCGCGGCGCGGTGCGAACGATGGTTCCATCGGTCGCCCGAAAAGCGATGCCATTGACCTTGTGAAGAGATTCTGTGGAATGCGATCGCAGGACCGGCACCAACTCTTCCAGTGTGAGTTCGCCCTCACCAGTGACTACGACATCCGCTCCGGAATCGAGATACTCACCCACATATGCGCCGGGCTCCGGCCCGCCCACGACCGTCTGCCAGCCAGTTTCTTTTGCGACCCGCAGGATCTCGATGACGTTGGCCCGGGTCATCAGATTTGCGTAAATGCCGACCACTGACGGCGGGCCTTGCCGGAGCCGTTCAAACAGTTGCTGGCGCGATGAGAATGTGGAGTCGAATACCTCTACATCCAGGCCCTTGCTTTGCAGATAGGCGCAGATATACAGGATCCCCAGCGGCGGATAGGGCTTCATGATCTGAAGCTCCTTGGGGTCCTCATAAAGGAAGTACCCGTGAGTGAGAAGAATGTCCATGTCTGATTTTCGATTCGGCCAGCCGAATCTAGTCGTCGCCGCACGTCATGCCGGAAGCCTTTTGCAAGTGCACCAGAGGGTGACTGCCAACACCAGGCAGCACGGTGGGGCGGGCATTGCGGCACGTCGTCTCCAGTCCAAGGACTCGCGTCCACAACTCCTCTGGGCTTAGATCATCAGGCTTCTTTGTGCTCCACCCGGCGGGCGAATTCCAGGAATCAACTTGCGCATGCAAAGCATCGTGCAAGGCACGGTAGAACTCATTCGTGTACGCGCCCTGGAACATCATGGCAAGGTCTTCACTGTCAGACCAGTTGGTCTTTTCGCCGAGTTGTGCATGCACTCGGTCAAAGAACTTGGTTCCTGGCAGCGGGTAGGAGACGGAGACACCGATGTCGTCGGGCCGCGTGTCGTGAACCAGTTTCACGGTATTCTGAATGTCATGCCAGGTCTCTCCCGGGTATCCGAACTGGAGGAAGTAGCACGCCCGAATCCCCTCCTCCCGCAGGTTTTCGCGGGCTTTGGCGATCTGCTCCACCCGAGTGCCCTTATCCATTGCGTCCAGGATCTTCTGCGATCCCGACTCGGCGCCCATCCATACCTCCGCACAGCCGGCGCGGCGTAAAGCGCGGACGTTGTCCGGAGTCATCAGATCCACTCGGGACTGCATCTTGAAAGGCACGGCCGCGTCCAGTCTCTCGACCTCCACCGCAAGTTCCCGGATCCACCGTGCGCGGAGGCCGAAGATGTCATCGGCGAACCATAGATGCTCAGCGCCGAAGTCGTACTTCAGACATCGCATCTCCTCGGCCACGCTTCGTGCCGACCGCACGGCAAACGAGTCGCCGTAGATGGGCTTAGCGCACCAATTGCATCTGTAGGGGCAGCCGCGGCTGGCGACGATATTCAGTGAAAAATATCCGTGAGCGGTCTTCCAAGCGGAACGGTATTGATTTGCATCGATCAAATCGCGCGCCGGGAACGCCAACGAGTCGAGATCGCGCATCAGGGGACGATGGTCGGTTCGGATCAGCTGTCCATCTTCGTCATCCAGAAATGCAAGCCCCGGAATCTGTGGCAAGGCGTAGCCCTCATCTTTCAAGAGACACCGAACGGCTTCCAACAACGTCCGTTCTCCTTCGCCTAACAGGACGCAGCGAAAGCCCTTCCGCAGATAATCCACGGCATGATCTGAAGCATCAGAACCATTCACCAAGACCACGGCGCCCGCCCTTTGTGATACTTCAAGAATGTGGTAAGCCACTTCACGCATTCGGGTCAGGCACATCTTGGTAAGGAAGTTGAAGTTGTCCTCGTAGACCACAACGATTCGGGGCCGGTGCTCTTCGATAGCGGATTGAAACCCACGCTCGGGATCATTGAGCATGGTGTCGAACAGTGCGACTGAAAGGCCTGCGCTTCTCAGCAGAGACGCGGCATACAGCGTGCCCAGCGGCGGATAAGGCTGCATCTTGCGCACCTGCTTGCGGTCGTAAGGCAAGTGGTACGAGTGCGTCATTAAGATATCAGCCACGCAATTACCCCTCGCTCACTAAGGTGGGCTCAACAAACTTCCTGGATTCTCTCATTCAGCTTCTCGCCGGTCAGAAGAGACCGCCGGGTCACGAGCCGCTCCACTGCGCGCGACATCCAGAGTTCCCAGGGAAACGAATATCGGTTAGTGTCGATGCGCCAGCGTATGGGTGCGCCAAGCGCGCGTCGGAAGCCACTTCGAAACCAGGCACTCTGTTTGGTGGCTTTGCGAATCTGGTTGTTCAACAGGAAGTATTCGAGACTCCGCCGCAAACGCCGCAGTTCCTCTCCCTGCAGCCATGGGAGCATGTTGCGTCCTAGCGGCAGCGCCTCCCACTCCTCGAGCGACTGTGGCTCGTGCAGCCCCAATTCTTTCAGTTGCGGCCAAATTGGAATGCCGGGGTAGGGCGTGAAAATATTCGGCGAAAAACTGACATTCCAATACTGCCGGGCAATGTCGCTCATGATCTGAAAGGTTTGCTGGCGATCCGCTTCGCTTTCACCGGGATAACCGAGAATCAGGTTAAATGTGACATGAATACCGGCAAGCTCCGCCTTGCGCGCCGTTTCCACCATCTGCTCGACCTTCTGGTGATGCTTGTTCATCAGGCGCAGTACATCCTGCGAAGCGGATTCAGTGCCAAAGCCCATGTGGCTAACGCCACTTTCACCCAGCAAGCGAACATCGTCGTCGCTCATCTTCCATAGGAAATCGGTGGAGGCCTGGAAGGTCCAGCGGAATTTGATCCCGCTCTCGAGGATTCCACGAGCAATCGCCAGTGCGCGCTTGATATCAACGGGGAAATTTGAATCGAGAAGCGCGACTTCTTCGATGTTGTATCGTGGGACGAGTTCGGCCAGATCGCTCACCACTCGTTCCGCGCGGTACGCGTTGAAGCGGCGCTTGTAGAAAACCTGGTCAGTGCAGTAGTTGCACGCGTAAGGGCACCCGATACTGGTGGCATAAGCGAGCTTCCGGACACCGGATGCAGCGGCATACACATCCATGTTGGCCAGATGAAACGCTGGCGCGGGCAAATCGTTGATATTGGCCACCGGCCGTTCCGGCTCGTGATGCGCCCCCGCGCGATCCTTGAACGAGAGGCCTCGCACACCGTGCCAACTTTGGCCCTCAGCTAATCGCTGCACGAGCTCGAGCAGCGTCAGTTCACCTTGCCCTCGCACCACGCCGTTGACAAAGTCAGGGACCAAAGTCTGTTCGGGAACCAGGCTGGGGTGCCAACCACCGAACACAATCGGCAAGTCTGGGCGAAGCTTCTTCACTGCTTTCGCCACCCGAATCGCCGATCCGATCATGGGTCCGGTGAGGAGCGAAATGCCCAGGCAGAGAGCGTCCTCGGTTTCACGCAGGATTACGGCTTCGAAATCTGGATCGGTTAGGTTGTCGACGAGCTTCACCTGAAAACCAGCCTGCAACAGCGGGGACGCCAAAGCGAGCATGCACAACGGTGCGCCCAATGGCGGCCCGTCGTATGGTGGATAGAACAATACGACTTTGTTTTTCACGGGCAGCTCGCTTGTGGGGCCGCTTCCAGCCGTTTGGCATCCACGGCTGGCTTGGCTGCCACATTCAGGCGTTTCAACTGCTCATTCGCCCACAGTTCCGCGGGAAGAGAGTAAACATCGTGGTCCAATCGCCAACGCGCCGGGTAGCTAATCGCCTTCTGGAGGGCTTTTGTGACTGGCCCACGCGTATCGGCGGCGATCGGCACCCGGTCAAAAGCAATCCGGAGGAAGTCCCGCATGATTTGCAGGCGGCGGTGGTCCTTTCCCTTGAGCCACGGCAAAACGGTATAACGGGGGAAAAACTCTGCCCAGCCTTCCAGCGAATCAGGAACCACAATTCCGATCTCTTTAGCCTGATTCATGATGGGTGACCCAGGATAAGGTGTAAAGATATTGGTCCAGAATTCGGCTCCCGGAAAGCGACGGCATACATCCATCATGAACTGTACAGTTTCGCGTCTCTCTTTTTTCCCTTCGCCCGGATAGGCGAAGATAATGTTGAATGAAGGGCGGATGCCAGCCTGCAGACAGCGATTAGCGCTTTCGTAAATCGACTCGAAATTCTGAAAATCCTTATTCATCAAGTTCAGGATTTTTTGGGAGCCAGAATCGACACCTTGGCATATCTGGTGGAGTCCGGCCCGGCGCAGGAGCCGCAAGTCTTCCAGGCTGAGCCGAGAGGTCAGGTTGGTAGTGGCTTGAATACTCCACTGAAAGTCCGAATCCCTCAGTACAAGCTGTTCTGCAATCTGGCGCGCGCGATCAAGATCGACCAGAAAGTTATCATCCACTACCCACAGCATCTGCAGACGATACCGCCGCGTCAGTTCGACCGTTTCGTGCGCGAATTGCTCTGGAGATAGCGCATTCCATTTCCTCCCGTACACACCGGCGTTGGTGCAGTACGCGCAGTTGAAAGGACACGCCAGGCTGGAGATGTACATGGCCCAACGCCGTCCGCAAAGCCGCTCGTACGCGTCGAAGTCGGCAAGGTGATACGCCTTCGCAGGCATTTCAGCCAACGGCCTTAGCGGCCGTTCCGGGGTGAAAACGGCCTCACCGTTTCGCTTAAAACCAATGCCGGGAACATCGTCGAGGGCGTCGCCTTTCTCCAGCCTGCGCACAACCTCGAGAAGACCATCCTCCCCCTGCCCGCGCACGACAATATCAACGTAGGGGGATGCTAAAGTCTGGTCCGGCAATAGAGACGGGTGCCAACCGCCCAGGATTATGGGGAACTCAGGATTCCACTGTTTCACGGCGCGTGCGATCGCCACCGTTTCCCGGATCATCGGGCCGGTCACCAGGGAAACGGCGAGACAGATCGCATCTTCGAGCTCTCGCAAAACCACCTTGGCAAAATCCGGCGTGATCGTCGAGTCGACCAACCGTACCGTGTAGCCAGCGTTTATGAGGGGAGTGGAAACAGCCAAAATCCCGAGGGGGGCGGTTGCTTCCGTGCTCGAAAATGCGGGAAAGAAAAACACCACTTTCTTGCTGGATTTTTTCATCATCCGCTCCCTGCGGTTCGGCCACAGGTCCCAAGCAATAGATGGGACGAACTAACTTTAGGGTGGGAGTCTGGAAGTTTTGTCAAGAAATTGTCAAATTTGTGTCAGCTCGTTGAATTTTCGAGAAGTTGTGGCCAAGGTTCTAATCCCTGGCGGTAGGTGGGGGTGGTCAATTTCTGAAAAGTCAGAAGTCTTCCAGGCGCTGAAACTTGCGCGGCCAAGCGATCCACCATTGGGGGGAACGAGCCAGCAGGTCGGCATCAAGGAAGAGGTAGGCACTCACGCGGGTGCGCCATCGTGGAATCCTTTCAGTGCTGAGATCAATGTCGGCAGGACGTATTGCTGAAAGAGTTTTTCGCTGTCCACAAAACGTTTCGATAGGAAGGACACGCCTTGATGCGCCTCCATGTCCCAAGCAAGGAAAGTCTTTTGTCCAATAGTCACGAGGGCCAGACCGTTCAGTTGTAAGTGGTGGCTGCTTAGGCATTCAATGTTAATCTCCGGATCGTCGTCAGGTTCCACCACAACTCTCCAGCCGAAGGCAGGCGGGCGTTCCAGGTCTTCGGAGGGTACCAGCGCGCCGAGCAATCGATCTGCTAACAATTGGCAGTTTGTCGCCACACTGACCGTGGTACCGTGCACTTTGAAAGAATTTTGAAACGGGGTAGGGGTGAATCTTTTGAGCGCATCGATTGGCATTCGGTTGGTTTCCATTTCCGCTGGTAACAGTATCCCTCAGTAAAGAACTAGGCTCGACAGAACTCCGACAGCTCCTCAGCGACCAACGGGGGTTTCAGCCCATGCTTCAGTACCCAGCATTCTCGGCCCACAAGTGTCTTGATGGTCTGCAACTGCTGGCTCCGCGTATCGGACAAGCATGGGGGCAACGTTTCAAGCTCCAGAGCGAAGCGAGCAAACGCGTCTTCGGACTTGATCGACCTGAAGACTGCTCGATCCTCCTCCGACCTCTCGACGAATACTAACCATTGAGGTTCACAACACAGGGAGCGTTCTACGCCGAACACTGTGACAGGATCGACCTCGTATGCCAATTCTCCATTCAAGCTGAGAGCGAGGTTCGTGTTGGTCAGTTGAGGAAAGAACCTGAGTGTATCCGGAAGCAGTTTGACCGAGGTCGGGAGGCCCCATGCGAGCACTCTGGAGTCCGACTGAGAGAAGTACGTCCAGTCGTCGGAGAGGTACGCAAACTTGTTGAGGGACAAGGACACTGCCAACGTGGACTTACCCGCTCCAGAAGCGCCGCCCAAGATGAGTCCTCGCCCGTCTTTCACCAAACAAGCACAATGAAGGGGCGTTATTCCGACAGACGCACTAGCGACTCCGAGCAGGATAGGCAACAGCACATACTTCCAATAGTTCAAGTCACGCGCCATCGCCGTGGAAAACATTCCTATAACGCGTCGCAGCCGGAGGTCGATCAACATCGAACTGCCCGGTCCATACGCCGCATATACCAGGTGATCGAGGCCCCGAAAATGAGGTTGAGGCCATGGCTTTTCTTCACGAATCGTAGAATCGACAAAACAAGTGACGGTCAGGGCTGTCGGTAGTCCGACGGCATTGGCAGGTCGAAAGGTCTCCCGCGCAGCAGCCAGAATCTCTGGAGAGTTGGTGGTGATCAGCCATACGGATCCAGCCACCAGAAAGCGTGCCTCGAGGGGGAGAGACAGTCCACTGTTCTGTTCAAGGGAGGTTACAAAACCGTGATCGTTCATTGGGAATATGTTGCGTCACCAAGGCGTCCATACAGCGAGTTTGCGATGACTCCGGAAATGAGAGCTTTACCTCCACCAGAGATTCGATCTCCCGTCGTGATCATATTTCTTCGGATCATACCGCAAATACCTGAAATCGCCCAAGCTAAGGACTACTTCGAAATCACTTGTTCGAGCGTCCCATAAAATTGACGTCGTTGGCGTACCATATCGTGGTTGGTGAAGAGCACTTCGCGGGCTCGCGCGGCGAGCCTATCACGATCAACCGGCGAAAACGTGATCCTTTGGATGGTGTGCGCCAAAGCAGTTGGACTGAACTCGTCCACGATTTCGGCGAAGCTCTGCTCACGTGCGTAGCGAACCAAACTGGAATACTTGGGACCGAAAACCAGAATGGGTCTGCCCGCAGCAAGATAGTCCGCGATCTTCGAAGGAAACGCGGTTTCCACGGCTTTTTGAGCTATCTGCGAGAACGAATAAGGAAGGAACAGAATGTCTGCGCTTGACAGGATTCTGGGCAATTCAGACTGTGGCACCCAGCCTCGGTTGACAATACCGGGACAATTCCACCCAAACGTCAGCATTTCTTCATCGGTGAGGGGAGTGCAGAGATGCAGACTTGCCTTTGGCATCTGATATTCCTTCAACTGCCCACTAACAATGAGATCAACGAGTAGATCCAGACAATCCTTGACCGTGTAACCGACTGTACCGGCAAACAAGATGACCGGACCAGCGCCACTATTGAGCTGCATGTGGCCGTCCGGTTGGCTGGTAGGAACCGTGGTGGAGGGCATCTGAACCTCCGAATGCATACCGCACTCGTCCAGAACCAGACGCTGCATTTCTGGACTGACAGCATAGATGTGTGCCGCACTCTCCAAAGTCTTCTTCGTCCAACGTCGCAGCACTTTTGCTATGAAAGTCGAGGTTTGGAAATTCCCAGAGATAAAATTGTCATGTACTACGGCAATGTGCGGTGTTCGCGTGACCCAGCCCGCGAGCGCAGCCGCGAGATAGTAACGCCCCTGGATAATTGAAACGAGGGCTTCGACCCGTCGGCGTTTGATCACGAGGACGGCTCGAAGTGCGATCGAAACGAGTATCAGACAATTGGCGATGAGTTTGAGTTTTGCTACCCAGAAGTTTGCAGAGCCGCGCAGAACGGGGAAGACAATGTAACGACATTTGAGAAGGTCTGTAGTTGGAGATGCCTTCATCCCAAGCTGAGACGCGATTATCGTGAGGGAATTTGCCGGATGTTGGTCGAGCAACCGTTTCAGAAGGATCGCCCCGCCATGATGATTGGAGGGTGGGAACTCGCCAATGTATAAGAGTCGCGGAGTCGGCGCCACAGCACCTGCCTCTGCATCGTGTGGCAACGCGACCGTCATCTCGGGGGGCGCGTTCCAAGGCTCGACGGCGCAGGAGTATGAGTAGGAAGGTTGTAGACCCGGCGCATCCAATCAGCGGTGATGCGAAGGCCTTCTTCCAAGCTGTACGTGTCACGGTGAGAGAGGTCTCTGGTGGCCTTCGAGACGTCAACCAGCTTGTGGTGAGTGGTGAGACTTTCCGCTTCGCGATATTGGGGCAACGACGAGGAGGCCCCGGTGACCTTCAGCACAGCGTTGGAGAGTTCCTCGATGGTGTGATGGTGAGCGCCGCCGATATTGTAAGTCTCTCCGGGCCTGAAATTGTCAGTGATGTTCGCCAAAGTTCGGACCGTATCCGGCAAGAAGGTAGAAGTGCGCGAGTGGCCCCGAAATACCGTCCAAGGCAGCCCATTCAGCGCACAATAAAGGAAGCGGCAGTTCACTGAACGGTAAGGGCTATAGTACTCACCCGGCCCAAAGGTGTTGAACAGACGTACTACCACCGACTCCGTCCCGTATCGCAGCGCAGAGTTGCGCACCTGCATTTCGTTTACCCACTTGGTCATCGCGTAGTCGTTCATCTGCATGATTTGGTGGTCATCCATTACCGTTTCGACCATCAGATCCGGCCAATCTCCATACACCTCCGAAGACGAAAACTGAACCAGGCGGAACGAAAACCGCTCCTGCAGACGAATAACGTTCTTGGTCCCTACCGCATTCGTGTGCCACAGGGTCTCGTAGAAATCTTCTCCGTTCCACCGGCCGAACTCGGCGGCACAATGATAGACATAGTCGAACGGACCCAATTGCTCAATTACTCGCTCGATCTGACGGAACTCGCCTACGTCGCACCGTGCGTAGAGTGGAACGCTTACATCGGTGCGGACGGAGAATCCCACCTCGTCCGGCTGATGTGCAATGTCGCACGACACTACATGATGCTCGCGCTTCCGAAGGTCGGAGACCAGTCCGGCGCCGACGGTGCCCAGCCCTCCAGTTACCAAGATTTTCATGCTCACCTGCTCTCCCGACCAAGGCTCCTTAAATGGTTGGCCCGCCGCCGCCGTCGCCTTCAAGGCCTGCCGCTTTCACCAAGTTCCAGCAACGGGAGCGGGGTTGTCTCTCTCCCAGATTTCATCCAGGTCGCCAAAAACTTTTACCCTCCTGTAATGTTCGTGGATATAAGTACGGAGCGGTGACAGCGAGCTTGTCGGAGGGTCGTGATCTCCTGGGGCGTTGAGCCGTTGTGACCACAGTATGTAATGCACCGCCCTTGCATCCAACTGCACAATGCTGCGCTGTACAAATTCCGGGCGAGTCGCAATATTGAGTCCTAAAGCGTCTACGAACACTGGATTGCGCAACCGCAGCGGGATATATACGCCAGGCCATCCTGAGTGAAAAAAGAATTCTTCGGGCCGGGTATGCTCTCCAATCCAGTGAAGCTTCTGATAGGCCTCAGGATTGACCGCCGCCCACCCCGCCGGCAATTTTGCGATCACGTACTCCCGATGGTGAGCATAGAAAATTTGGGTCGCCGCAATGAAAAGAATCCCCATCCAGATCACGCCAACTGCCACCGGTCGAATACGGCGAGTCTGCCCGACGAACCATAACAGCAGAATAAACCCAGGCATAGAGACGGCGTAGACTCGCAACCAATTCAGACTGAACATGACTTCGAACAAGAGAGCAGCTCCGGTCAGAGCCACGAGCATCGCTTTCGAATTCTGTTCGGGCGAGGATGCTCCGGAATCCTTTCCGCCCCAGCACCTCGCGAGAGCAAGCACATATACGATCGGTAGCATCAGATACACGATTAGGTATTGCGCGGCGCTAGGGAAATGTTTCCATCCGCCCCAGTTAGGCATTCCTAGGAAGCTGGATTCAGGGCCGTGAACGATGTAGTTTCGAACGTAGGTAACCTGAAAATACCATAGCTGCTTCCATCCGATCGTGGCAATGAAATATGATTCCGCCCCTCCCAATGCGATAACAAAACCTAAGAGCACGAACAATTCGTTCGCTAACAAAGTTTGCCAGTTCCAGCTTTCGCGAAACTTCTGCCAACTCAACCAGATTGTGAAACCAAGGAGTGCTGCCGCGCCGTGAGACTGCGTGAAGAAAGATGCCAGGCCCAGCAGGGCTCCCGCAGCAAACATCCTTACGCGCGATTGCTCTCCCAGTAGAATTCTGACAGCACAAAGGATAAGCAAAACGCTAAACCAGTGATGAGTAGCATTCAGCAGTCTCGTGTAGATTAGCGTCACAAATAACAGCGTGGCCGGCAGGGCGAGGTCGAATTCCATGATCTGTGATGCGATGCTGAGACAAACCCCGCAGAGGGCGACGCCGAGCACCAGCACCACTATGTTCGTGATCCAGACGTGAACACCCAGAATCTTGAACACGGAGAAATAGAGCAGGTCAATGCCGGGAGGCGTGTACTGAAGGAAGTCACGATAGGGCAGCTCGCCGTTCAGAATGCGCTGGCCATTCATCCAAAAGAAGACTTGATCTCCACTCAAAAGAATCGGAACTCTGGGGAACACGAACAGGTTCACATAGAGGTAAAGTGCCACCAGGGAACAAAGCGAGAGTGCTGCCCCGGGCAAATTCTTTGTGCTGGCCAACCGGAATCTCCTTTCCTGATTTCAAAAACGTCGTCCCTTTAAGAAACGGCAACGATCTTACACCGATCCGATTGTTTTCGGCGTCCAGAAACACTTGTCACGTGGATCTTCGTACGGTTCGAGTATGCCTCGATGCTGATGACTCTAAACCTGGTGACCTTAAGTTGACTCATGGACTTTCCGGCTGCCGGAACCTCAGTTGAGGTGCGTGTCTAAGGGCAAGCTTGCGCGATATAACACCGGCAACCCAAGCCCTCGTCCACAATCGCTGGCAAAAATCAAAGTGTGGGAATCTTCCCATGCAGGTGAGGAGCTGTTGCAGTCTCCTCCCGCCATGACTTCTTTCTTGCCACTCAACGTATTTTTCAACCAAATCTGCTTGGGCCCAGCCTGCATCGACTCAATGGCCATCCACTTTCCGTCAGGCGAGATCACTGAACCCCCGCTTGTGGCCGGCGGCGGCAAAACAGCGCGCGCCACTTGCCGGGTGGCAGGATCAAAAGTCATAGTTGTTGATACGCCACCCTTTACCAATTCAAAGTAGATTGGCCCCTCGAACAACGGTGCCACCGGATGAAAGGCCTGGCCTTCGAAAGCAAATTCTTCCATCTGTCCATCGTGCAACCAGCGCAGCACATACCCACTTTGAACCATTGCCTGATAAAAAACTCCGGCGCTCGACACGGCCGGAAATGTGGAAAGAAACGTCCCTCGGTCTAGGGAGACTCGCGGAAAATGCCGTCCGGGTTCAAGCAGATAGCGCACTTCGTGCCTCTGTGCGTCGAATGCCGCGATGATGGTTGCAGCCAATAGTCCTCCAGCCACAAGTTTGGGACTTAATGATCGCCAGTATTCACGCCCTTCCACGAAGAAGAGCGCAGCCAATATCCACAACTTAGGAAAGAATCGCACCCAGCCCGACAACAAAAAAGAGTTCAGCGCAATGTACGAAACAATCAGGAAAATTCTCTCCTTAGGTCCTGCGTGCTGCAGCAACAGAACTACCGGCAATAATAAGAGAATGAACGTATACGAAGCTGCGTTCGACGAAAGCAGCAGGATCCCTATTGTGAACCAGGCAAAACTATGGCGACAAAAATGCTTGCTCCCCGACGCTAGACCGAATGATGTGCTCGCAAGAATGAGCAGCACTGTGAACGTCCGCAAGAAAAAGAAAACGAGAGGCGCACTCCAAACCGGGTGCGGATTTAGATCCGGTTCCATGACAAACGAGCTACGCAACAGGGTGGTAAGAGTTCCATTTCGACTGTTGTAAGGATCGATGACCTCCCCTTCCAAGGATCGCGGCAAGATTTGCGTAGCGTAGAAGTGAACGTCTCCCCAGCCAAAGATCGCAATTGCGGTTAGCACGGCGATGGCGGACGCCGCCAGCATTCCCACAACCGCCTTCCAATTGCGCTTCGACACGAAATACAAGAGAAAAGGACCACCGTACAACTTAAGTCCGAACGCCACACCGCAAAGAAATCCGCTCCCCACTGACTTGCCCCGGTCTAGACAGTAAAACGCCAGCGTCAGCAGGAATAACAAAAAGACGTAGTACTGGCCCAGACGAAAATTGGACTGTAGTGAGCCGTAACCCATAAACATCAGTATTGCGATGTGCTCAATCCGAATCTGCGTGGCTCTTGAAAGCATGCACAACGTAGCCGCCAAAAATGCCAGGTTAAGCGCCAGCCATATCTGTTTGGCGGTTTGCACCGGAAATCCAGCCAGGGGCACGATTGGCAGCATTGTCAGAGGCGTCTGCGGAAGATACGCCCCCAGTTGGTGTTCGATTCCCGCGTAATTCATCTGCCGCTGAAACCACGTCCAATCGTAGTAATCGCGCAAAGGTGCGCCCTGACGCACCAGAACAGCGGCGGTATAGTAGTTTGGAAAGTCGGTTTCGCTGCGGGTCCAACCTTTGCGGAATGACGTTGCCAGAAAGACGGCAAACATCAGCAACGCCAAGACGCGGGCTTTCGTCATATTATCTTTGGCACCAGCGGTTGGTTTTGCTCCAGAGCGGCTATTTCTTCGTTACTAATCTCCGGTCCCGCTTCCAGATAATCCTTGTCAACGGTCAGGTTCCACAAGTCGAACCGTGCGCCCGCCACGTTTCGCGCTGCCAAAATAGCGGTCAACATCGAGTGGTCCTGATTGTTGTAGCGGTGCATTCCATTTCGTCCAACGAGTTGCAAATTAGGCACCCTTGCAAGGAATCCGCGCACGGCTTCAAGGCCATCCCGATAACCGCGGTCGTAAACCGGATAGGCCTTTGGCATTCGTACTACCGCTCCATCGACCACGTCTTGTCCACGCACCAGTCCCAACTGCACCATCTCTCGCTTTGCCAATGCGATTAGGTCCGCATCCGCCGTCTTCCAAATTGCATCAGATATATTGCAAAAATATTCGACGCCCAAACACGTTAAGTTAGGATCGGGTGTCATCTCCGGACTCCAGTTCCCATAGTTTTGCACGCGCCCCGCCGTTACCTCTGGATCGTGCACGTAAATCCAGTTGTCCGGAAAAAGGTTTCGGCCTCGCACCATCAACGCTACGACGATGAAATCGCGGTAATGAAACTTCCCCGCTGCGGCCAGAAGCGCCGACTGCGCAGTGGGATCGAGCTTCTCAATCAACTCCCGTATGGGAATGCTGCTGATGAACTGCGCTCCACGATA
>Ga0207037_10085_pt1 | contig 32203 bp, 30 predicted proteins | sample Alteio_BWMinCont_75_FD_153268 | JGI IMG/M metagenome (GOLD analysis project Ga0207037, IMG submission 153268) | Enriched cells from forest soil in Barre Woods Harvard Forest LTER site, Petersham, Massachusetts, United States -... | ecosystem: Environmental > Terrestrial > Soil > Temperate forest >... | reverse complement strand
GTCTTTGCCAATGGCAGTGACATCTATAGGGGTAAAGGGTTTTAAATTTCCTTTTTTGATTTTTAAAACCATATCGCAGTTCTTTTTTATAATATCTTCGGGGATTTTTTTATCCATTACGGCTTTGATCAGAGCTTCAATGGCCTTTTCTTGAACTTCAAGGGTGTGGCAATAAAGGAGCATGGTGCAGCCGGCAAGCACGGCCTGAACTGCGGCTTCTTCAACAGTATAATTGCTAGCGATAGCTTTCATTTCCATATCGTCAGTGATTATGGCGTTTCGATACCCAAGGTGGCCGCGTAAAATATCTTGAATGATTTTTTCAGACAAAGTAGCAGGCCAAACGGGGTCGATTTTTTCTAATTTCAGATGGGCCGTCATAACAAGGTCGGCTCTCGCCCTAAAAGCTTTCTTAAACGGTACAAATTCAATTTTCTCTAGGCGGGCCATATCATGTTTGACGACGGGGAGCTCTTCATGGCTATCGGCAATGGTGTCGCCGTGACCGGGGAAATGTTTTACACAAGGAATGATTCCTGCTTTTACAAAACCTCGAACGACAGCCGAAGAGAGTTTTGAGACGAGTTCGGGGTCAGAGCCAAAAGATCTATCCCCGATAACCTTGTTCGCGGGATTTGTGAGAATATCGACGCAAGGGCTGTAATTTAAGTTTATTCCGACGGCTAATAGCTCTTTCCCCATGGTTTCGGCAAATTTAAAGCCCAGGGAAGCCGATCCAATTTCCCCAAGAATTTGCATTGGGGGCCACTGGGTAAAAGGATTTTTGAGTCTCGCGACCCGGCCTCCTTCCATATCAATAGAAATAAAAAGTTGATCGCTTACAGACCTCGGTTTCATAAGGCCTTGAAGTTCATTGTTAAGATCGGCGACCTGGGTGGGGCTTTCGATATTGCGATCAAAGAGAATAACCCCGCCGATATTATTTTCAGAAATGAATTTCTTTACGGAGGCATTGGGTTCAAGGTCTTTGAAACCAATTACGAATGTTTGACCAAGGCGTTGCCTAATCTCTGTTGAGTCCATCAAGCTATGACAACATTTTCAAGGGAGACCGTCAAGTTACCTCGAAGATTGTTTTTCGCCGCGGTGTCTAATGGCATGACGTTAGGCTAGACCTACTGATTGTCTGAACTCTTGGGTGGAGGTTTGATTTCAATTCCCTCGCCCGTTGGAGTTGGTGCAGGTTTTGTTACATTTTTTGTAGGCCTTTTTACGGGTGATGCTTCCGTATTGTCGCTCGCGGACTCTCCCGGCACTTTTCCAAAGAGTAAGGCTAAATCGTTCTTATTGACGGTGATTCCCTCGGTGGCGGCGGCCTCATTTTCGGCAAAGCGAACATCGATATTTTGATTGGGTTGCCGCACAAGAAGGGGTTCGCCCCTTGGCGTCACCCAACTAATATATTTTTCTCCCTTGAATTCATTTATGAGACGAAAAGCGTCTTTGCCTTTGACGGGCTCTTGATTTTTTACGAGAAGAGAACCCGTGTAGGCTGTGCCCTCTTCTTCGGCTATGGCGTTATATTTAAAATCATTTCCAATTTTGAGGCCATTTTTCTGGTTTAAAACGACATATATTAAAAATTCAGAAAGAAAAGTTCCTTTTTTAATTCGCTTTGAGGTGACTGTCTTTTTCTTCCCGTCAAAAATATTAAGAGTCATCATATCGGCCTTAAAGGTCGCATCGATAACTTTAACGTTGTCTCCGGTTTTTGAGGTGTATTGGTAACTGGAGGGGCTTAAATCGGGGCCCGATTCGGCCTTTAAACTTTCAGTAACATTATTTCCGCCGGCATTTGTTTTCAAGTAAGTGACGCATTTAAATTTGTTATTGTTAAATTCGTAGCGCTCTACAAAGAATCCAACTTTTTCCGAACCCGCAAGAACTTGAAACCATCCTTCAAAAAGGAGATTGGCGCGAGCAGGGGGAGTGACTAAAAGTGCGGCACTTGTAAAAAATGTGACGAGGATGTTTCTAATATGACTATTTTGCATATTCTTAAGCTTGCCGGAGGGGTTTTGAGCTGTCAATACGACTTGTGGCTAATAGTGAAAGCGGTTAAACTTTAACTATGGGTGGAGAGCGGGGTCAGGCGAGTATTCTCATCGCCATTATTTTTCAAGTCCTATTTGTTTTCTTCGCCATGGTCATCAATGTTGGTCTTCTTGTTCACGACAAAATCAATTTACAAAACAGCACCGACATCGCAGCCTACTACGCCGCCATGAAACAAGCGGAAGTTCTAAATTCCATGGCCCAGCTCAATTATCAAATCCATCAGAGTTGGAAATTGTTTAATTGGCGATTGTGGGTGCTGGCCGATGCAGGGAGGAATTCAGATTATCTTCATCCCTCCAGCGGACCGGGCAGTATTGGTTCTACTCCTCAATCAGACGCGCCGGCAACCTGGAGCGATGCTGCAAACTATCCTGTTGTCTGTGTCACTAACCCTTTATGGAAACAAGTGTCCGGCGTTGGAGAAAATTTATGTAAGAATATAAATTTAAGTTTAACACCCCTTGTGCCTCCAGGACTTATAGGCGCACAGGGGATTTTTGCTGGTGTCTTCAATATCTTTATCAATGGTATTTCTCAGCAAAACAATCTTTTCAAAAATGATTTTTCAAAAACGGGTCTAACTAATTTTAAAATGGCTGCCATGTTTCTTACGAGTTTTAAAATTGCAGCTGCTCGAAGGCGTTTTGCAATTCATAATCTTCAACAACTTCTCATTGCCAGCGGTACTGATTTTAACGATTTAACCGGGCAGAGTGTTAAGGCAACAACTCAAATAACTTTAAATAATAATTTAACAGCTTCTAACAAAGCTAATGGCGGGGCTACTTTTGAATTTCAAAATGGTCTAAACCCACAAACCCCGTTTATGGTTCCAATTGAAGTTAGAGCTTTTGTCCCCTATTTAGATTTTAAAATACATTCTACAGTAGCTGCAGCGGTTAATCAACTCGACACGGCGTCTGCCCAGGACCCCGGTCATGTGCTCTACAACAACCTTTCAGCAGCTTGGTATAGTGATTACCACGGTAGTCCAGTTCCAGAAACAGCCAGTGAATTTAGCGGAGAGTCCGAAGATTTTACTTCTAATATGAAATCCTTTGATAGTTTAATTGGTTTTGAAAAAAACCCTTGGGTTCTAGCTTATGTCAAAGTGTCTGCAACAACCCATCCTAAAATGCTTTTTTCACCTATAACGAGCGGGTCCGGGCCAGCAATTACATTGACTGCGGAATCTTATGCTATGCCATTCGGTGGTAAGATGGGCCCTTGGTATTACGATTCGTGGCCAAGTGGAAAAGATACGAGCGTTCCAGGGAATCTTGTAGCGCCCACAGATTTCTCATCTCCGAGAGTTGATGTCACCGCGACAAGCAAGTCTATTCCTAACTACTCTCGCTACCCGGGAGATAAGATCGGTTTAAGTTCTAACATCGCCCGCTATGTGGGGCTTTCTCAGATTATTAATAAGCAACCGCCCTATTCAGACTACGACAATCTTGCCGATACCGATCCGTCCGTTGACGCTATCGTAGCTGCACTTCCCAATTCCACGATCCAGCCCGCTTTCAGGCAAGCCGAAAAAGCTGCTGTGGCGCCAGATCTTTTTGATGCGACCTACTATTCGGTGGCCTATGATTTTCCTACTCGATACCCTGGGGCCTATGCTGGTATAGGGGGATCGGGCATCTTAAAAAACTTTTCAGGATTTGATCTTGGGAATGATTTACCTTTAGCGATACAAAGCGGGCCATCGACCATCGCGCAGATTTTTTTCCCTGGCACTCCACCACTTTGGTCAGGAGCTCCTCCATTTTGGATTATCACTCAGCCTCAACACTTGAACACTTCGTGGTCCCAAGGGGATCCGGGCGAGTACGACGCGAAACAAGCCCCGCTCTCTGTGGGTCAAACTTGGGAGAACCCGGGTGACCCTGCTCGCAAGCCCGCCGGTGGTCGCGCAGGTTATTCAGTTAAACTTGTGAGCAAACATTTTCTTCAACGAACGGATCTTCCCCTCGGAGGGCAGGGTTCGACGGGCGGAATTTTGAACGCTCCACCGCCGTAATAACTACCGCATGGACATTTTCAACTTGACCAACTGTGAAATGTATGACATTGTAATACATTGAGGTGAGTATGAAAAACAGTGCGCTGACAATCAGGTTGCCTAAAGAAGTAAAAAAAGAGTTAGAGCATATTGCTAAGGAGGAAAACATTCCTGTTAGCGATCTCATTCGAGAATCCCTAAGTGATTTTCTTGCTATCAAGCGCTTTCGTCAGCTTCGAAAGAAAGCCCTTCCTTTCGCAGAAGCCCAAGGCCTGCTCACCGATGAGGATATTTTTAAGGTTATTTCTTGAAGGTAATCCTAGATACAAACGTTATTATTGCCGCCTTTGCAACTCACGGTCTTTGTCACCTTGTCTTTGAAAGTGTGGTGGCTCACCACGAGTTAATTTCGAGCGAGTTTTTGATGAAGGAAGTGTGTGAAAACCTCAAGCGTAAAATCAAATTGCCTCAAGGTAGAATAGATGAGATCAATGCTTTTATCCGAAGTCATTCAAAGATTTCAAAAGATATTAATGTTCCCGGTCTAAAGTGTCGGGACCCTGGAGACTTGAAAGTACTAGCTCTTGCGATAAACCAAAAAGCTGAAGTTATTGTCACTGGCGACCAGGACCTTCTCGTGTTGGGACCAACTCCAAATACAGCTATAGTCTCACCAAGGCAGTTTTGGGACATGCTCCGCGAGAGAAAATAAGGGCATAATTCTCTCGAGAATTGTCTAAAGTTTAGACACTCGACTCTGTTTCTCGAGCCAAAATGCATAAATAGGAAATCCATGAGCCTAAAAATTGCATTTTTTCATAGGTGAAAGCTCTCAAAAAACCGATGAGTTAAATGAGAGTTTGTAGGGGAAAATATGATTAAGTATATTTTTATATTGGGCTTCATTATGTCTGGGGCTCAGGCGGCCTTTGCGCAAAACAGTGAAGGCGGTCAGTATGACACCATTATTCCTTCCGGCCCTCCAGATATTGCGGCCCCACTTCCAGATGGATCAATTAGAGACCTTATAGGTACCCAATCTGCGCCAACGATGCCATGTTTTCAGGGACAGGGACCACCTGGGCAAGATGGATATGCACCTTGCCCGGTTCCCGGAGCGGGTGGTGCAGATGTCCCGCCACCAATAATAAGCAAGGATGTTATGAATGGCTGCGCAGCTAAAGTACAGTCAGCTAACACAACCTGCACAAGTTCCCAGGGTATCGGTGGTCAAAGTGCAGCTGCTATTCAGGCTCTAGCCAATGCGCAAGCAACTCAACAGATAGAGGAAGGCGCCCAAGCGGCAAATGGCGGTGTAACAGTAGTTAACGTCACGAACAACGGGCAACAACAGAACCCAGATGCAAAGGCGGCCTGTAATGCCGTCAAAACGATGGCTTTGGGAAACGGTGTCTCCGATATTGTTGCTGGAAGTTTTTGTAAGATGGCTGTGTCTTCTTGTCATACGGCCTGTGACGTAATCCCTAGCGTCCAAATGCCTCCGGCTTTAAAGGGGCAATGTGATAACGCAATGAAAATGTTTGCAGCACAAGTAGTTCCTCAAGCTATGAATGCGGCCATTGTTGCCAATGGGGGTACTGCTTGCAACGCTGCCCTCACTGCTGCAAATTCCCAGCCTCCACCCCTTACGGCACCTCCAGGAATGCCAAATGCGGCTGAGCCGGGAAATGTTGGTTATCAAGGAAATCCGGCACAGTCTCCAGCGCCCGGTGCATTCCCCCCAGACAACAGCGGATCCGGTGGGAGCTCACTTCCCACGGGCGGATACCCAGCGACGGCAGATAAAAATGCTCAAGGGGCGGGTACTGGTGGAACTCAAAAAAGTTATGATCTTGGGTTAGCTGGGGGTTCAACTTCGGGAGTTCCCTTTGCAAATAATGGAAGTGGAAACATGCCTGGAAAATCAGGTGAGGCTCCATTCGATTTAGCTTCATTATTTGGCAAAGACAAAGATGCAGGTAATCGCGGGCCCGCCAGTGTAAATGAAATTACAGGAGCAACGGACTTAACGAATTTTCAAAAAGTCACCCGCATGATGAATAAAAAAAGAACGGCTTTAAAATCTGGCGATGGAGCTTAATCGGAAATGAAAATATTTATTTGTTTAAGCATTTTTCTTTTCCAAATTTCTGCATGGGCGCAAACCTTTAATCCCGCCTTACCGACGACAGCGGCTCCTTCGTCTGCCTCCGGAGCAGCTCCCGCTAGTGGTGCCAGCAATGCTGAAGGAGCGGCTGGTAATTCTATGACGACAGGACTTATCGAAGGTGCTGTGTCTGCGGGAATGGGCGTTTACTTAATGGTTCAAGGTCACGCAAGTATTGCTAAAGGGAATATAGATATTGCTTCAGGAAATACACCGTTGCCGGGAACGAACCCTGCTCTTATTGCTGCTGGTACTGCGGAGGTTGCCACCGGCAACATGGAAATGATCACAGGCGGATCCCTCGTCGCAGCAGGTGCTGCCGATGCCATACAAGCCCAAGGCTACGGAAATACGGGAAACCAAATCGCATCTGATCCAACTTTGCCAACAAGCCCTGGGGTAACTGATCCCTATATCCAAGGTTTGCAAAACACAGCTAATCAAATCGCAGCCCAAGCGGGTACTACAGTTCCAGCTTTAGCCAGTCAGGCAAATAGTGCCGGCGCCAGCGGAGATGGCGGTGGCGGCGGCGGTGGGTCTTTGGGAAGTTTTGCAAGCAATCTCCCTCAATCTGTTAAAGACGGAATGGCCAAAGCCGCAGCCGATGCGTCGGTCCACTATCGGGTAGTCTCTGTTGCCACCGAAGGTGGCGGAGGCGGAGCAAAAGGCGAGACGCCATTTGATCTCAATGGTATTTTAAATGGATTAAAAGGTGATCGAGGTCCGGCTTCGATCGCAGGATTACAAAAATCTCTGAATGGCGAGCCCATAGGGGTTGCACAAGACAATATTTTCAAGCAAGTCACTCGCAAGTACCAAGATAAAATTGCATTAAGAATGTTTCTTCCAATCCAAAAATAAATATGATCTGATTTCCCCATGCAAATAAAAAAGAAAAAACATGTCGTTATGGGAATTATGTCGGGCACAAGTCTTGATGGAGTGGATTTCGCCCTCTGCGAAATTACCCCCACCGATATTAAATTAAAAAAATTATGGAGCACAACTTATCCGAAGGAATTACGCTCAAGGATATTGGCAGCAGCCAGTAATTGGCTCTCAAGTTACGAACTCGCCCAGCTTCATCATGATTTGGGTCGATTCTATGCCCTTAAAACTCCAAACGTGGCCTTTGATTACGTTGGTCTTCATGGGCAAACGGTTTTTCATAATCCCGATCGAAAAAATCCTGCCACCCAACAAATTGGTGAGCCCGCTTATCTTGCCGCGAAAATTAAGCGCCCCGTAATTTGTCAATTTCGCAACATGGATCTAGCCATGGGCGGACAAGGAGCTCCTCTTGCGACCCTTTTTCATAAAAAGGTTTTTGGTAAAAAAGGTTCTGTGGTTGCCGTTAATAATTTAGGTGGAATTAGTAATGTCACTTATTTGGGAGGAGAAAAAATTCTCTCCTTTGATACGGGCCCAGCCAACATGCTTATCGATTATGCCGTAGAGCGGGTGACCAAAGGCAAAAAATCTTTTGACGAAAAAGGGCTGATTGGGGCCACGGGGATTCCAAATCAAGGCTTGGTAAATAAATGGCTCAAGCACCTATTTTTTGGAAAACGCCCTCCGAAGAGTACGGGCCGTGAGGATTTTGGTCCAAAATATTTTGAAAAAACATTTAAAGAATGTAAAGACTTGGGCCTTATCGATTCTGATATCGTGGCCACCTACACATTTTTCACAGCTGCAAGTATTGCAAAAAACTATTCCATGCACTTACCTACAATGCCAAGTCTTGTTGTCTTGAGCGGGGGTGGAGCATCCAATCCCACCTTAGTGAAAATGATCAGACAAAGTTTAAGAGCAGCTGAGTGGAAAAATAAAAAAATAACAAAACCTTTAGATGTCGTGACTTCTGATGATCTAGGTTGGCCCAACCAAAGTATTGAAGCTGCGGCCTTCGCTTTACTTGCCTATCACACCGTCACTTCACGCCCCGGCAATTTATACAAAACCACCGGAGCCTCACGCCCCGCAATTTTGGGACAAATCACACCCGCACCATAATTAATATATTTAGGCATCTCGGATCGCATCCCGCTCAGGCGAGAGCGCCCTTCCATGGGCTGAGGCTTTCGGCCATCCTGGCCACGCCTTGACTCTCGCCTTCGGGGATCGCGACCCTCGTGCCCTAAATATATTTTTCGTAAGGGCACAGAGTGAGAATTTTCCTGAGGCTTGGGCTTGGAGGCCATGGAGGGAACAGGAGGCTCCAAGAGCCACGGAAGGCGTCCCAAGCCGAAGGGAAATTTTCGCTGCTGTGCCCGTTTGGAGAAAATTTAGAGGACGAGGGTATTTTTTAATCTTTGGCCGGCAGGGATTCGAACTCCGGGAGCGATGACGACATTTTGAAGTTCAACATCTTTTTCCACGACGACATCACTTCCAAAAACTGCAGATCCAGAAACGCGAACTTGGGGATTGATGCGGCAACGATCTCCCATAAGGATCTTGCTCTTTGGTCCTAGAGTTAAGAGGTGATCGCAATCTAGGCCTTCCCAGAGGTTGGGCCTTCGATCAAAATTGGGCCAAAATCTCCGGTAGAGACTTAAAAAATAAGGCTCATGTTGAAGCCGAGGTAAAATATCGAAAAGGGCGTCTGTGGCAGCGAGAAAATCCGTTAGTGTTCCGGCATCAAAGAAGTTTCCTTCTTTTTTGAATGCGATTACCTTTTCACCCTCTTTAATAGCATCTAAATAAATTTTAGTTACTTCGCAAGGACCATCAGGAATGTATTTAAAAATACTTTCTTCAATGAGATGGAGGCCCACAAAGTGATAAGGTGTCGCATCTTTAATATTGGGTTTGGCTTTTGAAATAGCAACAACGTGATTGTTTTTATCGACCCACACGGCCCCATATTTTTTTCCAGCCTCAGGATGGGTCATCACAATCATTGTGGCCATGGGGTTTTCACGGTGGTGATTATCTAGGGCATCACGTATTCCAAAAACATTGACCACATCGGCATTGGCGACAACGAAAGTTCCACGACCCTCCAGTGTAGGGCGTGCTTTTTTAATGGCTCCCCCTGTGCCTAAGATTTGCCCTTCTTCATCGCTAAACGACAAAGGCAAACCCAAAACTTTTTCAGTAATTATGGCTTTCATCTTCTCGGGCAGGTGGTGTGTATTAATCGTCACTTTTCCCAGGTTGAGTTGCTGAATAAGGTGCAAATTATAAAATGCCATCGGAACATTCAACAAAGGGATCACCGGCTTTGGAAGAATATCGGTGAAAGGTCTAAATCGCGTGCCAAGGCCCGCAGCAAGAACCAAAGCGTTCATGAAAATTTTGTTTCCATCTCAAAGAGCCCTCGATCAGCAAGTAAATCATGGAGCTCACGGTATTCCGGAAAAACGAGGAGGGCCTGACGAACTTTTTGTAGGGTGGGCCTAAGGTACTTCAAATATCGTGTGTCTTGCCTTGTGTTAAAAAAGCTCGCAAAAGACCCACAAGCTTTAAGGCAGCGTTGAATACTTTGGAGCTCGTAAACAAGATCAAAGTGCTCGCGGACCACGGGTTTTTCGCCGGTTTCCTTTCTTTTCTCTAAATAGTAATCAAGAAGAGTTGTTGTCATTTTTGAATTGAGATTGACATACGAATCCCGAAGCAAAGAAACAAGGTCGTATTGAACAGCCCCAAGTCTGGCATCTTGAAAATCAATGACTCTCACGATACCGTTTTTTAACATTAAGTTTCTGGAGTGATAATCCCGGTGGGCAATATATTTTGGCTCGCGGTCAAGGCGAGTGCATACGTCAGTGAAAGTTTTTTCTAAGAGTGTGCTTTCATCTTCAGTAAATTTAAAATTTAGAAATTTCTCTAAGAGATGCTCTCGAGCATAATTCATCTCCCAAAGTAAACGATCAACATTAAATTCAATTTTGAACGCAAAATAATCAGGTTTTCGATCTTTGGTACAGGCATAGTGAATTTTTATGATTTCATCGATGGCCTGTTTGTAATTGTCTAGGGCGTGTTCCTGGTGCTGACTTTCCCAAAATTTACGTTCTAAAGTGAGATCCCCAAGATCTTCTAAGAGGACAAAACCCTCTTCTTTTGAAATCGCGATAACTTCCGGAACGTTAACTTCATGTTTTGCAAAATGATTTCTGACATTTAAAAAGGGATAAGCCTTTTCATCTTTGAAAGGCTCCCAACACATCAAAACGTACGAGATCTTCTTATCAACAACGCGAAAGTATCGTCTCGCCGAAGCATCACCGGCCAAGTTAATAACTTCGATGTCTTTTGTTCCAAGAGTTTGAGAAAGAAAATTAAAATACGGATCCGAATCAGCAATAGGCGTCAAAGATGTCTCCAAATAGAGTGTTCTTAAGCACACCACATTGAAGATTAATCGTCAATATTCGTCTGGAGAAGGTTGCTAGACACAAAAAGGAGCGCGGGGGAGGTTGCTTTAACGCGGGTCCATTCAGAACGAGTTAAATTACTTAGACCTTGGGTGGTATTTTCAAAAGCCTTAGATTTGGAATCATAAGCGCTACCCGAGATTGACGCTTTGAAGGGGTTCCCCAGTCCGGCTATAGAAAAAATAGAGTTCTTTTTGGCCGAAAATGAAAACTCCCTTTTCGGAACTAAACCTGTGGCCCAAATTTTTTCATCGGCAAAATAAAGATTCTTAAATCGAGAGAGGAGGAGAAGATTCAAAAACCCGTGGTCGGGTCTTGCCTCGAGATCATTATGGGCCCCAATAACGACTTTAGTTTTTGCCTGACCCAATTGATTCAAAGCAAACTCAAGATCACTTATACATTTTTTTGGAGAAAGCTCTAAAACCGCCGAAGCTCTTAACTTCTTCAATCGTGAAACAGAAAAAGAATCTCCATCCCCCACGTGAAGCAGAGGGCGTACCTTCAACTTCAAGGCAAGTTCTGCTCCGCGATCAACGGTAATAATGTTTCTACAAATTTTAATTAAACGTTTTGTGAAGTTAAGAGAGGGGAGTTGTCCCCCCGCAAATATGAGGTAATCAAAGGTCAATGGTTGACGACTTCGGCTTGGTTTTCTCTGCGTCCTTTGAGAGAAATGACATTGTCTTTTTCATTGCCCAAAATATCTTCTGTGATCGCAAGAATTTCAATTCGTCGGCGAGCGGCAAGAACTTCAGTCATAATCAAATCAATTGTTTCTCGGATTTGTGAGAGTTCAAGGGGAGTGAGCCCATCAATTTCTTCCACACGAGTTGCTCCAGCCAAAACACCATCCACTCGAATGGGAACGATCATTTCATTGTGGGCAACGATCATGGGGGCGCCAGAATTTCTTTTCACAGTTTCCATTGTGGCTTGGAGTTCTCTAGGTCCGCCGTAAAGGGGGAGATATTCGGCCTGCACGCCAAATCGTTTATTCAACATGCCATTAAGTTTTGTTAATACGCGTTCCACTGACGTTTCTACTTCCTTCATTTTACTACCCTTCCAAATTCATGCCAATTAAGCATCCCCGTTCTAGGCCACTTATCTTAGAAGACATGTCAGCAACGGTTATGCCATCGTGGCGGCTGACAGTGATGAGACCTCAATCGAAGGCGTGGCGGTTAAAAAAACATTTAAACTTAGGGCTTTAGAGAGATTTTAGAGGGTAAACAGGGACTTAGGGCCCTAAAAGGAAAAAGTCCATCGCCATGTAAAAAAACTGGCTCAGGACTTTTCATTAGTGAAAAACTTACTTCGAATTATTTTAAAAGCTTACGTTTATCGAGACCGTATTTCTCAACTTTCATGATCAAACCGGCTCGAGAAATGCCCAACTCTTTTGCAAGTTTGGATTTATTCCACCCTGTGCGGCGTAAGCCCTCTTTAATCATTTCCCGCTCTAGTTCTTCTAAAGCATCTTTGAGTTTACCGTGGACCCTGGCCCCTTGGATCTTATTCTTTTCACCGAATTCCAGGAGTCGGGGAGATAGCATATCAGCAGTTAATTTTTGTTCTTCTCCAGCCAAAACAACGAGACGCTCAATTTCATTTTCGAGTTCCCGGATGTTTCCGGGCCAGGGAAAGTCATAGAGTTTCTCGAGGGCCCGTTTTGTCATAACTTTTTTCTTAATGGCCTTCTCTTGTGCGCATTTATCAAGAAAATAATCTACGAGAAGGGGGATATCTTCTTTGCGTTCGCGAAGAGGGGGCACTCGAATATTGATAACATTAATGCGATAATACAAGTCTTCCCGGAAAGTTCCTTTTTCAACCATTTCTTTAAGGTCGCGGTTTGTGGCGGCTAAGATCCTGACATCGACTTTGCGAGTTTCAGTTCCGCCGACGGGGATGAATGTTCCTTCTTGAATAATCCGTAACAATTTTACTTGCATTGCGGGTGAGGTATCGCCGATTTCGTCTAAGAAAAAAGTTCCTTTATCTGCAATTTCAAATAAACCTTTTTTATCTTTGATGGCGCCGGTGAATGAGCCCTTAACATGGCCGAAAAGTTCTGAATCCAATAAATTTTCGTTAAAAGCAGAGCAGTTCTGACTGACAAATGTTTTTTCTTTTCTCGGAGAGTTATAGTGAATAGCTTTTGCGATCAACTCTTTACCTGTACCGTTATCCCCTTGGATTAAAACAGTGCTTTCGCTGTTTTTGATTTTATCTAAGAGAGTGTAGATATCCTGCATGGGTTTACTCTTACCAATCATGCTGTCGTATTTATAACGAACACCTAACTCTTTATTGAGTTCGCTGATTCGTGTTTCACGACTTGTGATTTCGGTGTGGAGAGTAATAACTTCTTGACCAACAAGATCAACAAGCTCGGCGAAATAATTTCGCTCATCTTCTTTTAAGGTTTTCATTTGCTGAACGGCCTGCTCCACTTCGCTATTATTAGCGCCGAAGGCTGACATACATTTGCGTAAATTTTCTGCCCGCTCTGGAGTCATGGTGTCTTTGAAAAATCCCATGGCAACCACCGCGCCCATAAATTCGCCATCTAATACGATAGGGAGAATGGCGGCATCGAAACCAGCTTTGTCCCAAGTCCTAACCAAATATTTATTTTCAACTTTGCGAAGATCTTCTGCCGTTGATTTGACGAACTCCGCAAATTCAGTGACGCCAGCATCTTTCATTAAGAAAGCGCGAACGGCCCCGTTTTTTAGAGTGTGCTTGTCGCGATTGAACCCTTGGAGATTTCCGCGATCGTCGGTGAATACAGTTTCAATGTTCCACCATTGACTGATGATGGATTTGAGCTTTTGAATGACGTGTATGTGTTCGAATTCATCCCAATTGATCATATGCCCATAGCTCCTTAAGGTTTTGTGTACGCTTTGTTCTCTTTTCTTATCGTCAAAGATCCATACAAGTTTAGGGCCAGGTGTCGTTTGTTTGGTCATATTGCCACGCATCAAGAGCTCGTAACATCAATGGAATATATTTTTATAGGAGCTTGTGAAAAATATTTCGTCACTCCCTGTACTGAAAAGATACATAAAAAAGGCGCCTTGCGACTTTTGGCCACGCAGTGCGGTGCCAAAAGTAGGATGTCGCCTTTTGGGTCAAAGGACTTGTTTTAGGAAGACGCCAGTATGGCTTTTAGGATTGTTAATGAGGGCGTCGGGGGTGCCGGCGCTCACGATTTCGCCGCCGCCTTCACCGCCTTCGGGACCAAGGTCTATGATGTAGTCTGAGTTTTTGATCACTTCCATATTATGCTCAATGACGATCACACTTCCGCCGCCATCGATAAGGCGATTTATAACTCCAAGGAGCATTTCAACTTCTCTAAAATGTAAACCCGTTGTGGGTTCATCTAAAATGTAAAGAGTTTGTCTGTGCTTTGTGATTTCAAATTCTTTTGCAATTTTTAATCGTTGTGACTCGCCCCCACTCAATGTTGGTGCCGGTTGGCCCAGTTGGAGATATTCCAGTCCGACTTCTTTCAACACACTGAGTGGTCTTCTGATGTTAGGGTGATTAACGAAAAAGTTCATGGCTTCAGCAATTGTGAGATGTAAAATATCGTCGATATTTTTCCCATTGTACTCAATTTCTAAAATATCTTTTTTGAAACGTTTGCCATCGCAAGCGTCACATTTTAGAGCCACTTGCTCCATAAAAACCATGTCGATAATTTCTAACCCTTCGCCCTTGCAAACGGGGCAGCGTCCGCCATCCACATTGAAACTAAAATGCCCGGGAGTGTAGCCTCGAGATTTAGCTTCTTGAGTCGAGGCCATAATCGAGCGGATATCATCGTATACCTTTAAATATGTAACGGGGTTTGACCGGCTATTCCGGCCAATGGGTTTTTGATTGATGAGCATTACGTTTTTTATATACTCACTACCCGTAAGCTTTTTAAACGGAGCCGCTCTTTCAAATTCCAAATTCAGTTTGCGAGCAAGGGCGGGGTAAAGGGTGTCGACCACTAAAGTTGATTTTCCGCTTCCACTCACGCCAGTCACGCAGACAAGGCGATTTAAAGGAAAGGTAACATCTAAATCCTTTAAATTATTTCCTGTACAACCTTTGAGTTCAATTTTGTATTTAAAATTTTCGATGGCCATGGGTCTGTGAATTTGAGGGGGCGTCCATTTTCTGTTTACACCCATATAGGTGGCCGTGAGTGAGTTAGGATCTTTCATGAAGTTTGATGTCGTTCCGGTAAAAAGAATTTCTCCCCCCAAATGGCCCGACCCTGGACCCATTTCTAATACATGACTGCTATTTTGAATGACATCACGATCGTGTTCGACAATTACAAGTGTATTACCGAGTCCCCGTAACTTCTTTAATATACTAATAAGGCGCATATTATCCCGTGGATGCAACCCTACTGTGGGCTCATCTAAGACATAAAGAGTTTGCGAAAGACCCATTCCCAATTGATTAGCTAAATGAATGCGCTGATATTCCCCGCCAGAAAGGGTTTTAGTGAGGCGATCTAGTGTTAGGTAATCAACGCCGACTTCAATAAGAAAAGAAATCCGTGCACTGACTTGCTTGAACACTTCTTTGGCAATAGCCATTTCTTGTGCAGTGAGTTTTATAGATGAAATAAAATCATGAAGCTCTTGTAGGGTCATAACTGAGAGTTCAGTTATATTTTTCCCTGCGATTGTAACCATTTTGGCTTCGGGCCTTAAGCGGGAGCCATTACAAACTCCGCAAAGAAAGGGGCTTTTGTAGCGCGCCAAGAATACACGCACATGCATTTTATATTTTCTTTCTTCAAGGTAATTAAAAAAACCTTCAACGCCGTAAAAGCCCTTTGTTCCGTTCCAAATCAGATCTCTTTGCTTATTTGAAAGTTCATTCCACGCGATTTGAGTATCGATTTTTGTCTTACGGGCGAAATCCATTAATTTTCTCTGAGCCCCTTTACTTGAAGGCATACCAAAGGGCTCTATGCAATGTTGAGCAAGGCTCGCCTGAGGATTGGGGATAACCTTTTGTTCATCGATTTTTAAAATATTCCCAAAACCGGCGCACACGGTGCAGGCCCCGTAAGGGCTGCTAAAACTAAAAAGTCTTGAATTAATCGGAGGCAAAGTAAAATTACAAACGGAACATCGAAGCTCGTCGGATAATTTTAATTCGTCTCCTTCAACCGTGCGAACCACGGCATGCCCCCCTCCAAGGCCTAAGTTAAATTTAGTGCTCATAGCGTAAGCTTGAGAAAGGGAATCCACAACTCGCGATCGAGAAGCGGAGTTTGCCACAAGCCGATCAATCACGACAAAAAATTCACCCGATGGAATTTTAGTCTTTGGAGTGAGTTCAATGATCTCATTATTTTTTGGCTTCATGATGCGCAGAAAACCTTCTTTGACGATGAAGGCTAAAAGTTTTGGGCCCTTGAGGACTCTGGTGCTTTCATAAACGGGGAACATCATAAAAATCTTGGCATTGGGTCTTTCTTTCATGATGCGTTCAGCGCCGCTAGAGACACTGTCTTTTTCAATGGGCCCGTGACCATTAGGGCAATACCCCACTCCAATTTTTTCGTAGAGTAGACGCAAATAATCTAAAATCTCTGTTGTTGTTCCGACCGTTGATCTTGAGTTTTTTACGTAATTTTTTTGCTCAATGGCGATGGCCGGAGGGATGTTTTGGACAAAATCGACATCGGGTTTTGGCGCCTTGTTTAAAAATTGTCGAGCGTAGGTAGACAAACTTTCGATGTAGCGGCGCTGACCCTCGGCATAGAGAGTTTCAAAAGCGAGTGAAGATTTTCCTGAACCAGAGGGCCCGCAAACAACCGTGAATGAACCAAGTGGAATTCTAACGTTGACGTTTTTTAGGTTATTTTGTTTCGCCCCCTGAAGGACGATTTCTTTCAATTCGATAAATCCTCTTTGAAAAAGTTCTTATCCTCATTTTGAGGAGTTTCATTTGCCGTTTCAGTGGGCTCAGTGCCCTCTCTAAAAGCTTCTCGCACAGCTTTTTTTGATTTTGCCGTAGCGAGTTTTCCCGTTTCGCTATCGATATTGGCAAAGACAATACCGGGGGGGATGGCGAAATCCGTCGGAGGATAACTCTCGACGGCAGCGGTCATATAGTCAACCCAAATGGGGAGTGCTGCTGCATTTCCCGTTTCAAGACGACCTATTGATTTTTGATCGTCAAAGCCAACCCAAACACCTGTAGAAATGTGAGGAGTAAACCCTACAAACCAAGCATCGTAGTAACCGTTTGTTGTACCAGTCTTCCCGGCGACGGGTCGATTCAGGGCCCGGGCGCGATTCCCTGTTCCTTCTTGAACGACACCTTTAAGAAGATGAGTTATTAAATAAGCTGTCTGCGGGCTTATAAGTTGGTCGGGGTCCGTGAAATCAAAAACTTTATTAATATCAAAAGCATTGGGATCCGTCTTGCTTGGATTATTCGCAGCTATGGGCATAACCGTGGCCCTTGGCATGGGAGTTGTGCCAGCCAACCCGGGTGTCCCACCTGGCTGCAATGTGGGGTGAAATTCTTGTTCAAGGGTATCTAATTCTTTTGAGAACTTTTCATCCAGTAAAATATTTTGAGCTAGGACTTCTTTCCCAGAAGAGTCTGTAACTTTTTTAATTAATATAGGATGAATTCTTTTTCCATTTTTTGCAAAGGCGGAAAAAGCCTTAGTCATTTCATAGAGCGTGATGCTGCTTGAACCAAGGGCCATGGTGTAGTCAAGATTGAGGGGGCTGAAAATTCCTAAACGCCTTGCATATTTCGCAACCCAGTCCAAATTTATTTTTTCTAAAATTTTAACCGTTGGAATATTGAGTGATTTAATAATTGCCGTTCTAAACAAAACATCGCCAGAAAATTTATTCTCAAAATTTCCAGGTTTCCATTTCTTAGTCTCTTGTCCTTCGCCTTCTTCATAAACAATAGGGGCATCTACAATAACTGTTGCGGGGGTATAGCCCTTTTCCATTGCCGCCGCGTAAATTATAGCCTTGAAAGCAGAGCCCGTTTGTCTTGTGGCCTGGAGAGCTCGATTATACTCTGACTTTTCATAATTACTTCCGCCCACCATGGCTAAGACATCATTTGTATCAAGATCAAAGCTCAGTAGGGCCCCTTGGGTCTGGGGTTCTTGCTCTAATCCCAAAGCTAAAAAATCTGCAAAATTTGGAAGATCAGCGGGCAGAGGAATTTTCTTTTTTAACTTTTTATTATTATAAATTTTATCTAATCGCGCAGAGAAGAATTTGTCGGCCTTTACTTTGACTTCGATGAGATCTCCGATTTTTAGAACTTTTGACGGGTCTCTTACGACGTCCTCGGAAAAATGCTTTGTAGGGTCGGGCTTTCTAGCCCAACTCATATCATCTAAATCGATAAGGCCCTCGGTTTCGGCAATCCGAACGGTAACTAAACCGTTTTTAGCATCGATCTTTGTAACAATGCCTTCCACCACCTGGTTTAGTTCAACATAAGACGGTCGATTTGGAGTTCCAACTTTATGGGAGAGATCCAGGGGCGGGTGGGGAGGCTCTTTGCCATCGGGATAAACTATTCTATAGGGAAGGGTCTTAAGCATAAGATCATCGCGTTCTTTAACTAAGAAAGTTGCGATCTCTTCCGCGGTAGATAGATTTTTCTGAGGGCCTCTGTACCCTTGACGCTTATCAAGGTCTCGAAGATTTTTCTTAATGGCCTCTTCGGCGGCGATTTGTTTTTTCATATCAATACTTGTGTAAATTTTAATGCCTTCGTCCAAAACCTTTTCTTCGCCTAAATCTGTGGTGAGAAATTGCCTTACTGTTTCTTTATAAAAGGGGGCTATGTCTTCAAACTCTTCTTTAAAATAAACCTTTACTAATTCTTGTGCGGATTGATGGGCCTCATCTTTGGTAATATACCCTTCGTCGGCCATGCGATTAAGAACGTAGACTTGTCTTTCTTTGGCTCGGGTGGGATTTAAGATTGGAGAATACTTACTTGGAGCTTGGGGAAGGCCCGCAAGCAAAGCGCATTCTGCAACGGTAAGGTCTTTAACATGTTTTCTAAAATAAATTTGAGCGGCAGCTTCAACACCGTAAGCGCCGTGACCCAAATAAATTTGATTAAGGTAGAGCCAAAGAATATTTTCTTTAGATAAGTTCTTCTCCATTCTATAAGCGAGAATGGCCTCTTTAATTTTTCGCGAAAGTTTTTTCTCTGGAGTGAGCATCAGAGATTTTGCGACCTGTTGGGTGATTGTGCTTCCCCCTTGGACACTATGACCTGCCTTAAGATTAGCCAAAGTCGCGCGAAGGATGGCCGTAAAATTTAAGCCCCCGTGTTCAAAAAACTTACTGTCTTCTGCAGAGATAAAAGCTTGTATGATGCCCTTTGGAATTTGCGTGAAGGGAATGATAATTCTTTTTTCACGGTAAAATTCGCCGATCTTTGTATTGTCCCGAGCGAATATTTCGCTAACCACAAGGGGATGATAATCTTCGACAGTTATAAGCTGGGGAAGATGGGCACTTGTGATGAAGAACCCGAAGATACCTACGCTAATGGCGATGAAGACGGTGACAATAAGTGCTGCAAAAAGATTTTTCATTCTCATTGAACCTATGATGATATCCTAACGTTGCTGGACCAATCCAGAGGGAATTTGTGCTCAAAAGTTATTTAATAAATGACATTCTAAAAACGCAAGGCGTTATCATCGATGTGCGATCAGAAGGGGAGTTCGAAGAGGCCCATATCCCAGGAGCGGTGAGTTTGCCCCTCCTCAATAACGATGAGCGTGCTGAAGTTGGAACTCTTTACAAAAATTCCGGTGGGGACATTGCCCGTCGCCGAGCCCTTGAGATAGTCAAGCCCAAATTAGAAAAGCTTTTTGATGGCATTGCTTTGTCAGCCGCGCGAAATCTTGATTCCCCTGCCATACAGATTCCAAAACCGAGACATTGGGCAGAAGTTTTTAAAATCTTAAGTGAGCGCGTGATGGGCCTCAATCTCGCAAGTGATGTTAAGCCATTAATAGAACAAGTTCAGCCTGTCGGTGGCGTTCCCCTAATTTTTTGTTGTTGGCGCGGGGGTGATCGCTCTAAGGGTATGGCACTTTTTGCCCGGGCCCTTGGTTTTAATGCGAGCCATATTCAAGGGGGCCACAAGGCGTATCGCAGGGCTGCCCAAGAATTTTTAGCCGGACCGAAATATCCTTTTAAGCTTTGCACACTCTACGGCCTCACCGGATCGGGTAAGACAAAAAATATTCAAGAATGGCTTAAAGAGGGAAAGCCCGTTGTGGATCTTGAGGCCCTTGCTTCCCATCGGGGAAGTGCCTTTGGTCAAGTGGGAATTAAAAAGCGCGGCGGTCAAAAAGATTTTGAGAATAATTTATTTTGGCAGTTATGGCATCTTGTTCATCGCGGCGAAAAAATTATTGTTGTGGAAGGCGAAAGTCGTCGCATCGGGTTTTGCCAACTCCACGAGAATTTTATAAAAGCGATGTTGGACGGTTTTCATATTGAAGTTGTTCAGCCCCTAGAGGTGCGAGTTGAAAATATTTTAAAGGAATATTTTGATCCCGAGCGCGTGGACGCCTTACTCCCCGAAATTCGCAGCTCCCTTGACGTCTTAAAAAAACGCCTGGGCCCCGAGCGCCATAAAGAGCTCTCTCTCTTGTTAAGTGAAAAAAATTACTCTTTGTTTACCCAGCGCTTATTGGTTGAATATTACGACAAGAGCTATCTGCTAAGCCGCGCTCCCGCGGATTTTTATCATGGGAAGATTAGTAACGCTGGGGAGTGGGAAGGTATTGTAAAAGTGCTTCAGCCTATTGAGTAGTGCATTTGTTTGTAGGACTAGGTACGCATGGCGCCTTAGGCGCGTTGGACGTATCGTCTGCTTTTTTGGGGCAACTTGAGGAATTTCCGTTTCCACAATTGTCGCTGAGACATGGATCCCGCTTCGGATCGGCATTAGCTTTATGTAGTTCCTCAAGATGTTTTGTCTCGTCGTCCTTTTTCCCTGTAACGACACCATGAAATTTCTTGTGGAGATAATCTTCCTGGCAATACGCAAGGCGCTCGTTATCGGTTACTGTTTTAACCGGATCCATCGCCGTTTTCATTTTCTGGTCATTCAAAGCTGATTGACTCGAGCATATATTGCCTTGTGAGGTAAGGGCGCTATTTAAAGAGGCTATAGAAGTCTGAAGGGCTTGTGCCCTCTTTGCCGTATCAAGGATAACCTGCTTGTCCTTTGTTGTGCCGGCATTGGCCACTGTAACAATATGGGCTTGGGCTAAAGCTACACCGGCTTGGGCTTGCATATAATCGGCTTGGTTTTGTTGTAGTGTGACGATGTAGGCGCGCCATGCTTTGCCCGCGGCTTGCTGGTAAATAAAGTCGGTTTGGCATCTATTACTTGTGATGCCTCCTTGTGCCTGACCGAGAGCATTGCTCAGATTTTGTCCGCGATTTAGCATGTTTGCATTTGCAAGACCTTGTAAGCCACCGTTGCCATTAGCGCCATTCCTACAAAATGTAAGCGCATCCGACATGTCGTTAGAATATTTGGTTTCTATAGCTGTGGCAGCTACCTTAACGGCATCAAATTTACTTTGGGCTACAACTTCTGCGGCTTGAGCTTCTTGTATCAAAGCCTGTTGCTGAACGCTTATACCTGAAATGGCTTGTCGTTCTTCTGCGGGTAATGCGGCTTGTTCCCCTTGAGCGGCGGCCAACTTGCTTTTCGCATCTTCTAAGGCAGCCGCACATTTTGCTTGATCTGCTTGGCCTTGCGCGACTGCAGTTAGATAATCGTTTTGTTTTTCACTGACTAAGGCTTTGTCTTCTTTGTAATCGGCATCAAGGTGGTTCATTTTGTCACTTAAGGATGCCGTTTCACATTCGGTCGGCGTACTTTTCCCTGTGGTGTCAGTCGATGAATCAGTTCCAGGATCACTGCCGTCCGGATTGCAATAAGCAGCATCACCTTCTTGAGGTATTTTTGCATTGGGATCAGGCGGGTCAGCGTCACCGTCATCATCAGTTTTATCTGGGTAGAGCTTAGCTTTTACAGTTGCAATCTCGGTGTTAAATTTTTGAACATATCCAGCAGCACAGTTTTTTTCTTCTTTAGCACAGCTTTCCGTAGTTTCATTGGCTGGGCAAGTTTCGTGTAATTTATCAAGATACTCGTTATAAGCCATTTTTTCTTTATTACATTCTGCATCCAATTCTCTTTTTGTTTGAGCGTCTTGACAAACTTTGTCGCAAACAACGTCAGCATCAACATTTTTATAAGAATATCCCGCCGCAAATATCAGAGCTGCGAATATCAAAAATTTAGAAGTGAGTTCTTTACGCATTATTTCTCCCCAAAACTAAGCCAAGTATATGTAGTTATATTCAATTTTGAGGCCGACTCGGCAAAAATGGAAGTCCCTAAAATCATTGACGAAAGTCTAGTTTTTGCGAATCAAAATTGGGGAGGTATTTTACAGCTGCCTAAAGGTTGGGCTTATGTGGAGAGATTGTGGAAACGTCCGAACTGCGGACCGAATTCCCATCCAAATCGAAATCCAAGGGTTTGGGCCTTGGTCGTAGATTTGCTATGAAAAGGTTCAGAAGGGTATGATATACACCAGTTAATATTCATTGCTTTGATGTATATCAAAGAGTATAGTAAATGACGAAAGCTAAGGTCATCCTAGATCTAAAATTTGATATTCCAGAGCGCTATGGAGTCGAATTAAAGGTTTTTGAGGTTGATCGGAGTTTTAAGTTTCCGGAAGGTGTTAGGGCGCGTTATGTGTTGATAGACATGATTGATCTGATTCCAAGACTTCTTGTCGATAATCACCCGCCCCACGGTTTTCATGTCCACACTCAACTTCCGGTTAACAAAAATATAAGAGAGAAGCTTCACGTGAAGAACTATTTGGAAGCTCTTACTGAGTTTATGCGTTTAAGCTGGGAGATAGCAAAACGATGAAGATCAAGCCCATTAGAATTGTATTTGAATCATTTGATGATTTCTTTGCCCGCGCTCGAAGACAGATTCAGGAAGCCGTCGAGACTAGAAAAAGGTTCATTCAGCCAAAAGATCTTCGAGTCTGGTCGTCGGTGGAGGGATATCAGCAGTTCATGAATGACCAAAAATACTCAATTCTTGCGGTCATATATAAGTATCAGCCCAAATCAGTGTATCAACTTGCCAAGATACTAAATCGAGCCCAGCAGAACGTGGCCCGAGATTGTGATTTGCTGGCTGGGCGCAGGTTTATCAAATTTGTTTCAAGCAAAAAGGGGAGAAAAAACAAAGCCCCCAGGCTTTCTTTTGATTACAATGCCGTCGAAGTTCATCTCCCCAGCGTCACCTATAAAATTGAATTTGAGAAAGTTAGCTAAAATTTGTCCGGGTTTCGGCCGGATCCCACTGCTCCAATCGTTTATTTTCAACTAGGCCTTGGTCGCGAATTTGCAAATTAAAAATAGTGGAAGGTTTAGGAGGAGCAAATGGATCAAATGAGATTGTCTTTTCGCGAAATGATTTTACCCGCCGACGACGAATGGGCCGTAATTAATGATCACGAGCAAAGGGTAAAGAGACTTGAAAAATTATTAATCGAATTAAAGATGAAATTTCAAATCGAAGAGGCGAAGGCAAAAACAAAAGCTGTAAATCAAAAACAAGATTGATTATTAATTTTGTAATTGATAGCTTTCATCACCTTTTGGAGAATCCATGGAACTTAGTCTTGTCGCAATCAACCAACTCACTACTGAAATTGTTAAGGCTTTAAAGCCGCGTTTTGATGCTATTGACGAAAATTTTTTGAGTGTGAATAACCGCTTCAACGGTGTGGATAACCGCTTTACGGATGTGGAAAACCGTATCAGCGATGTGGATAACCACATCGAGAACGTAAGTAAGCGGTTCGACGATGTGGATAAAAGATTTGATCGTGTGGATAACAATTTGGAACGTGTCGCCATCCAATGTGTTGAAAATGGAAAATCCATAGACAAAATAAATAAAAAAATAGATAGGTACTACGAATTTGAAAAAGATGGTCTGGCTCACGAAAGAATTTTAAAAGAGCACACTGAACGGATGAGTTCCTTAGAGAAAAATGTGGAAACCGTGATCTGTGCTTTAAGAAATAACGAGGTGGGCAGACAAAAATAGAAAACTTAAAAAGGAGCTCAGCTATGCTTAAAAAACCCGTACGAATATATTCTGACTTTGCAAATGCTAGAGAAAGAGCCGTTGTAATAGCTCGAGAGAAAAAGATAGCTAATCAAAATATAATGGCGAGTTTAAATCCGAAGTGGGATGAAGAAACAAGGATTTTGGCAATACGAGGTAGGAGAGCTTCTAAGTGGTTGGCCAGAAACTTCTTAGAAAGTGTTAAAAAAGAAGACAAACTTATGACCGCTTATGAGAGACAATTAAAAGCCCGCCAAGCGAAAACAAAATCGAAAAAGTAAAAAAACAGGTCCACCATCTTGGCCGCGTTCATGAATTCTAAACCCCTTCTAAAAGGTGGAGTCTATGTAACGGCTTCAGGCTTCTCAGCTGAGCTGAGCATGCACACCACTGTCAGTGACAAACCCCTGGTTAAGAATCGTAGGGTTTAGAAAATCGTAGAAACCTCGCACCAGACAGTAGACCTTCCTTGATATTACTGCCGGGGCTCGATACCGTCAATGCAGAGAAATTTTATGAACAAAATATTAATAAAAAACCTGGCTTCGTTTTTGCTTTATGCCATCTGTTTAGTCGAGATTTTGTCTTGTTCTCAAAAAAAACTAGACACAGATCTTCATATTGTGCTTCGCGAAAACCCTCGGAGCCTCGACCCCATTCTCTCTGCCGACGCTGTAGCGACGGAAGCCATCGAAGCTGTTTATGAGCCCCTGCTGCAATATCATTATTTTAAAAGGCCTTACACCGTTGTGCCACTGCTCGCAGAAAAAATGCCCGAATATTCTAAAGATGGATTAACAGTTATTGTTCACATCAAAAAAAATGTGCGTTTTCAGGATGACCCCTGTTTTCCCGGGGGAAAAGGTCGAGAACTTGTTGCGGAAGATTTTATTTATGGATTCAACCGTCTCCTTGATCCGAAAAATCAGAGCGAGGGGGGTTGGATTTTTGAGAATAAAGTCATTGGTTTCTCAGCTCAAGATAAATACACCTTGGTTTTTCGGCTTAAGAAAAAGTATCCCCAGCTTAATAATGTTTTGACTATGTCTTACACCGTTCCAATGCCCCATGAGGCCATTGAAAGATATGGTGCTGAAATTGTGAATCACCCCGTGGGCACTGGGCCTTTCGTGGTTAAAGAATACATTCGAAATTCTCAAATTGTTTATGAACGAAATCCGAATTTTCACGGAGAGAATTTTCCTGATAAGGAAAAAGGTTTTGAAAATTTAGACTTCGGCAAAGCCCTTCCGTTATCGGAGCGTATTGTGGCCCATATTATTGTAGAAAACCAACCCCAGTGGCTGAAGTTTATGGCGGGGCAACTGGACTTAATTCGTCTCGAAAAGGATAATTATTCGAGTACCATCGCGAGTGATCACGAACTCAAGTCTGAAATTTTAAAAAAGGGAGTTCAACTCTCAAAAAACCCATCAACCACAGAGTGGTTTATTGGATTTAATATGGAAGACCCCGTTGTCGGAAAAAATAAAGATTTAAGAAAGGCCATAGGGCTTGCCTACGATTCGAAAGAGGATATTGAGATATTTACGAACGGGCACTCTGATCTTTCAAATCAAATTTTGCCTCCGCAAATTGAAGGGTTTGATAAGAACATTCCGCCCAGAGAATATAATGTGGAGAAGGCAAAAAAACTTTTAGCTGATGCTGGATTTCCCGGAGGCAAAGGTCTTCCCAAATTAGTCTTTGATGTTGAGGGGTCCAGCTCTCAGCGGCAATGGGGTGAATTTTTTAAAAATCAAATGGCCAAAATCGGGATTAATGTTGAGGTACGAACCAACACAAGGCCTGAGCTCATGGATAAAAAACGGAGGGGTAAGCTCCAGGTTCATATGGATGGGTGGATCGCCGATTACCCCGACGCCGAAAATTTTATGCAACTTCTCTATGGACCTAATAAACCACCTGGACCAAATAACTCCTCCTTTAATGATCTTGAGTTTAATAAGCTTTATGAAGAGATGGATGGTCTGGCCCCATCTCCTCACAGGCAAAACATCATTGATCGCATGACCAAAATATTTTTAGAACAATCCCCATGGATCCCCAACTGGCGCGCCACCCTCTACTATATCAATCAAGGGTGGATGAAAAACTATATTTACTCTGATTTTGGCTACAACAACTACAAATACTACGGCCTGGACCTTGATAAAAAACGCGAACTCCTAAAAAACTTTTAAAGTTTTTCTCACCCCGCCGATAAGTGGGTATGACCTATCGCGAACTCGATTTTATTTTTCCATTTGTTATTTTCGGTTATGGCGTGGTAATGAGTTTTGTTTTAAATAGCCCCAAACTCCTGACTATAGCGGAAGAACGGCTTTCCTCCGAACTTGTTCAGCAGTTTAAAACAAGAAGGGCCCTAGGCCTTGTGAGCCTTGTCATTGGCGGAATCTGGGCCCTCCAAAACATGTGGCTTTCTTGACTTTCTAGATCTAACCACATAAATTCTTCCTGATGTCAGATCAACTTACTTGGGAGGGGTTACTCCCGGAAAATCCAAAGAAAAATTCAAAAAAAACCAAAGCTACAGAAGCGCGAAAAGCAGACCCTGATATTGAGGCGCGAATTAACCGTTTGATCGATGCCAAAAATAAAGCTGAGGTCGTAGCCAAAGCCAATACCAATACGGTACAGGTTTCTGAAACGCTCGTTGTTGAAACAAAAATTGAGGTTCAAATCGAAGAAGAAATGCTGGCCCCGGAACCCATGCCGGAAATTTTCACCGTTTCAAGTGTAAATCGCCAAATTAAAACTTTATTAGAAAAGAATTTTCCATTTCTCTGGGTCAAGGGCGAAATCAGCAATTTAAAAGTACCTGGTTCGGGCCATCTTTATTTTACTTTAAAAGATTCAACATCCCAGATTCGAGCCATTATGTTTCGTGGCTTCACTCAGGGAATGAAATTTAAGCCCGAAGACGGAATGGAAGTTCTTGTCCGTTGTCGAGTTACCGCCTACGAGCCTCGTGGGGATTATCAACTCTTTTGCGAAGTCATGGAGCCGGTCGGTTTTGGTGCTCTTCAAGTGGCCTTTGAGCAATTGAAAGAAAAATTGAAGGCCGAGGGCCTTTTTGAAGAAACGCGAAAAAGACCCATTCCACAATTTCCAACTCGAATCGGAATTATCACCTCTCCTACGGGTGCGGCCATTCGAGATATGCTTAATATTTTATCAAGGCGTTCAGGTGGTGGAGTTGAAATCACGATTCTTCCCACGAGTGTTCAAGGGGATAAAGCCCCCGGAGAGATTGTTGCCGCCCTTGATTTAGCAAATAAATTAGGCTTGGCTCGATTTGATGTTTTAATCGTCGGCCGCGGTGGCGGTTCCATCGAAGATCTTTGGGCTTTTAATACCGAAGAAGTGGCAAGGGCGATTAGTCGATCAAAAATTCCTACGATCTCCGCTGTGGGTCATGAAGTTGATTTTACAATTGGTGATTTTGTTGCCGATCTCAGGGCTCCAACGCCTTCGGCGGCCGCAGAACTTGTAGTTAAAAATAAAAGAGATCTCTTAGAAAAAATAGGGCAACATGAAAGACAAATTTTAAATCTTATACGAAGAAAGCTTATTGTTACGACCACTCAGCTGGGCGGCTTTGCAAAGAGGTTAATAGATCCGAAACGTCGCCTCCAAGATCTCATGCTTCGTTGCGATGAAATTTCAGATCGCTTGATTCAAAATATTCAACGGTTTTTGCAGGCAAGTTTGACCGAAGTTCGATTTCTAAAAGAACGACTAGGCACTCCTCAGAGAAAATTGGATCTTTGTCGGCAACAATTTCTTAATGTCGATGATCGCCTGAGATCCGGCGTTACTCGCAGATTAGAGTCAAAGAAGAATGACTTCACGAAATGGGCGGTGCACTTGAATGGGCTAAGCCCTCTTGCGGTCTTGGACCGCGGGTATTCCATAGTGAAAAAGGGTGAGGAAATCATCAAAGAATCCGGTCAGGTAGCTAAGGGCGATGTGGTCAAAATCAGACTCCATAAAGGTGAACTATCCTCCGAAATTCTCTAATGTTTTTGATCTAGAGGGTCTTTGACTTTTTAACCCCATTCTGGCACACTGCAGCCTTCACAAAAGGAGACGATAAATGGACTTCGAAAAAAACCTAAAGCGCTTAGAAGAGATCGTCTCTAAACTTGAAGACGGCGAACTTCAACTTGAGCAGTCTTTGAAACTTTTTGAAGAAGGAATCAGCATCTCTCGGGCTTGTAATCAAAAATTAACCGAGGCCGAAAATCGCGTGAAACTTCTTTTGAGTGTTAACCCCGACAATTCAGAAGTCACAAAAGATTTTAGCGCTGAGTAGATTTTAAAATGAGCTTTACTGACCAACTTCAAAATTCAAAAAAACAAGTAGATGGCTACATCCGAAATTACTTAAACGATCTAGAGTCCACACTTTCAAAACCTGGCCTTCAAGATCTTTACAAATCTTTTTCCTATTCCTTGGCAGACGGGGGAAATCGAATTCGCCCCATACTTTCTTTATTAACGGCTGAAGCTTTGAATACGCCCGCAGAAAAAGTTTTACCCTTAGGCGCAGCCGTTGAATTTATTCACACCTATTCCTTGATCCACGATGATTTGCCTTGTATGGATGACGATGATCTTCGCAGAGGGAAGCCTTCCAATCATAAAGTTTTTGGAGAAGCCATGGCCGTTCTTGCGGGAGATGCACTTAATACAGAGGCGTTTTTTCTCCTCACAAAAAATTATAGTTCCCAACCGGAACTTGCTTTAGATCTTGTGGGTGAGCTTGCCCTGGCGGCCGGTGCCCAAGGGATGGTTGGGGGGCAAGCGGCCGATGTGATTTTTAAAGAGCGCAATATGGATACTGCCGAAATTGAATTTCTTCACATGTATAAAACCGGGGCCCTTTTTCGAATGAGTATTCTTGGGGCCGCGAGGATTTGTAAGGCCAACGCCTTTCAATTAAAATGTTTGTCAGACTACGCTAGAGCCTTCGGTCTTATTTTTCAAATTGCTGATGACATTAAAGATGGCGGCGATAAAAAATCTGAACCGAGTTTTGTAAAAGTAGTGGGTTTAGGTAAGGCAAAGCAAACGTGCAGAGATCTTGTCGTTCAAGGGCAGCAAGCCCTAGAGTCCTTTGGTGACAAAGCCCTTGGTCTTAAGAATCTAATTAGCCACTTGTGCGAGAGGATTTAAATGTTCCTTGAGAAAATAGATAATCCCGATGATTTAAAAAAGCTCAATATAGCAGAATTAAAACTCTACACCGAAGAGCTCAGAGCCTACCTTATTGAAGTTATGTCCAAAGTTGGCGGGCACGTCGCCGCAAATTTGGGTGTCGTTGAGCTCACAGCGGCTCTTCACTATGTTTTCAATACGCCCAGCGACAAACTTGTTTGGGATGTGGGCCATCAATGCTACGCCCATAAAATTATAACGGGTCGAAGAAAAGCATTTCCTACCATTCGTCAAGATGGGGGGCTCTCAGGTTTTACAAAACTTACGGAAAGTCCCTACGATTCCTTTGGGGCGGGCCATTCTTCAACAAGTGTGAGCGCCGGTTTAGGTTTTGCTGAGAGCGAGTGGGTTAAGGGAACAAATAACCAGGTCGTAACCATAATTGGCGATGGGGCCCTAACTGCTGGAATGGCTTACGAAGGCCTTAATCACGCAGGCCATTTGAGGCGCCCCAACTACATTGTTATTTTTAACGATAATGAAATGAGCATCTCTGAAAATGTAGGGGCCCTTGCTAAGTTTTTTGGAAAACGTGTTACGAGCAAGCTCTATAATCGCACAAGAGACGAAATTAAATTAAAACTCAAAGCGGTTTCCACAAGTGAGCTCGACATCTATGAAAAAGTGAAAACCTTAAGTACCGCGGTTAAAGATTTTTTCTCTGCTTCAAGTTTTTTCGAAGCTTTGGGTTTTCGTTACATTGGTCCCATCGATGGGCATAATATGGACGAGCTTATTAAAACCCTTGAAAGCGTTAAGAGTCTTTCCCAAGAGGCCATCGCTCATTCAAAAGAAAATAAAAATAATCCTGATTTTGAAGGAAATCCTCCAATCCTAGTTCACGTTAAAACCAAAAAAGGCTCGGGGCTGGCGACGGCTGAACAAAGGCCCGGGGATTTTCACGGGGTCAGCGGTTTTTCTAAAGATACCGGAGAGCCCGTAAAAAAAGCGACCCCCGCCCCAAGTTACACGAGTATTTTTTCCCAAACGGTTTGTAGAATGGCTGAAACCGATCAAAAAATTGTTGCGGTTACGGCGGCGATGCCGGATGGGACGGGTCTTAATAGATTTCAAAAATTATACCCTGAAAGATTTTACGACGTGGGTATTGCCGAACAACATGCCGTAACTTTTTCAGCGGCTATGCGGTTAAATGGCTTAAAGCCCGTTGTCGCCATCTACTCAACATTTTTGCAGAGAGCTTACGACCAACTTATTCATGACGTGGCCATTCAAAAAATTCCACTGGCACTTTTTTTGGATCGCAGTGGTCTTGTTGGAGCTGATGGTCCCACTCATCACGGTATTTTTGATATGAGTTATCTCAGATGTATTCCTGGTTTTCATATTATGGCGCCTAAAGATGAAAATGAATTACAGCACATGGTTTTTACGGCCCTTAATTGTGAAAAGCTTGTGGCCGTAAGATTTCCCCGAGGTGAGGGCCTGGGCGTTTCTCTTGATTCCCAACTCAAAATGCTTCTCCTAGGAAAATCAGAAAAATTAATTCAACATATTGAGCCTGAAGTTTGTATTTGGGCCGCTGGGTCTTGCGTATCTCCGGCGTTGGGTGCAGCAAAAGAATTGCGTTCCAAGGGAATCGCCTGCGAAGTGGTGAATGCGCGATTTATTAAACCACTCGATAGTGACGCTCTCATCAAAGATTCAAATAGAGTAAAGCTCATAGTCACCGTTGAAGAAGGCGCTGTAATTGGCGGCCTAGGTGCGGCGGTTCTAGAAACGTTAGCTGTAAATAATATTTCTATGCCCGTTTTAAATTTAGGAATTCCAGACGAGTTTATAGAACATGGAAATCAAAGCCGTCTCCGCGAATATTCTCATATTGATGAAAAGGGAATTGTTTCAGAAGTTAGAAAACGTATGGATAAAATCAAAGCTAAATTTGTTCCAAAAAAATTAGCTACAGGGGCACCAGCAACGGTGGCACTTAATGCCATAAAAGACTTAGAGTCCGTCCCTCCTGTTAGGCACTAAAATGAAAGAGAGAGCCGATAAACTTTTGGCAGATCTTGGGATCGCAAGGTCGCGAACCCACGCTCAAGCTCTGATTATGGCTGGGCAAGTTTGTATCGGTGACAAGCTCGTTAAAAAATCTTCTGAGGAATATCCGATCGAGACTCAATTTCGACTTAAAGAGGGTGCTGCGGATAAATATGTTTCTCGCGGTGGTGAAAAACTTGAGGGAGCCCTCAAAGAATCAAAGATCAATATACAAGGCCTTGATGCACTCGATATTGGCATTAGCACCGGTGGTTTTACCGATTGTCTTCTCCAAAATGGTGTGAAATCTGTGATTGGTCTTGATGTGGGCCACAATCAATTGGCCTGGAAGATTCGAAATGAGCCTAAAGTTAAGGCTTACGAAGGCGTTAATGCCAGGGAAATTCCTTCAGGATTAGTTCCAAGTCCCGTAGACCTTGTTGTTATCGACGTTTCCTTTATTTCCCTAACTCTAATTTTGCCCCAGGCTTTTAAGGTGCTTAAAAGGGGTGGATTCCTCCTTGCGTTGATTAAACCCCAGTTTGAGGTCAAAAAAGAAGAGGTCGGCAGGGGCGGAATTGTGAAAGACCCCTTGCTCCACAGCGAAGTTCAAGAGAAAATAAAAAAAGTTTGTACGGGGTTGGGTTTAACAGAGATTAGAACTTTTTCTAGTCCGATTGAAGGAACCGATGGCAATAAAGAATTTTTTATTTTTGGTTTGTACGCTCCTTGTACTGTCTAGCTGCCAAACTGTAAATCATAGAAATGGGGGGCCTCAGGTCGAACCTCCTCCGGCAAGCTTAGCCCCGAAGGATCAATCCTTTCCCCAGACACTTCCACAAACAACTGTGCCTCAGGTTGGAAAAGTTTTGCCCGTTGGAGTTTTCTTAAGTGCAGGGGCAATGCGAGCTTATGCCCATATCGGAGTTTTGAGAGCCCTTCAGCGTGCGCAAATCCCCATCGTAGCAATCGGTGGAATGGAATTTGGAAGTATTGTTGGGGCAAGCTTTGCGTTAGCCAAGGGCGCCAACGGTGTTGAATGGGAAATGATGAAGTTAAAAAAAGACCAACTTCCCTCTC
>Ga0207037_10084_pt1 | contig 32277 bp, 26 predicted proteins | sample Alteio_BWMinCont_75_FD_153268 | JGI IMG/M metagenome (GOLD analysis project Ga0207037, IMG submission 153268) | Enriched cells from forest soil in Barre Woods Harvard Forest LTER site, Petersham, Massachusetts, United States -... | ecosystem: Environmental > Terrestrial > Soil > Temperate forest >... | reverse complement strand
TGGTGTAATTTGCAGTCCGCTACTCAATATCTTTTCCCGGTATTCCATTTGAATATTTTCATTCGCTACACGAAATGCCAGATGATGAATGGTTCCGATAGCATTCCGTCCGGCAGCACCATCTGCATTTTCTAATAAGTCAACAATTGATGCACTTTGAACAGAATCCGTAATAAAACGGTAACGATTATCTTCTTGTGACATTAATCTGTATCCCAATATGTCGGTTAGGACTTTGGCGGTTTTGTCAATTTTCTTCAGTGACAATGTAATGCCTTGAAATCCTTTTATCGCAAAATCTTTGCCTATTTCTTTTGTTTCCCATGATTTTCTTTCATCAGCAATTTTAGGGATGATAAGGCTGCTATTTAATCCATCCCCATCTATGAAAGACAAGTATTCTTCTCCAAATCTTTCGTTTTTCCCTGCAAAAGTAATGTTAAGTTGTTTGAACCTTTCCTGCCAAAAATCAAGGCTTCCATACGGGACAGAGTACCCTATTTCTTCAGCCATTCCAACTCCTGTAAAACCCCTGTCAATATTCTCCCATGAGAAAAAGGTAAGAATAGTTCCCGGTGTACCTTGTTCATTACCATAATAAAAATGATACGTGTCCGGTGCATCAAAATTAACAGTCTTTTTGACCATCCTTAAACCCAATACTTTGGTATAAAAATCATAGTTTTTCTGTGGGTTTCCAGTTATGGCTGTTATATGGTGCAATCCTAAAATATTTTCTTTCATGGTTTTCTTTTATCTTTTCTTGTGAATAATTAATGGCTATTTTTTATAACATTATTTTAGCTGATATTGCAGTAATGGGTCACTACAGGCAACCGTGTCCTTTTTTATAATTTCCTGTTCTTCCATCGGTGATAATAATATTATCGCAGAAAGAATGCCCATAACTATTGCACCAGTTCTTATAACCGGCAACGCACTAAATAGCTCAGATAAGTAACCCCATGCCACACTTGATAATGCAATGGAACCTTGAAAAACAGTAACATTAACAGCTAAAAACCTCCCTTTTAATTCATTGGGAGAGTGTTGTTGTGCCAATACATTTAAAGTGGAGGTTGCGTTTATCCATCCAATTCCCGCAAGAAACATAATACAATTAAGCATGTAGTAATTTGCAGTTTTTGTAAGTAGGAAAAGACAAAGTGCCACCAATTCGCAACTATAAAAGATAACCTTAGCGGCAGTTAGCGATTTATTCACAATACCATATAAATAACTACCCACTAATGCACCTACACCGAGGCTTACCCAAAGCCAGGCATATTGTCCGCTATTTTGATGCCATTCATATTTTGATAACTGCGGAAGAAGTGCAAATACGATACTGGTAAAAGCTGTAAATGAAAGAGTACGTATAAGCAAATGCAGGAATGGTTTTGATTTTCTTACAGCCTTAAGGCCTTCAATGGCTGTTTTACGGAAATGAATGGATTGAAATGCAGAAGTAGAGTTTTTCCACCAATAAAGCCCTCCGATTAGTGCAAGAAAAGAAACTGCATTGAATAAAAAGATAGATTGTATACCTCCGTAAACAAGGATAACACCTCCAATTGCGGGACCGACTGCCCTCGCCAAATTAAAATTCACCCCATTCAAGGCAATGGCTTCTTTCATACGGCCTTTACTCACCACTTCCGGGGTAATAGCCTGCCATATAGGAGTGGTAAATGCAGAACCTATCCCAATTAAAAAAGTAAAAAATATCAACAAATAAATTTCCAATAACTGGAATTGGGTGAGTATTGTTAAAAGCAACACCACTACAAAAAGAAAAATCTGTACCCATATCAATAGTTTTCGCCTATCGGAATGATCGGAGATTACACCGGCTGGATAACTGAAAAGCATGGCAGGTAAAGAAGATGCCGCCTGAATCAATGCAATCATCAATGGTGATGCCGACATAGTAGCGGCTAACCAACCTACGCCTACATTTTGCATCCAGGTACCAATATTGGATATAAAAGCTGCTACCCAAAGGGTCAGAAAGAGTTTTTCTTTAAAAGGCTCAAATGCTGCTATTGAGAAAAAACGTTTCATATAAAAATCAGCTTCTTTTATTTCCCATTAATAACGACTGTTGTAATAATTGTGGGAATATTAAAAATTTTGGAAGCCCCGGCAACAATCGCAACGTTATTACGCAGTTCACTTATTGGAATACTTTGTGTTGCAAAACTCATCTGACCTTCATAGTCAGCAAGTAATAGAGAGTGATTACCTGGAGTCAATAAATTAGACGATATTTTCATAACTTGCTGATTTGATTTTAGTTTGATTTATATTTTATGTTAATTCGTCTCATAGCCCTTTATTGTTAAGCCAGGTAAGTATGCTTTCTGCAACTTTCTTCCACCCATGATCAACAATTAAGGAATGTCCTCTATCTTCAAACAATTTAAACTCTGTAATTACAGATGAATTATATTTTTTAAGTGAGGCTTCGCCAAGAATAGGAGGTGCGATGTGATCTTTTTCTCCACCAGTAATAAGTAGTGGCCCTCGTGTAACGTTGGCTGTATTTACTTTTGTTTCTGACCCTGCAAAAGTGGCTGTTGCAGCCTGGAAAAGCGGACGACAAGGAGCAGGTATTGTCCATTTATCATATAATTCCCTTGCTTCCTTTTCCGTAACTGCATTAGCAAAACCATATCTGAATTGGCCAAAAGTTAGGGATTTAGCTTTTTTGAGGTTGAATGGGTTTCCGAGTACAGGGAAGGAAGATTTAAGTGATGAAAACGGTAGCTGCCATACTCCTTTTATAGGAGCAGGGTCAATGGCTATACCCCCAGCAGCAATACCACGTCCCAATATTATCTGTGCGATGAGCCCACCAAAAGAATGACCAATCACAATTGGTGGTTCAGAAAGCGATTCAATAACTTTAGCATAACTGTCTGCAATTTCCGTTACCCCTCTGTTGGCAATAGCTTGTGGATTCTCCCTGCATTCTATAACTGTAGCAGAATCACCGGGCCATGCAGGGTTTATGGTTTCATAACCATGCAGGTTAAAGAAATCCATCCAGGGTTGCCATGAACTGGTGTGAATCCATAATCCATGAATAAATACAATTTTTCCTTTTGCCATAATTGGTTAGGTTAGATAATTAGTATATTATTAAAATGCAAAGCACGAACATCCGAGTGCACCCCAAAATGCAGTATAATTATTTACCGGCAAATTACTCAGGCGCGCATTATCGTGATTATGTCCATGCACATTACAACTTCCAATACATTGGTGTATCATTGCTGTTATGCCGGCAGTATCGACAGATGTATCTAATTTGTCTTTAGCTGTTCTTTTACCTTTTGCAGAATAGTACCCATTGTAACTGTTAGTTGGCGACCAGTCAGGTAGGACAGGAATCGGAGCCGGAGAAAAAGATGCGAAGTCATCTTTTGCATATACAATTTTACCATCTACAATAGTTAGAACAGACTCTATACCTTTTATCTTTTCTTCCTCAATGTTAAAGTAGTCCTCATCTAATACAGCTAAGTCAGCGAACATTCCTACTTTAATATCTCCTTTTTTATCCTGTTCATTTGAAAACCATGCACTGCCTCTCGTATAAAGCTCAAGGGCAGTTTCCCGGCTAAGGCTTTTTTTGCCATTGTTCAATTGCAATCCACCCACCGTTTTACCCGAAGAAAGCCAGTATAAAGAAACCCAGGGGTTATAACTGCTTACACGCGTTGCATCGGTACCTGCACCAACAGGTATATCCGTTTCGAGCATACGTTTAACGGGAGGAGTATCCATGGCAGCTTTAGCCCCATATCGTTCCGTAAAATATTCCCCCTGAAACGCCATGCGGTCTTGTATCGCAATACCTCCACCCAAAGCCTTTACTCTTTCAAGATTTTTTTCGTCAATAGTTTCCGCATGGTCAAAAAACCAAGGCAGCCCATTAAATGGAATATCTCGATTCACCTTTTCAAAAACATTCAGAAAGCGGGTAATACTTTCATTATAGGTTGCATGTAAACGAAATGGCCAATGCTTTTCAGCCAACAATCTTACTACACGTTCCAGTTCGGCATCCATGCTATCTACCAAATCGGGACGCGGTTGCAGAAAGTCTTCAAAGTCTGCTGCAGAGAATACCAACATTTCGCCCGCTCCATTGTGGCGATACATATCATCACCTTCATACAGTTTGACTGATTTAGTCCAGTTATCAAAATCTTCCAGCTCTTGTTTAGGTCTTTGCGTAAAAAGATTATAGGCGATACGGACTGTTAATTGTTTCTTGTGGTTTAATTCGGTAATTACTTTGTAATCATCCGGGAAATTTTGGAACCCGCCTCCTGCATCAATTGCACTTGTAATACCAAGTCTGTTAAGTTCTCTCATAAAATGACGGGTAGAGTTAACCTGATGCTCGTATGGTAGTTTTGGACCTTTTGCTAATGTTGAATATAGAATCATTGCATTTGGAGTAGCAAGGATTAAACCTGTCGGTTCCCCATTGGCATCCTTTTGTAACTGCCCTCCCGGAGGCGCTTGTGTATCTTTAGTATAGCCTACAGCTCTTAAAGCAGCACGGTTCAAAAATGCCCGGTCATACAGATGTAATATAAATACAGGAGTATCCGGAGCAATGGCGTTAATTTCATCAAGTGTGGGCATACGTCTTTCAGCAAATTGGAATTCAGTCCAACCGCCTACTACACGAACCCATTGTGGAGATGGTGTTTTTGACACTTGTTCTTTTAACATACGTAAAGCATCGGCAAGTGAAGGGACTCCATCCCAACGCAATTCCAAATTATAGTTAAGCCCACCTCTGATAAGATGTAAATGGGAATCATTTAACCCCGGAATTACTCGTTTCTTTTTGAGATCAATCATGGAAGTTCCATCCGATTTAAGCTGCATGATTGTACTGTCACTTCCAACGGCAATAAACTTTCCATCTTTTATCGCAACCGCTGTTGCTCCTTTGTTTAATTTATCAATGGTATGAATTTTACCATTGAAAAGAATGGTATCTGCTTTCATGGATAATTTATTTAAGGTTACAAATGTGCTTGAAAAAACATATAAAATTATTAACCTAAGTTAAAATCGTATTATTTTAAAGAAATTCTTTTTCTGATTCGACTTAGTGATGGCCCCCTTATACCCAAATAAGATGAAATATGGTAAAGCGGAATATTATTGAATATATCGGGATTGTGTTTCAATAACTCAATATAACGCTCTTCCGGTGTCTTAAAAACAAAGCTTTCCAACCTATCCATTGCTACATTAAAAGCTTCCTGAGCCAAAAGCCGTCCAAAACGTTCCCAATTTTGGGATTGTTTATATAAATTATGAAGATCAATGAAACTAATATATATCACCTGAGAATCTTCAATCGCTTGCGTATAATAGTCGCATGGAATCTGGTTTATAAAGCTTTTGAATGTTACTACAAACTGATTTTTAGGATACAGAAAAATATTCTTCTCCTCACCTGTCTTTTTATCAATAATGTATGACCTAAATATTCCGCTTATTACAAACCCCATATAAATACATACCTCTTTATGCTCATTAAAATATTCCCCTCTTTTATACTCTTTACAATGCCAATAGGGTAATGAAAGTTTAAAATCCTCGTCATTGAGATTAGCAAAAGAGTTTAAAGCATATTGTAGAATTTCAAAATCCTTCATCTATCAGTTTGTTTATTGTTTTTATTATGTTGCCGCACAATATTAGTAATATAATTTAAGCTGATATTGTCCAAAGTAGACAACTCGGTCCTAATTTTCATTTCTAATTACTTACCGGTATCATACCTTGTAAGGGCTATTCGTGAGTTTCTTAATAAACACCTAAAAACTAACAAACTATGGAAATTATTGCTTTAAAGAGTTCTGCGAATTGCGGCAAATCCCATACGTTAAGTATAGCGTATCAAATTACTATTAAATATAGAATATACACATGTTCCGGGGTATTTTAGCCAGGAGGAAGCTTTTAACTTTCTGGGCGAAAAGATTTATGGAAACAAAGACTTTTATGATATATTAGCAAAGGACGGAAAAATGGTGGGGATAGTCGCGGGCGAAGATTCGGAAAGAGAATTGTCGGAGATATTGGCGTATTTTCAAAATGCCGGCTGTGCAACTGCAATATGCTCGTGTACCGATGATACAAATAATGTGGATATTATTAAAGAATATGCTACGTACACCTTCATTAATAAGGTTTCAGAAACCATTGATTCATTAAAAAGGATACAGGATAGCGGCTTTGCAAAAATGATTATTTCTCATTTGCGTACATAATTCCGTAACAAACTGATAGCCAATTTTGTTAGACTAATGTATTAAAACTATGGACTCTCAAAACTCATTCTAAGTATCCATTGAGTTTAAATGTACCTTGGATCAGGCAGTAGTGAAAGCTTTGCCATCTTTTCAACCTTAATAGTCCCATATGAATGCCGGGGAACCACAAGGGAAGGAAAAACAGAATGAAAGTGGTATGATTATCTTCCTAAATTATTTTGCCTTGATAATCAAATCAAATTAAGTAGAAAGTGTAGATGTTGATACTAAAATATACCAATCGGTATATTTCTGATGTATCTTTGCCCCGTCAAATATTAGTAGTTATGTCAAAAGCCAATAACACTCGCCAATTTATAATAGAAAAATCCGCTCCTATTTTTAATATTAAAGGATACGCCGGGACTTCATTAAATGACATTACTACTGTTACCGGGTTAACAAAGGGAGCTATTTATGGAAATTTCGAGGACAAAAATGAAATTGCAATTGCCGTATATAACTATAATGTCGGAGGCATGAGAAAAAGAGTGGGTGACTTGGTTAACAGCAAAGAGATGGCAATTGATAAGCTTTTTGCTTTTACAGGATATTACCGCGATGGCTGGAAACAGGTATTTGAACGTGGCGGATGCCCTATATTAAATGCGTCTATTGAAGCTGATGATAACTTGCCTTTTTTAAAAAAGGACGTACAGCATACTATAAGCAATTGGGTAAATTATGTGGCTGAACTGATCAATCTTGGTAAAAAGCAAAGCCAGTTTAAAAAGAGTATTGATGCGCATAAATATGCCAATACTATAATCATATTGATAGAGGGGGGGATTATGATGGCAAAGATTAATAACGATGCTAAACTTTTATTTAATGCCCTGGATAGAATAGAATTAATAATTAAACAGGAACTCAAAAAATAATTTTTTTTAGCCACAAATATACCGAACGGTATATTTTAATAATAAATAAAACACAAAACAAAATCATGAAAAACACCAGTGGGAACACCATCTTAATTACAGGCAGCAGCGCCGGAATAGGCTTTGAAATGGCAAAACTTCTATCGGCAAAAGGAAACCATATAATAATGACCGGCAGGGATAAAGAACGGCTTATGAAAGCGGCTTCGGGGCTTACGAATATAACAGCCATACAATGTGACATACGCAAGGAAAAAGATATGGATGAATTAGTGGCAAGAATTGAAAAGGAATTTCCGCAAATGAATATCCTGATAAACAATGCAGGACGTGCCATCGCATATCCGCTTTTAGAAGAAGGCATTAACGCATATGAAAAAGCGAAAGATGAAATGCAGACCAATTATTTTGCCGTGATACGGTTAATAGAAAAACTTTTACCCCAATTAAAGAAACAGCCTGAATCGGCTATTGTAAACGTATCGTCGGTTGTTGCTTTTGTACCCGGACGCATAGCCACCTATTCTGCCACCAAAGCGGCTTTGCATAATTACACCCAATCGCTGCGGATGCAACTGGCAGAAGTTACCGATAATGTAAAAGTATTTGAATTGATGCCTCCGCTTGTAAATACGGAACTTTCCAAAGACATAGGCGGAGCTAATGGAATCCACCCATCGGTAGTGGCAGAAGCATTATGGCAAGGGCTTGAAAATGACACCTATGAAATTCATGCAGGCATGACGGCAGATTTTTACAAACTCTACCTGTCTTCGCCCGAAGCCGCCCTGCAAAAAATGTTTGCCAGCCGGGCCCCTATAAAATAATCTCGTAAAATGCGATTGAAAGAGATAGATAAAAGGTGGTTCCAGCACTTGATATTATTATCGGCGCCATTGCTTACAGTAATTGATGTTTTTATTGTAAATGTAGCCATACCGTCTATAAAAAAAGGATTGGGCGCTACCAACGGAGAGATACAACTTATTATCGCCATGTATCTTTTGGGATATGCCTCTTTCCAAATTGTAGGCGGGCGGGCAGGTGATCACTTCGGGCGTAAAAAGGTGTTCTTCATGGGTATGTTATTTTTTACCATCACATCTTGTTTTTGTGGACTGGCAACCACTGCATCCGAATTAATTATCGCCCGATTTTTTCAAGGCGTAAGCGGGGCTTTTATGCTTCCACAGGCTTTATCATATGTTCAAATTCTTTTCCCCCTGCCCAATGAACGCACCAAGGCAATCGGACTCATTGGCTTCACTATGGGCGTGGCATCTATCCTTGGCCAATTTTTGGGCGGCTACCTTTCGGGTGTTTATTTTATAGTAGAAGGATGGCGCTTAATTTTCTTTATCAACCTCCCTGTCGGACTAATCGCATTAGCAGCTACAGCAAAGTATCTGCATGAAAGTGAAAAGAACCGTTCAGGCAAATTTGATTACCCGGGAGTAGGCATACTGACAAGCGGCCTAATGAGTTTGATATATCCGTTAATTATTGGCCGCGAAAAGGGCTGGCCGCTATGGAGTGTTTGCCTCTTGACCTCTTCTCTTTTAATTTTTGCCTATTTCATTTATAACCAGAAAAAGAAATTAGCCGAAAACCGGAGCTATCTTATCAATATGCAATTATTCAGGATAAAAGACTTCAACATTGGAATCATGCTGGTGGCCTTCTATTTTATGATGCACACATCGTACCTGCTTATCTGTACCGTTTATTTTCAAAACGGGCTACATATATCAGCCTACCAAAGCGGATTGTATTTTGTGTTTTTCGGCATCTTTTTTACCCTATCATCACTCCTTTCCATCAGGTTGGTTAATACATTTGGCAAACGGGCGCTACAAGCAGGGCCACCTATAGTTATCGTTACCTTTATTATACAATCCATCCTGTTCTTACCCGGAATAAAGCCCAGTTACATTTATGTACTTATGTCATTTTATGGCTTAGGCGGAGGACTTGTGCTGCCCTCATTAATAAACATGGCATTGAAGAGCGTACCACACCACTTTGCAGGAGCTGCCGCAGGCGTTTATAATACCTGCCAGCAAGTGGCTTCATCTTTAGGCATCAGCATTATAGGCGGAGTTTTTTATTCAGTGCTTGGTTCAGATAATACAGGAAGCAGTTACCACAAAGCTTTTTGTTATGGACTTACGCTGGAAATATTTTGCCTTATCGTGGTAATTGTCCTTTTATATCTTTTGCCCGATATAAAATCAAAAAAAATGGAAGCATCTATTGCTACTCATTAATCTATATTAATTTTTAAAAAATGAATATACCTTTGGAAAACATTCAATCTTTTATAGGAAAGGAATTTGCCACTTCCCCTTCCCCATTTATGTTATGGCTCAAACCCATAGTAGTGTCAGCAAAACACGGCAAACTCTGTTTTCAATATACGGTGCGAAAAGAAATGACAAACCCGATAGGAACGCTCCACGGTGGAGTAACCGCAGCCATTATTGACGATATTATAGGGGCTACCATGTATTCGCTTGGCGAACCATTTTTCAACACCACAATTAACAACGTGATTGATTACTATTCGGCTGCCAGGGAAAATGATATATTAGTGGCTGAAACTACGCTGATAAAAAATGGGGCTCAGTTTGCCAACGCGGAGTGTATTGTTTGGAACCATGATAAAAGCAAGATGATAGCCAAAGGACATTCAACCATGTTTAAAATACAAGCAAAAAAATGAATAACAGAAAGGTAGCCATAGTCGGGTATAGCCGGATTCCATTCGCCAGACAAAATACAGCGTATGCCGAAGCGGGCAATAGAGATATGTTGGAAGCGACGCTAAACGGACTTATTGAAAAATACAAACTAAAAGGGGAACTATTGGGAGAAGTTGCCGGAGGAGCGGTTATAAAACATAGTTCAGAAGGCAATCTCGTTCGGGAATCTGTGATGAATACGGCTTTGAATCCTGCAACTCCGGGCTGCGACTTGCAACAAGCTTGTGATACAGGTATTGAGGCCGCCATTTATTTAGCCAATAAAATTACTTTGGGACAGATAGATTCAGGCATTGCCGTGGGCGTAGATTCTACCAGCCAGGTACCCATTGTGGTTAGTGAACACTTGCGCAAAATATTATTGCAAGTGCGAAGAAGCCACTCCACGCTGGAAAGAATAAAGAAAATAGCATCTATCCATTTAAAAGATTTAATGCCTGTGGTGCCCAATATCAACGAACCACAAACAGGATTATCTATGGGCGGACATACAGAATATACGGCTAAATACTATGGCATATCGCGTGAGGAACAAGATGCATTTGCCTTGCAAAGCCACCTGAAAATGGCCAAGGCTTATGATGAAGGTTTCTTTAATGATATGTTAACCCCTTTTATGGGCCTGGAGAAAGATAACAACCTCCGCCGAGATACCAGCATGGAAAAATTAGCGCGGCTTAAACCGGCTTTTGATAAAGAACATGGCACATTGACGGCGGGTAATTCAACACCATTCAGCGACGGGGCTGCGAGTGTACTATTAGCAAGCGAACAATGGGCAGCAGAACACAACCTGCCTGTTTTAGCGTACCTAACCCATGCCGAACTGGCAGCCATAGAATATGTAGAAAACAAACATAACCTTTTACTCGCCCCTGTTTATGCAGCAAACAGAATGCTGAAAAAGGCAGGATTAACATTACAGGATTTCGACTTTTACGAAATACATGAAGCTTTCGCAGCCCAGGTATTGACAACGTTGAAAATATGGGAAAGTGCAGAGCTTAGTAAGACTTTTGGATTCGAGCCTCTTGGCAAAATAGACAGAATCAAATTAAATGTGAAAGGAAGCAGCCTTGCTGCGGCACACCCGTTTGCCGCTACTGGCGGACGCATTATTGCCACACTTGCGAAACTTATAAATCAGAAAGGTTCAGGCAGAGGCTTTATTTCCATATGTGCGGCCAGGGGACAAGGCATAACAATGATTTTGGAGAAACCAGCGTAAATACTTCGGAATCAGTATCGATTAAATGTGAAGAATTGGGATTGTAATAAAAAGAGAACTCAGGGTATAAACCATTAAAAAAATGAATGATTATGAAAAAGACAAATTTGAAATTTTTAAGTATCGTAACTGCTATAAATGTTTTAGTTGCGACAGGATTTTCAATTGCTGGACTTATCCATCCTTCTGTGTTACTGCCTGCTAATTCAGTTATTTCAAACTCGACTCTGATTTTTGCGATGTATGCTGCAGCAAGAACAATTCCAATAGCTGCTATAGTTATATGGGTGATTTTAAAAAGGACTCAACAGGAATTAGTCGTTTTAGGAATCTTAGTTGGGTTAATGCAGTTTTTTGATGGATTCATTGGAATCTATCAAGCTGACTTTGGAAAATCAATAGGGCCGTTTGTGTTATCAATATTGCAGGTAGTTGCATTGATAATGGTGTCTAAAAAAGAAAACACTTTAAAAAACTCGGATTAATAAAGCACGAAACGCTAATATCGGCTCATATAAATTGCGGGTTATAGAGGGTTGTAAGCTCAGTTTTTGCTAAGTTTTAAGGTTAATAATATAAGATAATATGAACAGAGTTGTTGTAACAGGAATGGGGGCATTAACGCCAATTGGGAATAATGTGGATGCATTCAGTAAGGCATTACTTGCCGGTAAAAGCGGTGCAGCGCATATCAAGCGGTTTGATGTATCGAAATTTAAAACGAGGTTTGCGTGTGAGCTGAAGGGTTTTGAGCCCTTAGATTATATAGAAAAATCAGAAGCCCGCAAATACGATTTATTTACACAATATGGAGTAATAGCTGCTGATGAGGCCATAAAAGATGCTGCTATTGATTTTGAAAAGCTTAACAGGAACCGTATTGGAGTTATATGGGGTTCGGGCAATGGAGGCATAACTACCTTTGAAGAACAAGTGGTAGAATACGCCAAAGGAGATGGTACGCCCAGGTTTAATCCCTTCTTTGTTCCGAAAATGATTGTAGATATAGCTGCCGGAGTTATTTCTATTAAATATGGCCTACGGGGTATTAATTTCGCCACTGTATCAGCCTGTGCTACTTCCAACACCGCTATCGTAACTGCCTTCGATTATATAAGATGGGGAAAGGCTGATATGATTATAACTGGCGGCTCAGAGGCTCCAATTACCGCAAGCGCTTTGGGGGGCTTTAATGCTTCAAGGGCATTGTCTACATTTAATGATAACCCTGCCCTCGCTTCAAGGCCATTTGATGTCAATCGCGATGGATTTGTAATGGGTGAGGGGGCCGGCGCGCTTGTCCTCGAAAACTACGAACATGCTATAAAGCGGAATGCGCCAATTCTTGCTGAAATTGTGGGTGGAGGAATGGCCGCGGATGCTTATCATCTTACCGGCACTCATCCGGAAGGAGAAGGCGCTTATTTAGGAATGCTGTTAGCGATGGAAGATGCAAATATAAAACCTGGTGATGTTAATTACCTCAATGTTCATGCTACTTCAACTCCTGTGGGAGATTTGAGTGAATTAAAAGCAATTGAAAGGGTTTTTGGAAATAATTCTCAGCTAAAGATAAGTGCTACCAAATCTATGACAGGGCACCTGTTAGGCGCTGCAGGAGCAATAGAAGCGATTGCTTGCATAATAGCGATCAATGAAAATGCAATACCACCCACAATCAATACTGAAACGATTGAACCGGAATTTGCAGGTAAATTAAATATTATCACTGGTAAAGCACTTAAAAGTGAAGTCGTCTACGCTATGAGCAATACATTTGGCTTTGGTGGACATATTGCTACAAGTATCTTTAAGAAATATACAGCATAAATTACTGCCCATTGGGTATCTTCTTGAGTTTTATAGCATGTTCGGGACAGCTTACACATAGTCCACAAGATGGCATTCTTCAGGGTTAACAACTACTGCCTTCTCACGACACTGAAACCTTAAGCATGGCAAACCCTTCATATACATTGATATTTAACCATATTATGAGTATATCAAACCTTAGTTTCTATGTTCCGTTTTCGATATTAATCCCAAGCCAGTCGCCAATGCCATTCCAACCAATGCGATTATAAAATTCTTCGGGATTGGGAGGAATAAATTTAGGACGTTTACCATTGCGAAGCCAAGTTACATATTGTCTTCTGGTTCGGAGACCAAGTTTTCGCATGTAAGTCCGTGCCTTATTGAAAGGTAAAAAAGGACAACCAAGCCAATCGTCCCAATCTCTCCACCCCTTATCCTTATATGTTCTTTCAGGATTTTGTGGAATAAAATGAGGTCGCTTATCTTCACTATTCCATAGTATCCATTCCTCCTTATTATACAATTCTTGTTTATGCATAAATAACCGGGCCTGTGAGTATGGTAGGAACTTTGTTAAATCGCTTGATTGAATATTATCCCATATACCTGCTTTGCGGCGAAGGAAATCTAAAAACGAAATATTACGGTAGCGGCAAGTTTGTGCAAGACTAAGCATTTCCAAAAACTCACTAATGCCTTTGGCACTAACCTGACCATTTACACCCCGCCTATGCTGAGCAAAGGCTTTCACGGCAGCTTCAGCGTTATTATTGTTCCATGGCACATTGTCATGATCAAGAAATACCCATAATTCATCCCAGTGTTTTTGAAGACGTTTTGTACACTTAACAGATAACTCGCTTTTATGTATACAATCAATATGCAATTTATAGAATCGTTCGGTCATTTTTTTGTGCTTACGCAAATGCTTTTTCTGTAGCCCATAATGGTCAATGGTTTCTATAATATCACGCAATAATTTACCAAATGCCACTACTATTGCTTTATACTCATCATCAAAAGGATTTTTGTATAAATCATCATTCAAGTCCCGGATGATATGAATAAGACACTTTTGGCGTTTTATGGGTATAGAATCATATCCAGGAAATGAATCAGTAATAATAACTCCTTTATAATCCTTTAACCATTCCTGCAAATAGTCAGCTTCCCGATTGATGGTAAAATGATAAAAGACTGTGTGCTGTGTGGCAAATACCCATACATAACCCCGTTCCTTAGATAACTTAACCGTAGTTTCATCTATGTGTATAACCGGGCTATTTTTGACAATTTGCCAGAGATAGTCAGCTTCAGGCTTCCAATTCGACCACCACCTTTGTTTAGCGGTTATTAAGTATACCGCATTCATCCAAATTCCAAATTGCTCATAAATCAAACGGCATATTAACTCATGACTGATATGATACCTTACATAAAGATTTATAATCCAGGCAAATAAATTATCACCATAGTGCAGTTTCCGTATATTACCATTGCTTGACTTTTTACGGCATTTTGCACATTTAACATTTCCACATCTATACTCAATGACGTGCTGCTTAATACCCGTTGATGTAAATTTTATATCTGTTTGCCTGGATGCACGAGTCTTTCTTGTATGATAAAGTTTTTTGGTACCGCAAAATGGGCATTTTTTTAATGGCGGAATAATAATAACCTCATGAACTTTTTTAGGTTTCCAAAAGACATTCCCCCTGCCAAGATGTCTTTTCTGTTGCTGACTCTTCAATATAGCAGCCGGTGTTGTCCCTCTCTGATTTCTCCAGTAAATTTTGGTGCGCTGATAATCAAAATATGAAGCTTTATTGATGAAGTTGAAATCGTCACCAAATTCAGGATTATTATGAAATTTATATGGACTGACCCTCTTCATTTCATTCACTTGCTGCACATTGTCCTGTTGAGCATCCGTACCCAGTTGTTTTAACCAATAATATACCTGCATAAGGGCAGCACAATCATCCAAATTATAATGTATTATTTTCCTTTTTAGAGTTTTATCCTTTGTACCTTCCCATTGCTTTCGCCATTCTATACTCGTCCTGCCGGTCTCAGGTATTTCATCGGGTATTTATTACTACCGCATAACGAATATGGATAATACCCTCATAAAAGCAGACAAGATAATGATAGCCCATTGAACTCCATTCAGAAGTAACAACATTGCCCCTAAAGCACAAAAAATAAAGTATCGAAATTTTATGATATGCGTGATTTTGTGTCTTAAGGGCATTTATAAGAGCATTGCAAGCTATTTTATTACAAGAAAAGGCTATCTTTGTAATATATCGGAGGCTGTTTTTTATTCATAAAACCACCCGCATGAGGAAAATTTCTACTTTAAGCGGTTTATTTATTCTACTGGCAATTATGGGATATTCCCAGACTGGGAACCTTACAGGATGTAAAGTTGGAGCAAATGGCTTTGTAGAAAATAAGGGACAAGTGATAGACCAAAACCATGAGCCCTATCCTACTATAAAGTTTTTATTATGCCGTCCAGGATTTAACATACAACTTCGGCAAACCGGCTTTAGTTATGATACTTACACTGATTCAGTAATTGACGATAGTTCATTCACTATTTATTCTAAAAAATCATTTGGAAAGAATCAAAAAAATCTTAAAAGATTTATCCGTCAGTATCACAGGGTTGATATAGAATTAGTGGGCTGCAATAGAAATGCCCAAATAATAGCAGAAGAAAAATCTACTGCCTATTTTAATTACCTTACTGCCGATGCAGCACACGGAGGAGCACGTGATATTCACTATTACCAACGGGTTATTTATAAAAACATCTATCCGCACATAGATTTGGAATTTTGTGCTATGCAGAAAAATCCGGCGCAAATTTCTATAGTCCCTATAGAATACCAGTTTATCGTACATCCCGGTGGAAATCTTGCTGATATAAAACTGACCTATAAAGGAACCTATAAAACAACTCTGACCGACAATAAATTAATACTTAGCGTAACTAAAGGAGATTTTGCAGAGAGTATTCCCAATAGCTATTTATTAGAGCGTGTCGGCTCAAGTAAAGGAGCCAATAAAAAGCCCGTGAATGTCAATTATATTAGTCTTGGCAATAATACATTCGGTTTTTCCCTTCCCAATGGTACAGCGCTATCTACCGATTTGATAATTGACCCGGTTCCCGATTTACTTTGGGGAACTTATTATGGAGGTATAAGCCCCGATTTTGTGGAAAGTACAGGAATAGCTCTGGATGCCCATGATAGTGTATATATTACAGGATGGACAAATAACACCAGCAATATAGCTACCGTTGGGGCATACCAAACGATTTACGCAGGAAATTTCAATGCTTTTGTGGCCAAATTTAATCCTTCCGGTTCTTCCTTGCTTTGGGGAACCTATTATGGCGGAGCTGGGGGAGCGGAGGCATACGGTATCGCAGTAGATGCTTATGACGATGCCTACATTACAGGAGCTACTTCAAGTACATCAGGCATAGCTACCAAAGGAGCTTACCAAACAAATTATGCAGTAGCTGGAGTCGATGCTTTCGTTGCCAAATTTAATTCTACAGGAGATTCTTTGTTGTGGGGAACTTATTATGGCGGAACGTCCGGTAATGGTGGGGGCACAAATGGCACAGGAATAGCTATTGATGCCAATGATAATATTTACATTACCGGTGGGACTAACTGCACGTCAGGCATCGCTACTGTCGGCGCTTATGAGAACACAAACACTAATATAGGCCTCTTATCTGTTTTTATAGCGAAGTTTAATCCTGCCGGTTCCTCTCTGTTATGGGGTACTTATTATGAATCTAATCAGTTCGTATGGAGTAATGGAATAGTTGTCGATGCAAGCAATAATTGTTATATTGCCGGACAGACTATGGGCGATTCGGGTATTACTACCCTCGGAGCTTACCAACCACATTATACTACCAGCAATTTTGGAAATCAGGATAATGCCTTTGTGTCTAAGTTTAATTCTTCAGGTAGTTCTCTGTTGTGGGGTACTTATTACGGGGGAGAATATGAGACTGATGCTAATGGGATAACTATTGATGCGAGCGATAATGTTTATATTACAGGTGGGACATGGAGCAGTTCAGGAATAGCTACTGCCGGTGCATACCAAACCACTTTTTTAGGGAAAGAGGGATCTGATTTTAATGCTTTTGTAGCTAAACTTAATTCTTCCGGTTCTTCCCTGTTATGGGGAACTTATTACGGTGGAAAATATAATACAGATGCTACGGGAATAGTAATAGATTCGAAAGATAATCCATACATTACAGGTTTTACTTATTCTACAAGCAATATAGCTACTGCCAACGCTTACCAGACAACTTTTGGAGAAACCTTTGTGGCAAAGTTTAACTCATCGGTTACCTGTCTATTATGGGGAACGTATTACAACAGTTCAGGTTCAGATGACCATCCCACTACAATAGCTATTGATGGCGGTAAGAATGTTTATATCACTGGAATTACCGCCCTCGATTCTGGAGTGGCAACAGTAGGAGCCTACCAATCAACTAATAATGGGAGCAAGGATGTCTTCGTAGCCAAATTTGATTCTACCGATGTGTCTACCTATACTATTTTAGCCATTCCCAATGACACAACAATATGTGAGGGGACAAGTATTTCCATTACAGCTTCTGGAGGTATAAACTATAATTGGGGCCCAGCTTCAGGGCTTTCCTGCACCGGGTGTCCTAATCCCATAGCTACACCTACCACTACTACTACATATTCGGTTACAGACAGTGCATTGGGTTGCAGAGCATCTTCTGCTATAGTTACTATAAAGGTTTGTGCTAAACCCAATCCCGACATAACAGGGCACGATTCGCTTTGCAAAGGTTACCTGGATAATTTAATCGCAACCGGGGGAACCTATTACAAATGGAGTAATGGGGAAACAGGGGCCCAATACATAACAGGACCCATTGATGGCGATTCAACTATATTGGTTATCGCTATTGATTCATTGGGAAAAACCGGATGTTCAGACACTACTTTATTTAAAATAAAACCACTCATTGCACCCACAGTTACCGTCATTCCTCCTCTCATTGCTTGTGAAGGCAGCCCTGTAATAATACAGGCGAATGTTACAGGCCAGGGTTCGTTTAGCTATTCCTGGTCTCCAGGTAATGGGTCCACATCTACCATCACTGTAAGAGACAGTAATGTAACCTACACGGTAAATGTATCTAATGGGTGCGATGTGGTCGATTCGGCAAGCCTGAAAGCAGATATTCCTGCTCTGAGTGCATGTTGCAATACCGTTATAATTCTCGGTGGTGATACGATAATTACCGCAAGCGGAAAAGGAATAAAAAGTTATAGATGGGAACCGGCTGAAGGCATAACCTGTGACACTTGTCCTTCTATAACTGTTGCACCTACGGTAACGACTACCTATACAGTAATTGGAATAGATTCCATGGATTGCCAGGTGGAGAGATTAGTTACCATAGCTGTTGAATTGCCATGTTCCAGGTTCATTGTACCCAATGTTTTTACTCCCAATTATGCAGGACCTTACGGAGTAAATAGTGTACTATATATACCCACAAACAATGTTGATACCTGGTCATTGCTCATATATGACCGATGGGGCAAAGAAGTCTACAAATCAAGTAATCCCAATCAATATTGGACCGGTAAGACAGAAAGCGGGGGCGAAGCACCTGATGGCGTATATTATTACATAATAAGCGTGAGCTGTCAGGGAGCATCTTATAAAAGAGATGGGTTTGTGCAATTGATAAGGTAGAATATACAGAAAAATACACTAACAGATAATTAGTAACGATAATCTTTGAATAGATAATATGTGGCGGAAATTAATATATTTGTATCTGAACAATAATCATTCAATAATTTTATTATGAAAAACACTACTATCGTATTACGTGCTTTTTTGTTTGTATTAATGATTCCCCTCTTCTTTGATCAAGTTAAAGCAACCCCACTCAGTGTGGTTATTAAAAGTCAAACAAATGTATCTTGTAATGGAGGTAGCAGTGGTACAGCAACCGCAACAGCTACCGGAGGTGCATCGCCATATACTTATGTATGGTCAACCAATCCTACCCAATCGGGAGTCACGGCAACAGGTCTTTCAGTAGGAACATATACTGTAGGAGTTGCTGACGCATTATTTAACACAACTTCTGTATCTGTGACCATTACACAGCCTACGTCACTGACCGCTTCTTCCTCGTCCACTAATAACAGCAGCTGCAAAAATCCTAATGGGACAGCAACTGCAATTCCTTCTGGAGGAACTTCTCCCTATGTTTATTCTTGGACTCCCTCAAGATGGTGGTTTGGTCCTACCCTTTCTAATTTACCACCGGGTACATTTACATGTACAGTAACCGACAATAATGGATGTACTTCTTCTGTCGCAGCAACCGTAGGTGGCACATTGGCTCCGCTTTTAACGACTTCTTCAACCCCTGATTGCAAATTCTTATGTAACGGTTCAGTAACAGCATTGACGAGGGGAGGAGTTTCTCCCTACACTTATTTATGGTCCCCAGGCGGGTATACTAATTCCACAGTAAACAATTTATGTGCTAATTACTATGGGTGCAGAGTTACGGATAACGCTGGTTGTAGTGATTCCGATGGTGTTATTGTGGATACTAATTGTACTTGTACAAATTCGTATGATCAATCCATTTGTATTGTTACTCTTGATACCGCAACAAATAAATGCAAAATAATATGGGGAAGAACTAATTCTCCGCCAGCAGGAGGATACGGTCATTTTAACATATACAGGGATAGTAATAATACATATATTTTAGATCATAGTCAGGCTCTAAATCTATTGAGTGAATATATCGATCCTAATTCTAATCCTTCTGCTGGAGCCGTTAGTTATAAATTATCTACCGTTGATTCTTGCGGCGAATCGGGACTAAGTCCTGTGCACACAAGTATTTATCTTACTGCTACAGCGGGACATAATGTATATATCTTGAATTGGACAGCTTATGTCGGATTTACCCCTTCAAAATATATTATTTACCGGGGCCCTTCCTTGAGTAAACTTACGGCAATTGATTCAGTTGCCAATAATATACTCACCTACCATGATACTTTGCCTCCTTTAGGTTCCTACTATGTTGTAGAAGCGGAAAATCCGAATGGTCCCTGCGTACCCACTACACACAGACCCGGTAAGCCTTCCTTTTCATTACTTTCAGGAGCTTTCTCTAATGGATTTAATGTAGCAAAATTGCTTGGTATTAATAATCTGGAGAATAACATAACTAATTTGAATGTTTATCCAAATCCAAGTAACGGAATGTTTACTTTGAATTATACCATCACTGGAAGTGATAATGTTACTATAAGTATTATTAACGAGCTTGGACAGCAAGTGTATACAGAACAGAAAAATATAAATACAGGAGATTATGCTGAGCAATTAAATGTCGAAAATTTAGCTTCTGGTATATACTCTTTGCGTATGCAAACCACTAACGGGACATCGGTGCGTAAGCTATTGATAATGCAGAATAAATGATTGGTTTGGGTATTCTGATTATGTGATTACTGAAAACGTAGAGTGGATCGGAAAAGTAAAAATAATTATTCAATAACATACATAAGAAAATGTTATAACAAATGAAAAGTACATTACTATTGACAGTACTTTTAGCGATTACCTTAAATGTTTCTGCGCAAGCGCCCACTGTAACTTTTACTGCTACACCTTCAATCGTTTGTGCGGGAGGCTCAGTTACTTTTACTAATACTTCCACTAATTCTCCATTGATATGGACATGGTATCTGCCTGGAAGCAATTTGCCCGTGTTCAATACGTTTACTCCTCCTGGAAATCCCCCTCCTGTCGTTTATAAACATCCGGGTATCTATTATGTGACTTGTGTAGTAAAAAACAATTCCGGGGCCGATAGTGTTACTGTTCAATATTGCGTAAGAGTTAGCCCTATTCCTTCGGCTATTATCATGCCTCCTTCGGGTGGTATATGTGATACTTCTCCTAAAGGAAAACCGTTGGATACCGTTTTCTTTTCCCTTGTAGATACTTCTCAATATAATATTTATTCGTGGGCTCCTTCTAAAGGCCTTAGTTGCACGGCTTGTGAAGACCCTGCTGCATTTCCGGATAAAACCACAGTTTACACCCTTACCATAGCTGGATTGAACGGATGCATAGCGAAGGAATACGACACCGTTACCGTGGGCTATATTAATGCAAAAATAACGGGAATGGATACCATGTGCAGATGGTCATCTGATACACTAATAGCATCCGGTGGCTCTTCAGGTGGGTCAAACAAATACTCCAAGAACCCGATTAGTAGCTATTTGTGGAGCACAGGTGAAACTACTTCCGCTATTGTTGTTAGCCCCTCTGTAACTACCAGCTATAGTCTTGCCATAGTTTCTGGTAGCTGGCCATGTACCAGTGTTTCACAAATTACCGTAGTTGTAGTCAATTGCCCGTTAGGGGTTCCTGTAATTTCAGAAAATGGTACAATAAAAGTGTATCCAAATCCGAGCAATGGGCAGTTTACTTTGTCAGCAACAAATGTAAACCAAGAATACAGTGTCAAAGTTTACAACATACTTGGGCAAGAGGTTTACCAATCCAGTGTAAATTCTGACCATATAGAAATAAATCTATCCAATAAACCCAACGGAGTTTATCTATATCGCGTTATATCTACTACAAACGATTTGGTTGGGGAAGGAAAAGTAGTAATGCAACGATAAAGTCATTTATCAAACACCTACCGTTTTCTATATCCATTTGAATTATGATATGCGAATAAATAACTACTCGTATTAATGCAAAATGAAAAGATATTCTATACTACTCTTTGTACTTTTAATTTTTGGGACAATTAAAGCCCAATATACAGTACTACATAATTTTAATTATAGTAAGGATGGAGCCTCTCCGTATGGCGCATTGACTTTTTCAGGCAAAGCTTTATATGGAATGACAAGATATGGTGGCAAACATAATTTTGGTATTATTTTTAAAATTGATACAAATGGAAGTAATTATAAAAATTTACATGATTTTGATAGCATTACTGGTTCACAACCAATGTATGACTCACTAATTTATTCTTCTGGAACTTTATATGGAATGGCAAGTTCTGGAGGAAAGAATGATTTGGGATGTATTTTTTCTATTGATACCAGTGGCAACAATTATAAGGATATGCTTGATTTTGATGGATTAAATGGAGGTATTCCTAATGGAGGATTAACACTTTATAATGATACTTTGTACGGAATGACAAGCGCTGGAGGGAAGTATTCTCAGGGATGTATTTTCTGCATAAATGTAAATGGAACAAATTACAAGGATTTATTTGATTTTAATGGTTCAGATGGGGCTTCTCCATTAGGTACTTTAACCCTTTCAGATAAAGTGCTCTATGGGATGACATACAATGGAGGAGCAAATTCCTATGGAGTTATTTTTTCTATAAGCATAGATGGCACCAATTATAAAGATTTGTTCGATTTCAATAATGCCGAGGGTACTCATCCGTATGGAGATTTGACAGTTTCAGGAGCTAAAATGTATGGCATGGTATATACGACAGGTTCGGCGGGGTTCATATTCTCTATTGATACTAATAAACATAACTACAAGATACTACTTAATCTTAATAATTTCGATGCTGGTTCCCCTACTGGTTCATTTGTTATTTCCAAAAATATCTTATATGGAATGTCTGCAGGAGGACTGGTGGTGAATGGTATTTCGCATGGAGTTATTTTTTCAATAGATACAGATGGGACTAATAGCAAAAACCTATTTTATTTTAACGGTGACGACGGGTATAATCCGGAAGGCACACTCACTCTTCTGGGAAACGTTCTATATGGCATGACAACGTACGGAGGCATTAACGGTGCAGGAGTTATTTTTAAAGTTGATAGTAATGCCATTGCTGGTATAAATAATATAAGCACTCCCATGCAAAGAATTATCGTATATCCTAATCCAAGCAATGGACAATTTACATTGTCATCATCAAATATAAATATGGCATGTAAAGTCGAAATATATAATGTGCTTGGAGAAAAAGTATTTACAGAACCTTTAAACCAGAGTAATAGCAATATAAACTTATCAGGTCAGCCAATGGGTGTTTATTTGTATAGGGTAGTTACCCAAACGGGTGAGTTGGTTGCTACAGGGAAAGTGGTGGTGCAACGATAAATTGCTAATCGCCCATTTTATTTACATTTCTCATTATTAGCTTAGCCACGCAATAAGTCAGTGACGGACTTACACGTATGACTGAAAACTATGGGATTACGATAAAATAAGTAAAAGTGTGAAAGCTATATATACTGTAATAATATCCTTTCTGTTTTCTACGAATGCTATTGGGCAATATACAATGCCTGATGATAGTGGCTTTACGAATAAAGCCGAAGCTAAAAATGAAATGAAAGATAGCTTAAAAGAAGGCAAATGGATCGAATACTATGATGACTATGGACATATAAGTAGCGCCAAATATTCAGAAAATTACCACCTTACAATTTATAAACATGGCAAACCAGTCGGTATTGTTAGAAATTATTACACAAGACCCGGCGTCGATGCATTAACGGCAGTATACCCATATACTGATGGCAAGCTAAATGGATTGGTTAAAAAATATACTCAAGGTGGACTTTTATACTCGTGGACACCATATATCAACGGGGAAAAAGATGGAATTTCAATAGAATATTATGTCCATGTTCAGTGTGATTATAAAAATGATTATGAGCATCTTGAATCTATACGCTATGAAACACCTTACACTGATGACAAAATCAATGGTGTAGCCAAAGAATATAATCGGGGCGGCGGCTTAAAAAGTATAAAAACGTATAAGGATAATACATTAGATGGAATTACAAAAGAATATGATAATAATGGGAGAATAAAATCCATATCTGTTTATACAGATGGCAGACTAAATGGAATAAAAACGGAATACTATACCAATGGGCAATTAGCTAAAGAAGCTATATTCATAGATGGTAAGCAAAATGGAGTTGCAAAAGAATATTATAAGGATAGCGCATTAAAAAGTGAAACTCCTTATACCTATGGTAAGTTAGATTGAGTTGCTAAAGAGTATTATGAAAGCGGAAAAATTAAAAGTGAGCGACCTTATACTGACGACAAATTAAACGGGATTGCAAAGGAGTATTATGAAAGCGGTAAAGTAAAAAGAGAAGAACCCTACACTGCCGGTAAATGGAATGGGATTGTAAAGGAATATTACGAAGGTGGATCATTAATGAAAGAGTCGTCCTATATTAATGACTTGGCAAATGGAGTATGGCACATAACACTCCCTCAAAGTTGAAAGCAGCTTCATAAATGATGAGGTGATTTTCTGCAATATATTCTCTTGTTTTTTCGACAGCCATGTGGTAGGAATAAGAATTTGGTGGCTCTACACTGACTCCACAAGGGAAAAGACCCCTTGCCAAAAGTCCGGTATCGATACCTGATGAAAACATTGATTCAGTTTGGTCATCTTCCGGGTTGCTTAATTCCGGCTTGAATTTATGCAGGTATAGACGCTTGGGGCACTGACACCCATACATGAACGTACTTTTTGAGAGGATATGAGATTTATTTGTTTCCACTTTCTAATATTGCAAGCGATAACAGAAACAACGCCATTTTAAGCCGGTGGTGACTCTTAAAGATATAAGGTTATTCTCTACTACAGTCTTAATTTTAGGTGAAATGGTTGGTTCAATAACTGCAAAAATATGGGAGCAACGACCTTGTATGACAGAGTATTCTATTAGACTCCATATGCACATTGCATGGAATTTTTTACGGGAATTCCTTATATTGCAAGGATTAAAACATATTGACCATCACAAAATTTGGTGAGTTATTCATTCGAATTTCTGATATATAACCGCCAAATAATCTGGGCATTATACCTTATAAATCTATGGCAGTTTTTGCCTTATTTGTGCTACAGAGATTTATGTAATAAATTGCCGATTTATAAATTCAGAACTTTCTACATACTTATCGCTCGCCAGATGCTTTATATTCTCATAATAGAAGCTTTTATTGGTTTGCGGGGTATTATCACCCGCAGTTTCTAGATCCAAGGAAAAAAGGGAAAAAAGAGCCTGAAGCAATAATCGAGGAAGAATTTGAACGATTGCTGCAACAAATTACTCCTGAAAATGGTATCAGAATCGTTAACTATTCCGGTAAGAAGAGGGAAAACCATTATTACCCCTGGTTGAAACTTGGATTTAAGTTGGCTCTTGAAACTGGAGGGCGCAGACCGGGCATTGTTTATTTAAAATTTGGAGATATTATTGAGAAGAATGGTAAGCCGGGCATAATTAGGATACCTGATGATAAGATCAACAACCAATTCAAATTAACAGGGGACGATAGGAAGTTTCTCAATATACGTATTACTGAAGGAATGCTGTGTCTGCTGGAGGAATTAGACTACGACCAATATAAAGGTACAGATAGGTTTCTGTTAGCACCAGAAGTAATCAATAAGAGACACACAATGTTATCTAAATTGACAAAGGCTTTCACTCACTACTATTCTCAGTTGAACACGGGCAGGCATCTAACATTATATTCCTGCCGTCGTGCAAATATTACTATAGAGTCTCTTAAAAGAGGTGCCGGAGAACCGACCGACCATCATACTGACTTAAAAGTCGAGATTGAGCACTATATTGACCCGAAAATCGTAGCCGCTACTAGGTTTGGAAGCAAGGTTTTCTCAAGGAGTAAAAAGACCTGAACTTCCATTTTGTTGAAACTTAGAACCGCAATTGACTTGATTTCAGTCATTATTATCTTTGAATTACCAGTTTGCCTTGACCAATTAAGCTATTATCTGTACTGAGTACCCGGTATATATATATGCCGTTTGGTTGAGAATTCAAATCTATTGTCATTCGCACACTATTTATGCCAATAGCCTCTTTGGTAATAATTTGTGAATATACTTTTTCTCCGAGCATGTTGTAAATCTGAATTTCATTATTACTGCTAAAAAATTGGAGATTTACAATTTGCAAACTGAATACTCCCCTACTGGGATTAGGGTAAATACTTATCGTTTCTGCGTTAGAAGTAATATCATTTATTCCTGTCGCGCCGAGATATTTAATAGATACATTTCCATTACCTGTGTTATTAGCTATGGGTGTACCGACTACTGTACCATTCAGATAAGAGCCGCCTCCGCCGCCGCCATATCCGCCGCCTCCGCCGCCATTGTACCCACCACCGCCTCCGCCGCCATCATTACCGCCACCTCCGCCACCGCCATATCCACCATTATTGTTATTCTGACCTGGAAGGGAACCCGCTCCGCCTGCAAATAAATTTACCCTACAATTACCACCATCAGCACCGAACGCGCCATTTACGCCATTACTTATCCATCCTGCACCGCCAGCAGCATCGCTGGAGCTATAAGGATTTCCTCCATTGCCACCAGTTCCTCCATTTCCATCATATTGCGTGGTTGTAGTTACATTGGTTGAAATATTGGTACCTCCTGCTGCACCATTATAACCAAGTGATGATGATCCGCCGCCGCCCCCTGCTCCGACAATAAGTAATATTACCGTATTAGAATCGTATACATAACTGGCTCCGCCACCACCACAGCCCCAGGTTGAAACATTACCACCACCCATACTTCCAACTGCAATAGAAAGTTTATGTCCAGGTATTACTGTACATATTCCGGTTAAAGATGCACCATTCCCGCCGGCGCCCTGCCCGGTAGTGCCACCACCTGCTGCGCCTGTTACTGTTATAGTAACCGTAGTTATTCCCGCCGGTATTGTCCAATTTTGAACTGCGTTCTCCTGAGAAAAATTAACAGTAGTTTGTGCAAAAAGAACTTTTATACTTAAACACAAAATCGCAATAAATAGCAAAGAAACCGTTTTCATATTGATGTAGTTTTAATAGATTTTAATTAGACTGCGTTTGATGATAATAACGAGACAGTATTCCCAAATGTTGGGTACACCGCATAATGATCAATTAAAAACGTTTCTGAATTTTTCAAGAACCGATAAAGCGTAACCAGCCCGAAACGGAAAAATCGATATTTGCAGAAATACGAATTCAAAGAAGCCGCCTTTCCAATCCTTTATCATAACAAAGCATAGGACGCGAAACGATGATGACCAAAAGACCTGAAAAGACCTAAAATCCTAATTTTCAAAAAGCAAATACGTGTATTTAACTGAATATAAGCAAAATGTAAAAATGTATTCTCAGCTTGGGAAGCTGATGCTCTACCAACTGAGCTACTTCCGCTTTTCAAATGCAAATATAGCAGAACCATAAAAACCATTTTGATAACCTGTGACCCTGTCATTTTTAAGCTCCAATAATCAGCCTATTATATGTTAATAATTTTTGGGGGTTAGTATACATTCTTTACTAATTTTGCCGCACAACATAAAATAAGATACGCTATGAAAGTAACAGTAATTGGTGCAGGAAATGTAGGTGCTACATGCGCTAACGTGATGGCACAAAAAGACATCGTAAACAAAGTTGTTCTGCTCGACATAAAAGAAGGTGTTGCCGAAGGCAAGGCCCTCGACATTTGGGAAACCGCACCCGTTAATGATTACAGCACAAGGGTGGAAGGCTATACCAACGACTACTCCCAAACCAAAAATTCGGATGTGGTGGTTATTACTTCCGGATTGCCGCGCAAACCCGGTATGAGCCGTGATGACCTTATCGCTACCAATGCGGGTATCGTACGCCAGGTTACCGAGAATGTGATCAAGTATTCTCCCGATACCAAGATCATTGTAGTATCTAACCCGCTTGACGTGATGACCTATTGCGCTTACCTTACAGCTAAGGTTGATTCCAGCCGGGTGTTTGGTATGGCAGGCGTGCTCGATACAGCCCGCTACCGTGCTTTCCTGGCCAGCGAACTCAACATTTCTCCGAAAGACATTCAAGGTATGTTGCTTGGTGGACATGGCGACACCATGGTTCCATTGCCACGCTACACCACTGTTTCTGGGATACCGGTTACCGAACTCATTCCTGTTGACAGGCTCAACGCTATTATTGACCGGACCAAAAATGGTGGGGGCGAAATCGTTAACCTGCTCGGAACTTCGGCATGGTATGCTCCCGGAGCTGCTGCTGCCCAAATGGTAGAGTCTATCATTAAGAATGAAAACCGCATATTCCCATGTTGTGCTTTATTGAATGGCCAATATGGATTGAAAGATATTTACCTCGGTGTTCCTGCTAAGTTGGGTAAGAATGGTATTGAAGAAATTATTGAACTCAAGCTCAATACTGCTGAAATGGACCTTATGAATACCTCTGCTAAAGCGGTACGTAATGTTATGGACGTGCTCGACAAGCAATTAGCTGCATCTGCCGCTAAATAGTCTGAGAGTCCGTTACTGCGAGGTACGAAGCCCGTCCGAGCCTGTTCATCCGGGCGGACAGTCTCAATTAAATTTAAAGAGCTGTAGATTAACTTCTGCGGCTTTTTCTTTGGGCCTAATCGTCACACTTTTGGCGATAGTAGGAAGCAAGAATTTTACCTTCTACTTATTGATATTCATTGACTTACGATGTGTCACACGGAACGCAAATGTTGTGACAATTAGTACGCCAATACAAATGTGTGGTAAATGCAGGGCATTTGTAAGGATTATAAACTCCTCAGCCCCAAAGCTATAGAGAAAACCCGACATGCTAAAAAATAGGCCATTTTTACTTGCAACAATTATGGCCTTATGTGGCATTAAAAATCTTTTTGCCTTGACATGAGCTAAAAGACAAATAACGGTCATTGACTTTGGGGCAGATGATAAAGTAATACAGTCAGGGCCGAGCGAGTAAATAGAAAAGGCTTGTAATTATAAAAGGTAAGAACTTATATGTTATTCAATTTCATATTTTCCTTCTCTATTTAGCCAAACCGCTAACGCCCATGCCTCTTGAAATCGTATATCTGCCATTGTCATGCCATATTTCCGACACAGTTCATGAAACTCTTTATATGTTTTAGGTTGTCTAGTTAAAAGTACCCACATAAGTGCCGCAGCTGTTGTTAGATGTAAAACACCACCTTGCTTGTGAGATGGTCTTCTAATCACGTTGCATCTTCTGCAGAGTAATGTGAAATTTTCAAGTTTATCTGCATCTCTACCTGTTTCTTTTTTAGGTATTATATGCTCCGTTTGCAGGTCCAATCGAGTGCCACAATCTTCACATTTTCCTGTCCTTTGATAAAACCAAGCTTTAACATTTTGCCAAGCTTTTCTATGTGGGTAATTATGCTTGACAAGGATTGTTGTTCCTGTCCCAACTTGGGGAGGATTTAATTGTCCCAATACTGCGCTGCAAATTTGTTCGTAGGTAACTAATTCACTTTCAACTAGAAAACTAATAAAGTTTTTCCAATGTTCTTCTGTCCAACTAGCATCTGAAGAAGGAAATTTTGTAATATCTAACATCATTTCTTCCCCTTTAAGTGAGATTCTAGTTTTTCAATAAATTCAGGTAAAGTCATTTTCATAGCAATACATATTTGTCGTAGTTCTATTATGTCTATTCTTCGTTCACCAATTTCAATTTTGCTGATAAACGTTTGGTCACTTCCAATTTTGTCTGCCAAATTCTTTTGAGTAAGACCTTTAGCTTCACGACATTCCCTAAGAAGGGAAATAACTTTATGATATTCCCTTGCGTGAATAGTCTTTTTTATTTTGACAAAACTCATTTTAAAGAATCAAAAGTATATGCGATTTTATGATATGCCAAATTCGCATATTAAAAAATTATATATATCTTTGTGATATGGATAGGAAAACTGTTGATACGTCTACTCTCATGGATGACTTTTCCAAAGTTATAAGGTGGAAGTTTGATCCCAATCCAGAATACAAAGCTGAAACGCAAAAATTGGTTGACACATGTAAAGAATTTATTCAACCAAAATCATATAGGGAAGCCGCTTGTTTATTTGAAATTAATCAAAAATTCGAATTCAATAAAAATAACACAAAATCATTCATTGACTTTGCTGCTAGTCGGGAGGTTTATTTTAACTATCATGAAAAAAATATTATCAAAACCTTTTTTGATACATCCCAAGAAAAAGCATTCGAGAATTGGATTAGAGCAAAATTCAACTCTAAAAATGAGCAAGATATATATATATCGCAGTTTACCCCTATATCTAAAGAAGAAACAATTAAAAGATTACACGATACTATCTTTACAACACAAAATGAGAGCGATATTTTACATTCGTTATTTTCAGCGTATGTTTTTTATTCTTTTCCAATAGAAAAAACTCACAAATACTTTTGTGATGGTAACATGGAAAGCAAAGCAGAATACGTCCCTAATTATTTTGAGTATTTGCATAATTGTTTAGGGGATAAACTAAAACGTAAGAAAGCGTTATCATTTATCGTAGTAAATGATGATTTAGTTGATTCCTGTGAATCTATTCAAGAATTTAAAGATTCTTTATGTGCATTCATTAGAAATACTCATAGTTCATTATCAAATCATTGTTATTTAGCTGTTTATATTGATCTTAGTAAAAAATATAAGGACTTTAAGTGGGAACTTTACGCTGATATAGTGCTATACGCTGAAAAATTTATTGAAGAAAGATTAAGAATTGGGTACTTTCATCCAAATACGATTCAAGATAGCACTAGAAAATATATAGAGGGATTAAATATTGAAGATGCTAATTTTAAAGTTGCAAATGGAGGGTTTTCATACAAAGATTGTTTTATACTGTCTGAAAATGATTTGAAAATTAATAAAAATGATGTTGAATTTGATGATAATTATAGCCTCTTGGTATTGTTTGAGAAAAATGAACGCGATGAAACAATCATCCCTTGTCCGGCCTGTAGAAGTTACAATGTAAGAGGAAATTCATATCCAGTTATTGGCGTTAAAAGTTGGGAGTGCAATAACATACTTTGCCCTGATAAGAGTAAGTTTAATAGGGGCAAAAGGTATTCACTTACTTCGTTGATAAAGCAAGAGGCAATATTGGATGAAGCAAATGAAATAAAGAATGAAACAATTAAAAAATGGCAACTTGATGTTCTTAAGAAACCTGAAAAGGAGATTATTCTTGAATTCTTAATTAAACATTATACATTAGTTAATGACACTATAGAAATAGTTGACTATCTCCCGAAAGTAAAAGATCAGTTTAGAAGAAATATTGTATTTATACCTTTTGAAAGAGTAAAGGATGGGTCACTTGAGAATTTCTATAATTCATCATTTTTTAAAAGATTCGAAATTCGCAAAACAAATTTCGAGCAGGAGACGTTCGCCAATATTTCACCATTCAAGAATCACGAAATATTTCATGGAGACAGTGCAAATATTTTAAGAAAATTAAAAATAGATAGCATAGATGCGGCAATTACTTCTCCGCCTTATTACAATGCCAGAGAATATTCACAATGGGATAATATTTATTGTTACTTATATGATATGTATAATAATGCAATAGGAGTATTTAATTCACTTAAACCTGGGGCAACTTATTTGTATAACATTTTCGACTATTTTGATAATGAGAACAACATTGTTTTTTCTGCAATGGGTAAAAAACGAATGATTTTGGGTGCATATATTATTCATTTATTTAAAAAAGCTGGCTTTGAATTAAAAAATAATATAATTTGGTATAAAGGGCATATACAGGGGAATAGAAGCTTTAATCAAGGTAATCCTTTCCCATACTATCAAGCCCCACTAAATTGTTATGAACATATTTTTGAATTTGTAAAGCCAGGGAATGAAAAAGAATCGTATAGAATGCCTGATATAATTTATGTCAACCCTGTTCATAAAATTGTAAAAGGCGAAAACGTATTAGGACATACGGCTCCATTTCCAAAAGAATTACCGAATCTATTGCTAAGAAATATGTTTCCAGGTGAAAAAATTTTAGATCCATATGCAGGTAGTTTTACTACTGCAAGGACAGCGAGTACTTTAGGAGTAAAATCTATAAGTATTGAGATGAATAAAATTTACTGTGACTTAGGGGTTAATTTAATAGGCAAAGAGAATATTTCTGAAAGACTACTATTTGTTTAACGATATAATTTTGTCTTTCGCGTGAGGGATAGTAGCGGAAA